>Ga0172375_10004009_pt1 | contig 22066 bp, 19 predicted proteins | sample LakKiv1m_FD_114537 | JGI IMG/M metagenome (GOLD analysis project Ga0172375, IMG submission 114537) | Freshwater microbial communities from Kabuno Bay, South-Kivu, Congo - kab_092012_11.1m | ecosystem: Environmental > Aquatic > Freshwater > Lake | place: Democratic Republic of the Congo... | reverse complement strand
CGGATCCGGCTGCATGCAGCCGAGGCATTCGGTTTCTTCGGGTCGTGTGCCGTACAGGTTCGCCATGACGTTCCGGAATTTCTCGTTCTGGTCCCTCATGGCGATATAGACGCCACAGACCCCGCAATAAAGGCCGCACGGGGCCATCAGATTCTTGTTCGCGAATTCGGCTTCGGTCCATCCTTTCATAGGGTTTCACTCCTGGTCACTGGTCACTGGATGATGGATACTGGTTACTGGATATCCCGCGACATACGGAATCTGATCCCCGATAACGGATAACCTCTTTCAGCTTTGAGTTCCTGAAGCCTTCCTCTCTATATTTCGATCACCAGACGGTCATCTTCCATCCGGACGGGCAGGGTCTCCAAGGGGCGTTTGGCCGGACCGGCAAGGATCTTTCCAGAGTAATCGTAGGTGGATCGGCCGAGACTGCAGCATTGAACCTGCTCCCGTCCTGGGACAGGGTCCACGCGCCGGCCCCCGTGCTTGCACCGGTTCTTGAAGACATGATAGCGGCCATCGTTTCCATGGAAAACCAGGAGCCGTTCCGGCAGCCCCTTCTTCTCCAGGCGGACGGCCCTGTTTGGATCTGCAAGCTCTGGAACGCGGCCGAGATCCACCAACACCTGGTTGCCCCGAACCGTCCAGGACCCATCGTCCGCCGGCGCTTTCGTGGCGCACAGGCCAAGGAGCCGCTGAAAGATATTCCGTTGAAGGGTCTGCGTCTTCATGGGGCCGACCTCGCCAATCGAAAGTCAGACTGCACAGTCTGTAGTATCTCCTGCCAGCTTGGAAAGGGCGTGCTTCAGAGCCGGGAGAACCACAGCGAGATTTTCCGCAGCGCCTCGAGGGCTGCCGGGAAGATTGATGATGAGAGAGGCTTTCCTCACCCCGACCATGGCCCTCGAAATCATGGCGTGGGGGGTCTTCTTCAGACTTTCCGCCCGCATGGCCTCCGCCATCCCCGGCACAGGGTAATCGATCACCTGTTCCATGGCCTGAGGCGTGACATCGGTCGGGCTGAGTCCGGTTCCGCCTGAGGTCACGATGAGCGGAAGCGCCTCCACATCCACCCATCGAACCAGGGCATCAGCAATCTGTTGACGGTCATCCGGGACGATGTCCCGACAGACCACGTCCATGCCGTGTGCCACAAGGAGGCCGCGCACCACCTCGCCGCTCTCATCCTGGCGCAGCCCTTTGGATCCCTTGTCGCTGATCGTGAGAATGCCGGCCCTGGTCCCCCCTTCCTCAACCATCGTCTATTCCGTTTCCTTGGCGGCCGCGATCACCTTTTCCGCGAGCTGGGCGGGCATTTCCTCATAATGGGAATGTTCCATTCGGAAGGTTCCCCGGCCCGCAGTCAGGGCGTTCAGGTCCAGGGCGTACCTGAGGACCTCGGACATGGGGACCTGGGCCTTGATGACCTGACTCCTGCCCTGGGAATCCATCCCGACAACCCTTCCCCTGCGGCCGTTGAGGTCTCCCATGACGTCGCCCATGACATCTTCCGGCACCGTGATCTCCATCTTCATGATCGGTTCCAGGAGGATCGGATTGGCCTGCTGAACGGCCTTTTTCAAACACATGCTCGCTGCGATCTTGAAGGCCATTTCCGAGGAATCCACCTCGTGGGATTTTCCATCGTAGAACCGTACCTTCAGATCCACGACCGGGTAGCCTGCCAGTATGCCGCTCGTGAGGGCTTCATTGAGACCCTTTTCAACGGCAGGAACGAAATTTCGAGGCACGTTCATCCCCGTCAGGGCCTCGTCAAATACAAATCCGGTATCTGGCTCCAGGGGGGAGACATCGAAATGGACCTCGGCGAACTGGCCTCTGCCTCCGGACTGTTTTTTGTGACGATAGACGACCCCGGTCACCGGCTTTTTGATGGTCTCTCGATAAGGCACCCTCACCGGTTTCAGATTGACCTCGACGCCAAATTTTCTCGCCAGTCGTTCACATGTCGTCTCCAGATGTATCTGTCCCGTCCCCGAGAGGATCACAGCGGCCGAGCTCTGATCCCTCTCCAGTTTGAGCGTGGGATCTTCTTCGAGCAGTTTGGCAAATGAGCTGAAGACCTTGTCCTCACTCCCTTTGACCTTGGCCTCCACCGCATAGGAAATGACGGCCGGAAGCCCCTGGGTGGGGGTGTACAGGACGGGGTCGGACAGCGAGCATAGCGTGTGACCGGTCGCGGTCTCTTTGAGCTTGGCCACGGCGACAATATCGCCGGGCCCTGCCGACTCAATCGGTTGCTGTTTCTTCCCTTGGGGTATGAGAATCTGCCCCAGTTTTTCCTTGACCTCCCTGTTGGCGTTGTAGACGGTCGAATCGGATTCAACCGTTCCAGAGAAGACGCGCATGAGGGTCAGTTTGCCTGCAAAGGGATCTGCAACCGTTTTGAAGACGAGCGCCGAGAAGGGTGCGTCTGGGGAAGGCGCTCGTTCGACCACCTCTTCTTTTCCGGGGACAATGCCTTTTCGGGGCGGCCTGTCCATCGGGGAAGGGATCCCCTGGATGATGAGATCCATCAACTGGGTAACCCCCATGTTCGGCAGGGCCGCTCCGCAGACGATCGGAATGACGGCGCCGGACTTGATCCCCTGGATGAGGGTCGCTTCGATCTCCTGGTCGGACAGGGACTCTCCTTCCAGGTACTTCTCCATAAGAGCGTCGTTCACCTCGACAATGTTTTCAATCATGGTTTCCCGCCATTGAGCGACCAGATCCTCCATGTCCGATGGGATCTCCCCATTCTCGAATTTGCCGCTTCCGTCTTTGACAAAGGTGATTGCCTTCTTCTTGACGAGATCCACCACCCCTGAAAAGTCGGTTTCCGCCCCGATGGGTAGGAAGAGGGGAGTTGCCTTGATGTCAAAAATACGGGCGGTCTCCTCGACCACCTTGAAGAAATCGGACCTCTCTCGATCCAGTTTATTGACGAAAATGATCCGTGGTAGCTGCTGTTCATCGGCAAAGGACCACACCTTTTCCGTTCCCACCTTGACGCCTCCGGTGGCATCAATCACGACAACGGCGGCATCGGCTGCCTGCAGGGAGAATTTGGTGTCGGAAAGGAAGTTGTCGTCGCCCGGAGTGTCAATGATGTTGATGACGTGCTTTTTCCACGCACAGTCATGGAAGGCGGTGCTCAGAGAGGCGTTTCTCTTAATTTCCTCCGGCTCGAAATCAAAATTGGAGGTCCCGTCGTCCACCCTGCCGAGCCGCGTGGTTGCCTTTGCGTTGAAGAGAATGGCTTCAGCCAGAGAGGTCTTCCCTGAGCCCCCGTGCGCGATGAGGGCGATGTTTCTCAATAGCTCGCTCTTTCTTTCCATAGTCAGAAACCCTTTCGTTATGAATGTCAATGTTGCCGGTCGTAACCGTGTGGATGGGGACAATGACGGGCCTTGCCGAAAGACCCGGCCTCACCCCGGCGGGGCATGGCGCAATCCCTAACGTTTTTTGCCGCAAAAAATGGGGTTGCCCTTGAGAAACTCAGACGCCCTTTGACGCATGGGGCATACCTGGGCTTTGAACTGGAAGAGAAAACAGTTACACCAACATTTCGATTAAAGTCAAGACAAGATTTCGACTGGCATTTTTTTAATTGCGAAATTCAAAAAATATGTTATCTTAAGCGCTTATGTCAGATGCAATCCGGCAGGTCTGGGGCATGGATCAGGATTGCCGATGCAGTAAAATTAACGGGTTATATCAGCGGCATCTGGCAGAGATGGCCCATGGTCCAATGAGCGAATTTTTTGATGCGTGAAAGGCGGAGCGAAACCACCTTGATGCTTCACGAGGGCATAGCCCGTTTCGAGGGTTACCTGAGGGATCAAAAAGGATATTCTCCGCACACGGTGAAGAGCTACCTAACGGACCTGGCCCAGTTCGCCCAATTCCTGTCATCAAAGGAGAAATCGCCCCGCTCGGAGGAGAGAGGCGATATCCCTGTGGATGGCATTGACCCTTTGAGGGTTCGCGAATATGTGGGGAGTTGCTATGGACGTCTTCGCCGGTCTTCCATTGCGCGCAAGCTGTCCTCGGTAAGAACCTTTTTTCTCTTTCTCGAAAAGGAAGGCCTCAACCGAGGAAACCCTGCCGCCGATATCTCGACGCCCAAGCTGGAGAAACCTCTGCCCGCCTATCTGCCGGTGGACGATGTGTTTCGATTGCTGGCGCGTCCGAATCGTGAAGAGCCTCTGGGTTTGAGAGACCTGGCCATCCTGGAGGTACTTTATTCCACCGGAATCAGGGTCGGGGAACTTCAGGGGCTTGACGTGGCAAACGTCGATCTGGATCAACGGCTGGTCAAGGTCAGGGGAAAAGGAGACCGGGAAAGGATCGTGCCGATCGGCCGTCAGGCCGTTGCGGTCCTGAGGAGGTATCTGGCGGCCACCTGCAACCTAAGAAAAGGCTGCTCCGGTAAGTTGCCCCGAGATCCGCTCTTCATCAATTTTCGAGGAGGGCGCCTCTCGGTGCGGAGCATGGGTAGGATCGTCAAGCGATATGTGAAGGAAACGGGTTTAACCCATGAGATCAGCCCTCATTCCATGCGTCACAGCTTTGCCACCCATCTTCTGGATGGGGGGGCCGACCTTCGGTCGGTGCAGGAATTGCTGGGGCATCAGAGCCTTTCCACCACCCAGAAGTATACCCATGTCAGTATGGACAGGCTGATGGAGGTCTATGACAAGGCGCATCCCCGACGGTAGCGAGAAAAGAGTGAGGATGGATGATGAATCGAAATCATGCGCATAAGGTCAGGGCGACGACGGTTCTGGCGATCATGAAGGACGGGAAAAGCGTCATGGCGGCAGACGGCCAGGTGACCCTTGGCGACACCATTATGAAACACAAGGCCATGAAGATTCGACGTTTGTATAATGAGAGTGTGCTCGTTGGGTTTGCAGGGGCCGCCGCCGATGCCATTAACCTGTTGGAACGACTGGAAGGCAAGTTGGAGGCCTATAGCGGGAACCTCGTCCGGGCAGCCGTGGAGCTGGCCAAGGACTGGCGGACCGACAGGATATTGCGCAAACTGGAGGCCCTCCTTCTGACCATGGATCATGAACACATCTTCGTTATATCCGGGACGGGCGATGTCATCGAACCCGACCACCCGGTGGCAGCGATCGGCTCAGGGGGTCCTTATGCCCAGGCGGCGGCTGAGGCCCTGGTAGCCCACTCCAATCTGGATCCGGCCGTTATTGCGGCAGAGTCGATGAAGATAGCCGCCTCAATCTGTCTCTATACGAATGACCAGATCACGGTGTGCGAACTCGATAAATGAACGTTGGCGACACGATCGGGGTTTCAGAAATCTGTGACATAATGGGAGCTGTGGCATTCGGCAACCATCGTGGCATGGCGGTTGGAATCCCCTGAAAGGGATATGAGGAAAGAATGAAAAAGGAAGTCGAACAAGACGAGCAGTTGATTCAGGTGCTAACCCCCAGAGAAATCGTAGCAGAATTGGACAAGTACATCATCGGCCAGGACCAGGCAAAGCGTTCTGTTGCCATCGCCCTCAGAAACCGGTGGCGGAGACAGCAGGTGCCCCCGGAGCTGAGGGATGAAATCGCTCCCAAGAACATTATCATGATGGGGCCAACGGGCGTCGGGAAGACCGAAATCGCCAGGCGGTTGGCCCGCCTCGCCAATTCGCCCTTTCTGAAGGTGGAGGCCACCAAGTTCACCGAGGTGGGTTACGTGGGCAGAGACGTGGAGTCCATGATCCGGGACCTGACAGAACTCGCCGTCAACATGGCGAAAAAGGACGAGCAGGAGATCGTTCAGCCGAAGGCCAGGGAGCTGGCCGAGGAGAGACTCCTGGACATCCTCCTGCCCAAGAAGACCGAGGAGCCGCCCCCAGAGGAAGAGGGCGAAAAGGAGCGGATCCTTGAGGTGGTGAAACCGGACCGTTCGGAGAATACGACCCGTGAGAAACTGCGCCGAATGCTGAAGGCCGGAAAGCTGGATAAGCGGTACGTGGAGCTGGAGGTGAGCAATACCGCCATGCCTATGGTGGAGATCTTTTCCAGTGCAGGTCTCGAGGAGATGGAGTTCAATGTCAGAGAAATCTTCGAGAATATGCTCCCACCGAGGAAGAAAAAGCGGCGGGTGAAGGTTCCCGAGGCCCTTGAGATCCTTTTTCAGGAGGAGTCCCAGCGGCTTATCGACATGGACAAGGTGGTGGAAAAGGCGATCCGGGTCACGGAACAGAACGGGATCATCTTCCTGGATGAACTGGACAAGATCGCAGGTTCCGAGTCCTCCTATGGTCCCGACGTATCCCGTGAGGGTGTTCAACGAGATCTCCTCCCGATTGTGGAAGGATCCACCGTGGCCACAAAGTACGGCATGGTCAAGACCGATCATATCCTCTTTATCGCTGCCGGCGCCTTCAATGTCAGTAAGCCCTCGGACCTGTTGCCGGAACTCCAGGGCAGATTTCCGATTCGAGTGGAGCTGGATTCCCTGTCTATGGAGGACTTCATTCGCATCCTGCTGGAGCCGAAGAACGCGCTCATCATTCAGTACGAGGCCCTGCTTGCCACGGAAGGGATCGAACTCATATTTGAGGAGAATGCCGTCCGCGAGATCGCCAGCATGGCGAGCAAGGTCAATGAGCGAACGGAAAATATCGGGGCCCGGCGGCTCCATACGGTGATGGAAAAACTCGTGGACGAGATTTCCTTTGATGCCCCGGACATGACGGTCAAGAGCGTCACCATCAACAAAGAATATGTCCGTGAAAAGCTGGCCGACATACTGGAAGACGAAAATCTGAGCCGATACATATTGTAACTCAAGTTTCGCACCCCTGACGGGATGATTTGGTTCCTGAATTTAATGGGATCGGCCCGTGGGGAATGGGTGACCACCCCTCGTGCCTCCCCACCCGAATCACAGGGGTGCGAAACGTGAGTTGTCATTGAAGGATTGAGGAATTGAGGGATTTTCCCAATTCCCTATTCCCGAATTCCCGAATTCCCAATTTCCTGAATCCCCAGATCCCTATAGGTGCTTCATGGTGAATGAGATGATTCCAGATATCGATAGAGCCCGGGTCTTGATCGAGGCCCTTCCGTACATTCGCCGTTTTAACGGCGCCACGATGGTGGTCAAATATGGGGGCCATGCCATGGTGGACGAGGAACTGAAACGCAACTTCGCGCTCGACATCATTCTCATGAAGTACGTGGGGATGAATCCTGTGGTGGTGCATGGCGGGGGGCCCCAGATCGGCGATTTTCTGAAGAGGCTCTCCATTAAGTCCGAATTCGTTGATGGGATGAGGGTCACCGATCGGCAGACCATGGACGTCGTGGAGATGGTCCTGGTGGGTAAGGTGAACAAGGAGATCGTTACCCTGATCAACCAGAACGGGGGGAGTGCCGTCGGGTTGTCGGGTAAGGACGGCAATCTGATTTACGCTCAAAAGATGAAGTATCTCAAGAGCCGGGGAGAGGATCAGGCGCCTGAGATCATCGACATGGGAATGGTGGGCGAGATCACGGCCGTTAATACCGGCATCCTGTTCAGCATTATGAAAAGCGAGTTTATCCCGGTGATCGCGCCGGTGGGGGTAGGTGACGGCGGGGAGACCTACAACATCAATGCGGATCTGGTGGCGGGCGCCATCGCTTCGTCCTTGAACGCTCGAAAACTGATCCTGCTGACGGACACGGAAGGGGTGCTGGACAGGAATAAGGCGTTGATCTCGAGCCTGAAGGCCGATGAGGCCCGCGGTCTGATCGCGGCGGGGACGATTGTCGGGGGAATGATTCCCAAGGTCAATTGCTGTCTGAACGCCCTGGCCCAGGGTGTTCGAAAGGCCCATATCATCGACGGAAGGGCCCCCCATGCCATCCTTTTGGAGATTCTCACCACCGTCGGCGTGGGAACGGAAATCGTGGGGTAGTCGCGTCCTGAGGGAAGGATCCCCGACGATCTCCCATGCCGTTCAGCAATTGAATTCGCGCTGGTCCCGCTTGGCGGCCCAGCAGCGCAACAGCTCAGCAACTATGGAATGAGGAATACGCAAATGGCCGATCATCAGCAGAATCAATCTACCATGGAAATGGCAGACACCTATATGTTCAAGACCTACGGGCGCTTTCCGGTCGTCCTGGTCAAGGGGGAAGGGTGTCGGGTATGGGACGAGGACGGAAAGGAGTACCTGGATTTTGTGGGGGGAATTGCGGTCTGCGCCCTGGGACACAGCGCTCCCCTGGTGACCCGGGCACTGGAAGAGCAGTCGAAAACGCTGGTGCATGTCTCCAACCTTTATTACACGCGGCCTCAGGTGGAGCTGGCCCGTCTTCTGGTAGAGCACTCCTTTGCCGACCGGGTGTTTTTCTGCAACAGCGGCGCCGAGGCGAATGAGGCTGCCCTGAAACTGGCCCGACGTTACTCCAACGAAACGTTCGGTCCGAACCGGCACGTGGTGGTTTCGATGACCAACTCTTTCCACGGCCGGACCATGGCGACCCTCTCGGCGACCGGCCAGGCCAAGATCCAGGTCGGGTATGACCCCTTGTTAAGCGGGTTCCGATTTGTCCCGTTTAATGATGTCGAGGCCCTTGCTGAGGCCGTGGATGACTCGGTATGTGCGGTCATGCTGGAACCGATTCAAGGAGAAGGAGGTGTGGTCTGTCCGGACCCTGATTATCTCAGGCGGGTTCGCGACCTGTGTCATGAGCGCAATATCCTGTTGATTTTTGACGAGGTCCAGGTGGGCATGGGGAGGACGGGCCGCCTGTTTGCCCATGAACATTATGGGGTTACCCCCGATATCATGACCCTGGCGAAGGCCATGGGAAACGGACTGCCCATCGGGGCCATGCTGGCGACCGAGGCCATCAGCCCCGTATTCGGTCCCGGCAGCCATGCCACGACCTTCGGAGGAACGCCTCTGGTGACAGCCGTGTCAAGGGCCGTTGTGAGCAGTCTCCTCAACGATGGGTGGATCGCCCACGCCGCGCAGGTGGGTGGTTATTTCAAGGAGAGACTTGAGGACTTGGGGCGGAAGTACGATTTTGTGAAGGAGGTAAGGGGCCTCGGCCTGATCGTGGGGATGGAGCTTGAATGCCCGGGCGCGCCGGTGGTCACAGCCTGTCTTGAAAAAGGGTTTTTGATCAATTGCGCCCATGAAAAGGTGCTTCGTTTCGTGCCGCCCCTGATCGTTCAGGAGTCGGAGATAGACCGGTTGACAGCCGCCCTTGACCGCATTTTCGAAAAGATGGAACACTGACGAATCAGGAAAATGAAGTGTAGGGATTTAGAACTTGAACCATGGGAAGGCATTGCGCCAATACCCACAGGGATGGAGAACTGAATTGAGCGAAGATATCAAGAAAATCGTGCTGGCCTATTCGGGAGGGTTGGATACCTCCGTGATTCTGGCCTGGTTGAAGGAAACGTACGGCTGCCCTGTGGTGGCCTACGCGGCTGATGTGGGCCAGGGGGATGAGGTGGCCGGCATTCGGGAAAAGGCCCTCCGCACCGGTGCCGACGACGTGGTGGTGGACGATCTGAAAGAAGCGTTTGTCAAAGACTTCGTATGGCCCGCCATGCGGGGAAATGCCATTTACGAATCGTCGTATCTGCTGGGAACCTCGCTGGCGCGACCCATTATTGCCCGCGGGCAGGTGGAGACGGCCCGGCGCGTGGGGGCCGACGCGGTCAGCCATGGCGCTACCGGGAAGGGGAACGATCAGGTCAGATTTGAACTGACCTACCTGGCCCTCGAGCCGGATCTTAAGGTCATCGCACCGTGGCGCATCTGGAATTTTAAGGGGAGGGAAGATCTGATGGACTATGCCCAGGCCAGAGGGATCCCCGTGCCGGTGACCAAAAAGAAACCTTACTCCAGTGATCGGAACCTTCTCCACATCAGTTTTGAGGGTGGTATTCTGGAGGATACCTGGGCCGAGCCGCCCGAGGACATGTTCGTGTTGTCGTTATCGCCGGAAAAGGCCCCTGACAGCCCCGAATTCGTGGAGATCGAGTATGAGAAGGGGAACCCGATTGCGGTGAACGGCGAGGCCTTGTCTCCGGCCCGTCTCCTGGCCCGACTGAACGACCTGGGCGGTAGAAACGGCATCGGTCGCGTGGACATGGTGGAAAATCGGTATGTGGGGATGAAGTCAAGGGGCGTGTATGAGACACCGGGAGGGACCATCCTCAGGGCGGCTCACATCGCCATGGAGTCCATCACCCTCGACCGCGAGGTGATGCGGATCCGAGACGGGCTGATCCCGAGATATGCCGATATGATCTATAACGGATACTGGTTCTCTCCCGAAAGAAAGATGCTCCAGGCCCTGATCGACGATACCCAGACAAACGTCAACGGCGTCGTTCGGCTGAAGCTCTACAAGGGGAACTGCATGGTTTCTGGAAGGAGCTCACGCACGTCGCTCTATCACCCCGATTTTGCCACCTTCGAGGAGGACGATGTCTACAGACAGGCCGATGCCGAAGGATTTATTCGGCTGAACGGTCTTCGGCTCAAGATTGCGCGACTCTTGCAGCGGAGGGCGTGATGGGATTGAGGGCACTCTGTTTGCATGAGAAGGCAGGTGGAACACAACTGAAGCTCAAAAAGGATGTCCCATGACCGGCAAAGTGTGGGGAGGACGTTTTAAACAGGAAACGGATGCCCTGGTAAACCGATTCAATGCCTCTATTGAATTTGACCGCCGCCTGTACGTCTATGATATCCAGGGGAGTATCGCCCATTGCCGTATGCTGGCGGCACAGGGGATCATCAAGGGGGAGGAGTCCACAGGCATTGTCGAGGCCCTCGGGCAGATTCGGCGTGAGCTGGAACATGGCGAAATCCCGTTTGACGAGGATTATGAAGATATCCATGGGCTCGTGGAAAAAATCCTGGTGCAGAAGATAGGGGCCCTGGGTGAAAAGATTCATACGGGCAGAAGTCGAAACGATCAGGTGGCCCTGGATGTGCGGCTCTATGTCCGAGATGTGAGCCAGGCCGTGATGAACGGGATTCGGGAGGCCCAACGGGCGTTGGTGTCGCTTGCGGAACACCATCTGGACGTGGTAATGCCGGGCTATACCCACCTCCAGAGGGCCCAGCCTGTGCTTCTGGCCCATCATCTGATGGCCTATTACGAGATGTTCAAACGGGACCGCGAGCGTTTTCAGAAAAGCCTTGAACGGGTCGATGTGATGCCTCTCGGGAGCGCGGCCCTTGCCGGCTCCACGTTTGATCTGAACAGGGAGATGGTGGCGAGGGAGCTGGGGTTTGCGCGGATCTCTCAAAACAGCATGGACGCTGTGAGCGACAGGGACTTCGTGCTGGAATTTCTTTTTAACGTTTCGGTCCTGATGATGCACTTAAGCCGCCTGAGTGAGGAGCTGGTGATCTGGTCCAGCCAGGAGTACGGATTTGTCCGCATCTCCGACGCATTCTGTACGGGAAGCAGTATCATGCCCCAGAAAAAGAACCCGGATCTGCCGGAACTGATTCGGGGAAAGACCGGCCGGGTCTACGGTCATCTGATGTCTCTTCTGACCACCATGAAGGGGCTTCCCCTCACCTACAACAAAGACATGCAGGAGGACAAGGAGGCCTTGTTCGACGCCTGCGATACGGTGAGCGTCTGTCTGGAGGTGATGGGCCGGCTCCTGGGAGAGATATCCTTTGACAGAGAACGGCTGGGCCAGGCTATTCAGAGGGGGTTTCTGGTCGCGACCGACCTGGCCGATTATCTGGTGCGGAAAGGGGTCACCTTCCGTCAGGCCCACGAAATCGTAGGGAAGATGGTCCTGCTCGCCATCGACCAGAAAAAGGAACTCCATGATCTGACGCTGGACGAGATGAAGGGGTTCAGCAGGCAGATTGGGGAGGATGTTTATGAATGGTTGGATCCCGTCTCATCTCCAGGGAGAAGGAACGGCGTGGGTGGGACCGGGCCGATCCGGGTCAAAGGGGAGATTGACCAGGCCAGGCGCGAACTGGGCATGGGCGATGAAACAGGCGTTGAAGGTCTTTGAGCCTTATCCCGGGAGCGGTATCGCACCGAGCCGTGCAGGGGTGTGCCTCCTTCTTTTTCTATCGGTTATGGGGATCACATTTTTTCCCGCATGCGGCAAGAAGGGGCCCCCGTTTCTCCCGGAGAAAACGATGGATGCGAGGGTCGATCGCCCGACAGGGACATGGGCCGACGGCAAGATTCGGCTGGCAGGGACCCTCTCGGGTGGTGATAACCACGGGGAGATCACCGGTTGCACGGTTTCCTATGCATGGTATCCTGAGGAAGAGGCGCCCTGTGAGGGATGCCCCATTTCGATGAGGGAGCGCTTCGAAAATGTGGAGATGGAAATATCAGGGGATCAGTTTCGATGTGTCATCCCCGTTGCGGAAAAAAAGGGGATGTGGTTCACTGAAATCCGCCTGATCGACAGGCTTGGCGCTGTCGGACCGCCGTCGGAGCGGATTCGAATCCGTGCCGAGAACTGACGGCGTGAACGGGCTTGCGGGATGGGGAGAATGGCTTCCTATCCCTCGCGCGGTTGCAGCCAACTGGATCCCCGGCTTTATGCAAACAGGTTGAAGGCACCATATGCATCACTTTCATTACATCGATCATGTACTCCATGCAGAGGGTGTGCCCGTATCGGCGATCGCAGATAAGGTGGGCACGCCGTTCTATCTCTATTCCCATGCCACATTGACCCAGCACTTCAAGGCCTTTGACAGCGCCTTTGACGGCATCCGGCACCTGACATGCTTTTCCATGAAGTCCAACTCCAACATGGCTATCCTCAGGCTCTTTGCCGCGTTGGGGGGCGGCGTGGACATCGTGTCGGCGGGAGAACTCTATCGGGCCTTGAAGGCAGGGGTGGATCCCTCCAGGATCGTCTACTCGGGCGTGGGAAAGGGGGTTTCGGACCTGGAGTACGCCCTGTCCGCTGGAATCCTCATCTTCAATGTGGAATCCGCCCAGGAGATCCAGAGTCTGAATGAGGTGGCCGGGCGGCTGGGCAGAAGGGCGAGGGTGGCGATTCGGGTCAATCCGGATGTGGACCCCAAGACCCATCCCTACATCTCCACAGGGCTCAGGGAGAATAAGTTCGGCATCGATATCCACGAGGCCGTTGACCAGTATGCGGTCGCTGCGGGGCTGAAAAATCTTTCCGTGGCAGGCGTCTCCTGCCATATCGGCTCACAGTTGACCCAGGTGAGCCCCTTTGTGGATGCCCTGAAAAAGGTCAAGAAATTGATTGCACAACTCAGGAAGATGGGCATTCGAATCGATTACCTGGACTTGGGGGGAGGTCTTGGGATTACCTACGACAAGGAGGAACCGCCCCACCCAAGGGAATACGCCCGTGAGCTGCAGGAGGAAATCAGGGGCCTCGATGTGACCCTGATCCTGGAACCGGGTCGCGTCATCGTCGGGAATGCCGGGATCCTTATCACCAGGGTCCTCTACACCAAGACCACACGGGAGAAGGTGTTTGTGGTGGTGGACGCGGCCATGAATGATCTGATGCGGCCCAGTCTGTATCATTCGTATCACGCCGTACAGCCGGCAACGATCCGAAACCGCGAGACGGTCAGGGCGGATATCGTGGGCCCCATCTGCGAATCCGGGGATTTCCTGGCCAAGGCGCGGGAGGTGGAACGGCTCGAACCGGGGGATCTGGTGGCGGTCATGAGTGCGGGGGCCTATGGTTTCAGCATGTCATCCACATACAATTCGCGGCCGCGGGTTTGCGAGGTCATGGTCAGGGGAGATCGCTTTTATACGATCCGCGAACGGGAGCGATTTGAGGACTTGATTCGAGGCGAGAGTATTCCCGAATTCCTGAAAACGGGTGAGGGGCAGCGCACGGGTGTGGGTGGAGATTCGTAATGGGACCAATCCAATTCTCCAAGATGAGCGGCAGCGGCAATGATTTTATCGTGATCGATAACCGGGATCACCATATCCGTGAGGAAGAGATGACCCGGCTGGTCGAGCGGGCATGCCGGCGGCGCATCTCCGTGGGCGCGGACGGCGTGATTTTTGTGGTGCCATCCAAGGCATATGACTTCGCGTGGCGATTTTTCAATGCCGACGGGGGGGAGGTGGAAATGTGCGGCAACGGCGGACGCTGTGTCTCCCGTTTCGCCTTTTTGAAGCAGATTGCAGGCCCAGAGATGACCTTCGAGACCCTGGCCGGACCCATTTCGGCCGAGGTCAAGGGTCGGAGGGTGAAGATCCTGATGCCCAAGCCAGGCCCGGCCCAAATGGATATCGATCTAGAATTCCAGGAGGGCTGGGTCAACTGTGATTACATGAATACAGGGGTCCCCCATGTGGTGGTGGCTGTTGAGAAACTCGATGCTCACCCGGTAACCGTCCAGGGAAGGGCCGTTCGGTGGCATCGCCGGTTTCAGCCGGAAGGAACCAATGCCAATTTCATGACGAGGATAGGTCCCCATCGCATCCGGGTGAGGACCTATGAGCGTGGTGTCGAGGATGAGACCCTGGCCTGCGGGACCGGATCTATCGCTTCCGCCCTGGTGGGGGCCGCTCGAGGAATGGTGGAGTCTCCGGTAACGGTGGAAACCCGGGGCGGTGAAGAACTCATCATCCATTTCCAGCGAAAAGGCGATACCTTCGAAAACGTATGGCTTGAGGGAAACACCACTCTGGTGTATGAGGGGCAGCTCAGCCCGGAGGCCCTTGAGACGTGAGAGAGGCCTCATGGCCGAGGCAAATGGGGGTCGGTTTCACCAGGATCCTTTGTGTATGGAAAACGCTTCAACCTGCAAGAAATGCCGTTAAGAAGAAGGGAGTCAAGGGGTTACAGGGAAAATAGACCGATAAGGAGGTACCTATGTTTAGTGGATCTATCGTTGCCATCGTGACGCCGTTTAAGAATGGAGAGGTCGATGAGGAGGCCTTTCGTGATCTCATCGAGTTCCAGATCGTTAACGGCACCAGCGCCATCGTGCCATGCGGCACCACCGGTGAGTCGGCCACTCTAAATGTGGAAGAGCATGCCCGGGTCATCGATATTGCCCTGCAGGCGGTCAAGAAGCGGGTTCCGGTGATTGCGGGGGCCGGAGGAAACAGCACCAGAGAGGCGATTGAGCTGGCAGAGCACGCCAAGAAAGCGGGGGCCGATGCCACCTTGCAGGTGACGCCCTATTACAACAAACCGACGCAGGAGGGTCTGTATCAGCATTTCAAGGCCATCGCCAAGGCGGTTTCCCTGCCGCAGGTCCTGTATAATGTGCCGGGTCGGACCAGCGTCAACATGCTGCCTGAGACCGTGGCCCGACTGGCCGAGCTTCCGGAGGTGGTGGCCATCAAGGAGGCATCGGGGAATCTGGGTCAAATGGCCGAGATCCTTCGACTGGCAGGGGACAAGATGACCCTTTTGTCGGGCGATGACAACGTGACGCTGCCTGTCCTGGCCCTGGGAGGCAAGGGCGTCATCTCCGTGGTGGCCAACATCGTCCCGAAGGATTCGGCCGATTTGGTCAAGGCGTGGGAGCAGGGAAAGGTGGAGGAAGCGAGGAGCCTCTTCTATAAACTCTTCCCGCTGTGTCAGGCCATGTTTTTCGAGACCAACCCGATTCCTGTCAAGACCTCGCTGGCCCTTATGGGCAAAATTCAGGATGAGATGCGGCTGCCGCTATGCGCCATGGCGCCGGCCACTACCGGTCGCCTGAAAAAGGCCCTGGCGGATTATGGGTTGATCTAAAGCGCCGTTGCTGGCGGTCAGTATCTATAGGCGTCTTGGCCAATCATGAGAAAGCCAAGGCGCCTTTTTTGGGTGTCTGAACCGCGTAGAGTCGGGTGCGGGGAGTTCGACGCCCTGCGGCGTGCCAACCCTGGCCTGACCCACTGAATTGAGATGGTTATCTGCAAACGCCATCATCGAGTATCCGACAATCGTTGATCCGTATCCAGAAACCCCGACCAGGTCCAGATCTCATGCTGAAACGTTGGTCAAGACCCTACGGTTATCGTGAGGTCCTGGGCATCAGCCTGCCGCTGGTGGCCTCCATGGGCGCCTTCACCGTGATGCAGTTCACGGATCGCATCTTTCTGGCCCATTATTCCGTGAACGCCATCGCGGCCGCCCTGCCTGCCGGCATCGCTTCCTTTACCTTCATTTCCTTCTTTATGGGGGTGGGCAACTATACCAATGCCTTTGTGGCCCAGTACAGCGGGGCGGAGGCGTATCACCGCATCGGCGCGGTCCTCTGGCAGGGGATCTGGTTTTCCATTTTCTCCGGGCTGCTGCTGGCCCTTCTGTATGCGGTGTCCGGAAATATCTTTCGCCTCATCGGGCATTCCCCCCAGGTTCGCTCTCTTGAGGTCGCCTACTTCAATATTTTAACCCTGGGGGCCGGCCTCGTGGTCGCGGGGTCCACCATGGCCTGCTTTTACACGGGGCGAGGGCTGACCTGGACCGTCATGGCGGTTCACATGGCCGGGGCCGCAATCAACATTCCGCTGGATTATTGTCTGATCAACGGCGCAGGGCCTTTTCCCGAGATGGGGATCCAGGGGGCAGCCATCGCGACGGTGACGGCCCAGGGGACCATTGTGCTCACTCTCGGCCTCCTTATCTTCAGCAAGAAGAATCGAGGGCGGTTCGGGACATGGAAGCACAGGGGATTCGACAGCCAACTCTTCGGACGCCTCATGCGATATGGCGTGCCCAGCGGGGTCCAGTTTTTCCTGGAGGTGTTCGGCTTCACTTTTTTTGTCCAGATGCTGGGGAGGCTCGGAGATCTGGAACTGGCCGCTTCCAATATCGTCCTCTCCATCGAGGCGTTGGCCTTCATGCCCATGGTCGGATTTCATATCGGCAACGCGACTCTGGTCGGCCACGCCATCGGACGCCGGCAACCGGAAGGGGGCGTGGAAGCGACCACCAGCGCCCTTCATATCACCCTGGCCTACACGATACCTCTGGCAGTGGTGTTTATCTGGATGCCTGAACCCCTCCTCGCTCTATTCCAGTCGGGAGGGGTAACGACGCATCAGTACCGGGAAATCATGGACTTGGGCGTCATTCTCATGCGTTTTGTGGCGGTATTCTGTTTTTTCGACGCCCTCAATCTCATTTATTCCGGGGCCATCAAGGGGGCGGGCGACACTCGATTCATCATGTGGACCATTGGTGCGGTCTGCCTTGGCATGATGATCGTTCCGGTCTACGTGGCAGTGGAGATTTTCAGGGCCGGGGTCTTTACGGTCTGGGCCTTTGCCAGCGCTTACGCCTGCGCCCTGGGCATCGCCTTCATGCTCCGTTACCGTCACGGCGCCTGGAAGCGGATGCGCGTGATCGAGGAAATGCCTCGCCTATCCCAGGCCGAGTCCTTTTCTGGGTAACGACCGATGGTGATGGAAAACAGGAGCATGCACAAAATGACAGACGGGACCTTTCAGAAGGTGGGAAAATCGGAAACGCGGATGTTCGGACCTCGGTGCCTTGTCATTTGCGGATACCGGGAGGATGAACAGGAGGAGATCCTCTCTCTGATCGGGGCGTGCGGGCTGTCCGGGTGTCCGGTGATGTTTGCCCGGGAGGAGGATGCGGACGCCTCCCTTGGGGAAATCGTCACGGCTGAGTCAGGAAAGGGGAGGGGCCTTTCTTCGGGTCTTTCACGGGCGATTGTCATGTCCGGACTGACGGAAAGGGAGCTCCATCTGCTTTTGTCCACGTATCGAACCAAAAGGCTCCCCCCGCAGCTTTGGGCCACCATGACCCCCATATCGGAGGCGTGGACATTGCGGGCCTTGCTTGAAGAGCTGTCCCGTGAGGCAGAGGCCTTTAAGAAGAGACAGCAGGCAAAGAAGTCGTGTTGAGGGAAAGGACCGCTTGATATCGGCGGACTGGATATCCTGAGTTATGAGTCCCTGATCCGCATAGATCATTCAAAGGAGGCTGGCATGGAACTGAAGCAATACTTCGAAACCGTTAAAGGGACCGGAATCCTGGCGACTGCGGATGGTGATGGGAAGGTGGACGCCGCGGTTTACTCCAGGCCCCACTTTATGGAAGACGGCAGTCTGGCATTCATCATGGCAGATCGGTTGACCCATCACAATCTTCAGTCTAACCCCTATGCCGTCTACTTGTTCGTGGAGGATGGGGCGGGATACCAGGGGCACCGCCTTTATCTGAAAAAAACCGGCGAGGAACAGGACTCCGACCGGCTGTATGCGTTGCGACGGAGAAAATCCCCCGCCAAGGGTGAAGGGGGCGGCCCCCGTTTCCTGGTCTTCTTCCGACTGGAGAAGGTCCTTCCCCTCATCGGTCCCGAAAGGGAAGCAGACACCGTGTAGGCGGAAACGCCCAAAATGCCTGAAGCTGAAGACGCCCCAGATTATGGGATGGTCTGATGTCACATCAGACCGGTCTCACTGTCATAACGCCTGGAAAAAATCGCCGCCTTTCCGGAAAAGATGTTGCAGTGGGTCAGGACGTGGTCGGCCACCGCCTGCCGCTGGGCCTCGCTCAGTTCATTGAAAGAGGCGACCCATTGGGCCTCATCCGCAATGGCGGACAGAGCGTCCCAGATCGCCTCTGCCGGCGTGTCCAATCCAATCGAAAGCCCTGCGGCAGCCGAGGGGGAATTGAATAAAGCCTTAGCCTTTTGCTGGATCTGTTGAAGGCGGTCCATCAAGGCCAGCATTTCCCGTTCAAAGGCCTTGTAATCATCGCACGATCGAAGGACGGGGCACACGGTTTCCTGGCCCGCCACCTTGAGTCGGATGCCCAGCCGAACCGACACCTTGCCTTCGCCTCCCTCCTTCGCGGTCATCAATTCAAATAGGTCTTCCATGAATCGGCCTCCTTTTTAGAACGCGGCATATCCAGCAGAAATTGGGGAATCCGATAAGTCATCCGATCTAATTGAGTCTCGGCGCCACCCATATCCGTGTCCCTCCGTATCCCCCTGTGGTTCAATTTTTCTCAGGTTTCGCACCTCTGACGGGATGTTTCGGTCCCTGAATCCGATGGGATCGGCCTGTCGGGAATGGGGAACCGGTCCGTGGGTTCTCTCCCGAACAGGCCGCAAATCCGGGTATCATTGCATATGACGGCAGCGAGGCCCTTAATCCGTCATCGGACAGCCCCAGGGGAGAGCCTTTTTAACAGGCACGCCCCCTCTGCCTTTCCGAGTACCTTTATTGACCGTCGCGGGGGCGTTCCACATACTCCCAAAAGAACATGTTGCGGCATTTTCGGGAGATACCCCACGGATCCCTCGCGCCTGCCTGCTCGAATTATGGGGGTGGGAAACTTGAGTTATTGCTTTCCGAATCCATATCTATCTGCGTCCATCTGCATTCCAGTCACCTTGCGGATGGCCTCGTGCAGCTCTTCCCTTAATTCAATGACTTTGCTGATGGCCTCCCAAAAGGTTTTTTTTCGTGTATGGCCCGCGTCATGGCTACTCGCACCTCCTCGAACTGTCGCTTGAGCTCCGGCATCCAGCGGTGGAGGGCCTTACTGTCTCCTGCCTCTCCAGCCCTTTCCATTTCATGGGCCGTCCGGCCCAGGGCATCGGCGCCCACATTGACAGAGGCCCCCTTGATGGAATGGGCAGCATACCCGGCCCCAGACACATCTGCATGTGTCAGGCAGGTCTCCAGTCTCTCGATGTTCTTCGGGATTTCCTCCAGGAAGGCCTCTATGACAGACTTGGCCATCTCTTCATCGCCCATCAGGAGTTCGGAGAGGACCTGTGTATTGAATGTCTTTTCAGGCGTCTTCCCGGACACGGAAGAGACTTCCTCCGGATGGGCCGCCGGGAGCCACTTTTCCAACACCTCGGCCAAAGCCTCTATCTGGATCGGCTTGGCCACATAATCATCCATTCCAGCGGTAAGGCACATATCACGATCCCCCTTCATGGCATGGGCGGTCATGGCGATGATGGGGATGTGTCCCGATTGAGCTGGAAGCTGAAAGCCGGAAGCTGAAGGCCCCCGCGTGCCTTCTTTCCCTTTGAGCTTTGAGTTTTGAGCTTCAGACTCAAGGGAACGTATGCGCCTGGTAGCTTCCAATCCGTCCATTTTCGGCATCTGCACATCCATGAGGACCAGATCATACGGAATGGTTTCAAGGGCCTTCATCGCCTCTCTCCCGTTGGCCACGGCATCGGCCCGCAGTCCGAGTTTCTTGAGCAGACCCAGGGCCACCTGCTGGTTTGTGAAGTTGTCCTCGACAACGAGGATGCGTACATTCCCCCGATCGATTTTGGGAATATGTTGCTGCGGCCCTGTTCGTTTCGGTGCCCTTGGAGGGCCACCTGCCAGCACGGCCACCAGACTGTCGAAGAGTTCGGACTGCCGAACCGGTTTGGTGAGATAGCCGGAAAAACCGATCTCCTTGAGTCGCTGAGCATCTCCCCGCTCGCCTATGGATGTCATCACAACCAAATGGGTCTCCCGCAGAGAGGCGTCGGCCCGGACCTGTCGGCCCAGTTCCTCTCCGCTCATGTGAGGCATCTGCATATCGAGCATCGCCACCTGGTACGGGTCGCCCTCTGCTGCGGCCGCCCGCAGGAAGCGGAGGCCTGTCTCGCCGTCAGGGGCCTCATCGGGCCTGGCGCCCCATGCCTTGAGCTGACGCAGCAGGATCTCGCGGTTGGTGGCGTTGTCGTCCACCACCAGGATGCGCGCCTCTGTCACATCGGCCCGCGGACGAAGAGGCGTGTGCACTTGTCGGGGCGCCTTGTCCAGGCGTACGGTGAACCAGAATTCAGAGCCCAGGCCTTCACTCGAATTTACCCCGATGTGGCCCCCCATCATCCGGACCAGTTGTTTCGATATGGCCAGACCTAAACCCGTTCCCCCATATTTCCGCGTGGCCGAGGCATCGACTTGGGTGAATTTCTCAAACAGGGTTCCCTGTTTTTCCTCGGGGATCCCGATGCCGGTGTCGCGGACTGAAAAGCGAACCAGTGCATCTGCCTCGGTCTCGGATACCAGCGCAGCCCGTACCGCTATCTCACCGCGCTCGGTGAATTTGATGGCATTGCCGCTCAGATTGATGAGTACCTGTCGCAGCCGGCCCGGATCCCCCTGCAATCGGGCAGGGACGTCCGGTTCTGCCGCGCAGATGAATTCCAGCCCCTTCTCCTGGGCCTTGTGGGCGATCATCTCTGCGAAATCATCCATCAGTTCCCTGAGATCGAAGTCGAGGGATTCCAGATCGAGTCTGCCTGCCTCGATCTTGGAGAAATCGAGGATGTCGTTGATCAGGACGAGAAGGGACTCTGCACTGACGAGCACGGTTTCGGCAAAATGGCGTTGCTCTTCGGTCAGCTCTGTATCCAGAAGGAGCCCGGTCATGCCGATGACCCCATTCATGGGGGTGCGGATCTCGTGGCTCATGTTGGCCAGAAACTCGCTTTTGGCCCTGCTGGCCTCCTCAGCACGGCTCGCCATTTCGTTGGCGAGGGCAATGGCCTCCCGAAGATGCTCGTTGGCCTGCGCCAGTTGCGCTTCTGAAAGCTTTCGCTCGGTAATATCAATGAGGACTCCATCCCAGAACAGGGCTCCGTCCGCCATTCGGCTCGGGGTGGAGCGCGCCTCTCCCCAGAGCACCTCTCCCTCCTTCAGACAGCGGATCTCCGCATGATAGGGTTCAAGGGATTGCGCTGACCTGACAACGCCCTCAAAAAAGGCGCCGCGGTCGTCCGGGTGGATCAGATCGAGCAGCCGGCCAGCATCCGCCATGATCTCTTGGGCAGGCACCCCAAGGATTCGCTTGGCCCCTTCGCTCACATAGGGAAAGCTGAATTGACCGTCGGGTGACATGGTGAATTGGTAGACAATGGCTGGCGCGTTCTCGGAAAGCCTTTTGAACTTGGCCTCACTATCGCGAAGGGAGGCCTGCGCCCTCACCCGTTCGGTAACTTCCCGGGTTACCTCGATGCCCCCTGCGACTTCACCGGAGGCATTTCGGTGAGGGTACCCTCGGATATACCAGATCCTGCCATCCGGGGTCGTCCTCTCGATCTCCTGGGCACAGCCCGTTTCCATGGCCT
>Ga0172375_10004008_pt1 | contig 22067 bp, 19 predicted proteins | sample LakKiv1m_FD_114537 | JGI IMG/M metagenome (GOLD analysis project Ga0172375, IMG submission 114537) | Freshwater microbial communities from Kabuno Bay, South-Kivu, Congo - kab_092012_11.1m | ecosystem: Environmental > Aquatic > Freshwater > Lake | place: Democratic Republic of the Congo... | reverse complement strand
GTTTTTGGCATTAATAAATCCTCTTAATTAAAATTTTGTTTGATTTTCATTTTCATCAGTCTCGATGGGGAGAGAAAAACAAATTTTTGCACCCTTTTTATTTTCAGGGTCGATCCATATTTTACCTTTATGGGCTTCGATGATCGCCTTAGCCAGATACAAGCCCAGGCCTGCGCCTTTTTTTGTTCGTAGAGCATCAGCCGAACGGTAAAAACGGTCAAATACATATGGGATGTCCTGAGGTGCGATACCTTCCCCTTCGTCGCTTACGCAACAGATTACGATATCATTTCTCACCTGACCGCTGATCGTGATCTTGCCTTTTTCTGAATACTTAATTGAATTCGAGATCAGGTTGCCAAGCACCTGCTCAAGCCTTCCGACATCGGCCATTATCGAAGGATAATCCTCAGGGAAATCAGTGGTGATCACATGCTTTTCAGTTTGAGTTTGGAACCTGGTAGCAAGACGCTTGGCAGTTGCGGGTATGAAAAATTCGGTTTTTTTAAGTGTTACCCCGCCTGCCTGAAGTCTGCCCGCATCCAACAAATTCTCAATTAGCTGGCTTAATCTGTCCGCTTCTTCTTCGATAACATTCAAGCTCTCATGGAAAAAGTCACTCTCCCATTTGGCATCATCCCTCAATAAAGTACAGACATATCCTTTGATAAGCGCAACAGGCGTTTTTAATTCATGGCTGATAACAGAGATGAAGGTACTTTTTAATTCTTCTGCCTGCCTGAAGCGTGTGATATCTCTTACGGTAGCGATTATATTAAGGAGAATTCCTTCGGGCGATAAGACCGGTGCATAAGTGATCCCAACAGGCAAAGGTGGGGGATTGCGCCTCTTAAGATCGCCCTCAACATACAGTTGTGCATGGGGCGTCAACGGCCAACCGCCAGCAATTGCATCTTCAAGCTTTATGTCGTGCGTTAAATTATCAAATTTCACAATATTCTCATGGGGCTGGCCCTGGATATCTTCGCCCGGCAATGAGATCATTCTTGAAAAAGCCGGGTTGCAGCGCTCGATCACCTGATTAGGCCCAATTATGAGGATCCCATCAGCGGCTGAATCCAAAACGGAATCTAAATGCTGCTTATTTGTTGTAACCGTTGTATAAAGTTGAGCGTTCTTAACAGCAATCGCGGCTTGGCTGGCAAAACTGCCCAAAACATTCCGGTCATTGGTTGAAAAAATTCCCGCATAGCTTCTAAAAATAAAAATTACTCCCAAAACCTGCTGGCGGGTAACCATGGGAAGGCCAACACCGCTCAGCAATCCGAGCGAGGCAGCAAAAGTAAGTCGGTTAAGGATACGGTTGACTTCAGGGATCTCGAACTCTTCAGGATCCTCATTTTCCGGAATTTCCTTTAATAAGGGTTTAAGTTCTTCAAGAAACTCAGGTGTAATACCTTCAGAGACCCTAACCTGCCAAGCCCCTGATTCACCGCGAAGCATTATCAGCCCTGCTTGCCCTGCGAGCATCTCAATTGAGATCGTGAGAATTCGCTCCAGGAGGGCATCAAGATCCAGCTCCTGAGTGAGCGCTCTGGAGATCTCCAACAAATAATCCCTTTGTCGAACTCTAATATCTGGCAGCATAAGTTTTAATTTAATTGATTTAAGTATGATTCAGATTAATATTGCCTTAATGAATTCTAAGAAAGATCACCCAAGTTTATCTTTAAGGTATTCAAGGGCGCCTATGAGGCCAACATCATCTCCCAAGGCGGCAAACTTGATATCCAGGTTTTTCAAATACAACGAATTCAGAACATGCTCCTCTAAAGATCTCCTAAATGGGATCATCAGAAGATCACCGCTCTGTGAGACCCCTCCACCAAAGATCAAACAAGACGGGTTGAATATATGCAAATAATTGGCTATCCCAATTCCCAGATAATATCCGGCACGCTCAAATGCGGTTATTGATAATGGGTCACCATTCCTGGCTGCTTCGGCAACTTGCCAGGCGCTTGGCTGGGAAGCAGAAGAAAAGATCGATTGGATGCCATTATTTATTTCGGAATATACAAAATTCTCGATACCAGTTCCTGAAGAATAGGCTTCCAAATGGCCAACTTTCCCGCATCCACAGATCGGGCCATTGTCATCCAGAGTGACATGGCCAGATTCTGTTGCAATTCCAACAGCACCTTCCAGCAACCTTCCATGAACGATCGTTCCATTACCTAACCCAGTACTAATGGTGAAGTACATTAAATTATCATGCCCGATACCCGCGCCGTGCTTCCATTCGCCAATGGCAGCCATCCGAGCATCATTATTCACAAAAACCGGGACTTTGAATCTTGTTGACAGGAATTTTCTCAATTCCAGATTTTTCCAATCTGGAATATTGGGCGCCAGAATAACCATACCCTCATTAATGTCGATCGACCCAGGTGCGGCAGCACATATTCCTTGCACCGAGTTGTCTTTCGGCCAAATTTCCTCAATTATTGAAGCAAGACGGTCAATGGCGGCCTCTCCCTCGACATATGTGGTTATCTTATTCTGGTTAAGCGGGATTATTCCTTTTTCTGGATAGAGGGCACACCGGGTATTCGTACCGCCTATATCCAAAGTAATATAAGAAGAGGGCATGAAGAGAATTATAACTTTAAAGTCCTTGCTACCGCGTTGACGAAAGGGTTAAAAACTGCTATTATTTTTTGTTGAATGCTTAATTTCACAAAAATTTTCCGCGATCGCCTGAAAAGATTTCTTTCAGATCTTAAGCTTTGGCTTACTCCCGGGTTGGGGATAAAGCGCTGGTTGATCGTAGTTTTGGTAGGGACAACTTTTATCGCCCTGGGATTTGCAGTCCTGATCCTTGATGTTTACCGTCAAACTGAGATCAGCTGGTTGCGGCTGATATTTAATTTAATTTCATTATCTTTCTTACCCAGGTTACTCAGGGCGGTGATCTTTGGTGGAGCGGGTTTGCTGATTCTGTCAATCGGAATCTGGGAAATGAACCGCTCCATCCTTAAACCGTTCATTAAACCAGGCCAACCTGTCATCGATACATTGTCAGACTTTAAGAAAAGGTCCCGCGGCCCCCGGATCGTAGCGATTGGCGGAGGCAATGGATTAGCCAACCTTCTGAGGGGATTAAAAAAATATACATACAATCTGACCGCTATCGTAACTGTGGCTGATGACGGCGGATCTTCGGGTGAATTACGCAAAAACCTCGGAATCCTTCCGCCAGGCGATATCCGAAATTGTCTGACCGCATTGGCTGATGATGAAGAAATGCTCTCACAAATCTTCCGTTATCGATTCGGCGAGCGCGCGGGAGTGAATGGGCATTCCCTTGGTAATCTTTTCATCAGCGCATTAACCGATATCACTGGGAGTTTTGAAGAAGCTGTTGCTGAATCTGGCAGGGTATTGGCAGTCAGGGGCAGAGTACTTCCTTCAACTTTGCATGATGTAAAGCTGGTCGCAGAAATTAAAATGGCTAACCAGGAAAAAGAGATCCGAGTTGTCGGCGAGAGTGTGATCCCGCAATTAAACGGCTCCATAAGCCACCTTTGGCTTGAGCCAGATAACCCCTTACCTTTTCCCCCAGCTGTTCAGGCAATTTTAAATGCCGATCTGATAATTATTGGACCTGGCAGTCTTTACACAAGCGTTTTGCCAAATCTGCTCGTTCCCGGTCTTGCGGAAGCTATTCGTGCAAGCAAGAGCATTAAATTCTTGATCTGCAATGTGGCTAACCAGCAAGGGGAGACGATGGGTTATTCCAGCAGTGACCATATCCAGGTTATCGAAAAACATATCAGCGATACCCATTTTGATATCATTGTCTGCAATAATGATATGTCTCAACATAGTTCTCCACCCGTTGAAATGGTTGTTCCAGACCCAGAATTGGAAGATCAGCATTCAATGTATTTTGCTCCGCTAATTGATCACAAGAATCCAAGCCGCCACAATTCGAACAAGCTGGCTGAGGTGATCACGGATCTCTATTACGAGAGAACAGGTCCGTTAACCGGGGGGAAAACCCTTATCCCGGATAACCAAGAATTAAAAATGAATTAAAATAGCACATGATAAAATTCAAAAAAACTCGGAGGTAAGATATGGCAGTGAAAGTCGGTATTAATGGTTTTGGCCGAATTGGCCGTCAAGTCTTGAAAGCAATCAAAGAACTGCATGGCAGTGAACTGGAAGTTGTTGCGATCAATGACCTGTTTGATGTAAAAACGAATGCACACCTTTTTAAATATGATTCCAATTATGGTAAATACCCTGGAACCGTTGAAGTTGATGGAAACGACCTGGTAGTAGATGGTAAGAAGATCAAGTGTTTCGCTGAAAAAGATCCGGGCAAGCTTCCCTGGAAAGACCTGGGTGTGGAAATTGTGGTTGAATCAACCGGCATTTTCACCGATGCAGTTGGCGAACCTGAAAAAGGAAAACCCGGTGCGAATGTCCATATAAACAGCGGTGGAGCAAAGAAAGTAATTATTTCTGCACCAGCGAAAAATGAGGATTTGACCATTGTCTTGGGTGTAAATGAAGAAAAGTACGATCCAAAGATGCATCATGTTCTTTCAAATGCTTCCTGCACGACAAACTGTCTCGCTCCCGCAGCTAAAGTGATCAATGATAAATTCAAGATCCTTTATGCAGTAATGACAACCATTCATTCTTATACCAATGACCAGGTTATTCTTGATCAGGGCCATAAGAAAGAAATGCGACGCTCGCGCGCTGCCGGCTTGAATATCATCCCGACAACCACTGGCGCTGCAAAAGCTGTTGCTTTAGTCATTCCTGAGCTCAAGGGAAAGTTTGACGGATATTCATTGAGAGTACCCACCCCAACTGTTTCGATCGTGGATTTTGTTGCCAATGTTGAGAAACCCACAACGTTGGAAGAGGTCAATTCTGTATTTGTGGAAGCCTCAAAGACCACACTTAAAGGAATCTTGGGTGTTACCTCTGGTGATTACAATGATCCTCTGGTCTCATCTGACTTCAAGGGTGATCCCCGCTCTTCAATCGTTGACTTAAAGAACAATATGGTCATGGGCGGAACATTGGTAAAAGTTGTAACCTGGTACGATAATGAATGGGGTTACTCCTGCAGAACAGCTGACCTGGCAGCAATGATCGCAAAGAGCCTCTAAGCAGAAATCAACTATGAGAAGACGTAATCTGAATCCAACAAACAGATTACGTCTTTTTTAATAATTTCAAGCGAGGGAAAAATGTTCAACAAGAAGACGATTAAAGATATTGATATGAACGGCAAGAAGGTTTTGGTGAGGGTAGATTTCAATGTACCTTTAAAGGATGGCAAAGTTGGTGATGATACTAGGATCGTCGCAGCATTACCAACCCTCAACTACCTGCTGGAGCATGGCGCAGCATTACTTTTATGCTCACACCTTGGCCGGCCGAAAGGCGATCCTGATCCTGAATATAGTATGAAGCCAGTTGCTGATTATCTTGCTGGGCTTGTAAAAGCCAAAGTCATCTTCTCGCCCGAGTGTGTAGGTCCTGCCGCAACAAAAGCAGCGGCAGAATTAAAACAGGGAGAGATCCTTGTTTTGGAAAACACACGTTTTTATCAGGGCGAAACGAAAAACGACCCCGAGATGTCTAAACAGCTTGCTTCACTCGCAGATATTTTCGTGGATGATGCATTTGGTTCAGCCCATCGAGCACATGCATCGACCGTTGGTGTAACCGAATTTCTACCTTCTGTTGCCGGTTTGCTGCTTGAAAGAGAGATCAAATTTCTGGACCAGGCAATCGAAGAACCCAAGCGACCTTTTATAGCTATCTTAGGTGGTGCCAAAGTCAGCGATAAGATCGGTGTGATCAAGAACTTGTTGACCAAAGCTGATACAGTTCTGATCGGCGGCGGAATGGCGAATACTTTTTTCAAAGCCCAGGGATATCCAATGGGTGATTCGCTGGTTGAAGATGAGGTTTTAGATGTGGCGAGAGATCTGGTCAAGCAGGGGAGCACAAAATTACGCCTGCCTGTGGATGTGGTCATTGCGGATAAATATGACAATGCGGCCCAAACAAAAGTGATCAGCGCTGGTCCAATCCCGGATGGTTGGAGAGTGCTTGATATTGGACCTGAGACTGTGAAGAATTTCGCAAAGGTCGTCAGCGATGCCAGTACCGTTGTTTGGAACGGACCCATGGGTGTATTTGAAATGGAAACCTTTGCCAAGGGAACATTTGAAGTTGCGAAGGCCATTGCTGGCAGTCATGCGATCAGCATTATTGGCGGCGGAGATTCGGCAGCTGCAATTCAACAATCAGGGCTGGCTGATAAGATCACTCATATCAGCACAGGCGGCGGTGCTTCGCTTGAAATGCTGGAAGGAATCCAGCTTCCTGGCCTAACTGCCTTACTCGACAAGTAAATAAATAACTGGACATTTTAAGGACTGTCAAGTAAAATAACTTGTCAATTTATATTTTGGTCGGAGGAAGTCTTGGCAAATATTAAGTCAGCAATAAAACGAAATAAACAAAACGAAAAACGCCGCCAGCTAAACCGTATTTTCCGAGGGAGCACTCGCACCCAGGTAAAAGATGCAAAAGCAGCTATTGAAAGCGGTGATAAAGATGTTGCGACCGCTGAAGTAAAAGAAGCGATCCAGAAATTGGATCGAGCAGCGGCGAAAGGCATTGTTCACAAGAACAATGCTGCCCGGCGAAAAAGCCGATTAATGAAACATCTGGCTTCGATGGAAAAATAATTCTCGAAAAATATGTATATTAAAAGCGGGAGATCATGAATCTGCCCGCTTTTATTTTAAGCGTATTAGAATAATATTATGTTTACCCAAGAAAAGAACCTCATCGACGTTAAGGTTCTTGAAGTATTAAGAAAAAATGAGCTCAAACCTGCTCCTTTGATCTGGACCTGGATCCCTTTCAGCGGCCACTGGGGACTTTCAACATCATTCTTTAAGACGGCTGCTGTCAATTCGCACTTCAAACCTGAACTATCGGTCCAAAAACGCGCTGAAGAAATTGCGAATTTGGTATGCAATGAGTTGGAGCTACCGAAGGAATTTGAAAAAGAAGAGGCGATAAAGGGATACCTTAATATTTATTTTGATTCGGCGGTTTACGCAAAAAGCATCGTCCAAAATATCATCAGTGAATCATCCCAATTCGGAAATGGGACAGCTGACCAAACGATCATGGTTGAATATTCCCAGCCGAATACGCATAAAGCATTTCATGTCGGACATTTAAGGAACATGGTTTTGGGAGCTTCAGTTTGCAAAATCATGGAGCTAGCCGGGAACAAGGTAATCAAAACCAACTATATTGGAGATATCGGGCTTCATGTGATCAAGTGGTTATGGAATTACATGAATTACCATGCAGGTGAATTACCCCCCCACGAAGGAAAAACGCGCTGGATGGGCGGTATCTATTCTGAAGCCATTCGGCGACTTGAGGAAAATCCTGACCTGGATATTCAGGTTCGAGAGCTGTTCAAACGCTGGGATAGCAGGGATCCAAAGGTCACAGCACTTTGGCAAGAGACACGCGAGTGGTCCCTGGAGGCGTTCGCAGAAGTATACAAATTACTGGGGATCGAATTCGACAAAGTTTACTTTGAAAGTGAAGTTGAAGATTCCGGGAAAGAGATCGTCCAGCGATTAATCGATAAAGGTATCGCCAAAGATGAACGACCTGAAGGTGCAGTAATCGTTGACCTTGATCAAATACTTGGCACTGAAAATCAATATCGTGTGGCGGTTATCCTCAGATCAGATGGCACATCGCTTTATTCAACAAAAGATCTATCGCTTGCAATTAAGAAATTTGATGAATTCAACCCTGACCAGTCAGTGTATGTCATTGATGTCCGCCAGTCACTATACATGAAGCAGATCTTTAAAATTGTTGATCTGCTTGGATACCCCTGGGCGGATAAATGTTATCACCTGGCGTATGAGATCGTTAATCTCCCTGGAAATGTGACGATCGCATCTCGAGAGGGTACTGTTGTACTGCTTGAAGATCTGATCGCGGAAGCAGAAAAACGCGCATTGGCAGTTGTTGAATTGAAAAATCCAGAACTTCCGCATGAAACAAAAAAAATTGTCGCACGAAAGATCGCGCTTGGGGCTTTGAAATACTCACTGCTTTCTCGAGATAACACAAAGGTCATCACTTTTGACTGGGAGACTGCCATGGATGTTAATGGACAGGCTGCTCCTTATATTCAATATGCATATGTCAGAGCAAACAGCATATTAAAGAAAGTACATTTTTCAATACCCGAGGAAGGTAAATTGGGGTATACCTTATCCGAACAGGAAATCGAACTGATCAATGTTTTTTCAAAGTATCCACAAGAGGTTGAAAGAGCAGCAAAAGAAATGCGCCCGCTTTTGATCGCAAATTATGCATATGAAGCCGCAAAAGCATTCAGCAGTTTTTATAATACCTGTCCGGTTCTCAATACAGAACCCAAAATTCGGGATTTCCGGCTGCGCTTGGTGGCAGCTTCCAAGCAGGTCATTGCGAATAGTTTGGGATTATTAGGAATTGACGTTCCTGATGTAATGTAGATAAATCTAAAAAGGAGATTTGAATGCAACGAATAAAAACTATCATCATGGGAGCAGCGGGGCGAGATTTTCATAATTTCAATGTCTTTTTCCGAGACAATGAGGCTTATGAAGTTGTTGCTTTTACCGCAACTCAGATACCAAATATTGAAGGCCGCAAGTATCCCAAGGAATTATGCGGAAATCTGTATCCCAACGGTATTGATATTTATCCCGAGAACGAACTTGAAGAGTTGATTAAAAAGTTCAAAGTGGATCAAGTTGTATTTGCGTACAGTGATGTTCCGCACGAATTTGTGATGCATAAAGCTTCAGTGGTTCTGGCTGCCGGGGCTGATTTTAGACTTATGGGAACAAACTCCACCCAGATCAAATCCAACAAGCCAGTTGTTGCTGTATGTGCAGTTCGAACTGGATCTGGTAAAAGCCAAACAACCCGCATGGTCTCAAAGATCATGATCGAGCTGGGTTATAAGGTTGCTGCAATTCGGCACCCCATGCCTTATGGCGACCTGGTCAAACAACGTGTGCAACGATATGCTTCATATGCCGATCTGGACAAACACGAATGCACCATCGAGGAACGTGAGGAATATGAGCCACACCTTGATAATGGTGTGATCGTTTACGCAGGTGTGGATTATGCCGATATCCTTGCTCAGGCAGAAAAAGAAGTAGATGTGATCCTGTGGGATGGCGGAAATAATGACTTTTCTTTCTATGTGCCTGATCTGCTTATTGTTGTTGCCGACCCGCACAGAGCAGGTCACGAAACCAGATATCACCCCGGCGAAACTAACGTTAAGCTGGCAGATGTTTTTGTGATCAACAAAGTGGATACCGCAAATCCTGAAAATGTGATCCGAGTGCGCGAGACTATCTCGAGCCTGAACCCCGATGCAATCATAATTGAAGCAGCATCCCCACTTTTTGTGGATGATCCCGAAATGATCAAGGGAAAACGCGTTTTAGTGGTGGAAGATGGCCCAACGCTGACACACGGAGAAATGGCGTACGGAGCTGGTTGGGTAGCCGCCAGACGGTTTGGCGCTGCTGAGATTGTTGATCCCCGCCCATTTGCTGTAGGATCGATCGCCAAGACCTATGAAAAATATCCGGGAACCGGTCCCATCCTACCCGCAATGGGTTATGGTGATGCCATGATCGCTGACCTCGAAAAGACAATCAATCAGTCAGATGTAGATCTGGTCATTTCTGCCACACCCATTGATCTGACACGCATTATTAAAGTAAACAAACCAATGCAGCGCGTTAGATATGAACTGCAAGAGATCGGTCAGCCAACTTTGATGGACATTCTAAAGAAAAAATTCGGAAAATAATAAGTACAAAGAGGCCGTTGAAATAAGCAGCAGCCTCTTTTTATTTAAGAAAGCCTGCGTGCCTTATAATAGCCACATGTTTATTGACGAAGCAGAAATCATGGTGAGATCAGGCAAGGGCGGAGATGGCATGGTGCATTTCCGGAGAGAGAAATATATCAATCGTGGAGGTCCTGATGGCGGAGACGGCGGCAAAGGCGGGAGTATCATCTTACGAACTACTCACCACCTCAACACGCTTGAAAAATTTCGGCATCAAATGCGTTTTATTGCAGATGATGGAAAAAAGGGCGGGCCCAAAAACCAGACTGGAAGATCAGCGGATGATTTGGTGATCGACTTACCTCCAGGGACTTTGGTCTATGATGCTGATAACGGAGAATTAATTGCCGACCTTGTAAATGATGAACAGGAAATTATCGTTTGTAAAAGCGGGCGCGGCGGTCGGGGAAATGCCAGATTTGCAAATTCCCGAATCCAAGCACCAAGGATTGCTGAAAAGGGTGAACCAGGAATTGAGAAAAATCTGAAACTGGAACTAAAGTTGATAGCAGATGTTGGTATCATCGGCATGCCAAACGCCGGCAAATCAAGTTTCCTGGCTGCAGTAACCAACGCCAAGCCCAAAATTGCGGATTACCCCTTTACAACCCTGGTACCAAATCTGGGTGTAGCTGCTTTAGATGAAGATACAACGCTTGTTCTGGCGGATATTCCTGGTTTAATCGAAGGCGCACATACAGGTTTGGGATTGGGCGATACCTTTCTGAGACATATTCAAAGAACAAGAGTATTAATCCATTTGGTAGATGGTAATTCAAAAAATCCGCTGGCAGATTATTCCCAGATCAATTCAGAATTATCATTATTTGATCCCGAATTGGCTAAGAAGTCGCAAATCGTTGTCATTAACAAAATCGATATGCCCGAGGTCGCTAATAAAATTGACAATATTCGGGAAACATTCAAACAAAAAAGCATTCCCCTTTATTTCATTTCTGCTCTGACAAGGAAGGATATACAACCAGTGCTTTGGAAAGCAAAGCAGAACCTGAAAAAAGTGGAAGTGGTGGAACCAGCTCAGGAAATGCCCATATACCATCCAAGATCAAAGGATAAGCCATACATCATAAGAAGAGAAAATGATGGATGGAGAATTGAAGGCGCAGCAATAGAGCGCGCTGCTGCCATGACCTACTGGGAATATTTTGCGTCTGTCAGACGGTTTCACAGAATTTTAGTCTCAATGGGAATTGAAGATGCACTTAGCGAAAAGGGTGTCTTAGACGGAGATACAGTATACATCGGGGAACATGAATTGGTCTGGTCGCAGGAATGGGTTGATGAGGAAGATTAAACCCCGGATCGGTATTTTTGGCGGCACATTTGACCCACCCCATGTTGGGCATCAAATTTTGGGGATGGAAGCCTATGCAGAATTAAACCTGGATATTCTCTATTGGGTTTTAGCTTCTAATCCCCCGCACAAACTTGGACAAATGACAGCCCCGCTTGACCTGCGCATCCAGATGGTTAAATCAGCAATAAAACACGATAATATCTTTGATTTTTCCAGTGTTGATATTGACAGGCCCGGACCTCATTATGTGTTAGACACGGTAAGAATATTTAAAACGATGAATCCGGGAGCCGAATTGTTTTTTATTATGGGCGGAGATTCACTGCGAGATCTGCACACCTGGTATAAAGCACAGGAATTTGTATCTGAATGTGATTGGCTCGGAGTGATGCACCGCCCGGGGGACAGCATTGACCTAAAGGATATCGCTTCAGCACTTCCCGGCATTAGAGAGAAGATCAGATTTATTGAAGCACCACTGCTTGAAATTTCATCCAATCAGATAAGAAAGTTAATTTCTGATGAAAAACCGTTCCGATATTATTTGCCCCCGGAAGTCTATAAAATAATCATGGACAATCGTCTTTATCATAAAGAGAAAACCGATACCGTGGAAAATGGCTCGATAAATCAATGAACACAGAAAAAATGAAAAGAATAGTTTTGTTTTTTGGTCTTATCGTCTTCATCGCAACCGGTTGTCAATATCTGCCGATAATTCTTCCAACTCCAACAATTTCTGATCCCATGATTGAAACTATGGAGGCTGAGGCAACCAGAACCTTAGTTATTACTCCAACGCAATCGCAAAGTATTACTGAAACGCCAGTTCCCACAGATACGCAGATGCCTTTCCCGCTCATGCTCCAGCCAGGTTCACCAGCATTTATCCAAAACTTTGCGCATTTGGATTCAGGGTGCAGCTGGATTGGTGTTGCAGGACAGATCTTTGATACCGAAGGAAAAACGATTAATAATCTGGTTGTGAATGTAAAAGGGAATATCGGGCAAACCCGAATCGACGAAATTGGATTAACCGGGGTTCCCGAAGCTGATATTTATGGTCCCGGTGGGTATGAAATAAAAATCGCCGATAAGGCAGTTGATTCTGAAAATACTTTGATGATCCGAGTTTTGGATCTTCAAGGAAATAATCTGTCAAACGCGCTACCATTCAAAACTTTTTCAGGCTGCAAGAAAAATCTGATAATCATTAACTTTATTACTAAATAAAAGCGAGTGCCTTTTGAACCAAATAGATGTTGTCAAATGGGTCAAGAAGTTTTCCGAGCGATGGATGGTCACAACTGCCTTGATGATCGCTGGAGGACTATTAGGTTTATTGGTCAGCCAGGTTCGTCCTCCAATATTTGAATCAGCAGCGATTTTCTCGGTTACGATCGACTACACACAGACTGGCGCCTTAACTGATATTCAGGAAGACCAGGCCATGCGTGGAGTAGGAAGCGTTATTCTGTCGGACCGTGTAATTAAGACTGCCCTTTCTTTGATAAACAAAGAAAGAGGGACAGTATTTAGCCAAAGTGGTTTTTTGGATAACTCATTTTTAGACAGGGAAGAATTTCGCTGGACGTTAAGATTCCGTGACCCCGATCCAAAAATTGCAGAAATGGCGGTTAATACCTGGTCAAGAAGTGCCGATGCAGCCATTCGGGAAGGGCTTGCACATTCTCTTTCCAGCAAATCACTGCTGGAAGACCTTGAAATAATGAAAACCTGTCTATTTAACCTTCCAAACGGAGATTCTCAGACTAATTGTGAAAATAGCGATCTTAATTCAGTTGTTAAATCTATTAATGAGATCAGCGCCCAGATACAAACAGAAAAAGCAGCAAGCCAGGGACTTTTCCATGCGCTATCCGTTTCACTGGTCAACAGCGGAATTTCATCTGGGACAGCCGAACTTGGCCAGAGAAACTTTTTTGTTCTGAGCGGCGCCTTGGTTGGGTTGTTTTTGAGCATGATCATGTCCCTTGTTGAAGAAATGAAACGGAGTAGAGCCATTTGATCCTGAAGAGCTTGCAGAGACTGCAGAGAATCGCTTGGTATGCCATGATCGCATCGCTCCCGTTGACCAGCATGCCTTTGATTAAAAAATTACTGGGTTCTGATTCTGTCGCCAGCCCTGCGGTGGTTTTTCTTTTTGTCTTGTTATTCTTTTGGGCTGCCGGTTTGCTATTTGGAGGAAAGTTGTGGGGGTCATCCAAAATTCTTCCCCTGGCTTTATTCTGCTGCATAGCGGTCATCGCGACCTTGATCTCTTTATTCTATAAAACTCCGGCATTTAAAGACTTTGGACAAATAAATCCTATAATCACCGCAATGGGAACCTTGGTGATCGGGTTCCTGTTCTTTTTTTTGGCGAGTTCATTTCCAATTGATGATCAAATTAAAAAGCAGACTTTGAGAATTCTCAATTGGTCGGGTTTGGTTATCCTAATCTGGTGCGCCATTCAAGCAATCGCATGGTATGGCAGCTATCACTACCCTCAGTGGATGTTCTCAATTCAAGGTGCTCTTTCAGCACGCGTTTTATACCGCCAGAGAGCCACGGGTTTTGCGTTGGAACCTTCATGGCTGGCGCACCAGTTGAACATGTTCTACCTGCCTTTTTGGATCTCGGCTTCTGTGACCGGTTACACAAGCCATTCAATCCGATTGCGAAAGTTCAGTTTAGAGAATTTCCTGATGATCGGGGGCGTCATCGCATTAGGATTGACCCTTTCAAGAGTCGGGTTTGCTGCGCTGCTTTTTATGGCTGTACTTGCTTTCACTCGTGTTCATCCACAACTTGTTACAAACTTGCATGATTGGGCTGCATCAAAACAGAATTTCGTGTTTAAACCTGATCGAAAAATGATCTCAAAAGCGATGTTTATTGGATATGCACTTGTGCTTGCCATCTTGATCTTAATTTTTTACAAGATCGATCCTCGAATGGCAACCCTTTTTAAATTCTCATTTGACCAGGATAATCCACTATTAAGATACTTCAACCAATTGAAATTTGGTGACAGAGTTGTCTATTGGTTAACAGGATGGAATATATTTAACGACTATCCAATTCTTGGTGTAGGTTTGGGAAACGCAGGTTTCTATTTCCCGAAGAATATTCCTGCTTATGGTTGGTCCTTGCTCGAAGTTCGCAGGTTGATGTACCGATCCCACCTATTGCTTAATGTCAAGAGCCTTTGGTTCAGGCTTCTCGCTGAAACTGGTATCGTTGGCACAACTCTTTTCATTGGGTGGATTATTTCGCTTGTTTCATATTTGATCGAAAAGTACAGATCCTTAAATAAGCGTGAACAAATGATGGGATTCGCAGGCTTGCTGGTTGTCGTTGGAATGGTCTTCGAAGGACTTAGCATCGATTCTTTTGCGATGCCTTATTGGTGGATATCCCTGGGTTTGGCTGTTGTTCCATATAAAAAATAACAATCTGTTAATTAAAAAACCTTAAGAACCGAACCATGGACCAAACTTATAAAAAGGAGAATTTCTTAACCTTATTCGCGGTCTTTCTGGGATTGGGAATGATATTACTCTGCATGATATCCGTTTTTCTGATCGTTACATACATGAGATCGAATAGTACCAGAGAATTATCTGAAGCAAGCCCTTTGCCGACCCCACATGTGGATAAAACAACCTTTGAAAGATTAACTGCAGAAAAAAATGCCGCCCTCTTTGGTGAAGGTTTAACCATGTTGGAAATACTCAACCACACCGAAATACCGATTAATGATTCCATTGAAATTGCAAAACGGCTGGAGGGCATTTCAGATGCGCCAGTCTTAAAGTCCGGTGTACAAGAAATATTTGATGTTGGGGATGTCAGGAATTTCTGGAAATTGGATGTAGACAGCAATCAGTATTTTCAGACTGAAGCGCACCTGGAATATATAACACCTCATCTCTACTTTTGGGTTGAACAGGATATTGATTTTGTAATGGAAGATCTGGTCAATCTGGCCGAAGATTTTGAAAAGAAAATTTACCCTACAGATCGTGAAATATTTGGAAGTGAATGGTCCCCGGGTGTTGACAGTGATGTTCATTTGACTATTCTGTTTGCAAGAGATCTTGGCGGTGTCGGAGGATATTTTTCTTCAACAGATTCATCAACGCGAGAGATAGAACCCTTTTCAAATGAAATGGAAATGTTCTACTTATCAGCGGATTATACCTACCTGGATGATGGATTCACATATGGGGTTCTTGCTCATGAACTTCAGCATATGATCCATTGGAATATTGACCGTAATGAATCAGCCTGGATCACTGAAGGATTATCCGAACTGGCAGTAGAGCTTAACGGATACGATACGGGCGGATTCAGCTATATGTTTGCCATGAACCCTGACCTGCAGTTAAATTTCTGGCCTGGTAATGACCAGGGAGACTCTTCGCCTCATTATGGTGCTTCTTACCTATTCATGCGCTACCTCAATCAGAGATACGGCAAGAGTTCGATCATGGAATTGGTTGCCTCTCCGTTGAATGGATTTGAAAGTATTGATGACGTAATAGGGAAACTGGACAACCGGGACAACAAGCCAGTCACTTCGGAGCAAATCTTTCAGGATTGGAGCATAGCAAACTACCTCAATGGGGCATCGGATCCCAGGATCGATGATGATTATGGCGACCTACTTTATTTTCCGGGATTTCTCCCTACTGAAACGCTTTCATGTGAAAATCAGGACTGGCAAGATAGAACTGTCAGTCAGTTTGGAACGGATTATATTGAAGTAGATTGCCAGGGTCCATTTGAGATTGAAATCACAGGTTTACCGACGATCGAAATATTGCCAGAAGACCCTCATTCTGGCGAGCATTATCTTTGGTCAAATTATGGCGATGAATCCAATATGAGCCTTGAGCAGTCATTTGATCTCACAAAAACATCTGCTCCTATAATATTTGATTTTTGGGCCTGGTACGACATTGAAAAAGATTACGACTATCTCTACTTGTCGGCAACCACAGATGGCCAAAACTGGAAGCTTCTAAAGCCTGAAACCTGTACAGAAAATGACCCGACCGGTGCAAATTATGGTTGCGGATTAAATGGTAAATCTGGAGGCTGGATCGAGGAAAAAATAGACCTTACAGAATATAGCGGACAAAATGTAACCCTGCGATTCGAATACATTACTGATATGGCGGTCAACGGCGATGGATTTTTGATCGATGATGTTTCGATTGATGCGATCAATTATTTTTCTGATTTCGAAGAGGACCTGGGCGGATGGATGGCAAAAGGATTTGTGCGTATCAAGAACCTTCTTCCACAATATTTTGGGGTTGCGCTCCTGAAAAATACAACTGAGTTTCCTGATGAAAAGATCATCAGCACAGAGGGGCTTAATTATCTTACAAGAATAGACAACAATCAGCCCCCTTATATGCCGATTGTTGTGATCAGCGGTTTGACGCGATATACCAATAAACCTGCAAATTACAGGATTAGGATAATAAAATCCGGATAGGTCTAATTCATGTCCTTATAAGATTGAAGTTCTGATTCCAAGGCGGCTTTTTTTTCAGCGATCGCATTTTCAAATTCCACCCGCAAATTTGCAAACCTCTCTCGTAAGGCTGTCCGCGTATCTTTTCCACTTCCTGGCGCAAGCAAAAGTACGGCTGTACCGCCCAGAATTCCTCCGAAAATTGCACCAAGCAAAAAACTTCCTGCTCTTCTCATGTCTTTCTCCTAATCATCCTGTGTTTTTAGACACATTATTATTTTTGAACCTCTTCCGAACACTTTAAGTATAATGTAAACTCGAATGATGCAGAAAGAAATCCGCCAATGGGATGGAGTTGCAGGGGTATCGTTAATATTGATCGTATTTCTTTCCGCCTATTCCCTTGAACTTACGTACTGGACCTATAACCTCAACCAAGTGACTGTGCTAGCGTTGCTGGGTTTGATCATCGGACTGGCCTTTGGGCTGTCCTCTTTTTCTGAAAAAACCTCATTTTTTTTATCAGTCATATTTGGTCTTGAATTGCTTTTTTTACAGATCGTAATTTCACTAGACAATGCACCCCTGTGGATGGACAGAGCAAATACCTACCTTGTTCGATTTAAGACAAGTATAGGCCAACTGGCTCGCAACATCCCCCTGGAGGACGGAATTCTTTTTCTGACACTTGCAGGATTATTATTTCTTTTGATAAGCATAGATCTTGGAAAAAAATTCATTAGGCAAAAAAATTCCTGGACCAGTTTCTCCATAATGGTCTTTTTTTATTATCTGATCCAGTTTTATCTTCCGACTTCACAAAGAAATTATTTGTTTATTTCAATTTATTCGTTGTTGGTTATTATTTTTCTTGGGCGATACTCATACCTGGCAAGGAAAAAGGTCTGGGATGAAAAAGGCATTAAAACTGACAAAGAAACATCCGCCTTTTTCACCAAGTTCATTTTTTTATTTACACTAATTCTAGTCATCTTTTCACTCGGACTTCCGCAAGCCATCAAAAAACTCGGATCAAATGAATCTGCAAATAAATCAGGGATACAAACCCGTGAGTATTCAACTTCATGGGGAGTACTTCGAAATTTCTTTTACCCGCTCAGGCAGCAATCCGGATTTGGAGAGGGATACTTGCCTGAAATCCTCGCGCTTGGAAACTCCCGAAGTTTAGAGAATGAGGAAGCTTTTATTGTAAAAGCTCCCAAAGGTTTTACATTCCCTAACCGTTATTATTGGAAAGGCAGATCTTACGATCACTATGAAAATGGATTGTGGGAAAGTAAAGAAACAACCATCCAACATTTTGCTTCCATAAAGGTAAATCCTTATAAAGCACGATCAACAGAGGCGGGCATTTTTAGCTTTACTTATAAATACCCACGGGAAATCATATTCACTCCTCAGATCGTATTAGAAATTGAACGAGAGGCTGACCTGGTTTATTTCCCAATTACAGAAGCAAGTCAGGATGTTCAGAGCATTGTGGATAATCAGCTAGTTCATGCTGATGAGCAAATCGAAATTCTGGGGGGATTTTATGATCCAAATTGGGAACTCTTATTGGATTCTTCAGAAAACTATCCCGAATGGGTCAAGTCGAGATATTTGCAACTTCCGCCTGATTTTTCAGAAAAGATTGGTTCCCTGGCTTTCGATCTGACCTCTCAGGCGGATTCGCGCATTGAAAAAGCTATCAAAATCACCAACTACCTGAGGAATACTTTCCGATACAAGGATTCTGTTTTGATCCCTCAAGGTAAGGACCCCATAGAATGGTTCTTATTCGACGGGCGCGAGGGATTCTGCAACTACTTTTCGACTGCTGAAGTATTAATGCTCAGATCAATAGGTATACCTGCACGAATGGTTGTTGGTTATGCTCAAGGCGAGAGGCTTTCAGAAAGTGATGAGTTTCTTGTGAGGATCAAGGACAGCCACTCCTGGGTGGAAGTATTTTTCCCGGAATCAGGTTGGATCATTCTTGAACCAACACCGACGCAACCCAAAGTGATCCTTGAAGAGAAGATTACCCCTTCAGACGATTTGAGCAGAGAGGAAACTTTTACCCTGGAAAATGAGGACCAAGGACAAGGAAATGAAACAGGGTTGTTTTCAAAGGTAAACGAAAAATATAAAATTGTCGGGCAGGCGGATCAATCAGAAACTGTTACTAAAAATATATTCGTGATCGTTCTCACTTTTATTATCCTGTTATTAATTGTGACCCTGTTAATTTTTGCATATATATTCCTTAGAAGAAAAATGATCAGGCTCCCCGGTGTGATTGAGAAAAGTATGAGACAAAAAGGAAAAGCAGCGCCTGATTGGTTGAAGCACTAGGCGGATTATGAAAAGCTGCCTGGATATCAAAAAGCATATAAAAACTTACAATTTTTATCGAGATTATTACTCTTCAGGGAAGTAAAAAAATTAACCCCAAAAGAGTTCATTCAGGAATTGAATAAGAATTTTAGAGAGAATGAACAAGCCGGAAACCTGTTCATTGATCAGTACCAAGATTTGGTCTATGGCAATGAAGCTGGCACAAAATCCGAAGAATATTTAAGCAATTATAAAAAAATATTAGCTTTGATATTTAAGAGTTGGAAAGATAAAATGGTGGCTAAGATGAGATCCCGGTTATCAAAAGCATGATAAGCCATTAAACACAGGTGACATTTTCTTTCAAGAAATCAACGCGCGCTTTTAAAAGATCCTTAAGGACTCCCAATAAATATTTCGGTGTGCTGCCCTCATTTTTAACACTTGCCGTAGCGCTGCCAATGATTGATGCATATAAAGGGTCAAAACTGGTCAAGTAACCAGCCAGGAAGGCGCCAAAGAATGCATCATCAACGCCAATTGGGTCAATGCTATTTACAGAGTAAGGGGGAATATGGTATCGTTTTTTACTGGCAGCATCCAAAGTATCATACCCGCCGCTTTTCCTGGACATAACAATAATATCAACACCATACCCAGCCAGCATTTCAGAAATTTGCCAAGTATCCTCTAATTTTCCCAGAAATAACCTCCTGGCATTATCTTCAGAGATCAGAACCATGCAAGCGCCATTAACGATGAGTGGAATATCAAAAAAGAATGATGAATGCGTATAACCAGATGAAACATGAATAAGGACATCTCCACCGGTGCGTGCCCTGAAGAATGCAGGGATCATATTATGAGTCAGAAAGTCCACCGGGCAAAGCGCCAGATATCTAGATGAAAGGTATTCATCCGGAAAATTCTCAGGCCTGATTGTGTTTGCTGATCCTTGCTTTCTATTATCAACACCATTCAGGTCTGGTTCATACCCCAATAATACTTTTGGCATTGGAATTTTTTGATCGGAGAAATATTTTTGGGGATTATCTTCATGCGAGCCATTCTTATCATCAACAAGAAAATAACTTCTTGAATCACAATTCACGGGTGATTTAGTGATCCCCAGAGTGTTAAGAGAATTCTCGGCAATCTCGTCAAGCCATTCTTCCGGGCAGTCGTTTCCTATTTGCGACACTAACCCAGCAGTTTTTCCCCACAAAGCGAACCCATAGGCTGAATAAAGTAAATTCCCACCGGGTTTATCAAGAGATATCTCATTTTTCCGGTTGATTATCGTCTCCCGATTGAGTTTCCCCAAGATGATCGCATCACAATATGAACCTGAGTCTGTCATTTCAGTTTATTAATTCCCCCGAAAGATTAAGGAAACCAAATGTTTTATTTGGAAAAAACTTTTCCAGGTTCAATCAAAGACCATAAGGCTGAAACGGCTCCAAACCCCAATTTAGATAGTTTTTTTCCATTAAGGTGGGGATCGCCGCCTTCCAACTTGGCAGATTTATCGATCAGGATCGCTGCTACTACTCCGATCACTGCTCCAATGATGCCGCCAGCCAAATAAAGTTCAATATTGCTTTTCTTTTCATCCATTTTTATCATTTTCCTTTTTTTGCGGGAGCATTTGGGAAATAATTGATTCAATCTGAATAAGCGGTTGTGTAAGGCTTTTCGTAAATATTAATGACCAATGTGAAATCACAATTGAGATTTCACTGATGTTTGAAAGGAAAGCACCAATTGCTGAGTGAGATTTGGAAATCAGGTAAATAATTAAGAATAAGAAAATAAATGTAAAAATAAATAAAAAAAATAATGGTAGCAAAATAATTAATAGGAAGATATCAGACCAAATACGAAGACCCGGATCACTGAGAAGCGTTTTTCCAAAAAAAGAATAGGTGAAAAATGCAAAGAGTCCAAAAATCAAGAGCATTGGGAAATAAATTTGCCAAAATATTTGCTGCTTGTGTTTTATCATAGTTAGTGGACCTGGTTTAAAAATTTTAGCACAAGCTCTATGAAATTTTGTATTTGCAGATTGTTTGAATTACATAATCCTGATCTTTCTTATTAAGATCATTGTAAAAAGGCAGTCTTACCAATCTATCACTGATGCTTTCTGTCACGGGCAAATCTCCAGTTTTATATCCAAAACCTAAGCCCATATCTGATGTGTGGAGCGGCACATAATGAAATACTGCGTTAATTTTCTTTTTCTTTAGGTATGAAATAAACTCTTGGCGTCTTTCAAGGCCAGGTAAAAGCATGTAGAACATGTGATAACTCTGGTCGCAGTGATCAGGTATAAAGGGAAGCTGAACGTTATTTGACTTTGCCCAATCAACTAATCCTTCTTGATAATTCAGCCATATTTGTTTTCGTTTCTCCTGAATTTCCTGTGCCTCTTCCATTTGAGAAAGAAGGATCGATGCTAGGATATCGGATGGCAGATAACTTGAGCCAAGATCAACCCAAGTATATTTGTCAACCTGGCCACGGAAGAATCTGCTCCGATTTGTCCCTTTTTCACGAATGATCTCAGCTCGTTCGATAAAAGCGGGATCGTTGATCAGCAATGCACCGCCCTCACCGCATGAAATATTTTTGGTTTCATGAAAGCTCTGAGTTGCCATGCACCCGAAGGTCCCCAGAAATTTCCCGCGGTATTTTCCAAACAGGCCATGGGCGTTATCCTCTACTACATAAAGCTGATGCTTTTGGGCGATCTCAAGGATCTTGTCCATTTCACACCCTGCACCGGCATAATGAACCACATAGATCGCTTTTGTGTTTCCATTTATTAATGGCTCAAGCTTGGCTTCATCAATATTCAAAGTGTCCGACCGAATATCCGCGAACACAGGTTTTGCCCCGCGCAGGATGAAGGCATTTACTGTCGACACGAAAGTAAATGAGG
>Ga0172375_10004007_pt1 | contig 22068 bp, 18 predicted proteins | sample LakKiv1m_FD_114537 | JGI IMG/M metagenome (GOLD analysis project Ga0172375, IMG submission 114537) | Freshwater microbial communities from Kabuno Bay, South-Kivu, Congo - kab_092012_11.1m | ecosystem: Environmental > Aquatic > Freshwater > Lake | place: Democratic Republic of the Congo... | reverse complement strand
TTTCAGAACCCCGATAATTTGCTCTTCCGTGTACTTTTTGAACGCCATAGAAGTCTCCTTTTCCTGGGTTTTACACCCCGGAAACTCTAAAGGCAAGTGGCTTTAATTTTAGGGGGGAGGTCATATGAAGTTTATGACTCTTGAGCAGATTACAGCGGCGTTTTTCAGGGGGTGTAATAAAAACAGGGCACCCTATCGGAGATTGTTAAAACTGATGGAGGCTGGCTTAATCAAAAAAACAAGGGTTTATATTGAACCCCGGGATATTTATGTATTAACGGGACAGGGTTTGCGATACTTGAAAGACGGGGGGAATCGTTTCGCAATGAGCCTACCCAAAGACAAGACATTCCCGAATTACCTTCATGACAAGACTTTGACTGATATAAGGATCCTTTTTCATCAATTGGACATTCGGCCATGGATCCCGGAACGTGTCATCCGCTCCATAAAACGGCGGGGAACCGCCCCGGATGGCCTTCTGCTGTCAATTTGGGACAACTATGCCATTGAGTATGAACGCACCGCAAAATCGACTCTCCGCTACAAGAAAATCTTTGAACGGTACGCCTACAAGGAGAAATACGACCACGTTCTTTTTATTCTCAATCATGATACGCAATTCGTGAGAGATTTCGTAATGCATAAATATATCGACAAGAAGGTTTACTACATCGGTTTGGATGAACTGTTTCGCGAGAGGGAGAACGCGGCTTTTCACTCTTGGAATAATGCCTTGCCGGTAAAAGAACTTATACGACGAAATAGAGGATTCGATGTCGAAGAAGCAGAGGATGAAGAGCTTAAAAGCGTTATTCAAGCGGAATCGCCGGATGGCTGGAAAGACAGGAAACCATTCTTTTCCGGGGGAGGAGGACACAAATCGAAGGATGAGGGTGGTTATATGCCCGAGGAGTCAGAGGAATCATCCTGCGATCCGGCAGTTTATCCGACGATGTATCCAAACGAGAATGGAAATCAGGATTCCGAAGAAAGCGTTTCTTGAAATGGACGAATTATTAACCGCAGATGAGCTATCAAAAACATTCAAAGTGCACAAGAACACCCTTTACGTCTGGGTGACTCGCCGCGAAATACCTTTCGTTAAACTTCCCGGCAACACCACCCGCTTCCGGTCGGGGCAAATAGAGGCATGGCTAGCGAAAAGGGCTTCTAAAGGGAAACTACTGTCTCGAGGTATCTATCTGGAAGGCGAATTACGGCGGGCAATATAAAAGCGGTTGCATTCCGGTTCTGCCGAGGGTATAATCTCAATGGCTAATAAATCTCAAGATTTATTGAGAAATAGGTCAAAATGAGAGATATCCATGACAAGCCAGCTTGTGCAAAACATCTTTAGTGACCGTTCCTCTATGGTGCTTCGGAAGATTTTAGAGGGACCCGAGAGGAAGTGGACGACACTGGACTTTGTCCCTTTGGGTGTTTCAAAGGGGCTTGCCAGTATCGTTTTGGCACGCGCGGAAGCATTGGGGTATGTGGAGCGGGTTAGCAAAGGGCCCGAAAGTTACAGCCGGCTTATCCGGAAAGAGAAACTCCTTAAAGACTGGTTGAATGCGTATGCTTTTGAAAGAAATCTTCAGACCTATTATTATTACCCCAAGCCGGATTTTCTTAAGGTTTGCACCCGCTACTTGGAAAGCAAAAAAATCTCCTACGCCCTGACTCTTTTTAGCGCCAGCCGCTTGATCGAGATTTATGTCAAAGACGCCCGCCATTTTGTTTATCTTGACCTGGAAAGAAATCAGTTTTTCCGTTTTCTTAAGGAAATGGAACTTCAAACCGGCCTTCTGAAACTCGTACATGGAGGCAATATTTGTTTCGCTATGCCCTTTTATCGGGCTTCCGTTTTTAGGGATTCAAAAAAAATGAGGGGCTACCGCGTCGTTTCAGATTTTCAGCTTTATTTGGACCTCATGGGTTTCCCGCCCTCCGGGCCCGAGGAAGCCGATCACTTGACTCCTTATTTCAAAAAGAAAGGGATTCCCCTTGCCTGATTTTGAAAAACTTGAGACAGGATTTCTGGATACACTGGCAGTCTTAAAAGATGTGCTGCCTGAAATCGTCGTTGTAGGCGGTTGGTGTCCTTACCTCTATGCGCGTTATTTATGGAAGAAATCAATTCCCGAGATACCGACCACCACCGACATCGATTTCGGCGTGCTTGAAACCGGATCCAAGAGATTTGAACCGACCGTCTATGAACGGCTGAAATCCGCCGGCTATGCTTTGGAGCGGATTTATGCCAATGAAGAAATGCCTGTTGAATTTATCTACAAGAAAAAAGCAGTGAAGTTGAAAGTTGAATTTATCACTTCCTTTGAAACTTCAGATGATACACTCAATCGCTTCCTCGGGCGCCAGCTCGCCTGCAATAGAATTGAGGCTTTTGAGCTGCTTTTGAAACAAATGGCCACAATTCCGATCCAAATAAGAAATGATTCGTTGATCGTGAAGGCGCCTGCTCCTGAAATCTTTTTTTATCACAAGGCGATTACCTTCGTGATGCGTTCCGCGAAGTTCAAACGCGACAAAGATCTCTTCTATGCCTATTTTATTCTCAAATTTCATCCGGATAAGATATCTCTTATCGCTTCCTTAACCGGCATAAAAAGAGACGAGTATTTCAAGGCCTTCCGGAAAAATATACGTGAATACGTTGGCGACGTTTCCTCGCCCGGATATCCGATCTTGCGGTCTTTCCTGCGCGGTTGGATTGAAGAAGGAAGCATTAACGCCGAGATACAAAGCACCTTTTCCGAAATTCTCGATTTTATCCGCTAGCCAAGACCGCACGCGCCCTTTCTCCCCAGCAGACTATGTGGCGGTAAAACGAAGATTTCAGAAAGATTGTTTTGACGATCGAAGAATTGCGGTCTCAATTTTTTCCAGGCCAATCTACTGCTACTCTATTGCTACCCTCACTGCTACCCTCACTGCTACCCTACAGTTTAAAACCACACGCACCCTACCACGGGGAGTGCGGTGGAAAAAATTGCTACTTTTAACGCTACTCTTTTTTCGTAATTTTACCGATTTTTAAATTTGTGTGAATTAGTCAAAAGTGAAGTTAAGTTTTTTCACCAAAAAAACTTACGTCGCAAATCGTTATGATTAAAAGAGTTATGGGGTGCTAGTCGGCTCCGCGCTTGGGGTGCGTGTGGTCGGCAGTTCAAATCTGCCCGCCCCGATTTTCTTCATCTTTCCTTCATTAATCGCAAAGCGGGGGAGTACTTAACTTCCTTGATTGTATTATCAATCCGCAGTTAAGTGCCGCCCCGACCAACCTCTTAAAATTCTTTCTTCATGGAAGGGCGGGACATGTACTGCCGCTTTGCGCAGTGCGTCCCGACCAAAAACAAAAAGGAGTCAGTGGGTTAAATCTATTGACTCCTTTTTTTTTACAACACATTCCATCCCGGGAAGACCGAAAGCTATCTTCAAAACAGCTTCAACAATAACAGGTATGTCATATCACTAATTATACCAAAGGGTTACACAAAACAGGTATGCCGATACAGCGCGTCATGTTTTCCCGGATTGTTGACGCTCAAGAGAGTTTCGTAGTGGGCCCAAGGCAATTCGCCGGCCGGTCGGCCAATTGGGTAGGCGCGGGTAAATTCACCCATGTAGTTTAATTCGGCGCGGCTGATTTTCAAATCCTTTGAAAGTTTTTTGATCATGCACTCCCCGTAATCGGCCCGTTTCTCGCAGGAATACATTTCAATTACAGCGATAATTCCCGTTGAATCCGATTTTAATCAGTGATTTCGCGGTTTCGCTACTTTCGATTTCCGGATTGATCAGAACCGCTTGATTAAAACTTTCCGAAGATTCGTCGGCCCGCCCCAATAAGCACAAAACCAAAGCGTTGGACAGCCACGCGTTGCAATTATCCGGATTTGCAGCAAGAGATCTTTTTATTCCCTCCGAATATTCCCGGAAAGTGTTTGGAAAATACTCTTCATTGACTGGAATCAAATCATCATCAAGCGAAGCGGCACGGATAAAGCATTCTGCCGCGGGGACCAATTCCCCCATTAAAACCAGCGCCAGGCCTTTCCCGTACCAGGCCAAAGGGGCCTCCGGAGTGATTTCGATAATTCCGTCATAGCATTCAACCGCCATCCCATATTCGCCAAGCACCTCAAGCGAGGCCCCTTTAATTCCCCACGCAGCAATCGTCTTTTGCGAATCATCGGGTTTTAATTTTATGACTTCATCAAAGCATTCCAAGGATTCCCGTTGCCTTTGCAGTTTGCACAGGGACAACCCCTTGCCGAACCACGCGTCACTATCCCGCGGATTCAGCTTCAAGGCTTTATCAAAGCTTGCGATCGCATTTTCATCCTGCCCGGCCTCGCTCTCGGCTTTTCCCCTTAAAAGCCACGCGCGGGCATTCCCGGGATCCAGTCTCGTCGCCTTCCGAAAACAGCGGGCCGAAGCCTCCCATTTTTTGAGGAAATAAAACAGCACCGCACCTTTTTCATACCAGCCTTTGGGATTGGAAGGCTCAAGACTGGTTGCCCGCGTGTAAGCACCGACGGCTTTTTCGTATTCGCCGTTCAGAAAGTAGCGGGCCCCCATCTTCATGTTTTTCTCGAACAAGCTTTCGCCGGTATTGGCGTCAAAAACCGCGTGAAAATCGGATTCAGCGTAAGCGTTCAGGGGCGCGAGCAAGTTCACAACAAGAAGAGAAATGAGCAATAGTGTTTTCACGAAAAACTCTTCCTCCGCCGGTTCTGCTTCCCTGTTTCAGTTCCCCCTCTCAAACCTTTACATCGCTATAAGACCCCGCTTCACAATCATTGATGCCGCTCCCTCAAAATCCTCAACCGGCTTGGGAATGGATTCATTCCGGTTTTTGGCCAGTCTTTTGAAATTTCAGAAATATTGGATATTGATGACGCGCTGAACGGAACAGACTTCTCCCGTAGGGCAATTAAACCTTTGAAATTGTTCTCAGTAAGAAAACTACAGTAGAGTGGGGAAAAAACTGTGGCAAAATCCACAAACCAAAGAAGCTCTCTCCGGATGGCAAGCCTCCTTTGTTCAGGTGATTTTCATTATACACCCTGGTATCGGAAGAAATCAATGGTAGCGATTCTCCCAGAGACCTGTTTCATGCGCCTCAATCCCCGCCCCCCGAAGAATCAGTACCATTTACTACCTTAATCGCAAATCAGGGCCGTATTTATGCTGCTTTTGAAATGCGCCTGATGTCCCGTAGCAAAATTATGTTAATTTTTCTACATTCAAATGCTATTGGATACTATTTCTTAAAAGCCCATTTGCATCGTAAGTGCTTGAAAAAACAATAAGATGTAGTAAAATTTGCGGGAGATATGTGCGGTTGGCAGTTCCCTCTTCGGTCGCAAATCTGCCCGCCTCGGCTAATCTCTTTAATTTCTTTTTCAATCGAAGGGTAGGATTGAGATTACGAGCTGATTTCTGGAACCTTTCCCGGAAAATCAGAAAATGAGTCGGGTTGTTGCGGGTTGGTCTTCCTGCTGCAGCCACGGATAAAGTTTTGTTGATTGAGAATGGAAAAACTTTAAAATCGAGCGCGGTGTCAATGAATAAGCTTAAGGCGTTCAAACAGTTGCTGTTCACCGGATTATTTTCGGATCTGACATTTATTGCGGCAGATTTTACGGGTCAGGAAATTGGGGAACCCTATTTTCCAAAAATCCAAGGAGGAGTCTAAATTGAATAAAACTTTTCCCGGCACCTCATCCACGGTCTTCAAACATGACGAAAAGGCGCTCTTGGCCGTCGAAAAAGAAGCCTGCTCTTACGGTGACACGGTTCATTATGCCGAACACCCCAAGATCTTTGACCGGTGCGAAGGCAGTTATCTTTACGACATGACGGGAAAACCCTATTTGGATCTACAGATGTGGTATTCCGCCGTGAATTTGGGATACGGCAATCCTCGAGTCAATGACGCGCTCAAACAACAAATCGATAAACTCCCTCAATTGGCCTGTCAGTATCTTCACCGTGAAAAAATTGAATTGGCAGAGCGCATCGTGGAAAGCGTCAAGAAAAGTTTCGGATTAAAAGGCCGTGTTCATTTTAATGTCGGCGGCTCACAAGCCGTGGAAGACGCCTTGAAACTCGTACGTAAAAACACCGGTCGCTCCCGGATGTTTGCCTTTGAAGGCGGCTATCATGGCCGGACATTGGCCGCGTCGGCAATCACCTCATCCTACCGTTACCGGGAAGCTTATGGAGAGTTTGGGGACCGGGCTGAATTCGTTCCCTTTCCCTATCTGTTCCGTTCACCCTTCCCTCGAGATCCCAAAGCCGCCGAAGATTATTTTATCCGCGAATTTGAACGCAAATTCGAGCACGAGTACACGGGAGCCTGGAACCCAAAGACAAAACGCGCGGAGTTCGGCGCCTTTTTTATCGAAGCAATTCAGGGGACAGGCGGTTATATTATCCCTCCCAAAAATTATTTCAAACGGCTTGCCAAAATATGCCGTGAGCACGGCATTCTCGTGGTAGACGATGAAATTCAAATGGGTTTTTTCAGGACCGGGAAAATGTGGGCGCTCGAACATTTTGATGTCCAGCCCGACATCCTGGTTTTCGGCAAAGCCCTGACCAACGGTCTGAACCCGATTTCGGGAATTTGGGCTCGGGAAGATCTGATTTCACCCGAAAAATTCGGCCCGGGCTCTACCCATTCGACTTTTTCCTCCAACACGCTCGGCACGGCAGCCGGTCTGGAAGTCATGAAGATACTCACCGAACAGGATTTCAACTCCAAAGTGATGGCCAAAGGCGCTTATTTTCTTGACCGTTTACGCCAGCTTCAGCGGAAACATTCTGAAATTGGAGATGTCGACGGCCTCGGACTCGCCATGCGCATGGAAATGTGCGAAAAAGACGGCCTGACGCCCAGTCGCGCGTTAGCGGATCGCATGTTCCAGCTGGGACTGGAAGGGAATCTTGAGGCCGATGGCAAAAAAATGGGGCTGGTGCTTGACATTGGCGGTTACTATAAAAATGTGATCACACTCGCGCCATCACTTGAAATCCTTGAAGAAGAGATCGATCAGGCCATTTATCTTCTGGATTCTCTCATTGCGAAAGCGAAAGCAGAATAGAAGAAAAAACATGTCTGTTTTATTTTGTTTTCGTTTGCCGCGACAACCTTCACCGCCTGTTCTGCCGAACGGATTGGAATATAAAGCCGAGCCTTCTCAAGCAACGGCTCTTCTGATTCACGGCATGACCGGCACTCCCAATGAAATGAAAGCTCAGGCCAGTTTCCTGTACCGGAGAGGCTATTCGGTTGTCTGCCCCAGGCTTGCGCATCACGGAGAGCCTCTTCACATCCTGAGAAAAGCCACGTGGCAAGAGTTTTACAAGTCCGTCAAGGACGCTCTTCTGAAAATCCCCGCAAATCAAAAAGTGTTTACCGCCGGCCTTTCGATGGGCGCCCTGCTGGCCCTCTTATTGGCCGAAGAATTCCCGGAACGGATCTCCGGGGTAACCTGCTTTTCCCCAACGCTTTTCTATGATGGCTGGAATATCCACTGGACAAGCCGGGTATTATTACCGATAGCGTACCACACACCTATTTTCCACTACGCTTATTTCAAAGAGGAACCGCCCTACGGAATCAAGAATGAACACATCCGTCAGAAGGTCCATGAGTATTATGGAAATGCCTCGCTAACCGACATTGCGGAAGTGGCACAGTATGGCTACCCTTATTTTCCGGTCCCTCTTCTCTGCCAATTACGATTGATGGTCCGGGAACTCACGAGAAGGATGTCCCGGATACGGGTCCCGGTCCAATTAATTCAGGCCTCTGAAGACGACCTGACAAGCGTCAAGAATTCTCAATTCATCTATGACCGTATCGCTTCACCCCAGAAAGAGATCGTACTCCTGCACAATTCTTATCACGTGATCACTGCGGATCAGGAACGCAAAATAGTCGCTCAAAAGACCTACGAATTCTTCTGCCGGATCTTGGGCATCCGCACGGAAAAAATGCCCGACGAGGACGAGGAAACTTCATGCCCCTCGGCATAAAAAAGAAAAAACCCGTCATGTTGTTCCTTGATTTCGATAACACCATCACCAGTCTGGATGTTCTGGACGCAGTGATCGGACGGTTCTCAATCGATGAGAAATGGATGCTTTATGAAGAGGCCTGGAAAGAAGGGAGAATCGGGTCACGCGATTGTTTGGAAGCTCAACTCAAGTCAGTGCGCGTGAATCGAAAGGACCTTGCCAAATACGTAAAGGAAATCCCGCTGGATCCTTTTTTCCTGAAGCTGATTGGAATCCTGAAACACCAGAAAACCCCCTGGATCATCGTGAGCGACAGCTTTACCTTTATCATCAAAACCATCCTGCGTCACTATGGGATCCGGGAAGCCAAGGTCTTTGCCAATGAACTGCGTTTCCAAAAAAAACGGCTTATCCCTTCTTTCCCGTATCATTCCAAAGATTGCCAGCGATGCGCTCACTGCAAAAAAGTTCATGTCCTCACGCACAAGGATAAAACAGCGGTTTATGTTGGAGACGGACTTTCCGATGTTTGCCCGGCGCTTGCATCCGATATCGTTTTCGCAAAAGATACGCTCGCAAGTCATCTGGGAAAAGAAGGAAAATCCTATACCGCATTCCGGGATCTGGGAGATGTTTGCAGCTTCTTTGAATTCACAGAAAAAAAGACTTCCCCGCTGAAGATTCCGGCCCATGCTTGACGCTCCGCTGACAAAACCGGCCGGGGAAGGACTTGTGCGACGGAAAGACAGTCATCCTCCCCTTGTCACAAAGGTCGTCACGGATATCACGCAAATTTCGCCGCAGGATTGGTCCCGGATTTATCCGGATGTTCTTGAAGGATACGGTTTTTTTAAAACCTTGCAGGAATCAGGCCTGAATCAGTTTGAGTGGCATTACATTCTTGTTTACGAAGGGGAGACACTGACCGGCATTGCCCCCTGCTTCTTGATGCATTATCCTCTCGATACCACGATTCAGGGCCCGATCAAATCCCTTCTCCTGAAAATCAAAAAAAAATACCCGAATTTTATGGAGTTAAAAGTATTGCTGTGCGGACTGCCGATGGGACAAGGAAGAATCGGAGCCGTCCGGAATCCCGGCGCGGTGGTGCGGGCGATCTGCAAGGCGATGGAATCCTTAGCGGAATCCCGGAAGATAAAGGTGTTGGGATTCAAAGACTTTGGCCTGCGGGAATGCGCGTGGCTGGACGCGCTTCAGACCGAGGGGTATTATAAATTCGAAAGCATGCCCTCGACCGAAATGGCCCTCCCCTTCCGGTCTTTTGACGATTACGTGAAATCACTCAACCGCGCCTCGCGCGACGGGCTCAAACGGAAACTCAAGAAAATAGACCGCGCGACTCCGCTTCCCATGGAAATCCGCGAACATTTGACGGAGGATGAACTGGGCGAGGTCCATGCGCTTTACACGCAGACACTGCTCAGGCATGGCGAGGTATCTTTTGAAATTTTGACAAAAGATTTTTTTCGCCGCATCTCGAGCAATATGGGAACCCAGTCCCGTTATTTTCTGTGGCGTCTGGACGGGCGTATCGTGGCCTTTGCATTCTGTCTTATTTCCGCCGAGAGAATGATCGATTATTACCTGGGCTTTGATTACGCCCTGGCTTACGACCTCCATCTCTATTTCACCCGTTTTCGCGATCTTATGAAATGGTGCATTGAAAACAAGCTTCCGGTTTATGAAATGGGCAATACCGGGTATGAAGCCAAAAGACGTTTAGGATTCCGATTCATCCGGCTTTTTGTCTACGCGAAACACCTGAACAAGTTTATCAATCCGTTTTTTCATCTATTGTGCCGGTGCTTGAGGCCGGAGAATTTCGACGCAACATTTAAATATGTTCGAGAAAGAACATGAGCAAAACCGGCAATCTCACTCTCAAGATATTTTTCGCGGTTTTCATGAATGATCTGATCGACGCGATCGCGCAAGTCCTGATGAAAAAGGGGATCGTGGGAGAAGCGTTGATTTCATGGAACAGCCACAACCTCTTTTCCTTCGTGATACAAAACGCGGTCTCCCCGCTTGTAATCGCCGGCATAATTCTGTATTCGCTTAACTTCTTCCTTTGGATCATCATTCTGACGAAAATCGATTTAAGCCTGGCGGTTCCGTTGGGAAGCACCACCTACGCGCTCATTCCTCTTTCCGCGGTTATTTTTCTGCACGAAAGAATCTCCATGACGGGAATCGCGGGCATCCTTTGTGTCGTCATTGGAATCCTGATCCTGTCAAAAAGCAAGTCGGCAATTTCACCTGAGGTCCCCGCGCCATGATCCGAACCGTTCTTTATGTGCTCATTGCCGAGACCTGGAATACCGCGGGGCAATTACTCTTCAAAAAATCGGCAAAGACTTTGCCGCCTGTATCGGGAGCCGATTGGAGGACTTACGGAACTTTCCTGAAAGATCTGTTACGTCGGCCCGGCATTTTGTTGGGGCTGATGTCCATGGCGGTCGGTCTTATCTTCTGGCTCGCGGCACTCAGTCAGGCAGCTTTGAATGTGGTGTTTGTTCTCGGCAGCATGCAATATATTCTGATCCTGATTTTTTCACGCCTGTTTCTGGGGGAAAAAATCGATGGCAATCGCCTTCTTGGCACATTTTTTATCGCGCTTGGAATTATTTTGGTGACTCTGAGCAGCTCGCGATAAAGGATCAATCGAAAACCGGGGACGCGCTTGGCTTTTACCCCCTCCCTTCTGATCCAAGATTAGGTAGGGGCGGGACTTATCCTGCGGCTTGAATCAATAAATCCTGTTCATTCCGGTTCCCCATCCTTTCCCGGAAACATTTATTGGAAGAAAACTCCCGGCGTGGTATATAATGTTTTTAATTCAGAGCGAAGGTAAAAAAGGAAGGGGGCAAACATGGTCGGCACCGTCAAAGAACTTTTAAAGGAAAAAGGAAGTAATATTTGGTCTATCGAACCGGAAGCGTCCGCCTACGAAGCGTTGACGATCATGGCTGAGAAAAACATAGGAGCCCTTCTGGTTATGCGAAAGGGAGAGATTGTCGGGATCTTCTCGGAGCGGGATTACACCCGCAACTCCATCCAGGAAGACCGGAATAATCTTATCATTCCGGTCGGTGATTTAATGACCCAGAATGTGCTTTATGTCGGCCCCGAAAGCACAATGGAAGACTGCATGGCTCTGATGACCAATAAACACGTCCGCCACCTGCCCGTCATGGAAAACAACCGCCTGCTGGGCCTCATTAGCATCGGCGACGTGGTCAAGAAAATTATTTCCACCCAAAAATTCGTTATCAGCGAACTCGAGAAATACGTTCACAAAAAATAATCGCAAGCGGCCGGGCACAAAAACGGTTCCCCGCAAGCTCTCCCTGGCAAATGACCGGACAGTGACCCGCGTTATTGAATTTCAACGAACTTATTTTTCGGCACACCGCAAACCGGACACTTGTCCGGAACTTCCCCGATCACGGTGTGGCCGCAAACCGGACAGATATAAATAGGCGAATCATCCAAATCCTTTCCCTGTTTCAAAGCCTCAAGAGCCTTTCCGTAAAGGTCATAATGAGTCTTCTCGACCGCAAGCGCATACCCAAACGCCGTCTGAGCCGCTTGATTCCCTTCGGTCTTGGCTTCCGCGAAGAATTTTGGATACATCTCGCGAAACTCATAAGCTTCGCCTTCAATTGCCGCGGCAAGATTCTCGGCGGTTCCCCTCACGCCGTTCAACGCGCGAAAATGCGCGTGGGCATGCACCGTCTCGGCTTCCGCCGTCGCACGAAACAGTTTCGCGATTTGAGGATGCCCTTCCGCTTCTGCTTTTTTCGCAAAAGCCAGATACTTCCGATTCGCCTGACTCTCTCCCGCAAACGCTTCTTTCAAGTTTTCCGTCGTCGACACGTCTCTCTCCTTTTCACGATCATGAATTTTATTTCCTGTTCAGACTTTCCATCGCATTCCATCCAAAAAAACTCACGCGGGATTTTTCGATTCCTGCCGTTCCCGCCTGGCCTTTTCCATTTCCCGGTTCAGAGACTCCAGGACATCGTTCATCGTCCGCTCCAGGTTGTTCATCGTCTCCCGGACTTGTTCTTTGAAAATCGCGGTCGTTTCGGCGGCGGTTTTTTGAAATTCCTGCGAGGTTTTTTCCGCCTGGCGGGACATTGCGTCATAATTTTTCGACAGATCCTCTTCCAGTTTCCCGTAACTCTTTGCCGCCTGAACGCCGATAGACTCCTTCTGAGAAGCGGCCGTTTTCTCAGAATCGCCCCCGGTTTTCCCGAGATAGAATCCGAAGAAAAAGAAAAGAGCCCCGATGAGTATCGCGATGATTACCAGTAGAATCGCAATAAGATAAACCGTTTTATTTTGTGCCATGGCCTTCAGGCTCCTTTCAGTCTTCCAAAGATCCGCTTGCCGGATTATTTTACCCGCAAACCCGAATCCCCGCATCATTCCTTTTTTGAAAATAGGGTTTTTGGAAACGGGATCCTCGCCCCCCCGGAAAAGCGCAGAAATCTTTACTTCAAAAAGACGGGAGAAGAGATTATGACTTTAAAAAACGGTCGTTTCCGCGGGCCTTTGCCTTGCGCTCGTTCTCATCCAGATAACGTTTTCTGAGGCGGATATTTTTCGGAGTAATTTCCACCAGCTCATCCTGTTCGATAAATTCCAAAGAAAATTCCAGCGTCATTTCACGGGGGGGGATCAAATGAATCGCTTCATCCGAGCCGGCGGCCCTCATGTTGGTCAGTTTCTTCTCGCGAATCGCGTTCACGACCAAATCAGGCCCCTTGTTATTCACACCGACAATCATGCCCTCATAGAGTTCATCGGCGGGATGCACAAAAATTTCTCCCCGCTCCTGCAGGCCCCAAAGAGCGTAGGAAACGGCTTTCCCTTGGGTTTGAGAAACCAAAACCCCTTCCTGCCGGTCCGGGATATCTCCCTTGTATTCCTGATAGTCATAAAAATTCTGGCACATAATCCCCGTTCCGCGGGTGATCAGCATCAGCTCGCTTCGAAACCCGAGAAGCCCGCGCGACGGGATCAGAAATTCCATGCGAATGGTTCCCACCGCGCTCGTGGTCAGATTTCTCATTTCGGCCTTCCGCATTCCCAGGTTTTCGATCACCGCGCCCTGATAACCGGGATCCACTTCAATCACAATCTCTTCCACAGGCTCCATTTTCACGCCATCCACCGTTTTAATAATCACTTCCGGCCTCGACACCTCAAGTTCATACCCTTCCCGGCGCATGGTCTCAATCAAAATCGAAAGGTGCAACTCCCCCCGTCCCGAAACTTTGAACCGTTCCTCTCCCGGGACTTCTTCAACCCGGATTCCGACATTCATCATCGCTTCATGCATCAGCCGTTCCCGGATATGGCGGGACGTCAGAAAGCGGCCTCCGTCCCGGCCCGCCAGCGGGCTGGAATTATGGGCGAAATTCATGGAAATGGTCGGCTCATCGATTTTTACCGCCGAGATGGCTTCCGGTTTCTCGGGCGAAGCCAGTGTGTCCGCCACATGAACCTCCGAAAATCCCGTGATGGAGGCAATGTCCCCCGCCTCGGCTGATTCGGCTTCCACCCGGACAAGTCCGCGGTATTTCAGAATCTTTGTCACCTTGCCCCGCTCCACGGCTCCGCCACGTTTCACCACCACCAGCGGATCTCCCACTTGGGTCCGGCCGCAAAAAATCCTTCCGATCGCCATACGACCGACATACGAATCATAATCCAGCATGGTCACCAGCATTTGGAAAGGAAGTTCCGGATCCGCGATCGGAGGAAGCACGCGGTGCAGAATGGTATCCAGCAGAGGTTTCATATTCGCGGACGGTTCTTCGAGATCGATCGTCGCCCAGCCTTCTTTGGCCGAAGCAAACACGACCGGAAAATCCAGCTGTTCGTCGGTCGCGTTAAGCTCGCAGAAAAGATCAAACGTCATGTCCACGACTTCATTCGGCCTCGCGTTGGGCCGGTCCACTTTATTGACCACCAGAATGGGTTTCAGGTGGAGTTCAAGCGATTTCCGGAGCACAAATTTTGTCTGAGGCATCGGCCCGTCAAAGGCATCCACCAGCAGCAGAACGCCGTCCACCATTTTCAAAACCCGCTCGACTTCGCTCCCAAAATCCGCGTGTCCCGGCGTGTCCACGATGTTGAACAGAGTGTTTTTGTAAAGGAACGAAGCATTTTTGGAAAAAATGGTGATTCCGCGTTCTTTTTCAATCGGATTGGAATCCATGACGGTCACTTCCCCGTCCTTGAAATCATACGCCCCCGATTCTTTCAGCAAAGCATCCACCAGCGTCGTCTTGCCGTGATCCACGTGGGCGACGATCGCAATATTTCTTACGTCTTTCCTTCTTTTTTGATTCGCCATAAAAAAATCCTCGCGGTATTGGATAAAAACATTTCTCTCCGGCCGGAGAGAGTATCTTTTCGGAAAATCCCGTTGCCGGGAAAAAAGGTAACCCTTTTTCAGGCTGGGTTATTTCAGCAGGAAATCAGGTGTAAAATTCTCAGAGGCACTTTTCCCTTTGCATCCGGAGTCCGGCTTCTTCCTGCGCGCGCTCCATCTGCAGGACCCGCATCATCACCGCCTCATCCCGCGTCTGAGTCATCTGAGTCCCGGTGAGAGGCTCTCCCTGCGCGAGTCTGTCCTGGACCGAGAGCGTTTGCTTTTCGATTTCCGCCCCCGATTCAGCCGCGGAGAAACTGAATAAAAACGCCAGTGCCGCACACATTGCGGAAAAGAAAAATTTTCCCGTATTTTTCAAAATCATTTCAACCCTCCCCGTTCCGCTCAATAACGGTCCGTGACCGTTTCGGGCGGGACAATTTTCACTTTCTTTTTCGAAAATGAATCGGCGCAAAGGCATTTCGCGAGGTTTCCCTGAAACGCAGGGTGTCCCCGCAACGGACTTTTCCCGATGTCTCTCTGCACGCGGCTGACCTTCAGAGCGCCTCTCGGCTTGTCAAGATCCGGTGGAAGGCTCAGTTTGTTGCAAATCAGAGACGCTCCCACAACACCCTCCATCGCCTGGCGAAACATCCAACCCGCAGCGCCCGTGTATCCGCTCCAGATCATCCTGCCCTGGTCAAAAGTCGTCAATAAATCCGCCGCTTGCTTATTGGGCTGTCCGCCGTAGACTTCAATTTTTTGCGGTGTCGTGTGTGAAACCGGAGAAATCTTAAGCCACAGGCGGTAGGCCACTCCGCGGTATTCTTCCGCTTTCGCGGCATTCCCCTGTTGCTCAAACTTTTCCGCCAAAATCCGCGCGGCTTTTACCAGCCACTGGACTCCGTGACAATACATTCCGTTTTCGCGGACCCCTTCGGGATATTTGCTGCTTCGGCCCAAATAAGGCTTGGTCCCTTCACGAAGCGCCGGCCACCCGAGCAAAATCGTGTCATCCTTCTCAAGCACATGCAGCGCCGTGTTAAACACCATCACTTCCCGTTCAAAATTAATGCCGGACATCACGGCCCACGCCGCCATGAGGGCGTCAATTTCCCATATTCCGCTGCCCTTCATGCCAATTTCCGTTCCGTCATCATGAATGGCCCTCAAATAGCGGTCACCTCTCCACGTTTTTTCGATGGCCACCTTAAGAGACTCCATCTTTTTCGCGTAATGCTCCCTCCTCCGGGAACCTTCTTTCTTTTCGATAACCGGAAGCATTCCCTGCAGAATGTAACAAAGGAACAATCCCACCCACACGCTTTCTCCCTTGCCCAGGCTTCCGATTTCGTCCAGACCGTCATTCCAGTCTCCGGTTCCCATCAGGGGAAGGCCGTGTTTTCCCGTGCGCTTCTCAAGCACAAGATCGATGGACTTCAGGCAATGCCGGTAAACGGAATCCGCGCGCATTGACCGGTGATAGAGATGTCCCCAGCCGTGTTTATTCTTTGGAAGCGGCGAGAAAGGAAATTCCGACACCATGTATGCCGCCATTTCATCCAAAATGGAATCGTCCCCCGTCGCCCGGATGTATTCGGCCACCGCCCACGGAAGCCACAACGGATTGTCGGACGCATGAGACCGGCAAGAGAAAGCCGCGCGGCCGTCCGTCAGCGTAAAAAACCAGTGAAACACATCTCCCTCGACAAATTGCTGGGACGCGTGAAGGCGGATCTGATTACGCGCAAGGACCGGATCCACCCAAATCAGGTTGATCGTGTCCTGAAGCTGATCGCGGAATCCGAACGCTCCGCTGGTCTGATAAAATCCGCGGCGGGCCCAAATGCGCTCGGCAAGCGCCTGATATTTGAGCCAATTCTGGAAGTGATCAAACTCCCGGCTGCTGGTTTTCACTTCAACGGTTTTCATCAGACTGAGCCACCATTTCCGGGTATCTTCAAGGCTCTTCCGCGCCGTTTCGATATTTTTGTATTTCTGCACGAGTTGGGAAGCGTGCTTGCGGTCGTCCGTCTGTCCCAAAATAACCGCGACGGTCCGCTCGCCCTGGGCCGGAATCTCCAAGGTTCCCAGGAAACCCGCGATCTGCCCTTCTTCGGTCAAATGCGCGGTATCCGGTTTGCCTTTTTCCACCAGGTAAGGATGGCGAACACTCCGCCCTTTTCCGAAAAAACGGCCGCGGTTGGTTTCCACGCAATCTGCCGGAATTGACATGGAAGCAAACGCCCATCCGACGCGGAAAATATTGCGCGGATTCTGATAATAAAGGGCATCGAGAACCTTATCATGACGGATCTGCAGAGGCCCGGAACGTTCCGGCATGAACGCCAGCGCGATCTGGAAATAAGGAGCGATTCTCATCCGGCGCGGCTGATTCGAATTATTTTTCACGGTCAGGAGGTAAACACCCGTCGGATCCTCGGGCGGCACAAACACCGTCAATTCGGTCGAAAGCGCCCCCTTCGTCATGCGAAACACCGCCGTTCCGTCAACGCTGAACTCCGATTCGTTCTTTGCGCTGGGATCGTTCAGGGGATGATACGTCGGAGAAAACCATTCATTCCGGTCCGGATCAAAAAGGTAAATCGCTTCCACCGGAATTTCCTTGGTAACCGTATCCGGCCAGTCCGGCGTCACGCGATTCTGCTGTGAATTTCCGTTGCAGGACGTGTGAAGTCCGCGATTCGTGACCATGACGGAATGCAGGGTGTTGGCCATCGCGTGATCAAAAGGGCGAGGTGTATACGGCGTATGAACCAGCAATTTATTTCCATCCTCCGTATATTCCGAATAAGGCTGGGGCGTTCCGGGAGGTATTTCCCCGTGCCCGATCAAAGGAACTTTTTTGGCTTTTGATTCCGGAGCCACGTGGGCGGCCTTCGGTTTCAGAATTTTCTGAATCAGCTCCAGCGCTTTCTCTTTGCTCTTCGAGTAGCCGATCATCAGGCGGACGGTCTTTGAAGCCTTCGCCTCCAGCGTCAGATTGACGAGCAAACTTCCGATCGGATCGAAAGTCGGATACGGAGCCGTGTCTCTGGCTTCCAAAAAATTCATCGTCTCCAATATCCGGGGAGACCAGATGCTCCGGGCCCGACCGATAAAATCCACGCGGGAAGTCAAAAACCCCTCCGGCGCAATATCCGCCGCCAAAATGCCCACGGATTTCGAACTTTTCTTATAGGCAAGGACCGCGTTGGCCCCGCTCACATACTCCATTTCAGGATACAAACGGGTATACTGCGTGTGAAACCGGTCATGAATTCCGCCGTTTAAAACCCATTCCAGATAGGGAACGATTTTTAATTCGCGGGATTTAGCCGTCAGATTCTCGACCGTCACCGTCCAAATCTCAGCCGGGCTGGTCTTGTCGGGAAGACAAATGTCAATCACCGCCTTAACCCCGTTGGATTGATTAATCATCTTCAGCGAATTTCCGTCCCGGAAAATACGGGAAGCTTCGAATTCCTCCGCCGGAAAATTTCCGACCACCGGCCAGTTGCGGCCTGCATTTCCGGGTTTCTGAGCCGCATCCATAAGATAAAGGATTCTCCCGCAAGGCTCCATGGGATCGTAAGAACGCCGGCTGACATCGCTTTCTTCGTGAATCACTTCGCTATAAATTTCACCGCTCTCCTTGAGCACCACTTTATATTCCTCATTGCTCAACACATGCTCTTTGACGCGTCTTGCAAGCGCGCGGCGATGAAAAAAACGGACAATAAACGAAAGACCCGTACAAACCAAAACCGCCAGGCCCGAAAAGAGAAGCGCCTGAGGCAGTGAAAGAGACTGCAAAGTGGAAATCAACCCGCTTCCTCTGGCGGCATTCTGCATGGATTCGGAAGTGCTCCACGCGTAATCCCACGCGCGGCCCCGGGGAAGATAAAACGGAATCAGGAGCGGTCCCCAAGTCGTGAAGCGTTTCACCCCTTCGGGAATGTAGCGCTGCGCCGCGGCGGGGCCGATAAATTTCGCCACCTTCTCATCCAGCTTGTCCATCCCGAGAAAGCTCAGATTGACCAGAGTCGCGACGCGCAATCCCATATGGTCCATCCAAATCAGGATGCGGAAAAAGTCGAAGGCCATGATGTAGACAAAAACCTGAAGGCTCCACATCTGAAACATTTCGGGAGACAACGCGACATTCTGATAAACGGCGAACAATGTGCGAATCGCACCGTCCTGGTTGTACCAGGTGGGTTCCGGCATCATGCGCAGGAAAGTGAAAATAATCGGAGACATCCACAAGCCCCAACGCAATACGTAAATCATGTGTTCGATCAGCTGGGCGAATCCCGCTTTGGAGAAGAAAAACTTGATCGGGGTCTTGTCTTTGTCAAAAAAAGCCTGCATGAACACTTTGTTGATGGCAAACAACCAGGCGGCAATGGACCAGTTGATCACCCCGGCCAGAGATTCGATAAAAAGCAGTTTACTGCCTCCGTTATAATCCCCCAGATCGATGCGGCCCCATTTATTGAGAAGCGGGTAAGTGATGTAATCCACTGAAGCCAATCCCGTGCTGGTGTAGAGCTTGAACTTTTCGATAATCACGGGAACCTGCCGGGCATCCAGATAAAACGCCGCGGCGCTTCCCACAAACGCCCCCAACACCCCATCAACCAGGTAAAGTCTCCAGGATTGAATTTTCCCCTGGCCCTTTACAGCATAAACCGCGTCTCTCAGGATGCTGACCCCGATCGAAGCAATCAACCCAATCACCAAACCGAAAGCGATCCGGTCCGGCATTTCCGCCTGAAAAAGCCCGTGGCTCACCATGTAGGCGAATCCAAATCCGACAACCGCGCCCCGCACATAAAGAGTCCCGAAACGATAGCTGTATCGCACTCTTTCAAAGAAGGGCAGACTGCCGTCGAAGGTCTCAATGATCGTTTTAAGGAACGGGAAAATCAACGCTCCCGCGATAATTCCGACCGCAAGCGGCGCCGAGGCCATCAATTTTTGGGAAAGAGGCGCGGCCAGCAGCATGTTGAGCACATAGAGAATCGCCACAAAAATACCGCTGTAAGCCATTCCCTTCCGCATTCCGATCGTCACGTGTTTGGAAATACTCCCGTCCGAAGGCGCCACTTGATGCCCTCCGTCCAGTAAAAGCCCCGTGATCAAATACACTTCCGCCCATAATCCTCCGAATGATAAAGCCGTTGTTAAAATGGCGATCAACGCCCGAAGGGCCACGGGAAATGAGGCAATGGCCGCCGCCGACCCCAGATCCGCGATCAGCGGAGACACCACCACACCCAATGAAACCCAAAAAACAAAAAGATGGGCTTTGGACGTTTTAAGCGTTTTTCCCTTGATGGCCAGATTGATGCCATTGGTGAAAATTTCATTAAAAATGAACACCACTAAAAGTCTGCCTAAAATTTTAAGAATCGCCGGCCAAGAGGAAAGTAATCCGAAAGTCAGCTGGTTCGCGAAAGTCTGGATGAACCCCACATTTTCGGAAGTCAGCAGCCAACCGAACAGATACGGAGTTCCGACAATCAAGGCTCCGGTGACGGGTTTCAAATGTTTGCCGGATGAAGTCAACGCGCTCGCGTTTGTGATGTGATAAATAAGGAACGCGATCGTCGCCGTTAAATTGCTGATCATCAAAAGCTGGCTCCAATTGGCGGGAGCCTGCAAAAGCGGATGCCTGCTTGAAGACACCGCGAGAAGTCCCGTCAAAAAAACATTCTGAAAAACTTCTCCCGCCGTCAGATGTTTTCCGGTCAATCCGGATTTCAACAATTCCGCGATCACTGCCCCGGCCAGCCCGATCGCAAGAAAGCCAAGGCTGAAGCCCCCCTCCAGGGGATTCAACGCTCCCATGGAATAGATACGAAACGCCACGATCGCAATCATCACCACGATAACGCCGTAGAGAAAATCGCGCTTCAACACGGCCGGCCCCGAATTTCCTCCGCACGCGCAGTCCGCGCATTCACCGCCGCCCGGAGTTTGACCGGAATTCCGTTTGCGCCCGAATATTTTTCCGGCAAAAGCCGCCATCCACGCGACCAGAAGGCTCAGCAATACAACCAGGCCGGTCTCAACCACCATGAAATGTTTCTGCAGAAAGGTCACTTTATTGAAATTGAAATCGAAATAGAGCGTCCCGCGGAGGCTCTTGCTCTCATCCACCTCTTCCTCATCCAGATCCCCGTCTTCCGCGCTTGGTTCCGTGGGACTGAACCACATGGGATTATCTCCCAGCGGTTCACACACGGTGGGACTGACGACAAAAACAACTTCCTTCAGATTCCCGATCAAATTCCAATTGATCAATTCCCGGAATGAATTCCATCCCGCGTGAAGGCAGAGAGGAATCGTCTGCATATTCATTTCCCCTTTGACTTCGACTTTCAGAGAGATCTGATTCAACTGTTCGGCCTTCGGCACATTCACGCCGATTTTGACGGCATCCACACGGGACGCCCCCAATTCAGCCGGGAAGCTCTTGGTCCAAACCCCCACCACCGCCCCCGGCGGAACCGTGTAATCGAATTTCCAAACGTCTTTTCCGGTTTCCTCATCAAATACGCTGCCCACAAGACCTTTGGAAGGGCCGATATTGAAAACTCCTTTTTCCCCGGCATCCAAGAGGCTGAAAACGGGAGGATTCTGATCCGGAACATCCGCCTTTTTTAAAGAACTTCTCACAAAATCCAGCGCGAAAGAAACGGTGCCTTTCGCGGACTCGACCGTTCCCGCCGGATTCAAGACCAGAACGGCTTCTTTCAATTCACCGATTTTTTCCCAATCAATCGTTTCCTGAATAGAATTCCAGCCGGACTTCAGACGGAGAGGAATACTTTGAATATCCTTTGTCCCTTTGACTTCCATCTTCGCTGAAATCTGATTTTCCTGCCCGGGATCAAACACTCGGAGACCGATCTTGATCGTATTGACCGCTTCGGCTCCCAAGCCGGCAGGAAATCCTTTTACCCAAATGCTGACCGCCGATTCTTTGGGAAGCACATAATCAAGCTCCAAAACATCTTTATCGACAGCCTCATCGTAAGTCGGGGTGATGGTCCCGGCCGCCTCGCCGGCATTCGAAGTTCCTTGCTCGCGGGCATCCGAAAGGTGATAGGAAGAACGGGGTTCTGATGGAGACGCTTCTGCCGAAACCTCTTCCGAAACAGCTTGCACGGCGGGAGCCTCCTTCGGAGCACTGGCTTCGACAATAGGTTCCCTCTTGAAAAATTCGGTTGAAAACGCAAGCGTTCCCTTGACCGGTTCCGAAGCCGCGATCGAACTGACGGTAAAAATAACTTCTTTCAAATTACCGATTTTCTCCCAATCCATGATTTCTTGAATGGAATTCCAGCCGGGTCGGAGTTGCAGCGGAAGGCTCTGGACATCTTTTGCGCCCTTGATTTCCACGCGAACCGAAATTTGACTCACCTGTTCCGCTTCCGGAACTCTGACGCCGATTTTGGCCGCATTGACGGAATCTTTTCCGAGGCCGGACGGGAAATCCTTGATCCAAACGCTGGAGGAAGCCCCTTTGCCGAGAGAATAATCAAATTCAAAGACATCTTTTTTGGCCGTTTCATCGAATGTCGAAGTGAGCG
>Ga0172375_10004005_pt1 | contig 22078 bp, 22 predicted proteins | sample LakKiv1m_FD_114537 | JGI IMG/M metagenome (GOLD analysis project Ga0172375, IMG submission 114537) | Freshwater microbial communities from Kabuno Bay, South-Kivu, Congo - kab_092012_11.1m | ecosystem: Environmental > Aquatic > Freshwater > Lake | place: Democratic Republic of the Congo... | reverse complement strand
CATGCTCACCTTGACACCCCACGGGTCGGTATGCCTGTCCAGTATCTCCTGGATTTCCAGGTTGACCTTTTCCCTTTCGGAGAGCAGTTCATCGAGTTCCGACTGACCGCAGACGCTCCTCAGAGTGGTCTGGGCAAGCTGTGAAGTGGCATAAAGGAAGTTTTCAACCTCGATTACGGCTTTGGTGGGGTCCATCACCCGGAAATAAATCACCGCGTTGACTTTCACGCTCACATTGTCCCGGGTTATCACGTCCTGTGAAGGGACATCCATTGCCACGGTACGCAGGCTCACCCTCACCATGCGGTCTATGACCGGAATCAGGATTATCAATCCTGGTCCCTTGTGGTCTATGACGCGTCCCAGCCGGAAAATGACCCCCCGTTCGTACTCGTTGAGGACCTTGACGGCCATAAACAGAAAAATCAGCACCAGGAAAATTATGATTCCGATTGCATACATTGGTCTCCTCCTTGGTGAAGAACCGTCGTCTGTTGAACAGTTTACGATTAGTGGCCCCCAGGGCTGCCTTTGTCCCAGGCACCCCTACCCGTCATTACTGCTTCAGAGGGAGGTATCAGCGCTCCAGACCGGATCTGATAGCCTCCGCTGCCGCGGCTATGTCGTCGCGATCTCCCGGAACGGGCTCCCACGCACAAATCGTGAGGCCGTCGCCATGCCATCTGGGGACCAGGTGCATGTGCACATGCGGGACTACCTGATTTCCCGCTTTTCCGTTCAGCTGCATCACGTTCATGCCGTCGGGTTTGAGCACCTCCTGGAGTGCCTTGGCTGTGGATGAGACAACTCTGGCAAGATGCCCGTAGAGTTCGGCGCTTATCTCCACAATGTTTTCGAAGTGTTCCTTGGGGACCACCAGAAGATGCCCCCTGTTCAGCGGGCTTATATCCATAAATGCCAGAACAAGGTCATCCTCGTAAACCTTTGTGCAGGGTATCCGGCCTTCGACGATCTTGCAGAAAATACAGTCAGGGCTCGATTTCATCGGTGTGCACCCCTTTCATTCCAATATTCCATCGAACAGCACTGAACTTAGATACCGCTCACCGGCGCTGGGCAGAACAACGACAATTGTCTTTTGCTGGAACTCGTCCCTCTGTGCCAGCCTGACCGCGGCCAGCGCTGCGGCTCCGGAAGATATCCCGCACAGAAGACCCTCTTCCCGTGCCAGTCTTCTTGCAAAGGTGACCGCGTCGTCGCTGCTCACCTGCTGAACCTCGTCAATCACCCCCAGATCCAGCACCGCAGGTATGAAGCCTGCCCCGATACCCTGAATCTTGTGGGGCCCAGGCATGGGTTCCTTGCCTTTCATTACCTGGGTTATGACGGGACTCTCGGCGGGTTCCACGGCGACGGCGTGTATCTTGACGCCTTTCTTGTTCTCGATGTATCTGCAGACGCCGGTGATGGTTCCGCCGGTCCCCACTCCGCAGACCAGAGCGTCCACCTTGCCGTTGGTATCGTTCCAGATCTCCGGGCCCGTGGTTTGCTCGTGGGCCCTGGGATTTGCGGGATTCTTGAACTGCTGGAGCATGAAGTACTTCTTCGGGCCGTCCGCGACCAATTCCTCGGCTTTTTCAACCGCCCCTTTCATACCCTGGGAACCAGGAGTCAGAATCAGATTTGCCCCGAACATCTTGAGAACCTTCCGCCGCTCCATACTCATTGTCTCCGGCATAGTCAGAGTCAGGCTATAACCTTTCAGTGCGCAGACGTAGGCAAGCGCTATGCCGGTATTGCCGCTGGTGGGTTCCACGATTTCGATTCCCGGCCGAACGAGCCCCTTCTCCTCAGCATCCCGGATCATATAGGCTCCAATGCGGTCTTTCAACGAATAAGCCGGGTTGCGACCCTCGATCTTTGCGAGCACCAGAGCCTCAGTGCGACCGCAAATCCGGTTCAATCGAACCAGCGGAGTCCGTCCCATCGCTTCGGCATTGTTCTCGAAGTACTTCTTCATTCTTCAACCTTCCTGATGGACTTGAATAACAGCCGGGACTAGTTGCGGAGCGATCATTGGCTTCCGAGACGTTATACCTGTACGCTTTCGAGCCGGTAAAACCGGCGGGGCCCCTCCTTCGCTTCGAACGGAGGACCTGACTTCGCTCCCGAGGTACCCCGCCGGCGATGCAGAGTCACTCGTTTGAACGCGAAATGGCATTACGGGTAAACCTCGGCGTTTTCCCCATCCAGCGGGAGCATTCCCTTGCGCTTCTCCGGAGAGGTTTGCGGTCTCTGGAGCCTGTGAAAATTGCGCCGAGGGAAGACTTTTTCGCCGAATAGTTTTCCCCCGGAGGTGTCCCCAAAGATAAGGTTCCCGCATGGAGTCCTGCCCGGATCGCTTGTGATCGAGCAGAACCCCTCCAGTGAAAGACCCTAACCTCGGCCGAGGAAGACTCGCCGCTCGCTGACGGCTTTCTCGTAAAGAAGCAGATATTCTCGGGCCGAGCGGGTCCATGAAAAGTCCCGCTTCATGCCCCTGACCATGAGTCTTTTCCAGGCTTCGGGATCCTCGTGGAACAGTATCAGCGCCTTCTCGATGGTTCTGTGTAAGGCTTCCCAGTCCTGTTCCACGAATCGAAAACCGGTTCCGGAATCGTCTCCAGGCGAGTACTCGTCAACGGTGTCGGTCAGTCCGCCTGTGGCTCTCACGATGGGCACTGTCCCGTACCTGAGGGCGTAAAGCTGGTTGAGGCCGCAGGGTTCGTAACGGGACGGAACCAGGATCAGGTCTGAACCTGCAAAAATTTTGTGGGCCAGTTCGTAGTCGTACGCCAGGAATGCTCTGGTCTTCTCCGGGAACCGCTCCTGGAATTCTCTGAACATTCCCTGGTAACGCGCCTCACCGGTCCCGAGAAGCACCACTTGAAGGTCTCGCTCCATGAGCCCCGCGACCGCGCCCGCAAGGATATCAATCCCTTTCTGGCTGGAAAGACGACTTACCATAGCTACCACAGGAACCTCATGTCGCTGCGGGAGCCCTGCAATTTTCTGAAGATCAGTCTTGCAGATCTTCTTCCCCGCAAGATTCCCGGATGAGTAATTGCCGGCAATCAGCGAATCGGTCTCCGGGTTCCATACCGTATAATCAACCCCGTTGAGTATTCCGCTTAAGTGGTCACCCTTTTCCTGAAGGATTCCCTCGAGTCCGAAACCAAACTCGGGGGTCAGTATCTCGTTGCGGTAACCCGGCGAAACCGTGTTCACCTCGTCGGCAAAAACGATTCCGCTCTTGAGGAAGTTCAGCTTGCCGTGGAACTCCATGTGCCGTGGGGTGAAAAATTCCCATCCGACGCCCACCAAGGGCATATCCAGATGCCAGAAAATCCCCTGATAACCGAGATTGTGGATGGTCATCACGGCCGCGCTGTCCTGGAGAAGGGTCTCGCCAGCATAGAGAGTCCGCAGATAGACCGCGGTCAGAGCAGCCTGCCAGTCGTGGGAGTGAAAAACATCGTAGTGAATCCCCCCGCGAAGAGCGAGTTCGATGGCCGCCCGGGTCAGAAATACAAAGCGCTCGGCATTGTCTTCAAAGTCTGCATCTGCCGTCCCGTAAAGCTGATCCCGGTCGTAGTAATCGTCGCACTCCAGAAACAGATACCGAGCTCCCCTTGCGTCCCGATGCTGCCAGATGCCCGCAGAGACTTCTCTTGCATTGAGGGTTACCTCGATGCGGAGGTCGGTTCTCTCCAGGGCAAACCTGTCCGGATGGACACCCCTGTACTTGGGCATCAGGACGTCCACCTCCACACCCAACCCCGCGAGCTCAGCGGGAAGGGCCGAGAGAACTTCTCCCAGACCGCCGGTTTGAGCAAACGGTGTTGCCTCCGGCGTGACCATGAGAACCCGCACTTTTTGGAACCTCCGGAACAAATTTCCGCTCTTACCGGCACGTCAGGCCGGCGGCGGAAGGGGCACCCGCATCCGAGTGCGTCCATTTCAAGTGGCCGAATCTCAATAATGTCATGCTGCCCGCACTAGCCGCAATAGGAATTTTTGCTTCTAATGCGGGAAGCGCCCTCCACCTGATGGCAGTCCGTTAGAGATTCGGGAAAAGGCTCCTGTCTCCCTGATACCCCATCAAATCCACATTTCGGCCTTTGTGTCAAGTTGAGCAGTCTGTCCGAGCTCTTGGCTGAGGTCGGTCACAACTCTATGCCAGGCTTTCCCTCAGGTGAGGTATGAGGCCGCCATCCTCGAGGAGTTCCTGCATGAATGGAGGTATGGGAGACACACAGAAGGATTCGCCGGTGGTTAGATCCCGGATGACTCCATCCTCGGGGCTGACCTCAAGCGTGTCGCCTTCCGCAATCCTTTCGGCGGCTTCGGGTGACTCGAAGATCATCAGGCCCGTGTTGAATGCGTTACGAAAAAAAATCCTTGCAAAGTTTTCAGCGATGACGCAGGCCACTCCCGCGCCCTTTATGGCCACCGCCGCGTGTTCTCTGGAGGAGCCACATCCGAAGTTCTTTCCAGCAACTATGATGTCGCCCTTTTCCACCTTGGATGGGAATTGAGGATCAGCATCTTCCATGACATGCTCGGCAAGTTTTGAAGGGTCCACCAGGTTGAGGTATCGAGCGGGTATTATTTCGTCGGTATTGACGTCTGGGCCGAATTTCCAGGCTTTGCCTCGAAAGGCCATTAGTGGTTCTCCTTAATCTGGGCCGGTCGTCCACGAGGGGTGAAGGCCGGTCTGATAATATTTCTAGACAAACGAGATAGATTACCTTATAAATTGCCTGCGAGTCAAGGGGAATCTGCCCGGTCCAACTGAGCTTTACCCCTTTTGACCTTAACAGACCGAGGGTTGTTTCCGGCTCATGGCAGGAAACGAATCCACCAGCCTCGTTACAACATCGAGGATTTTGGAGTAATATATCTAGGGGTGATTGGGAGCGATCCGAGAAACTGTTTGTTGGGATGTGTTTCCTGGGAGCCACTGTTTGCCGACAGTCTCTCCCGGGGCCATTGCCAGAAACTCCCCCAAGCGGGGGTGCACGCTCGCGAGCGTTCCCGAGAGGGCCGTTTTCATCGTTCCTCGTGAACCCGGGTCGCGGTTTTTTTGCCGCGCCGGCTGCTACTCGGATTCTGAAAACTTTTTTGTTAGGACCGCGGGCTTACGCCGGCCCGGCGGACCATTCTGTCACTGCCGATGCTGCCTGCCCCCAAGCCGCTGATGGCAGCCATCCGTGCATCGGAAAAGGAGGAATCATGCAAATTGGAGACATCATTCATCTGGACGGCCTGAAGGCGGAATACAGTTTGTTCGGCAAGGACCGCTTCACTCCTTGCACGCTTCCCGACGGCGATTATGTGATTCTGGGTCTGGAGGACAATTACGTCAGGCTTGCATGGACCGACTCCGGCGGCTACCCCTCGCGCAAGCACCGCTATCGGGTATGCAAATCCGCGGTTGGCGTGGCCCCGGCGAATTGACAGGGCTTTTCTATTGGACTGCCAATGATTAATAATGGAGCAAGACCGGAGGTGAGCCATGACTGATGAGCATCATTGTGACGCTTGTTCCGCATCCGGCTGCACGGCAAGGCACACCGACGAGCAAACCTCGGAGGAAATCGGCGCCGGTTACTACCTCATCATGGCTGCTTTAATCATGGTGGCGGCCAGCCTTCTGGTGAAATGGTTGTGGTGATGGAAGCGTCGTCGCGCGGCACGCAGGGAAATTCACAGGAATCCGGTCGCGCGTGGACGACTCTCCAGGTAACACTTCCTCACGAACTTCTGGACGCAATAAACGACTTTTGCGTTGACCGCGGTTCAAACGGCGTGATTGTCGAAGACGAAGATCCTCACACAGCAGTTGTCACGGCCTATTTTCCCGAGAACAAAAGCGATCGCGTGCAGGAAGAGCTCACGAATTATCTGGCGGAACTCGCGGAACTGTTTCCCGAGCTTCCGGCGCCCCAATTTTCCTGGTCCCGCCTCGACAACGAAGACTGGGCAGTAGCGTGGCAGGTTAATTTCAAGAGTATGCCGGTCGGGCAACGCCTGATCGTAACGCCGCCGTGGATTGCCCCCGAACCCTCGGACCGCGAAATAGTAATCATTGACCCTGCCGACGCATTTGGCACAGGAACCCATGAGACCACTCAGGGGTGCCTGCTGCTCCTTGAGGAGGCTATCGCGGAAATCCTTCAGACCTCAGAATCAGTCAGTCTCCTGGACGTGGGCTGCGGGTCCGGTATCCTGGCCGTCGCTGGGATAAAGCTCGGCGCCGTAAAGGCCACGGCTATAGACAACGACCCCGTGGCGGTGCAGGCTGCGGCCAGGAACGCTGCGCTCAACTCGGTGGAGCGAACGTTGAGGATCGAGTGCCGGTCCGTCAGCGAGTGGGAGGAACCTGCCGACATAGTCACTGCTAATCTGGATCCCAGGGCTCTAGTTTCAAACAGGGAACGGCTGGTGTCGCTGGCCGGACGTTTCCTGATAGTCTCAGGCGTGCCCATGAACCAGTGGGATGGATTCAAAGGCCAATTCCTGTCCGATGAAGTAATCCTGAAAAGGGAGATCACATTTACCGAGTGGGGATGCGCTCTACTGGGCAGAGCGGGCCGGCGGCAATAACGCCGGCGATGAGGATTACTTCTTCTTCCTTTCCAGGATAAGCTGCAACGCAAACAATCCCGCACCGACGCACAGCGCTGAATCAGCCACGTTAAACGCGGGCCAGTGGAGGCTTCCGCTGTAGAAATCCAGGAAGTCAATCACCTCGCCCAGTCTCACCCTATCCACAAGATTGCCGAGGGCCCCGCCGAAAAAGAAGCCGTAACCTGCGGTAAGCAGTCCGCTGTTCTCTCCGGCCGAAAACACCAACCAGAGAATGACCATCAGAGCGACTACCGAAATCACCACGAGAAATACCGACCGGAATTCCCATGGGGAGCGAGACATGAGCCCGAAGGCTGCGCCCGGATTCCTTGCGTGGACCAGGTCAAGAAGCCCGGGAACCATCTCCACTCGCCTTCCCAATTCTACATAGTTGCTGACGAGATACTTTGTGACCTGATCCAGGACCAGGACCGTGATTGCAATCGCGCCGAAAAGTACTGTCGTGCCGAGACGTGAAACGCTCATGAGCTTTGTTGATATACCGTGTTGTGAGTCAGCACCGTACCGGACACGCCCAAGAGCGTGCCCGCGCCGGCAGTTTCTTGATAGGACGCCATCCCGAGCGTCACACCATTTCGCGTTCGAGCCGGTGAAACCGGCCGTGTACCTCTTCCGCTCCGAACGGAGGACCTGACTGCGCTCCGGAGGAACCCCGCCGGTGTGATAAGATCACCTATTTGCAGGCGAAATGGTATCACGCCCCGGATTCCCGTAAGACTCGGGCGCATCTGGGGCAGACCTCCGGCCGTTCTTTGTCCGAACCTATGCCGGTGCTCCACATCCAGCACCTGGGACATTTGGCTCCTTCTGTCTTGGAAACGGTGACCTGGACCCCCGCCAGAGGTCCCTCGTCTTCCTTTGAGCTGGCCAACAGCCCCGACGGCAATACTTCCAGCCGGGATACAATGAAGAAACCTTCCGCATCTTCGGTGTTTCTGATCGCGGTGGCCACCACCTCGGGGGCGTGAACGCTCACTTTGGCCTCCAGGGAAGACCCGATGACTTTGGTTGCACGAGCCTGCTCCAGAGCCTTGGCCACTTCGTCGCGCAGCGCCAGCATTATCTCCCAGGTTTGGCGTTCTTCTTCGGTGAGCTGAACCTCTCTAACAGGTTCCGGGAAAGAGGTCAGGTGCACGCTGGCCACGTCGCGGCCGTTCCCGTGGTAAAGCGCCCACACCTCCTCCGCTGTGAAAACCAGTATTGGCGCCATCAGCCTCACCAGCGCGGATAAAATATGATGCAGGGCAGTCTGGGCGGAACGTCGCAGGTTCCCGTCGGACTTTTCCACGTAGAGACGATCCTTGAGGATGTCCAGATACAGCGCGGACAGGTCCACGGAACAGTAATTGTAAAGAGTATGGAACGCCACGTGGAAGTCGAACTCCTCGTATGCCTTGCGTACGCGCTCGATGACTTTGTTGAGCCTGTCCAGCGCGAAGCGGTCCAGGGGCCGCAGATCTTCCAGGGGCACCGCGTCTTTCTCGGGATCGAAATCCGCTAGGTTTCCCATCAGGAAGCGGCAAGTGTTCCGGATACGACGATAAGCCTCGGCGAGTCTTTCCAGGATTTCCGGCGAAATCCTTATGTCGTCCCTGTAATCTTCAGCCGAGACCCACAGCCGAAGGATATCGGCACCATACTTCTTTATCAGTTCCTGCGGTTGGATGACATTGCCCAGGGATTTGGACATCTTCTTGCCCTGGCCGTCCACCACGAAGCCGTGAGTAAGCACGTTGAGATATGGCGCTCTGCCTCGGGTGCCCACTGACGTGAGCAAAGCGCTGTGGAACCAACCCCGGTGCTGATCGCTGCCTTCCAGGTACATCTGCGGTGGATAGGTAAGGTTAGGTCTTTCTTCGCATACCGCGGCCCAACTCACCCCGGAATCGAACCACACGTCCAGTATGTCGGTTTCTTTGATGAAATTCGTGCCATTGCATTGCGGGCACTTGCAGCCTTCCGGCGTAACGTCCTTCACATCGGCAGCGAACCAAACGTCCGCGCCTTTCTCCTCGAACATCCCGGAGGCTTTCTCAAAGAGTTCCGGCGGCGCCACAATCGCGTCGCAGTCTGCGCATCGCAGGGCCGTGATGGGCACCCCCCACGACCGCTGCCTGGAAATACACCAGTCGGGCCTGTGCTGGATCATGCCGTATATGCGGTCCCGGCCCCACCGCGGGATCCACCGCACTGTGTCAATGGCTTCCAGTGCGTGCTTCCGCAGCCCGGTGTTTTCCATGGAGATGAACCACTGATGGGTGGCTCTGAAGATCACCGGGTGCTTGCACCGCCAGCAATGAGGATAGCTGTGCACCATGTCCTCGGAAGCCATCAAGCTTCCGGTTTCACTGAGCTTTGCTATCACGTCCTTGTTCGCGTCAAATACGAACTTGCCTTTGAAATATTCCACCTCATCCGTAAAAACGCCGTGATCGTCCACGGGCGCATAGACGTCTATGTTGTACTTCAGGCCGATCTCGTAGTCCTCCTGGCCGTGGCCCGGAGCGCAGTGCACGCAGCCGGTGCCCGTGTCCAGAGTGACAAAGGGCGCGAGGATGATCTGCGAAGCCCGTTCATAGAGAGGATGGGTGCACTTGAGCCCTTCCAGGACGCTGCCGTTGAAGGTTGTCAGAATGCGGTAATCCGATATCCCGAAAGCGTCCATATTGATGGGAACCAGGCGCTCAGCGAGGATATAAACCGTGTCGCCCGCTTCCACAGCCGCGTACGACTCATGAGGGTGCAGCGCTATCGCCAGGTTGGCGGGGATTGTCCAAGGGGTTGTGGTCCAGATTACCACGTATACGTTCTTACCCGCGAGCTCCGGTATGCGCTTGGAGAAATCATCCCTGGCCGCGAACCTGACATAGATCGAAGGGCTCTTGGAATCCATGTACTCGACTTCAGCCTCGGCCAGGGCCGTCACGCAGGACGCGCACCAGTGGACGGGTTTCTTGCCTCGGTACACAGCGCCGGAAGCGAAGAAGCGGCCAAGCTCTCTGACGATTATGGCCTGGTACCTGTATTTCATGGTGAGATACGGGTCTTCCCATTCGCCGAAGCACCCGAGCCTCTTGAACTCTTCCCGTTGCACATCAATAAATTTTTCCGCATACTTGCGGCAGTGTTGGCGAATCTGGACGCTGGTCATATCGAGCTTCTTCTTGCCCAGCTCCTTGTCCACTTGATGCTCTATGGGCAGGCCGTGGCAATCCCATCCCGGCACATAGTCCGAATCGTACCCGGCCATGAACTTGGACTTTACGATCATGTCCTTGAGGATCTTATTCAGCGCGGTGCCAAGGTGAATGTGACCATTGGCGTAAGGCGGTCCGTCGTGCAGTATGTATTTCTCTCTGCCTCTGCCGGCCTCTAGGATCTTGGAGTAGATTTTTTCCGATTCCCACTTTGCCAGCATCTCGGGCTCTCGTTTGGGCAGGTTGGCCCGCATGGGGAATGAAGTAGCAGGGAGATTCAGCGTTTCTTTGTAATCGTTGGCAGACATGACCTCTATCCTCTCAGACTGTGATGGCCGGTTCGCAGGGAACTGCCGGCTCTCTGTGGAGCAGCCCGGCCTGGAAGCTCAATTTTAGTCGTTGCCGGAAATTAGGTGATCTTTCTTCTCTAGTAGCAGTTGCCAAAAGAAATGTCCGATTGGACGGCCGCCAACCAGGAGCCTCCCTCACTTCGGACAACGCGGAGCCGTTAAACCTCCGTTCGGAAGCCCCCAGGTCGGCGGGGCGAACCGGTCGGAACTTCCGGCAACTGCTAAGGGATTGTCCACAAATAAGTGGCCCTTAATACAGGGTGCCACTGCCGGCCTGTCCAGCAGTGCTCCTGCTCTTCGATCCATGTCCGACAACGAACGCACCGGTTATTGTCGGACAATCCCTAAGAATCCCTTCCCGGTCGAGCGTGCGGCGATACGGTGCAACAAACCCTCGGCCTGTGCCAACCCCACGCAAACTTAAAAAATTAGCACACAAGGCTGGGATGTCAATCAAAAAGCCGGGATTTGGTTTGGCCCCGGCATTCTTCTTGCCTTCATGCCACCAAGCCGCGTTGGACAGGTGCCGGGAGCAAATCTTCCTTGCCTTTGGTACGAGAAGCGAGGTAAAATCTTACCGACTGGAAACGTAAGTCTCCAGAAACGCAGCACTTACACCGGTATCTATCTTCAGGGAGGGGGAACCCATGGAGGAGCCGGGCAGACGAGAGAGCAAGTCCGCACAATGGGGGAAGTGGGCCGACCGCTTTTCGGTTTTCCGCAGAAGATGGAACGGAAACCGGACGAACAAAAGAACATAACTGATATAGAGGACTTATGGCGTCTTAAGAGATCGCTGGAATGGGGTGCTATCGGGAAGGCGAAACGGACGCAACATGTGCTGCTGGTCAAACATCGTTGTTGTCCGAAATCAAGTCAGCCTGCTGAGGAGCCACGTTGAATTTCCTATTTTGGAACGCCGGCAACCGTCAGATAGACACGGAACTCGCAGAGTTAATCGTCAGCACTCACGCGAATTTCGTCTCAGTTGCCGAATACGCGGGCAGTGGCCGCGACCTCCTGCGGCTGTTATGGCAGAGAGGTCTGGATTACTATTCGATCCCTACTATCGCGTGTCAAAGAATCAGGATCTTCACTGACTTCACTCCGGGCGCGGTCAAGCATAAGCGTGAGGCAGATCGATATACTATTAAAGAGCTGCGGATGGCTGGAATGAGGCCGCTGCTAGTCGGACTAGTCCATTTGCCGAGCAAGTTGCATGCCGCGGAGGATGATCAGGCCTGGGGAGCGTCCTTTTTTAAACAAGAAATTGAGCTGGCCGAGGCCGATGCTGGTCACAAGAACACCATAATATTTGGTGACTTCAACATGAACCCCTTCGATAAAGGAATGGTTTCGGCGCCTGCTTTGAATTCACTTCCCTGCCTGAGAACAGCCAAGAGGGAATCAAGAGTTATTGGGGGACGGGACCACTCGTTCTTCTACAATCCGTCATGGAACTTGCTGGGAGACCTGGACGACACGCCGGGAACGTACTTTCACAGCTCGCCCCATTATCTTTCACACTATTGGAACACGTTTGACCAGGTCATAGTTCGTCCTGCGATTGCTGACGGGTTCCAAAAGGCTTCGCTGAAGATCCTGAAGAGCGCGGGGGCCACTTCTCTTGTCAATCTAGATGGGAAACCTTTGGTGAGTGACCATCTCCCTATTTTCTTCTGCTTGGACATAACGAAGGAGGAAATAAGTGAAGAATCTCTGGCCTGAGACATTTGAGGAGAACACTAGGCCCTCTGCCAAGAATCTGCTTGAAGAGCAGGCGAAACTACTTTCAAAGCTCACGGACGGCATAGTATACGCCGAGGTCTCGGCTGTCGGGCTGCTGGACGTAATATCCGTGCCAAGAAATGAGTTCATGTTCAGATTCGACATAAAGGGCAAGTTTCTTGACGACTATTCTTTCAGAGTACTCTTGTTCTCTCACGACATAACGTTGTATCCCGTCACGTTCAGTCTGGACGAGAAAATCGCAATCGAGTTGGGGATCAAGAAGTCGATTGAGGGATACATAAAATCGATAGATGCTCCGGAGGATTTGGACAACTTTCTCTCCGCTGTCTTGAAGAGCGAACGAGTGAAAAGCGTAGTCGGATCAATCATTCGGCTCTCAAAATGATAGGTAACTCAGCGTTCCGACATGTTTGCGCAAGAAGCCGTGCAGCCAGCTAGATTGGTGGTTGGTTGGAGACTCGTGTGTAATGTCTCCGGCGTAGCTGGAGAGAAATTTAGTGCCGGGAACGTTCCAATTCGGTCCGCTCCTCCGTCCCTGCCCATCGTTCTCGATACGCCAGCAACACATGCCCGACCCAAAAGAGAATTGCGTGACCAACCAGCAACTAATCAGCCGTTTCTCGGAGCTTTCAACCCCTTTAGTGGCAGATGCTTGCCTTCCTCTGGAGTTGCCTCTTCGGGTTGCTCCGCCCATCAGGGAACGGCGCGTCTGGAGGATGTCCTCGTAATAGACAACGGCGGCAGGAACGATGAAGGCTGAATAGGCTATTTGACGGCCCTGGAAGCTGAGGCCTGCGGATTGGCGGGCATGATCGTCTGGGGTTGACAAGACTCCGGAACGTTTCCCCACCACGGTCTGAAGGACTCCCGAACGAAGGTTTAACGGCTTTGCGTTGTCCGAAGTGAGCGAGTTCCTCAGGCCGTGTGTCGTTCTGACGGCAACATATTTTGGCAACTGCCCCATTGCCCGCGCGAACTTGACACTCATGTTTTTAGATGCTAAAAACACCTTATGAATCCGGAACCGAAAAAGCTGGCCGGGCAAATCAGCCGTGTTATCAACCGGCTGGTATTCCTGGAAAAACGCAGTGTTCTCCAGCACGGGGGGCTACGGCTCCACCCATCTGAAATCCATCTGATGCAGGTCATATACGAAGAACCGGACCTGAGCGCGGGCGAGATGGCCCAGAGGCTTGGGGTCAGCAACGGCGCGGTTTCCCAGACCCTGGCGCGGCTTGAAAAGAAATGGGTCATCACGAAGTCTAAGGACCCGGCCCTGAAAAACAGGATGACCGCGGCCTTTACTCCGGCCGGAAGAGAGGCTATCGAGCGCTTTCAGGCGGAGCGCGCGTCATTCTCTGAGTCTTTCTCCAAATATCTGGCCGGGCTCTCTGAAAGAGAAAGGAAAGTAATCGGCGGCTTCTTGTCCCAGGTAGAGGATTTCTTGAAGGGGTTGGAGTAATTTTTCGGAATTATTCCTTTGAAAGACCCACGAGCTATATCCAGGCTGTCGGGAAGCCATTTCCCCATATCACCCTCTCCATCCTTGGAGAGGGCGGGGGGGGCGGATATGAGAGTGGCTTCGAGATCTTGGTATGTGAATCGGATAATTCTGTAATTTTTTTGTCCGATGTTTTTAGTAGCTAAAAACACTATGAGAATTCTTTCTCAAACATGGCTTAGTGTTCCGTTTCGTAAGTTCGGTGTCGTATTCGGGTGCCACTGCTAGCTTGCTAGCAGTGTTTTCCAGAGGCACTGCTGGACAAGCCAGCAGTGGCACCCAGGGTGTGACGTGCCCGCTGACGAGAACCTGATTCTGGTGTCACCGTATTTCGGAAATGGAATACGTAGCCAAAAACAAAGGAGTGAAATCATGCGTAACAAGCTTATGGCCGGTGTGTGGCGCTACATGCTCGGTGTCCCGCCATTCCTGTGGGAGAAACAAATCGAGAAAGCCGTCCACAAAGTGAAACGCTCCACTGCATTCATGTCCCAAGAGCACAGGTCGGTTCATCACTTCGTGGTGAGGGAAATGCCGCGGCTCGGTAAGCCTGTGCCTCCGGAACTTGTGGCCCGGGAATTGGGCCTCACCGCGGAGCGTACCACAGAGATCCTGACCGACCTGGAAAGGAGCCTGACGTTCCTGTACAGAAACAGCGAAGGACACGTGCTCTGGGCTTATCCCGTAACGGTGGAGCAAACTCCCCACGCAGTATCGTTCAGCTCAGGGGAGCAATTATACGCCGCTTGAGCTGTGGACGCATTGGCGACGCCCTTCGTGCAAGGGCGACTGAGAGCTGAAGAAGTGTCCGTGAGCGTAGTCTCGGAATGCGCCCACTGCAAGCGACCGATACACATGGAGATTGACAGCGATATGAATTGCAGTTGTCGGGACAGCGATTGCAGTCCCATGGTCTTCGTTCCTGAGGTAGATTTCAAAACCCTGAAAGATCCCAACATAATAGACGCGTTCTGAAGGGAGAGTGTCTTCTTCTGGTCAGAAGAACACGCTAGAGAATACCGCAGAAAGAGTCATAGAGTCCGAGGCTCCTACTTCACTGTGCCGCAAATAGCCTATGTGAACAGGAGAGTTCAGAGCGCCTTGTTTGGCTGGTGAATGTCAGATCCGAAGATGTATGTGGCAAGCTGTGACGTTGCCGTGGAGGCCCAAGTCACCAATGTTTTTTTCGGTCTCGCGGCGGCCAGGTGGTTGGTGTGGAAGACGAAGTGTTCGATTCATGGGGCGAGCTGCGAAACTTGACCGAACCGCAGTCCGCCAGCTGATAGCGGTTGCCAAAATGGATAGTGGGGCCTATCATTTTGCCTCTAGTTGCCCATGCTTCGTGAGCGTCGTCCGACTTGGCGCTCCACGGGACCATCTGCGACGCCGCGCGAGCTCGGCCGTTGGGCGGTCGAGCTACTCTCAGCAGTCATGTCGGACCGGACCGCACCGCTGGGCAAACCGGCAGTGGCACCAGGGGAATCAATCCGTGGTAACTACCGAGAACTGACAGGACATCGCGAATAGGAGGTTTGTGCAATGGATTCGACGGGAATTGCGAGAGTCTTAATCGAGATTGGCGGGCTTCTCCTCGCGACAATGGGTGCCTTCCACGCAGCAGTGAGCTTCGCAGATGATTTCAGGCCCAGGCAGTTTGCTCCTCTGGATGACGATGTGAGGGTTCAAATGAACCAAACAAGCGTGAGATTCTCTCGACGACTGAACATGTGGCGCTCATGGATAGGCTTCAACATCAGTCATGGGCTTGGAGTGTTTGCCTTCGGGGTTGTCTATTTACTGATCGCGATTCACGAGTTTTCTCTTCTGGTTGCATTCAAACCGGTTATGCTTTTCGGCGTTTTCGTTTCTCTGGTCTATTTCTTGGTCGCCCTTCGATACTGGTTCTATCTGCCGGCAATCGGAACAGGTATTGGCTTCGCGTGCTTTGCGGTCGCATACGTGATCGTGTGAGCAACGCTGCTCATGAATTACACCAACGAGACAGATCCAACCTAAAGGAGAATGAAGTGAACAATCAGGAATTGAGCAGCCGTTTCTCCGAGCTTTCGACGCCGCTCGCGGCAGATGCTTGCCTGCGTCTGGAGTTACCTCTTCGGGTCGCGTCGCCTGGCATCCGGCCCTTGACAACCAAAGGAACCAAAGTTGCGGGCCGAGTGCTGCCTGTCAGGCATTACGGCAGCGTGGACATCTTCCTGGAAGTGATGGGAACAGCGCAGCAGGGGGATGTCCTCGTAATAGACAATGGCGGCAGGGACGATGAGGGGTGCATAGGAGATTTGACGGCCCTGGAAGCTCAGGCCTGCGGATTGGCGGGAATAATCGTTTGGGGTTGCCATCGAGACACTGCGGAACTCATAGAGATTGGTTTTCCCATCTTCAGTTGCGGCACATGTCCGGCGGGACCCCAACGCCTCGACCCACGCGATCCGGAGGCTCTAAGCTTCGCCAATCTCGGCGAGTTCGCAGTTACGAAAGACGATATAGTTTTCGCGGATGCGGACGGCATCCTTTTCGTTGCCGGGCAAGAGGTCGAACAAGTCCTCTCGATGGCTCGAAGCATCTGGGAAAAGGAGCGGCGACAAGCACAAGACATTAAGGCAGGCAATAAGCTGCGTGATCAACTCAAATTCGACGAATATTTGGCCAAACGCAGTGCTGATCCCACGTACACATTCCGCCGGCATCTGCGTGCCATCGGAGGAGCTATAGAAGAGTAGCCATGGAAACCTTCACCTTGCCGAGGGAATTTGTGGAAAATCCTCGTTTTCGTCAAGAACAGGCCGAGACGCTTGCTGCGCTCGGTATGGAGGTCATAGATGCGCCCATAACGGATGTAGTTGAAAGGCTCAACGGACTACCTTTCTGTTTTACTCTGCAATGCTGTTATGGGCACTTTCTATATGGGTCCCAACAAGATCCGAACAATCTGAACAAATTGCGCCGCCACGATCCGGGTATGATAAGGTACAGAATCGCCTACATAGCGCTCTGCATAGAGAAAAGCTCAGCCGGAGCCGCATTATACAAAAGTCTGGAAAAGATCCAAGAGATTGATCCGGAGTACGTTCAGTTTGGCTCAGCCGACTGGTTCTGGGAACGTAATCCTAGTTCCTTTGTTCTGCAGGTCGAACCCGAAAGATTCAAATATCAAGACGATGCCTTACTTGGATGGCAAGAGGCACTTCACATTGAAAAGATCAGATCCCTTTTCTTTGATGAGCTGAGGGCTCTGTGTGATGTCTTTGAGCCGACTTCAACAGGTGCCACAAGGCTGTAGCATCGAAATGACAAAATGTAGACATCCGGCGGCATCACGGGGGGTATATCACTTCTCGAAAGTAATCACGGATTGACAGCCAAGGCGTGGCGTTCCTGGTGACGCAAAAGTGGCTTTGGTGTGACCGCATTTAGGACACCAGCACCAATCTTGCCTGGCGCCGCCGAAGACATATGGCTTGACCGGGGACGTGCGGTGAGGTACGCTCAAAGACAGGATAAAATAATCTCTTTAGGTAACGTGACGACGGTTTTTTGTCTGTAGGGTCTTCCGGAACCAAGACGAATGCTGGTGAGGTCAGGCGAACCATAGCCGGGCCTGTCATTGCCGCGAGGACGCCCGAAACGGCAAGATCGTCGCACAATTCCTGCATTTCGTGAGGTGAAGCAATGTTCAAAGAGGAGCGTACGGGTTATCGTTTTCAATGGACGGATCTGGGAAACATAGAGGAGGGCCGCCCCAATCTGGGGCCGACCACGTCGGTTTCAGTGTACCGCCTGATGCAGTATACTCTTAGGGATGTCCTTATCAAGAAGTATGGAGTTGAAGCCGCAAATGGAATTCTGGTCGAAGCAGGTAAACTGGCAGGATCGGAGTTTTGTGTGAACGTGCTGAACCGGCAAGCCGGTTTTGACGAGTTTGTGGCGGACCTTCAGGAAAAATTGAAAGCTTTGAATGTCGGCATACTGCGGATAGAAAAGGCTGACATAGACAAGATGGAATTCATCCTCACCGTGTCCGAGGACCTCGATTGCTCGGGTCTGCCTCTCCTGGGAGAGACGGTGTGTGATTACGACGAAGGATTCATCGCCGGAATACTGAACACGTACACCGGCAAGGAATTCAACGTCAAGGAAGTGGACTGCTGGGCCTCAGGAGAGAGGACCTGCAGGTTCGACGCAAGACTCAAGAGCTAAGAATGCGAGTGGAGACTCCGAACATGCCCCCGCTGGATCCGGTCACCCAAGCGATTCAGAGCCTGCTTCGAGGTCAGGTGCCTAAAGCCCTGCGGCGGGATGAGGCTGGTGATGACGCTGATCTGGCACATTTGTTTGATGCCGCCAACGCCCTTGTCAAAGCGTTCGGCGATGCTCAGGAGTTCATCCTCGGGCTTTCGCAAGGGATTTTGGACGTGGATCCACCGCGGCGCAATTTCCTTGTGTCGTCCTTTAAACACCTCCATGCGCATTTGAGACATCTTACCTGGCAGACACAACAAGTGGCGCGAGGTGACCTCAGCCAGCGGGTTGATTTCATGGGCGACTTCTCCCGGGCTTTCAATCAGATGATTGAGTCGTTGCGGGAAAAGCGCTTGATTGAGCAGGCATTGCAGAGAACCAACGAAGAGCTTGTGGAAGCACACGCGCAGATTGTGGACGGCCTCCAGTATGCTCGCACCATTCAGATGGCGTTCCTACCGAACAGTGAGGAAATGGCCGCTCATCTCCAGGACTTCTTCGTAATATGGAAACCCAAGGACCTCATTGGCGGAGACATGTACCGATTCAATCCCCTGCCCGACGGGTTCCTCGTGGCGGTTATAGATTGCACGGGGCACGGCGTGCCGGGCGCAATCATGACCATGATTGCAGGGGCAGGTCTGGACCAGGCTCAGAGGAACGTTGGGAGCGACGATCCGGCTCTGATCCTCCAAGAGCTGAACGGCATCGTCAAGAGAGCCGTCCATCAGCACCAAAGGGAATCGCTGTCCGATGACGGGCTGGATATCGGAATATGCCGCTTTGACGCGGCAGAGCGGCGCGTCGTGTTTTCCGGTGCGAGGATCGCTCTTTCCTATTGCGTCGAGGGCACAGTCCGCGAAATCAAGGGCGATAAGCAGGCCTTGGGCTATAAAGCGTCAAAGCTGTCTTATCGTTACACAAATCACGTGATCCCGATTGCTTCGCCGATGTCCTTGTACATGACGACCGACGGGCTGATTCATCAGATTGGCGGTCGTAGAGGGATTCCCTTCGGAAAGCGCCGGTTCGCGCGTTTTCTTTCGGATCACCAATCAGAACCGATGGGCCGGCAAGGGGACCTTCTCGAAGCAGCCCTTGAAAGATACAGGGGTGATGAGCCCCAAGTAGATGACATGACCGTTTTCGGATTTAGTCTGGGAAAAGAGAGAGAATAACGGCATGGCTCTCGACTTGCTTGATCTGTATAAGAGTCTCGAGGGGGAAGGGATCGTCTTTTGTTTCTGCGGCTCCGCGTCTCAGAGTATTGTCGAGGGGATCGGCGCAACCCTTTGGCAGCGAATGGAATTGCAGGGGACCCAGATGAGCATCATCGGACAGGTATTCCCCGTTATTGTGTAGCAGATGCAGAACATCATAAGCCATACCGCCGAGATAATAGCGGCGGAGGATCAAGGCGGAGAGGAGCTCCGCTCAGGAATCGTCGCCGTGGGGTATGCGGACGGGCATTTCTACGTGCGCTGCGGCAACTTCATCGAGAACCACAAGACTGAGCCACTAAAGAAAAGGCTCGAGAACTACGCAACATGGATCGCGATCGGCTCAAGGTCCTCTACAAGGAGGAGCGGAGAAAAGAGCAAGCCTCGGGGAAGACGGAAGGGCTGGGGCTCGGTTTGATCGAGATGGCGCGTAAGGCCAGCGAGCCTCTGGAGTTCAGCATCACGCCGGTTGACGAACACAGATCTTTTTTTGTTATGACAACAATAATCTGAGGAGGCCTTGACATGGACAATCTCGTCCGCGAGGCGACCAAATCTAGTCCATATATCCGTTTTGACGCCGGTGCGGGCCTGCTGGAAATCAAGGGAAAGTCCTATCCCGAAAATGCTGCAAAATTCTATGCCCCAGTGCTCGAATGGCTGAACGAATATCTCAATTCGGTCGCGGAGGAAACCATTCACGTTAATCTGGACATCGTTTATTTTAACAGCAGTAGTTCGAAAGTATTGTTGAATATGTTCGACATCCTGGACAACGCGGCGAAAAATGGCACGAAAATCACCATCAACTGGCGTTACCTTGGGGAAAACGACACGGCTCGGGAGTGCGGAGAAGAGTTCATGGAAGAACTCGAGGCAGTAACCTTTAATATGGTTGAGGTCACGGAAGAGTGAGTTCATCGTCTTCTGAACACACAATCTTTGAGGAAGAAGAAGCGGTCCTCAGGGACGCCGAGCTGATTCTGTCATCGAGGCTTTCGGGTGACGAGCTTTGGACGACCCGCTATGAGAAGCTGTACAGGGATTACAAGAAGCTCCTCCGGCATACCAGACAACTCGTCAAGATGGGCGACGCCATGCAAAGTGAGTTGGCCAAAGCGCGGGACGCAGCCGAGCTTGAGGCGAAGAGCGATTTCCTTACTCGTTTGTGGAACAGGTCCGCCATCATGAAGGTACTGCACGAGGAGACGGCGCGGTCCAGCAGGGAGAAGCGCCCACTGAGCATTATGATAGCGGACGTGGATTTCTTCAAGAAAATCAATGATAATTACGGTCACCTGACGGGCGACGCGGTACTTCGAGAGATTGCTGCGAGGCTGAAGTCAAGCGTGAGAAGTTACGACCAGGTCGGACGTTTCGGAGGCGAGGAGTTCATCATCGTAGTCCCGGGGTGCGGAAAGGAAGATGCCTTTGAGTCGGCCGACAGAATTCGCACATCCATCGCAGATAACCCTATACACACGTCGGAAGGTGTCTTGAACGTCACGATGAGTCTTGGCGTGGCAACGGTTGATAGCTGCACAACGGCCGATGTTGACTCTCTCATTCGGAAGGCTGATGAGGCCCTCTACCGTGCCAAGCGCCAGGGACGTAACCGTGTGGCCACGTGAGCACAAGCCCGAATGTCATCATGCCGTACTCTGGGATGAAGTAAGGGAGGTACAGCTCCCGTTCCGCACTCCTTAAGAGGGCATTCGGTGCAATTTTCGGAATTGCGGCAACTCATTGATTATGCTAGTATTTGACTTGTCGGGTGTCTGCCAAAGACCGTCAAATGTGCGCTTTCCCGATTGAGGGTTGGGGGGAGCAAGGGCATCCGAGACACGCTCCTTGAAAAGACCTTTGGACCGAGAACGCCCGTCAACTTGAGATGCATCACCGAACATGGGATGAGGCGACTCTCCTCCGAAGGAATATTGGCAATGATATCATTCGGTTGATGCCTTCCGAAAATACCCCGGAATGCGCCCAAAAGGGTCCGGAATGTGAGTTGTAAGAGGAACTGCTCCAGATTAACCCGAGTGTCAAGTTGCTTGTCTCAACGGGACATTCCTTGGACGCACGAGAACGCTTACACCCTGGGGCGCCGGCAAAACGCTTTGTGAACAAGCCGTATGATGTGAGACAGTTGGTGCAAATCGTCGACCCTGTCTTGGAAGCAGGAGCGCGTGCGGAATGACCGAGGTCCCGCCTTCGTGGATGACATCTGTTGTGATTCCAGCGGTCGGGTCGCCTAAGGCGCTTTTGAGAGAGAAAAAGGCAGTGGCTTCTCGTCGAGGATTGGCATTGACCGGAAGGGGGGGGGGTATTAATATACTGTAAAAGCGATGTTTCTGTGACAACCTTCGATGATTTGTGCCACCGGTGACGAGTCTGCCGCTGAGATACGGAGTGTGATGGCCGGTCTGGCCATCGCTGGGACCACAGGTCGTTCATGGCGAGATGGCCGAACCAATCCAGGATTGAAGATCAGGAGGTGAAGGATGGCTGACAAGGATAAGGGGAAGCTGGGGGAGATTCTTCGAAAGTACGAGTCGGAGCTGCTCGAACATTGGCTGAAGGAGCAGTTAGCTGCCGTGACGATCCGAAGAGACCTCATGTCGGAGGATGCTTTGCGACAGCAAACCGCCGAATTCCTCCGCCTTTTTGCGCAAGGCGCGGCGTCGGGGAATTTCACGGACATTACGGCTCAGGATTGGGCACCGGCAAGAGACATGCTGGCTTCGGTTTCCAAGTCCAGGGCCCAGCAGGGGTTCAGTCCATCCGAGACGGCCACGTTCGTGTTCTCCCTGAAGCAGCCGCTGTTTGATCGCCTGCGCAAGGAACACGGCAAGGATGCGGATGCGCTTGCGGAAGATGTGTGGATTGCCTCCGTCCTTGTTGACAAACTGGGGCTTTATGTCGGTGAGGTGTATCAGCAAGCCAGGGAGCAGATCATTATGAGGCAGCAGGCAGAGCTGCTGGAACTCTCCACCCCAGTAATTCAGCTGTGGCCGGGGATACTGTGCATTCCCCTGATCGGAACCCTGGACAGCGAGCGCACCCAGGTGGTCATGGAGAACCTTCTCCAATCAATCAGCCAAACAGGATCACAGATCGCCATTATCGACATCAGTGGTGTACCTG
>Ga0172375_10004004_pt1 | contig 22083 bp, 30 predicted proteins | sample LakKiv1m_FD_114537 | JGI IMG/M metagenome (GOLD analysis project Ga0172375, IMG submission 114537) | Freshwater microbial communities from Kabuno Bay, South-Kivu, Congo - kab_092012_11.1m | ecosystem: Environmental > Aquatic > Freshwater > Lake | place: Democratic Republic of the Congo... | reverse complement strand
TAAAAAATGCTTTTTTGAACTAAAGAAAGATATTTAATTTTTATAGCCGAGGAGATTCTTGTTACAAGTGTAACATAATTGACTGAAAGTCAATGTTTGCTAAAAGATTTCTTAAATCTTTTCGGAGAAGCTCCGAGTGCTATTAGTATGAAGAAAGAACTCTAAACAAATAGCTTTATAAAGCAATTTTTATGCCTAATTTTGTGCAGAAATGCATATTTCTTAGATTATATCAAGGAATTAACTAAAATATGTTAAAATAATATGAACGTAGATATAATAAAAAGAATACAAAGACATGCAGCAAAACTTCTTAGTGCTAACCCTGCTCAAAAACCAGTAGAACAAAAAAAATCTAAACAGGGATTAGATGAAAGAATGGTTGATGAAATTCTAAATCTTACTAATTTAAGACTAAGAAGCCCCTTAGGATTTCAAGAAGGTTCAACAAGATTAGCAGTACTTGGCTCTTATGACTGGGTAAAGCAGCACCATAGAAAAAGAGACTCAAAAATCTATGAAAGCTTTGCGCAGGTATTATTTGAAAATTTGTACAAACATGACAGAGACAGATTAAGAAGAAAATATTTCAGTCATTAAAACTATTTCAAAACCTTTATCTCAACTCTATATCTATGCTCGTAAGGCGCAATATCCCCCGCTTCCAAAACTTTCATTATTTTTATTTTTCTTTTTAGCTTCTTGGCAGTTTTCTCTAAATCCAAAATCATTTCTTCTTTTTTAGTCTCAGCACAAAAACCATAATAAAAAATTAAAGTTCCTTTCTTAGCCACACTCAACGCAGATTTCAAAAAATTATCTTTAAGATTAGGCCGAGGCATAACAATAACCTCATATTTATCTTTTTGTTTAGCCATTTTAGGTAAAATTTTATTCACATCACCCTGAATATGTTCAATCTTATCTGAAACTTTATTCAACCAAAGATTATCTCGCGCATATTTCTCACATTCAACACCGAGCTCAATAGAAATAATTTTGTTAGGTTTAGCATATTTAGCAATAACAATTGGAAATGGCGCAACCCCTGAAAACATAACAAGAACTTTTTTAGCCTTTAATTTTTGAATTTTTTTAGCAATCTCCAATCTTTCATTAGCCAGTCTTGGAGAAAAATAACAGGTTTCAACATTCAATTTAAATCTGCATCCACTTTCTTTATATTCTGCTTCTAGAGTTTCTTCGCCAGCAATAAAATTAGTCTTAATTGTTCGCAGTCTTCCATGAACCTTTTCAGTCTTTTCAAGAATGGTTTTAACATTCCCGTGCTCCTCAAGAAATTTCATGGCGAATCTTTTCTTTATCTCTTCAGGAGTTTCATCCTGAAATTTCACAATTGCAATATTTCCAAGTATGTCGTAGTTAGCCATTCTGTTTAAGATAAAAGCTCCCTTATTTTAAATAAAAAATCTTCTGAACCTAAAATTGCAGTTTCAGCTTCGGGTTTATCAAATTCTTCTTGAAAGCCATACAAAATTCCTCTTCTCATCTTTTTAAGAACTTCAAAGGTATTTAATAAATCTTCGGATAAACTTGATTTATACCTTTCTTTTAGATAAGCAATAACTGCAAAATGCCCTTTTTCTTGAATGCCTTCGTTGTAAGGTAATGCTCGAGCAGCATGAAACATAGAAGTATACGCTGAAAGAATTGCAGGATTAAAATAATCATCATTAAAAAGTTGTTTTGCCTCTTCAAGTTTATCTTCAGCAGTTAATAAAGAATTCTTAACTTTGTTTTTATCAATGGGTATTCGAATTAATTCCCCTTTATCAAAAAGTTCTTTTATCATATTATTCTGCAATGGGCATATTACCTATTAAATTTATCCCCTGAGAAATAACATCTGAATAAAAGCCTCTATTTTGTTTTGTTTGCTTTTTCCATTCAACCCAACTAAAAAAATGAGCATTTATCTCTTTACCAAGTTTTTTTTCAAATTCAAATAAATCATATTGTTTTCCACCTATGCAAACTAAATCTATATCACTTTTAGAGTCATCTTCTCCTCTTGCAACACTACCAAATAAAGTGACAAAAGTAAAATCCTTATTTTTTAAGTAATCAATTAAACCAGATTCCACCAAAAGTTGTAGCGAATACGTTTGTTTAATATGTTTAAATACAACATTCTCCAAATTAGCTTTAAAATACCGCAGGTTTGCCTTACGTTCTTCTTTAATAAAACCCTTATCTAAAAATAGATTCAGAAATCTTTGCGCAGAATTAGGACTTATTTTTATTCTTCTAGAAAATTCTCTAAGATGAATTTCCTCCTTAGGGTTTTTAATAAAAAATTCAAGCGCCAACAAAACAAGTAAGTTGTGTCCTTTTTTCATACAATCGTATTATATTTTGACATATATAAAGCTTTCGGCAAGAAGTTTTAATTTTTGGCTTGCGCCTATTTTAATAAATATTAATAATCCTACAAAATTCGGAAGCAGAAGTTTAGTTGAACAAATCAAATTGAAGTTAGTGCATTATTAGTTTTTATATTGCGAAGCAGTCTCTTGAAAGAATAACCTTTATAAATCCCAAGGCATATACTACATTACAAAAAGATGGCGACAAATAGTATAATTGGATATTCTGCAGCAGGTGTTGGTTTAGCAATAATTGCCTTTAGCAGCCAGCTTTCAAAGATGCTAACTTTTCTAGGAACAAAATCTCTAATTTATACTGTAATGGCTGGTGTTGTTCTTGTTGCTGGAGGAATTGCTTTTGTCATGACTGATTCTGGATTCTCTCGCTCAGGCAAAGTCAAGCATGCTGCCGAAGAAGTTCCAATATACGAAGGCGAAGGCAAGAGCAAAAGAATTGTAGGCTATAAGAAAGTTAAGGAATAAAATTTAATTCTAATTTAATAAAACCCCCACTCAACAACCCAAAAGTAACCAGTTCAATTACTACTTCAGATTTTTCATACTATCAAAAAGATATAATTTCTATGAAAAATCTGTTTTAAAAATTAATTAGCATTGTTAATTTAGAGAGTTTAATTGATTCAGGTTCATCATTTAGAAAAGAATTTAAAGAAGAGTTTTCTAAAGGAGTTATGAAAAAGAGTATATTTTTTGTTAGTTTATTATTTTTAATCCTATCTCTGGGGGTTATATTTGCCGAAGAAAATCAAACAGCCGAGATTAATCAAAACTTTCAAAGTTCAACAAATAACTTTCTCTCGCAGGAAATAGTTGTTCCGCAAAATCTTCAGGTGCTCGCAAGAGCTATTTTTGGAATTCAATCTGGCGAGAATATTGAGCTTTCAGTTTTTATTGTTTTAGCAGTCTTACTTCTTGGAATTTTCTTTATAATTAAAAGCGCAGTAAATCAAATTGAAATTTTTGAGCCGGGGATAATCTCTTGGACAATTCCAATTTTAATAACTCTTTTTATTTCAGCAACAGGGGCAATTCGTGATGCCTCAATATTTATTTTTAAAGTGGGAAGCGTTTTCAAAGGGCAAGATTTAGTTAATGTAATTCTTATAACTCTGATTGTAACTGCAATAATTTTTTTAGCTACAAAATTAATTAGTTCATTAAGCAAATCTACAATAAATGAATCAAAAAAAGAAGAAAAAAGAACCCTGGGCCTTAAAGTAGGTGCAAGAGTCTAAAGTTAAATTTAAGAATCTATATCCAATATCTTTTTCTTAGCTTTCCTCAAAGGCTCTGTTAATTTTCTTCCTTCTTCTACGCCTTTTACAAATTCCTCATTTTCTTCAATTTTCTGTTTCTGCATTTGCTTTTCTTGTGCTTTTTTAGAAGCCTGGACAGATTTCTTCCACATAGAATCAAATGCGAAAATTAATACAAGAACAATAATTACAACAATCCAAAGAAGAATCTTAACCCAGACTGATTGTTTAATAAGGATGCCTTCAATAAAAAATTTCACAATTCCCCCAATAATCCCAATTTGCGCAATAACAATTACTGCCACTAATCCAATAACAAAGCCCGCCAATTTATTTAAATAAGCTTCAACTAGATTTCCAATAGATACTAATAAAAATATCCATAAAAAAAGAATGCAAAAAAACGTAAGCGTAAAACTATAAGGAGTGTTAAATAAAATTTTAAATGGCAACGGATGTGCTAAAAAAGCCTGGTGAATAGGCCCTAAAACTTTACTCTCAGTAAAAAACTGATTCCATCGAGTTCCAAGATAGTTTGCAGAAGCATTAGCCAAATCTTCTGGATTCTGCGGAATATCCGCAGGATTAATTCCAATTCCCAGCGGGTCTTCAGGATTCGCAGGATTAATATTTATCGCAGAAACATTACTAACATTAACAATTAAAAAAAGAGCAATTAAACTAATTAAAACAAATCCCGCAATAACAACCTGCTTTTTCATAAATCTCTTAAGAGATAAGTGTTTAAATAATTAATGGAGAATTAAATTGCTGAAACATCGCCATATACTTTTTGATAATGAGCAAGTCTTTCTTTAGCTCGGCCTACTTCTTGAGCACTAGCATTAGGGTCTGCTTTTATCTTTTCCCAGTTAGCAATTTTAGCTCTTAAATCATATCTCGCCTGAGCATCTATATCTCCTATAGTATCTTCAATTTCTTTCTTATTCATTTCCTTATAGTAGAATCTCCTAATGGTAGCGTCAAAGAATAACATAAATCCTGCTAAAATTAAAGCAACAAGATAAATCCCCCGCACACCCCAGCCCGCCCCAGTATTTGGTGGTAATCTCATCATTAAATAAACATCAAAAACAATGAAGAATATCCAGAACAGTTTTATTAAAACTGTATGTCTCATTTTCATAGTTAAAACAGTAAGAGCTAATATTGGAAGACCTATAAAGATAGTAATAACAAAGGCATTGGTTCCAGCAGTTAAAGAACCCCATAAATCCGGAGGCATAGTTCTTACTCCGATTATAGCAACAATCAATCCAACGAAGAAATTAATCAGCTTTCCCTTATCATCTTCCCCAAATAGGTTAACAGTATCAAGAGTTCCGATGAGGATTATAGAAATCATAATGAAAATCAAAACCATGAGATAACTATCTGTTCCCGCACTAGCCGCACCTAACAAAAAGTTGAAGAGAGGTTTTAGCACGCTCATAAATGCATCAGCAACAGAGGATACAGCATTTCCAACTCCACCAAGTCCTTGACCACTAGAAAAAATAACTATAATAGTTCCTAGAATAAATATTACTAAAAGAGTAGTTACAATTGCTGTAAGAATACTCTGCTGCCCACTTTTCCCTTTTTTCATATTCTATATAACTATAAACCCTTTATAAATATTTCTTTAATTCTCACTATACTTCATTTATCCCAACAAAACTCAAAATCTTTATAAACTGCCATATATTAAGAACCCTATGAAGTTAAAAAAGAGTCTGCTAATATATCTCTCGAGTTTATTGCTAATGCCATTAATTTCAGCTTATGGTTATATTGATTTAAGACAAGGTTCAGAACAACTGCTTCAATGGACAACTGATGTTCTTTCTCCAATATTTCAAGTTATTTTAGGAGATTATTCTTCGAGTGAATTCTTTTTTGCAAAATGCCTGCTTTTTATTCTTCTGTTAGTTATAATAACCTTTGTTTTAAACAAAGCTAAAATATTTGGAAGCTTAGACGAACATCCAGGAGTAATCTACATTATAGCCATTGCAGTTTCTATATTGGCAATACGTTTTCTTCCTGATAATAGTTTAATAAATGGCATTCTTCTGCCATATAGCACACTCGGAATAGCATTGACAACATTCCTGCCGTTACTAATTTATTTCTTCTTCATAAATAACGCCAATATCGGACATTTTGGAAGAAGAGCCGGTTGGGTCTTATATGGGATAATCTTCCTAGCATTATGGTTATCACAAAATCCAAATACTTCAAAAACAACTGACTGGATATACTGGTGTTCTTTGGGTTTTGTAATAGCATCATTCTTCTTTGATTCAGCCATACATCGATATTTTAACTTAAATGAATATCACAGATTTAAAAGAAGGACGAATGTTAGCCACATCAATGATTTAAAGTTAAGAATTGCAGAACTAAAAGCGCAGCCAGACTGGCAAACAGATAAAACACTTAAAAAAGAAATTGAAGATAAAGAAAAAGCTCTTAAAAAAGCGCAATCCTCATCTGATTAAAAATATCAGTTAAATCCTCAACAATGAAAATTCTAATTATTGGCTATGGCGCAGTTGGCTCTGTTTTAGCAGAGCTTCTTGTAAAAGAAGAGGAGATTGAAATGGTTTATTGCGTTGACCTTAAATTTCCGGATAAAATCAAAAGCTCGAAAATAAATTTTAAAACGCTAAACGTTCTTGATGAGCAAAAGTTTACCGATTATTTAAAGGAAATAAATCCCGATGTTGCAATTAACACTTCTCTTCCAAAATTTAATTTAGACATAATGAAATGTTGTTTAAACGCAAAAGTAAACTATATGGACACTGCTTCTTTCTGGGATTATGAAACAGACCCAAACGCAAAAATTCCATACAAAATGGAAGAATTAGACTACCATAAAGATTTTGAAAAAAACGATTTAATAGGCTTAATCGGCGCAGGAGTTGCTCCAGGATTAGATAATTTATTTGCGGCAGAGTGTGCTTCCAGATTAGACGAAGTGGACTATATAAAAATAAGAATGGTTGAAGATACTGGAAGCAAGGAAATATTCTTTTCATGGAACAAAGATTGGCTTTTAGACGAATTAAATTCAAAACCATTAATCTACGAAGATGGAAAATTCAAACTTGCCGAAAGCTTCGGAGCAGAGGAAGAATTTGAATTCCCAAAGCCAATAGGAAAAAGAAAAACCCACTATTTTGCGCAAGATGAAGTTGGTTCAATTCCTCTTTATATTAAAACAAAAAAAATGGATGTAAAAATTCATGACAATAATATAGAAATTTCAAAACTCCTTGTTTCATTAGGACTAACCTCTAATAAAAAAATTAAAGTTGATGGCATAGAGATAGCGCCAATTAGAGTATTATCAAAACTTCTTCCCGATCCTATTCCTGGAGAAGAAAAGAAATTTCCAAAAGCAGTTTTTGCATTTGCAGTTGAAGCTATGGGCAAAAAAGACGGCAAGAAGAAAGCAGTAATATACTCCGCAATGTTTCCAAATCAAGAAGCAATCAATAAAATCAGCCCAAATGCGAATTTTATTTCTTATCCTACTGCTTTATCAACAAAATTATTTGCTATGCAAATAAATAATCTTGGTAAAACTGGAGTTTTCCCCCCAGAAGCAATAAATAAAAAAATTAGGATGGATATTCTTAAACAACTTGAAAAAAATCACGTTAAAGTCTACAAAAAAGTTTATACGCCGAAATAAAATTGCATAATTTTATATATTCGGGTTCCAATTATTATTCATGGGTTTACAGATAGCAGATATAATTCCAAGAAAAGAAATAGAGTTTTCTGACTTGAAAGGAAAGACGCTTGCAGTTGACGCATTTAATGTAATTTATCAATTCTTGAGCACAATTCGCCAGCCAGATGGAACTCCCCTTATGGATTCTAAGAAGAGAATAACTTCACATTTATCCGGATTATTTTATAGAAATATGAGTTTAATTATTGAGGGTATAAAATTAATTTATGTTTTTGATGGGAAAACTCCTGCATTAAAAGGAAGAACTCATGAGAATCGGCAAGAAGCAAAAGATATTGCTGCAGAAAAATATGAACAAGCAAAATCTGAGCATGATGTCGAAGGCATGGGCAGATACGCGCGGCAAATTGTTCATCTTGACAAAGAAAAAATTGAGGAAAGCAAAGAATTACTGAAAGCAATGGGCATAGCCGTTATTCAAGCCCCGGGGGAGGGTGAGGCTCAAGCTTCGTTTATATGCAAAAGTGGAGATGTTTATGCTACAGCCTCTCAAGATTATGATTGCTTAGTTTTTAATTCTCCAAAATTAATACAAAATTTAACCTTGGCTAAAAAAAGAAAAACCGTATCGGGTTTTATTGAGATAAAACCGCAGATGATAGAATTAAAAAATGTTTTAAACGAATTAAAAATTAATCATGAACAATTAACCTGTATTGCAATTTTGAGCGGAACAGATTATAATCCTGGCGGAGTTAAGGGCATCGGACCAAAAAAAGCGTTAAAATTAGTCTTAGAAAATAAAACCAAGGAAAAAATATTTGAAGCAGTCGAAAAGCTTGAAAAAGAAGGAAAATACACTATTGATTTTGATTGGAAAGAAATTTACGAGTTAATGGCGCATCCAGATGTAAGCAAGGATTACAAAATAGAATTTCCAAAAATAAATTTTAATAAAATCAAGGAAATATTAACTGAACATGATTTTTCAGAAGAAAGAATTGATACTCAATTGAGCAAGATTATGGGTTTAATGGAACAAAAGAAACAAAAGACGCTTTTCTAAACAGATATAAATAATTCTCAAAAATAAATCGACTTGTTCAGCCTTTCCCAGCCTAATTAAGTTTAAACTTCTGTTTCAAATTTAATGCATTATTAATATTAGTTATGGGCGCAAGCCAAACTAAAAGCTCTCTAATTAAATATTTAAAGCCCAATAGCCACATTATACTGAAAAAAGATGGAGATGATTAATCAAATTATTTTAGCACTAGTTCAAGGAATAACTGAATTTCTTCCAGTAAGCAGCAGCGGACATCTTGCGCTCCTTCAGAATATTTTCGGAGAAGTAAACATTTCTTTTGATGTCTTCCTTCATTTTGCAACACTTTTAGCAATTATTACTTATTTCTATAAGGACATTTGCAATATTATAAAGGATTTCTTGATATTAAACACAAAATCTAAAAATTTCAGGCTCGCGATTTATTTGATTATAGCTTCCATACCTGCAGCAATATTCGGATTTCTTTTAAGTAATTATATAAGCTATTTTTTTCTTGATATATCTCTACTAGCAATTACATTTACATTATCAGGAATATTTTTATTTGCTGCTTCAAGAATAAAGAAAAATAAGGCGCTTAATATAAAAAATACTTTTGTTGTTGGATTAGCTCAAGCATTGGCTATACTTCCAGGATTATCAAGAAGCGGTGCAACAATTTCGACAGGAATTTTGATGGGCATTAAAAAGAATGAGGCTATAAGATTTTCATTTTTGCTTGCTATTCCTGCGATTATAGGCGCAACCATGCTTAAAATGGATGGATTGAGTTTCACATTTTCATTAGTAATCCCTTTCTTTGTAACATTTATTTCAGGGCTCTTTTCAATACATCTGCTCATGAAATTTATAAAACAAGAAAATCTAAAATATTTTGCTTATTATTGCTGGTTAATTGCATTACTATTAATAGGTTTATCAATTTCTAAAATAATATAAGAACTATAAATCCTTTAAGTCTAATCTTTTAACTTTAACACTCATTGTGTTTCCGTAATATCCAGTTTTTTCAGCTACAGCAGGATTAGTCGCTTTTTGCAAATGAGACAAATAAGTACCCAGCATAGATTCTCTATTTCCTTCATATTCATGCATATCTTCTCGGTCATAATTAAAATCTGTGCCAGTAGCAGTGCAGTTTAAAAAATTAAAGGTAGCTCTTCCAGAAAGCCCATTAGACGTATTTGAATCAGTTTCAAGAGTGATAGTTCCTTCTACACTTTCTTTTCCTCTGCCATAAATTTCTTTGTAAAGCCTTTTTCCAAGCTCTTCAAGACTCAATTTTACCATATTATTCAGTGTCTAAACCCCTATTTAAAGCTTTCTATATGTTGTATCTGCATAGGGGTAACAAATATTGGTTACAAGAATGACGTCAACTTTTATTAACCCCTAATGGAGTTTAATTATATGAAAGCCAGCCTCAATTTTATACCCATAGACTATGACTATTTTGACTTTGAAGGAAAGAACTATCTTAAAATAATAGGCAAAAATGAAGAAGGCAAAAAGATAGCTATTATTGACTATTTTGAACCTTATTTTTGGGCAGTATTTAACGATGAAGTCTCAGACAGAAAAATCAGCCAAATAGCTGAACAGATAAAGGACATTAAAATAGAATCAGAATCTCGAACAAGCAAAGTTGAGAAAGCAGAAATTCATAACAAAAAATATATGGGAAAAGATGTTCGGGCAGTTAAAATCTTTGTAACTAACTATAAAGATTGCCACCCTGTTGCAGATCAATTAGACTATCCTGAGATCATAGCAAGAAGAGAGTATGATATCCCGCTAATAACTAGATACATCACTGAAAAAAGCCTTGTTCCATTAACCTGGAAAAAAATAACTGGAGAAATTCTAAACAACAGTGAGGAATTCGGGGGCATAGATTCAGCATTAGAAGTTCATCAAACAATTAAACTGGAAAAAATAGAAAATATTGAAGAAAAAGAATTGAAAAAACTTGAAAGCAATTTTCAGCCTAAAATTCTTGCCTTTGATTTAGAATGCGATGAATTCGAAATAGGAAAAGGCGAAATCTTAATGATTTCGCTCGCCGGTAAAAACTATAAAAAAGTTCTAACTTGGAAAAAATGTTCAACCTCCCAAGATTTTGTAGAATGTTTTAAAAATGAAGAAGAAATGATTGAAGCTTTCGTAAAAGAAATAGACTATCAAAAACCAGATATTCTTACTGGCTATTTTAGTGATGGTTTTGATATGCCTTATTTAAAAGCAAGAGCAGAGCATTTTGGAATAAAACTAAAACTGGGAATAGATGGAAGCAAGCCAACATTTTCGCGCGGAAAAATAACCTCTTCAAGTATTTTTGGAATAGTTCATGTTGATTTATTCAGATTTATAGACACAGTATTTTCCCAATATCTTCAATCAGAAACACTTGGTTTAAACGATGTTGCAACAGAACTTCTGGGTGAAGGAAAGCTAGATTTTGAATTTAAAAAAGCGCATCAGTTTAAAGAGCATGAATGGAAAGACTTTTTTGAATATAATCTTCAAGATTCTGTTTTAACATTCAAGCTTATGGAAAAACTCTGGACAGACCTTCTCGAACTCTCCAAAATTATACAAGAACCGCCATGGGATATTACCCGTTCTGGAATGTCTCAGTTAGTAGAAGATTATATTCTTCATAATCTAAAGAACTTTAATGAAATTGCAGAAAAGCGCCCGCTTCATAACGAAATAGAAGAGCGAAGAAATCTTGGAAAATACGAAGGCGCATTCGTATTCCAGCCAAAGCCCGGATTATATGACAACGTAGTAATGTTTGATTTTACTTCTATGTACAGCAGCGTTATTGTAACCTATAATTTATCAAAATCAACTTTTCTTGGAGATATTCAACTAAAGGGCCATGCAGAATACAAAAACGCAATTGAAGCAGATTTAGGAGAAAATGGTAAAGCCTATTTTTCAACGAAGCCAGGATTCTTTCCGACAATGCTTAAAGAAATGGTTGAAAAACGCAAAAAATACAAAGCAGAATACAAGAAGAATGAAAACAATCTCACAAAAGCTCGAAGCAATTCTTATAAACTTCTTGCAAATGCCGCCTATGGTTATCAAGGATTTTTTGGAGCAAGATATTATTGCCGAGAAGCCGCAGCAGCAACAGCAGCCTTAGCTAAAAAAGCTATTCTTGCAACAATTGAAAAAATAAAGAAAGGCGGTTTTGATGTAATTTACAGCGATACAGATTCTATTGCATTCCTGCAAGAAAAAAAATCCAAAACAGAAGTTTTAAAGTTCTTAGAAACTCTTAATAAAAATCTGCCGGGAATTATGGAGCTCGAACTCGAAGATTTTTACAAGCGCGGAATTTGGGTTACTAAGCGTGATGGCGAATCTGGAGCAAAAAAGAAATACGCATTAATTGATGAGAAAAATAAAATGAAAATTCGCGGTTTTGAAACAGTCAGAAGAGACTGGTGTGATTTGGCAAGAGAACTTCAAAGCGAGGTTTTAGAAACCCTGCTTAAAGAAGGCAGTTCAGAAAAAGCCTTAGCTTTAGTTAAAAAAGCAATTAAGGATTTGAAAGAAAGAAAAATAACAAGAGAACAGGTAAGAGTTAGAACTCAACTAAAAAAACCTCTGAGCGAATATAAATCTGTAACTCCACATGTTGTGGCTGCTCAAAAAATGAAAGAAAAAGGCATTCCTTTAGACATCGGAATGAATCTTGAATATTTTATTGCAGAAACCCGCGAAAAAAAAGCCTTAGTCAGAGAAAAAGTTAAGCTCATGGATGAAAAAGGCGAATACAACATAAAATATTATTTAGACCATCAAATTATTCCAGCAGTCGAAAACATTTTCCAAGTTTTCGATATAAATATCAAAGAAATAACTGCAGGAACAAAACAGACAAAATTGTTTTAATCACTTTTTCTTCAAAATTTTCCTCATCAACCTATAACTAGCAATATATTCTTTTGTTCTTCTTTCATCAGCCCAATAAGGCTTAATTCCCTTAGCTAATGCTTTTTCAAATTCCTTTTTTTGAGCTCTCGAAAGAGAATAAGTATCTCCATTCGCTGCATCTGCTGGCGGGGCGTGAGTTCTAATTCGAATTGGCCCATGATAATCATTACCCCAAGAAACATGAACTGCTGAAGACAATTGGTTTGCTAATTCTACTAAACCCCCATCACACATACAAATACTACCAAATCCATGATGAGATTCAAATAAAATAGGATGATCTTTCTTATCAAATTTTTGCATATACAAATAAGCGCTTTTTAACATCCCAAAAATAGCTTCGCATGATTTAAAAGCATTATGAAACTCAGATATATATGGAACATACAAATCCAAGAACGAACAAACCCTTCAAATTCCAGCCAAAGCCAGAATTTGAAGCCAGAATGAATGCTCTCATGCAAGATGAAAAAGACAGAGCAGAATACTGGAAAATTATTCATGAAGAACCAGTTTCATCAGTCCGATGCAATACTCTTAAAATTCAGCCAAAAGAACTTCTAAAAATACTCGAAAATAAAGGCTGGAAAATAAATATTCCTTTCAAACAACACCCAGAGATAATGATTATTGAATCCGACTTAAAACCGGGCGAATTAGGAAGAAGCAAAGAGCATCTTTTAGGTTATTATTATGTCCAGGAAATCTCTAGTATGCTTCCAATTTTAGCTCTAAAACCCACTAAAGAAGATTCGTTCGTAGATTTATGCGCATCTCCCGGAAGTAAGACCACTCAAGCGGCAGCAATGATGGAAAATAAAGGAAATATTATCGCAAACGATGATAATTTAGGAAGAATGGTTATACTTGCTTCAAATCTGGAAAAATGCGGAGTTTCTAATACCTTAGTAACAAGAAAAGGCGGAGTTCAATTATGTGAAAAATTAAGAAAATTAGATTTTCAGGTCGATAAGATTCTTGTTGATGCTCCCTGTTCTGGCGAAGGAACAATCCGCTCATCGCCAAAAACTCTTTTGATGTGGAATGAGAAAATGATAAAAGTATTTTCAAGAATTCAAAAATCCTTAGCAAGCGCAGCATTAGAACTTCTAAAAGAAAATGGTGAAATGATTTATTCAACCTGTACTCACGCCCCAGAAGAAAACGAAGAAATTATTCAATATCTTTTAGATAATTACAATATAAAAATTGAAGATGTAAAAAAAGAGCTTCCAAAAGAGCTCAAAGCCCGTGATGGCTTATCAAGTTGGCAAGAAAAAACATTCTCATCAGAAATCAAAAAGTGCGCAAGAATCTATCCCCAAGATAATAATACAGAAGGTTTCTTCGTTTGCAAGATTAAGAAGCTTCCAGCTAAATTAAATGAAGATGAAAAAGGAGATGACGATGATGAATAAACTTTGTGCTTCACATAATTCTGCCCAAACAGATCTAATAATTAAACAAAATTCTAATCAAGATTGTGACATTATTAAAAAGTTAGGTTCAAGCAAGCGAGCAGGAGGAGCTTGCGATAGAATTTAGTAACATTAACAAAATGGCTCTCTCATTCATATTCCGCAACGATAAAGAAAAATTGATTAAAAATCTTGGATATTATGGAATAACTAAACTTCCCTATCTATTAACTCGTTCAGGCAAAGAAAAAATTCGTGGATATTCTGGCGGGCTTTCTGTAGATGAAATAATAAAACTTAACAATGAGATAGGTATAGAACTTTTAGGACAATATTTATTCCACGACTATCACGATAATCTAAGATTTTCTTTTGACGCAATTTACGCGCTAAAAGACCAGATAACAGAAAATATTCTTGAACTCAATGATAAGCAAGCAGAAGAATTCCTAAAGGGCAGAGATATCGCACTAACTAAAGAAGACCAAGAAAAATGGAAAAACGAAACCAAGGGCTTTAAAGTAATGAGAAATAAAGGCGAATTTATCGGCACAGGAAAACTAACAGCAGACAGAATAGTTAACTACATGCCTAAAGAACGAAGACTAAAATAGATGAAACTATTATACAAAATTTTATAAATACGCTTTCTAAGATAATATTATGGCGAGTTATACTAAAAAAGATATGATAAAAGCAGGTTCTTATTTTCTATTCCAAGCAGCGATTTATCCAATTAGATTTTTACTAGAAAATTACCCGCAAAGTTTCGGTGCAGAATTTAAAAGTCCACGCAAATGTTTAGAGCGAGTTAAAAAAGAGAGATTAGAAGAGAGCTTGCAATAATTTAAAAAACCCCTAATTCTCAGTATTATCATGACAGAAAAAGATTACAGCGGAGCAACAACTTCAAAGATTGGAAAAAATGCAAAACTAAATACAGAACTTTCTAAATTGGTTTCTTCTATAACAGATCCTAAAAAGCATAAAAAAGAAGCAGCAGAAAACAATGATGAATTTTCTACTCCAAAATTGGATACTGTAAGTTATAAAAAAGCCGGAGAGATTGCTAAAAAAGTTAAAGAATATGCGAAATCTATAATTAAAAAAGATGAGAAACTTATAGATATTGCTGAAAAAATAGAGACAGAAATACTCAAACTTGGAGGACAAATTGGTTTTCCAGTAAATTTAAGCATTGATGATGTTGCAGCACACTATACTCCAACACTTCGTGATGAGAAAAAAGCAGAAGGCTTGCTAAAGATAGATATTGGCGTTCATGTTAATGGATGTATTTGCGATATTGCTTTCTCAATGGATTTAACTCCAGAAAAAAAATATGGAAAGCTAATAGAAGCAAGCGAAGCAGCATTAAAATCTGCGTTAGAAGTTATCAAACAATCAAAAAGCAATACTACACTTAGTCAAATCGGAAAAGCTATACAAAATTCAATTGAATCAAAAAACTTCTCTCCAATAGTAAATCTTTCAGGACATGGATTAGATGAATTTGATATTCATTCTGGTTTAACTATTCCTAACTATGATACTAAAAGCGAAAAACAGCTTGGAGACGGCGCTTTTGCAGTAGAACCCTTTGCAACCATAAAAAGCGGAAGTGGACTTATTTATGAAAGTTCGGGTAGCAATATTTATCACATTCTGAAATTTTCACAGCCAAGAGAACCTTTTGCAAGAGAAGTTCTTGAGTATATTGCAGAACATAAAAAAACTCTTCCATTCTCTCAAAGAGAACTCGAGAAAAAATTCGGAGCTAAAGCACTAATTGCAATAAGTCAGCTTAAAAGAGCAGGAATAATTAATGAATTTGCTCAATTAGTAGAAAAATCACATTCACCAGTTAGCCAGACTGAAACAAGCTTAATTGTTCACGATGGCAAGGTTGAAGTCCTGGTAGAATAATTGTAGCCAAAATTCTTTCTAATTTTCCCCTAGATAGGGCGAGCGGAATTACTGAAAGGTTAATTATTTCAGGACCATCACTCAATTTAAAAAATTTAAATTCTGCATACTTATCTTTCCCAATAACATATTCAGAATTAACTAGATATTGATGGAGTTTTTCTTCTATAAGACCATAATCACCAAGTGAACTTAAAGCAGCATCAAAAGATTTAACAATTTTATCTTCAGAAAGGCACTCATCAAGTTTCAGAGTGAAATGATAACCTCCTCCAGCTTTTCTAAAATATAATGTTTGCACTATCCTCATTTTTCAAAGAAGTAATTCTAAATAGGTTTATAAGAATTATGCGAATAAAAAATAGATATCAAGAATTATCCAAGATAAGCTGCATTATTCTTTAGGCATCTTACTATTATCATCGCCAGTTACGAGATATTCCTTATTTTCAGTAAAAATATGAACGGGCTTAATTTCTTTTCCTTTTTGTTTTTCGTTTTTAAGCATAGTAAAAATCTTTTTGGATAAATCATACAAAACTACGCTAAATAATCCTCCGACAACATTCACAATAATTTCAGAAACGACAGAACCTTTTTTAGACTTAAGCTCAAAATCAATTTTTCCTTGTTCAACGTATTCAAATAAAATTTTTGTAAGAAAAGCAGAGTTAATTGCGTCTAAATTTGTATGAATTTTAAAAATAGAAAAATCCTTTTCTAAAATAGTAGTTTGTTTTTGCATAGAATAAAACTAAATTTAGAATTTATATATCTTGCTAACCGAAGTAGGCTGGATTTTCTTTTTCAATGCCTGCTCTTGCATTTTTTAAATAATTTTGTTCCATCTTGATGTAGTTATCTGCTTGCTGTTTAGTAACTGATGGCGGGACTTTTTCTATCGCTTTTTCGAAATGTTTTAATTTTACAATTTTAGCATCTTTATCCTCTCTTAAAGCTAGCATTGCTGCTTCCCTACATAAACTTTCAATATCTGCGCCACTATAAAATTCTAATTTTTTAGATAGCTCTTCCAAATCAATAGATTTTTCTAGAGGCATATTTTTGGTATGTATTTTTAAGACGGCAAGTCTTCCTTCTTTATTAGGAATGGGGACAAGGACAAGGCGGTCAAATCTTCCCGGTCTTAATAATGCAAGATCAAGCATATCGGGTCTATTTGTTGCAGCAATTACTACTACTTGCTTTAATTCTTCAATTCCATCCATTTCAGTTAATAAGGTATTTAGCAAACCTTCATGAGAATCAGAAACAACTCCTTCACCGGCGCCTCTTCTTCTTGCAAAACTGTCAATTTCATCAAAGAAGATTATACATGGAGCTACTTGTCGAGCTCTTTTAAACATTTTTCTAAGTCTGTCTGTATCTTTTCCTACGATTCCTTCCTTTTGTAGTTCTGGACCATCAACTTGAATAAAGTTAGCTTCAGATTCTTTTGCAACAGCCTTAGCAAGCAAAGTTTTACCTGTTCCAGGAGGTCCATATAAAAGTATGCCACGGGGAGGTCTTATTCCAAGTCTTTTAAAGGAATCTGGAAATTTTAAAGGCCATTCAATTGCTTCATTAAGGTCTCTTTTAACATTCTCTACGCCTCCGATATCAGCCCATCGAACATTAGGAGTTTCTACAGCAACTTCTCTAAGGGCAGAAGGCCTTACAAATTTTAATGCTTCTTCAAAATCTAATTGCGTTATTTTAAGCTTTTCAATCAACTCTTTAGGAATTTGTTCATTGTCTTTTAATTTTATTTCTGGAATTACTTTTCTTAAAACAGCCATAGCCGATTCTTTAGCAAGAGCGGATAAATCCGCTCCAACAAATCCATGGGTTACGGATGCCAGTTTATCTAAATCTACATTTTTATCAAGGGGCATATTTCTAGTATGAATTTTTAAAATAGCAAGCCTTCCTTCTTTATTAGGTACATTAATTTCAACTTCCCTATCAAATCTTCCTGGTCTTCTTAAGGCCACATCAATAGAATCAGGTCTATTTGTTGCAGCAATAACTATAACTTTTCCTCTTGACTTTAAACCATCCATCATAGTTAATAATTGTGAAACTACTCTTCGTTCTACTTCTCCAGAATGAATATTCTCATCTCTGCTGGGAGCAATGGCATCAATTTCATCAAAGAAAATTATAGAGGGAGCATTTTTTTCTGCTTCATCAAAAATTCTTTTAATATTTTTTTCTGATTCTCCATAAAATTTATCAAAAATTTCTGGACCGCTGACTGATATAAAATTAGCTTGACTTTCGTTAGCAACAGCTTTAGCAAGTAGTGTTTTACCTGTTCCTGGCGGACCTGTCAATAAAACTCCTTTCGGAGGCTCAACTCCAAGTCTTTCAAATATTTCGGGATGCCTTAATGGAAGTTCAACCATTTCTCTAATTTTTTTAATTTCTTCAGTTAATCCGCCAATATCTTCATAAGTAACTTCTAAAACTTTTCCGCTATCTTCAGAGACTTCAACCGCTTTTTGCGAAAGTTGAACTTCTGTATTTTCAGTAATAACTACTGGCTGATTTGGACTTGTGCTTGCAACAACAAATTTAATCTGTTGTATTCCGCCGCCACCAAAACTTCCAAATTGTCCGCCTAATCCCATTTGACCGAATTCTTTCATAATTTCTCCAAATACATCATTAGGGTCTATATCCCCTCCACCAAAAGCATCACGTCTTCTCTGCACTCCACCCAGGACAAGGATATCTCCCTTAACTACTGCTCTTCCAAGTAAACCAGAACGAAGTGTATCTGTATCAGCCTGAACCATTATTCCTTTTTGTGCAGGTGCAATCAAAACTTTTTTAGCTTCTTTAATTTCTGCTTTTTTAACAGCGACAGTTTCACCAACTCCTGTTTTTGCATTTCTTCTAAGAATTCCATCAATTCTAATTATTCCCTCACCAACATCAGCAGGATAAGCCCTATCAACAATGGCAACAGTTTCTTTTCCGCCCTTAATTAAAATAATATCTCCGCGTTTTACTCCAATATCTTTCATAGTTTCAGCATCAATTCGAGCAATTCCCTTATAGGCATCATCTTGCAATGCTTCTTGTACTCTTAATCTCGCAATTAATTCTTTCTCACCCATGTTGTTTTTATGAAATAAAAATAACAATCAGAAAATCCCTGATTTTCTGAGTTTAAAAAACTTTTCACCTCGAACCCGAAGGGAAAGTAAGTTTTTTAATTGTTAATTCTTTCTATGATTTCGCCCCCACATCATAACTATTTGAACTTCCAGAATAATTTCCAATATGACTTTCTCTAATATTTCCTAAACTATAACTCGCTTCTCTTTCAGAATATCCACATTTGGAACATTGATTATAAGTTTGTTTTGAGCTACTATAATCTATCATATTAGTCTTCCTCCATTTCTTCCTGTTCTTCTCTTGAAGCTTTGTTTTTAATTATTCGCATAGTGCGATTATTTTGAGGATTAGCAGAATCATAAACCTGTTTAACATGCATTACAGGTTTATTATTTCTTACAATTCTTACTTCTTTAGCGCCAACAATGCGTCTATTATTTTCTGCTTCAGTATTTTCAGGGGTATTGAACATCAAACTTAATCTATTTGCGTTATCAAAGCATAATTTAACCATATCATCCATCATGTTTTCCTGTTCATGCATAAAATCAACAATCTCTCTTGGAATAGAAATAGCATAGCTGTTTCCAACCATTCTCATTTTTACTTCAAACTCTTTGTTTTTTAATCTCATGAACTCATCATACTCTGCCTTATCTGCGGGATGAACAATAATTTCGTTGCATTTTTCGCATCGAATAGTTCTAAGATTAAATCCATTTTTAGAAATAAGTGTAGGTTTCATAACTTTATTGCATTTCTTGCATAAAATTTGATTATCGAAAATATCCATGTTTTTTGAGTGTTTTGTTTGTCTTTGTTTTAGTTATAGATTATCACTCGGATATGCGCATATCCGAGATGAAAAAAGAGGCGTTATATACGCAATCTTGCGATTTAGTATATACGATTACATATACACAACAGGATGTATACTATTTAAAGGTTTCTATAGTTCAGAATATATTATTTAGAAAATTTTATTCCAAAGTTCTACAATAAACAATTTAGGCCAGCCCAACCAAGGAATTTTAAATACTGCTGTTCCAATAATTTTGTTTTCTGGAACTGCCCTTTCATCAGCATTATAAGGATTATTTCCTGGAACTAATTGTGCCCCATTATGATCGCCTTTTGTTTGAAGTGGATTAAGTGAAATAACTCTGTGAATTATTGGATGAGCCGAACCAGCTTCAAAAACAAGAATATCACCAATATTTACGGCTTTCTTTTTAACGATAACCATTATATCTCCTTTTCTAAAACCATTCTTAAAACTAAAACTCGAAAATTGTTCTTTTGTTATATTCATATTTTGTTCATACCAGCTTCCACAAGTACTCCAATATTCTTCGCTATCTAGAAATTTAGTATCCTGAAAGTTTTTTCCGCAGATAGTTAATCCTGTAGAGTCTTGAAGAATATGATGGTCCATACTAGAAGATTCTACTATTGCTAAAGGAAGTCCTGACAACCCCATTCCAAAAGCTAAACTAAGTCCTGGAAGGAAAATAAATTTAATAAAAACAAAAACAATTATAAGAAAGACAATGTAACTCCAAATAGAATCGCTTTGCCATAACCATTTCCAAAACTTCTTTAATTTTGCTTTAACGGATTCATTATCTTCAGCATATTCCATAAAGAGTTTAGTGAAATAATCTTTTTAAACCTAATCTGGCTCTATTAGTTATGGATCCATTCACAGAAAAAGAATTAATAGATAATCTAAAGAGTATTGCTATTTCATTAAGAAATATGGACCGAAAAATGGATGACATTGCTATCTCTCTTAGAGAATTAGCATCTTCTAAAGAATTTAAAGAAGAAGCTGAAAAAAACGCAGAAACTGAAATGGAAAACTCGTAATATTTCTAAAACTATCTTTTCAAGATTATTATATTTGTCATTCCCCTTCGTTTTCTTTCTATTAATCCATTGCCTTCTAAAGAATCAAGAATTCTTGTAATTTTTACTTTAGTAAATCCAGTTTCATCAACGAGCTTAGATTGAAACATGCTGCCATTATTTTCGAGTATTTTATTCATAACTTGAAGTTCTTCTTTATCAAGATTCTTAAGATTTTTCTTATCAAATTCTTTCGGCGATATGGTTGCGGTATTTTTTATTTTTTTAACAACAATCTTCTCATTTTCTTTAGCGAATATAAAAAATAAACCGATAAAAAATACAATTGCAGCAATAGAAATGCTCAGCCATGTTTGAAGAACAAGAGTTTTATTCATCGTACAAGTTGGACCATGTGAACATGTTGCATCAAGAATACTTGCAAGTCCTCGATTAAAAATTAAAATTATAACTCCAATAAAAATTGAGATTCCAACAATCAGTCAGCCAACATTTTTGTTCTTCATCTAAAATAAGCGAAAATCCGACTTAAAAACCTATGCGTGAAACTAGTTTCGGGGTTATGATTAAAAGCTGTTTCTGAGGCAAGAAATTATGGAAAAAGCAAAATTTCATTCAAATAAAACAAATGGAGGTGTAAAATGAAAGCATTAATAATAGTTGCAGTAATTGCAGTATTACTTATCGCAGGAACATTCGGTGTAATGGCCTTAAACAAAGATGCGCCAACACAAACTGCTACAACAATAGCAAAGACTACTTGTTCCTCTTGCGGTAATCAATGTACTGCTACAAGCAATTGTGGCAAAGCTACCTGCGGAGCAGTTTCCGGAACAGGAAGCTGTGGCTGCAATAAAGGCTAAACGAAACAATTTGATTTTATTTAATTTTTTAACTTATTTATCCTTTAATTAGGAAACATTTAAAAACAATAATATAAATAAGAACATATGGAATTTTGTCCAAAGTGTGGAAGTGTTCTTGTAGAAAAAAGAAAGAATTTTGGCTGTGTTAACTGCAATTATACTGCTAAAGGCAAGGTTAAAATAGAAAGCACAGAACAAATGAAAGAATCAAAAAGAACTGCTGTTGTAAAAGAAAAAGACGCCAACGTTATGCCAACAGTTCCAGCAAATTGTTCAAAATGTGGAAACAAAGAAGCTTATTTCTGGGCTGCTCAAACAAGAGCCGCAGATGAAGCTGAAACCAAATTCTTCAAGTGCACAAAGTGCAAACATACTTGGCGGGAATACCGATAATTCCAAGCAATAGCTTTAAAATACCAATTTTTCTATATCCTATTATACGGCCCGTTAGCTCAGTCCGGTTAGAGTACCACACTCTTAAT
>Ga0172375_10004003_pt1 | contig 22083 bp, 16 predicted proteins | sample LakKiv1m_FD_114537 | JGI IMG/M metagenome (GOLD analysis project Ga0172375, IMG submission 114537) | Freshwater microbial communities from Kabuno Bay, South-Kivu, Congo - kab_092012_11.1m | ecosystem: Environmental > Aquatic > Freshwater > Lake | place: Democratic Republic of the Congo... | reverse complement strand
GGATCAAAGTTCAGATGCTCCTGCCACAACCAGAGGTTGAAAAACTCGAGGACATCGAGGATCCGCGTACCGAATTGGTCCGGATGCTGGTCGATTATCAGAAATATAAAGAAGTCAGCGATCAACTAAAACGTCTCGAAGAGAATCAATCGCAGTATTTCCCGGTCAGTTCGGCAGTCGAAATGCGCGATTACGATCCGGAATTATTTCTGGGCGACGTGACCCTGATCGATCTGGGTATGACCTTTCAGCGCATTCTCGATAAAATGCCGAAAGTCAAACAATTCGGGATTGAGACGATCAAGATTAATATTCGTCAGCAAATCCGGTTTTTACGGGAATTCTTCGTAAAAAGGAATCGCATCCGCTTTACCGAGATCGCGATGAAACTGACTGATCGGATCGAAGTGGTCGTCACTTTTCTGGCGATTCTGGAAATGATTAAATCGAACGAGATTCATGTCTCGCAGAAAGATATTTTCGGCGAAATCTGGTTAACTAAAAAGAAACCGGCGGAAGAATATGTTGTCGCAAACGCATAAGATTGTGTTGGCATTGTTGTGTGGTGCCACCGAACCATTGACGAAAACCCAGGCCGATGTTTGTCTGGAAGAAGATGTCGCCCTGGATCGGGTCGTCGCGGAACTGAACAATTACTTTGAAACCGAAGGGTTGCCGGTGTGGATTCAGAATTTAGCGGAAGGTTTCCGAATGATGACGCGGTCGGAATACGAGCCCTGGTTGAACCGGCTTTTCCAGAATAAAGGCAAACTGCGTTTATCCCGACCGGCTCTGGAGACGCTCGCGATCATTGCCTACAAGCAACCCATAACCAAGAATGAAATCGATGCGTTCCGTGGCGTGGATACGACGATCAAACCTCTGGTGGAAAAGAACCTGATCGACATTCGCGGCAGACAGGAGGGACCGGGACGTCCGCTCCTGTACGGAACGACCGTTCATTTCCTGGAATATTTTGGGCTGGCGTCGCTGAAAGAATTGCCGCGGGCCAGGGAAATAGCGGAAATTGTCGATGCCGAAAACCTGCCGGCTGGAGATACGGAACGAAATGCGACTTAATCGATATCTGGCGCTGTGCGGTCTCGGATCGCGCCGCAAATGCGAGGAACTGATCCTGGCTGGCCGGGTGAAAATCAATGGTAAAAAAATTGCGAATCTGGCTACTCAGGTCAACGACTCCGATGATGTCAGCATCGGCGGTCGTCGGCTTAATCCTCATAAATATGTGTATATTTTACTCAATAAACCGGCTGGTTATATAACGACAGTGAGGGATCAGTTCGGCCGTAATAAAGTAACTGATCTGGTAGATAACACCACGCTTAAACCGGTCGGCCGGTTGGACGCCGCCACGACCGGTGTGCTGCTTATGACAAATAATGGAGAACTGTTATTTCGATTGACCCATCCGAAATATGAAATTGCGCGGGTTTACCAGGGAACGCTTGCCGGGACTATTTCCAATGAAGACAAAGCCCGGATTGCGGGCGGCATCGATATCGGTGACGATCAGATTGCCCGCGGCCGGATTATGGCGTCGCGTTTTCTGGAAGGCTACACGCGGGTCACGATTGAACTGAAAGAGGGAATGAACCGTGAAGTGCGGCGCATCTTTGAGGTTCTGGGGCAAAAAGTGATTTCGCTGGATCGGATCAGCTTTGCCGGTTTACGCCATGCCGGACTGGAACGCGGCCGCTGGCGCAACCTGACGCGGACTGAAATTCACCATCTTAAAAAACTGGTCGGACTGGAGGATAAAATCGACACCGGCAAGCCGGTCGCAGTCAAACGCCAGGACCATAAACCTTCAAAACGGCATTATTTTAATGATAAATGAGTAAAAGGGATTTGTTTTGTGGGCGTATGAGATTAAATTTACGCGCTTTTTGAAAGGTAGATTATGGGAATTGTAATAGCAATCGATGGACCAGCCGGCAGCGGTAAAAGCTCGACTGCCCGCGAAGTCGCCCGGCGCCTGAATTTTACTTATATCGATACCGGCGCCATGTACCGGGCGATCACTCTCGCGGCGATTCGGGCAAAACTACCGGTTGATGATTACGCGGCGGTGACCGAACTCGCTGAGAAGGCCGATATTCGGTTTAAATGGGTAGATGAAAACCTGCATACTTTTCTGAACGGAGACGACGTGAGTGTGCCAATTCGCTCGGCGGAAGTCGCTCAGCTCGTCAGTCCGGTAAGCGCGATCGGCAGTGTGCGGGAAATTATGGTTCAACGCCAACGTGAAATGGCCAGCACCACGAATATCGTCATGGAAGGCCGCGACATCGGTACCAATGTATTTCCGAATGCGGAATTTAAATTTTATCTGGAGGCCAATCTCGAAACCCGGGCCAAAAGACGGATCGCCGATTACCAGAAAATCGGCCAGAACCTGACCATCCCGGAAATTATGGCCGAGATTCAGAAGCGCGATAAAATCGATTCCTCCCGAAAACATTCGCCCCTTAAAAAGGCCGAAGATGCCATCGTCATTGATACCTCAGATTTACAATTCGAAGAACAGGTTAGTATGATCCTCGACAAGGTGAGATCTTCTGACCTGCTGATAGATAAATAATAGGCCCCGAGTACCATCGGAGCCGATCGTTGTTATAAACCCTAAACCAAAGGAAATTTTCCTATGTCAGATGAAGAACAAACCTTAAACCCAACACCCTCTGAAGAACTTACACCTTCCGACGAGACCGAATTTAAACCCGCAGTTTCTGAGGCCGAAGTCCCGGTAGAGACTTTTAAGACCGAAGTAACCGTTACCCCAGCTCCGGAATTTGAAACCGAAACGATTACATCCGGACCATTTTCTGATAAAATCAGAATATATGATATCAAAGACATCGATAGTCTGAAAGAAGTCAAAACTGCCGATGTCATAGAGCGTGAAAAAATTTATACCAGTTCGTTAAAGGACGTTTCCAAAGACCAGCGCGTGCTCGGCAGCGTTGTCGCCATTAATGAAAATGAAATTATGGTTGACGTCGGATTTAAGTCCGAAGGCGTCGTTACCCGCGAAGAATTTGCCGAAGGCGAACTGCCAAAGATCGGCGATCAGATTGAAGTTTTCGTGGACGTGCTCGAAGACGAAAACGGCCAGATGATTCTTTCCAAACGCAAAGCTGATTTTATGCGTATCTGGGAACGGATCAAGGAAGTCTTTTCGGCTGGTGAAACCATCGAAGGCCGGATTATCAACCGTATAAAAGGTGGTATGGTGGTCGATGTCATGGGCGTTGACGCCTTTCTGCCCGGTTCGCAGATCGATATTCGTCCGGTCACCGATTTCGATTCGTTTGTCGGAAAGACCTTCGAATTCCGGATCGTCAAACTGAATGAACTGCGCAAGAATATTGTCCTGAGCCGCAAAGAATTACTCGAAGAAAGCATGAAGGAAAAACGCGACGACCTGCTGTCCAAGATCAAGGTTGGCGATGTCCTGACCGGTCGCGTGAAAAACATCACCGATTTTGGCGTATTCATCGATCTCGGCGGTTTGGATGGATTACTCCACATCACCGATATTTCCTGGGGCCGAATCAATCATCCCCGCGAAGTCGTTCAAATGGATCAGGAATTGACCGTCAAGGTTATCGATTACAATTCAGAGAAACAGAGAGTATCGCTCGGCCTGAAACAGCTCACGACTCATCCGTGGGAAGGTATCGAAGGCAAATATCCCGTCGATACGATCATCAAAGGCAAAGTCGTCAATATCGCCAATTATGGTGTGTTCGTCGAACTCGAAAAGGGCGTTGAAGGTCTGATTCATATTTCGGAAATCTCCTGGACCCAGCATATCAAGCATCCGTCCGAAGTTTTCAACCTGGGCGATATGATCGAGGCCAAAGTGCTTGGCATCGATAGCTCCGAACGCAAAATTTCCCTCGGCTACAAGCAGCTGGAACCGGATCCATGGGAATCGATTGAGCAGAATTTCACAGTCGGTACTATCCACAAAGGAATCGTCCGGAATCTGACTCCCTACGGCGCTTTCATTGAATTGCAGGAAGGCATTGACGGATTTGCGCACATTTCCGATATGTCCTGGACGAAGAAGCTGCGTCATCCGCGCGAATTGCTGAAAAAGGACGACGAAGTCGAATTCAAGATTCTGGAAATCTCGAAAGAGAACCGTAAAATCTCACTCGGATTAAAACAAGCCGTCGAAGACCCCTGGCCGATGATCGAACCTCTGTTCACGGTCGGAAGCATAGTCGATGGTGAAGTTGCCCGGATAACCGAGAAGTTCATCGTCGTCAATCTGGAACATGATCTCGAAGGCATTGTGCCATTGGGTCAGATGCCGAAGAAGGATCGCAAGGACCTTAGCAAGGCCGTCGAAATTGGCGAAAAAATGCAGCTGAAGATATTGGAGGTCAATAAACACGAGAAGAAAATCGTGCTATCCCGTGAGCAGGCTATTCCGCGCGAACCCAAAACCGAGTTGGAAGCCTATATGATGCAACAGAGCGAGACTACCAATAAACTCGAAATTCCGACCGAAATTATCGAGAAGATCGCTAAGTCGGAAGAAGCGAAGAAGACCGTGGTGACTGAACCAGCCAAACCGAAAGCGGCTGCTAAAAAAACCAAAAAAGATGAAACCGACGAAGAAGTAGTTCCGGAAGAGGAAAAACCTAAGAAGAAAAGCACCTCAAAAATCGCTTCTGAGGAAAAATCCGAACCGGTCGACGAGTCGACTGTCGCCGCCGAAAAAAGTAAAACCAAAAAGACTCCTGCTAAAACGGCAGCCAAAAAAACCAAGCCGAAAGCCGAAGATGAAAAAACTTCCGCGAACGACTCGGCCGAAAAATAAGGAGTCTGAAATCGTTCGATAAATGTAAAGGGGCTTGGAATTTCCCGGCCCCTTTGCTATTTTCGGGAGTATTATGAATCTGGATCTGAAAGAAAAACGCCGCGATTTTAATCAGAAACTTAATATTCGTAATCTCAGGCAGCAGACTAAAAAATGGTTAATGACCAATACGCGCACCAAAATCTGGATTTTCATTTTTACCATCTTTCTCTGGCTTTTCGTCATATTGAATAACCATTATTCGTACTCTTTCTCCGCCAGACTCGAGACCCGCAATATCAATCCGGCTAAAATCCTTACCGAAAAATTGCCCGGACGGATTCAGGCCAGCTTTTCCGGCAGAGGTGTCGACTTATTTTATCTGCTTGTATCGCGCCAGAAATCATTCAGATTTATTGTGGATTGCCAATCGATTAAACAGTTCTATGACTTTCCACTGAACGAGTATTTTCAAAATAATCCGGATAAAGTCATCATCCCGCGCGGCGCCAATGTCCGCCTCGATCACGTCATCTGGCCGGAGACGTTGCATGTGGTTCTGGATGATCTGGAGATCGCTAAAGTGCCGGTCCAGCCAATCGTGGATTTGACATTAGAGCCGGGCTATATTCTGGTCGATTCAATGCAGATAATTCCGGATAGTGTCACAATCCGCGGACCACGCTCGTATATTCGGAATGTCAGCGCAATACCGACTGAAAAATTGGTATTGAAGAACATTTCCAGTTCAATCTCCCGCGAAATCGCTTTCAATTTTCCTTTAAATCACAATGTCGTAATTGATAATAAAAGTGTGCGTTGCTTGCAGAAGGTCGATCAGCTAGGCGAACGTGAATTATTTAATATTCCGGTGAAAGCATCCAATCTCGGGCCTTACCAAAAAGCAGAGATTATTCCTTCAACTGCGGCTATCACCGTTTCCGGCGGAATCGAAAGATTAAAGACGATTCAGTCTGAAGATATTAAAGTCATGTTCGATATCACCCGGGACTGGCGGCCGGATGAGTCATTTTACAGCCCTGCGATCGAATTACCGGCCGGGATTACGGCCTGGCGGAATCTGACTCCGGAAACCTTCGAAATCCGGGTGATCCGCGAAAGGCAACCCTGAATGTTGATTCTCGGCCTCGAAACGTCCTGCGACGAAACCGCCGTCGCCATTTTACATCATAATGATGTTCTGGCTAATTTGGTATCTTCGCAGTTGCTTCACGTGGAATATGGCGGAGTTGTGCCGGAATTTGCTTCCCGCGAGCATATGCGGATGTTGAATCAGATGGTGAGTGATGCATTTAAACAAAGCGCGATTAAGCCTGATGATGTTGACGGAATTGCCGTAACCCGCGGACCGGGATTGATGGGCGCTTTATTGGTAGGACTGAGTTTTGCCAAAGGACTGGCGTATACGCTCCGCAAACCGTTACTCGGCGTCAATCACGTCGAAGGTCATATCATGGCTAATTTTCTGACCTGTCCGGATTTACAGTTTCCGTTTCTTTGCCTGCTGGTATCCGGCGGACATACCCAGATCGTCCAGGTCAAAGACTTTGGCGATTATGAAATTCTTGGTCGCAGCATCGATGATGCCGCCGGGGAAGCCTTTGACAAAGCCGCCCGGATATTGAACCTGCCATATCCCGGCGGCCCACAGATTGATAAACAGGCGCAGAGCGGCGATCCGATGTTCCATCAGTTTCCGCGGGCAAAGGTTCATTCACAGCAGTACGATTTCAGTTTCAGCGGACTAAAAACCGCCATACTGTATCTGGTTCGTCAAAAAGGCGTCGAATGGGCGCAGGAACATTTGGCGGATTTATGTGCGTCCTATCAGGAAGCCATCGTCGATGTTTTAAAAATAAACACCTTCGAGGTCGCCGAAAGCCGAGAAGTAAATAAATTAGTTCTGGCCGGCGGCGTGGCGGCGAATTCACGATTACGGCAGGTTTTCAAAGCCGAAGCCGATCGTCGGCAGATTGAGTTAATAATTCCTTCCTTAAAATATTGTACGGATAATGCTGCCATGATTGCACGGGCCGGATTGGAGATGCTAAAGCGTGGCAAGATTGCGCCTTTTTCGATCGCGGCAATTCCGAATCTGACAATCTCTGCCATCTGAAATGAATTCAATCAGTCTCGAACTACCCGGTTTTACATGGTGGTGGATTCCGCTGGCTCTGGCGTTGGCCGGATTACTGTTTTTCGCTTTTAAAAATTCTCCTATCGGCAAATCTCACAAGTTTGGAAAGGTGCTTCTGACTCTCCGCAGCCTGATTTTCATCCTGCTGGCCGGATTAATCCTGAGACCGGAAATTCACTGGACAAGCGTCCGGAAAAAAGCCCCGTCGGTACTGATCTGGATCGATAATTCACTCAGTATCGCCAATCAGAATAATTTTTCGAGCGACAGTTTGCTGATTGCGGTCCAGAAATTCAGTGATAACTTAAACTCAAAAGGCATTCGACCCCGGTTTTATTCTTTTGATGATAAAATTCAACCGGTTACCGGGAAACTGAAAAATTTCCGGTTCGATGGGGTCGCTACCGATATTGCCCAGGTTCTGGATAATATAATCACAAAATCCGGTGATGAAAATATTGTAGGGGCAATATTGATTTCGGATGGAGTGATTACGCGGGGCGAAGATCCGACCTTTATGAATTTTAAGCCGGCATTTCCGGTCTATACGGTCGGGATCGGCGATAGCAGCCGCGTGATGGATCCGGCGGTCACGAGAATCGATCTTCCGCAATCGACCAATGTCGGTGACACCGTCACGATCAGTGCCGAAATTATTCCGAGCGGTAACGGCGAACCGCTTACCGTCATGCTTAAAAGCAACGATCAGATTCTTCGGAGAATAAACCTTCCAAGTCAAATTCAGGCATTGAAGAAGACGGTCGATTTTAAAATTGTACCGGAAAAATCAGGCGAACAGACAATTTCGGTCGAAATCGCAGCTGCTCAGGATAAAAATCCTTACAATAATCTCAGGATAAGTACTATAAAAGTTCTCGAATCAGAAACCAGAATCCTGATAATCAGCGGTCCGGCCAATTTTGAAGCGCGCTTTCTGACCAATTCTTTGCGCGGCCTTAAGAATATGGTGGTGCAAAACATTACCGAAAACAATGACAATTGGTTGCCGATGAAATTTCCGGAAACATTAGCGAAACAATGGGACCTGCTGGTGCTTATCGGTTATCCGACCACGCATTCCAAACCGGCTGAATTAATTAGTCTGCGCCAGAAAATTATCAACAGCAAATTGCCGGTCATTTTATTTATAAACGGTTACCCGGATTTGAGGCAAATTGAAAAACTGTTTGGCTGGAATCCGGTTGCCGAATACACTTTAAATAAAAATATCGAAGAAATTACTGTGAATTGTTCCCATGACGGTTTGAATCACCCGATTATCCGGAATTTCCGGAACAGCGATTTCCCCGCTGAAATATGGACGACCTTGCCGCCGATCGGAATGCCTTTTAAGAAAATCCGGCTGACAGAATCTTTTCAGACTATCGTGGAAAGCAGTGACATTTCCGGAAATCCCGTGATCTCGGTTAATCCGGAGATAAATAAACGCATGGCGGTCTGTGCCGGAGTGGACTTCTGGCGCTGGTCTTTTCTGACTCAGGATGTCGGACGAATGAATTTGTACGACGAATTATTTCAGGGAATGACAAAATGGTTGGCGGATACGCTCGGTTCTTCGCCAATCCAGTTCTCGGTCGATAAGAAAACCTATCTTACCGGTGAGACAATCGAAATCACTGGCCTGCTACGCGACCTGAAAGGCGATTTGGTAAAAAAGGCCCGGATGAAAGCCGAGCTGTATTGCAATAAAGAAATGATTGCCACCGGCGGTTTAATCTGGGATGGGAAAAGTTATTCCGGTTCTCTGCCGGTGAAAAATGCCGGTGATGGCCTGGTGCGAGTCACGGCCTTGCAGGAGGAAAAACCGATCGGTGTGCGCGAACAACCGGTAGTGATCGTGGATCGCCCGGTCGAATTGATGGAAGTGCGCCAGGATGCCGATTTACTAAGGTCAATTGCATTAAAAAGTGATGGAAAGAAAGTCAGCCTTGAACATTTATCGGAAATGACAGGGCAATTTAATACCAGTCAAAAAATAATCCGGAGCGGACATTTACTGAAATTAATGCAATGGAAATGGTCACTGATTTTTATGGTCATATTATTAGTTGCAGAATGGAGTATTCGCAGATTTCATGGCTATCAATAAAAAAGTCTTGCCCTTTTGATGTATAATAACCAAATTTCCGCCGTGCAGACTGCGATTCTAAAAAAGAGGTATTGCGAAAAGAGTTGGTAGATTCGTTCTGGTCTTAGCACTTACGCCTTTTATCCCAATTACCAAACAAACAAAGTACTCGGAGTTATTTTTATGAAGAAAATCGCGATGCTGGGAGTTGGATATGTCGGACTGGTTTCCGGAACCGGGCTGGCCGATTTCGGCAATGAAGTCATCTGTTATGATATCGATCCGGCCAAAATTGAAAAACTGAACAACGGAAAAATTCCGATCTACGAACCCGGTCTGGTCGATTTGGTTAAGAAAAATGTCGATAAAGGTCACTTGAAATTCACCAACGATCTGGCTCAGGCGGTGCGTGAATCTGAAGTGCTTTTTCTGGCAGTGCCGACGCCCTCCGGTGAAGATGGCGCCGTCGATTTATCGTATGTGTTTAATGCCGTCGATCAGATTGCCAAGCATATCAACGGTTTTAAAGTCATCGTGACGAAAAGTACCGTCGAAGTCGGTACGAATGACCGGATTCGCGAGCGCCTGCTGGCTGATAAAATCGCTCCGGAAATGTTTGAAGTTGTATCTAATCCTGAATTTTTACGGGAAGGTTCAGCCGTAGGCGATTTTATGCGTCCGGATCGGGTCGTTATCGGAACCAGTTCCGAGAAGGCTCTCGAAATTATGAAAGAAATCTATCGGGCTTTGTATCTGATTGAGACGCCGATTGTAGCAACGGATATTCATACCGCCGAAATGATTAAATATGCATCGAACGCCTTTTTGGCGACCAAGATATCGTTTATTAATGAAATTGCCAATTTGTGCGAATTGGTCGGCGCCGATGTCCAGATGGTGGCCAAGGCTATGGGGTTGGATGGCCGGATCGGTAAAAAATTTTTACATGCCGGACCCGGCTACGGCGGCTCGTGTTTTCCTAAAGACACCTCGGCGTTGACGAAGATCGCCGAAAAGGCCGGAATGCGCGCCACCATTGTTGAAGCCGTAATGGAAGTAAACAGACGGCAAAAAATGCGCGTGGTAGAGAAATTACTGAAAGTTGTTCCCGACTTGACTAAAAAGACGATTGGTATTTTAGGATTAGCGTTTAAACCGAACACCGACGATGTCAGGGATGCGCCGGCTTTGGTAGTAATCGATGAAATTCTTAAGCGCGGTGGGCAGATCAAAGCCTACGATCCGGAAGCCATGAACGAGATGCGTAAACATTTTCCGCAAATTACCTATGTGGCTTCTATCGAAGATGCTGTTAAAGGTGTGGATGCCCTGATCATCATGACGGAATGGAACGAATTCCGCAATCTGGATTTGAATTATCTGATGTCTGTTATGAAAAATCCGATAATGATTGATACCCGCAATATTTACGATCCGCAAAAAGTCAGGGCCGCCGGTTTTATTTACGATTGTATCGGCCGCAAAATCGTCAATTAAGAGGAATATCTGAATGTCAAACTCCGAACAAAAAGTCTATCTGGTAACCGGCGGAGCCGGATTTATCGGCAGTAATTATATTCATTACCTTTTTGCCAAATATAAAAATATCAAAGTGATCAATCTCGACAAACTGACCTACGCCGGGAATCTTGCTAACCTGCAAGACCTGACCGGTAATCCCGATTACTTTTTTGTGAAGGGCGATATTTGCGACGCCGGGATTGTACGTCGGATATTTGAGGAACATCATCCTCATTATGTGGTGAATTTTGCCGCCGAATCGCATGTCGATCGCAGCATCGGCACTCCGGATGATTTCATCAAAACGGATATGTTTGGCGTTTTTGTGTTGCTGGAAGCCGCCAAAGAATTTGGCATCGAACGCTTCGTGCAGATCAGTACCGATGAAGTATACGGTTCGATTGCCGAAGGTTCTTTTACGGAAGAATCGCCGCTTAAACCGGGAAATCCTTACTCAGCTAGCAAAGCGGGTGGAGATCGGCTGGCTTATTCATATTTTAATACCTACAATTTACCGGTAATCATAACCAGGGCTTCGAATAATTATGGCCCTTATCAATACCCGGAAAAACTGATTCCGTTATTCGTTACTAACCTGATTGAGGACAAGCCGGTTCCGCTCTACGGCGATGGCAAGAATGTGCGAGATTGGTTGTACGTTATGGATCATTGCGACGGTATTGAATATGCTCTGAAAAATGGAATACTCGGCGAAGTTTATAATATTGCCGGTGAAAATGAGAAAGAGAATATTTTCATTACCAATTTCCTGTTCGATTATCTGAAGAAACCACGATCACTCATCAAGCCGGTTGCCGACCGGTTAGGCCATGATCGGCGTTATTCGATTTCGGCCGCCAAAATACATGCTCTGGGATGGTATCCGCAGCATAGTTTTGAAAATGCCATGCAGGCGACGATTCAATGGTATGTCGATAATCCGCAGTGGTGGCAGCCATTAAAGAGCGGAGAATATCTGGAGTTCTACAAAAAACATTATAAGTTGGAACAATAATAATAAATTTCATATGGTGATTCTGCGAGGATTTAGGGGATGAAAAAACATATTATTTATTTAGTTTGTTTTAGTGTTAGTTTGGCTTTCAGCCAGACAACATCAAATACCGGAGTAAATCTAAGCTCACTTAGTTCAGCAATGAACCAGACTAGTATGAGTACCGGACAAAGGAATTTAACCGGTGATTATTATTCAATCGATGATAGTAAGTATTTTGTTGATTCAGGCGACGAATTTTATATTAAAATTGATATACCAGGGCCCGAGATAAAAACCTTTAATATTAAGGTATCTAGCGATGGCTATCTATTTATACCGGATGCTCCGGGATTATATGTTCGTGGAAAAGTTTTAATATCTGCAAAGGAAATGATTGTTAATCATTTAAAAAAATATTTTAATAATACAGAAATTGAGGTTTTCCTTGATAAAACACATCCAATCCACGTTTATCTCTCCGGGGCATTAAACCGATTTAAGACGATTGAACTCAATTCAGGAAATCGAATTTATGATGTATTAGAATTGGTAATTAATGATTATCAATCTGATACGACTTTAATTAATAATCTTAAAATAGCTTCACTGAGAAATGTTACACTTTATAGAAAAAATCAAAGTAGTCTTTATGATGTTCTTACATTTCGAATAACTGGATGTGGTGATAATCCATATCTGATGAATGATGATATAATTTATATTCCTTATAAGGATACCACTGCGGGCGATATTACAATTGAAGGCTTTGTTGGCTCCCCGCTTTCTTTTGAATATAAAAAAGGAGACAAACTTTATAATGCAATTGATTTAGCAGGTGGTTTGCTACCTTCAGCTGATTCAAGTAATATTATGTTATATAGGTATATTGATGCAAAAGAAAAATTTCGGTTGTTTATCATTGATTATAAATTAGATACAAGTTATTCGCTTAATCCGGATGACCGAATATTTGTCCGTAGAAAGTCGTTATATCGAAATAAAGCATCAGTTAAGGTTAATGGTTTTGTAAAATATCCTGGTGAATATCCTATTATCCAATATAAAACAACTCTTTCAGAAATCATTCGTCAGGCTGGTGGCGTTACGGATTATGCTGACCTAAAGAATTCACGTTTACTCCGACTAATAGAATTACCTGGTAGTAAAGAATTAGAACGGATTAACCAATCTTTAATGGTCTCAATGACAAGACTTGAACGCGATTACTGGTCCAGTTCAACTAATGAAAATTTATCAATTATTGACTGTGATTTTTCAAGCATTCTGAATGATAATGATAGAAATAGTGATGTCATCCTAAATAATGGAGATATTATTGAAATTATGGGAAAGATTGACTATGTCTATGTATCGGGAGCGGTCGTTAATCCGGGAATGATTAGATATAATAATGGTTGGGATTATAGAAAATATATCGAAGCTGCTGGTGGATATAAAGAAAGAGCTAAAAAGAATAACGTAAAACTAATAAAGAGTAAAGACGGAAATTGGTTAGATGCTCGAAGAGATTATCCAATTGAAGATGGAGATCGATTATTCATACCTCAACGGACTGAAAGAGATATATTATCCTATACATTACAAGCTCTCTCCATATTAAGCCAAGTAGCAACGATTATTTTAGTGATTACTAGTTATAAGTAAAACGAAGGTGTTTAAAAGTGGACAAAGGTAAAAAATATCCGGTCTTAGTTAGTATCATACAAAATTGGAAACGAAATCTGATAATATTTATTTTGGGATGTATATTTATAATAATCTATGTGTTTTTTATCGCTAAAAAGCAGTATACTACAAACGTTACGATTATTCCAAATGCGGCTACTTTTTCACAGGGATTAAGCGCTCAATTTGGTGGTTTAGCGGGTTTAACGGGTTTTGATCTGTCGAACAATTCCGGCCAGAGTCAGGAAATGTTTAGGGGGATTATAACCTCTCGTTCGTTGCTATCAAATATTTTATATGATACTTATACAATTGAGATTGAAGATGAGAAACAGACCAAGCGGTTAATCGATTTTATCGATCTCAATGCTGTCGATCGCTCGGACTCCCTTGAGAAAGCTCTAAAAATGATGAATGACCAGGTGATTAATATCAGTATTGATGTGGATAATAATATCCTGGATCTGTCAATAACCTTAATGAACCCAGAATTAGCAGCTGAAGTAGCCAATCGCATGGTACATGTGCTGGATGATATAGTCCAAAACAGAGTTCAGAAAGAATATAAAGAGCAACTAACGTATTTACAAAGAAGACTTATTGAAACAGAGAATAATATGACTGTTTCTGAAAATAATCTTGAGCGATTTCTTGAAAAAGTAAAAAATTACTCCGAGCCTAAAAATCAGATTGAAGAACTTCGTTTAAGAAGAGCGCTTGAACTACAAACAGTTATTTATACAGAATTAAATAAACAGATGGAAACATTCATCCTGCAAAATATGATTAATCTCAGTCATATTAAAGTATTGGATAAGGCCATACCACCATTTAGGAAAAGCCGACCTAAAAGGATATTACTCACAATTAGTCTAGGTTTACTTTGGATGTGTGCTCAGGTAGGTATTAATGCCGTTGTTGTTTATGGTAAACATATTAAAACTGATTTAATATCATAAGTAATTCATTTGCTGGATAGAATAAAAAAAACTGAAAATCGACGCTTATTAAGTAATCTTGCAAACTTTGGTATTTTCCAGGTATTTAATTATTTAGTTCCATTAATCACAATTCCATATATTGTTCGGATTATTGGTGCAGAAAAATTTGGTACAATAAGCCTGGCTCTGGCGGTAATATATTATTTTCGCATAATAATAGAGTATGGTTTTTCAATTACCGGAGTGCAACTGATTGCGCAAGCTGGAAACGATTCCCCCAAAAAGTCAGATATATATTCCACGATTATCAGTATTCAAACAGGTTTTGTAATTATTGGATTTTTGATATTATTAGCAATTACTCATTTTATCCCGAGTTTGAGAAATGATGCTCGAATATATATCTATACCTACGGAATCGTACCAGCCAATATGCTAATGGCACTTTGGTTTTTTATCGGTTCGGAAAAAATGTACTATCTCAATTATATAAATTTTTTAGGACGTTTGATCTACATTGTCGGCGTATTTATTTTGATAAAACAAGCCGATGATTATTATCTAATTCCAGTGATAAATAGTTGTGCATACTTATTATCAGGAATTTTCAGTGTTTTTCTTATCATAAAACAATTCAACATAAGGATTACTCTCCCTGGTTTAGCTAATATGAAAAAATACCTTATTGATAGCTGGCCGCTTTTTATTTCTAATTTTGGGATTAATCTTTATCGCAATACCAATGTAATTATTTTGGGGCTGGTTGCTAAAAAAGAAATTGTGGGATTATATAGTGCTGGTGAAAAAATAATAAAGGCTATTCAGTCAGTATTCGCTCCGATTACCCAGACTCTCTATCCATATATTTCAAGAATTCGTATTGACAAACCCGGTAAAAGTATCAAATCAATTAAAACAATATTGAAATATATGGCCATCATTAGCGGGACCGTTACGGTTGGCATCATGTTATTTGCGGATCCTATCACACAGGTAGTGCTCGGTTCTAAATTCATTGATTCCAAAGTCGTGATTCAGATTGGTGCGTTGGTTATATTCTTTGGAGTCTTGAATTACATTATCGGCATTATATTTATGACTAATTTCGGACTGAATAAAGAGTTTTCTAAAAGTGTGATAATAACCGGAATAGTAAATATAATAATATGCTATCTATTATCATTGAGGTTTGGAATTATTGGAACGTCAATTTCATTGGCCGGGGCAGAATCTTTATTGTTTATACTAATGCTGATATATATATCAAAATATAAAAAGACCTTTTCCAACAGAGTGGAAAAACATGTGTTGTAATCATGGTAATCCAAGAAGAATATAGTAATTAGATATTATGCAAAAATGATCAATCAACTAACCAGCATAATGTTTTGTAGTATCGTATTAATCCTGACGATTTTTGATACTCGCAGGTTGCAAAGTGTCATTACGCCATTTACAGTAACCGCCTGGCCTTTTGTTGGGATTTCGTTATTGACTAATTTTTATCTAATATCAATTGGATTTAAGCCTGTTACGCTCAGAGTTCAATTATTTATTTTATTAAACCTAATATTAATATGGTTAGTCGGGTACCTGAGTTATTTCATTTTCCACCAAAATAGAATGATAAATTCAGTAAAGAATAATAATGATTCATTTGATTTTATAGCGAAATACCATCCTATAATAATCGTCATTTCCTGGGTATCGATTTTGATTGTATTACATAAAGTAAAATCCCTGCTTGGAATCTACGGGGGATTTCAATATGTAGGTAATCCCGATTTTGAAAAAAAAATGATCGTCGGACCTGTAGCCCATATAACCCATTTAGAGAAGGTTTGCTTTATCCTGTTAGCATTCTCTTTTAAAAAATCAAAATATAAATTATTAACAGTAATAACATTAATTGGACTTTTCATCGGGATAGCCTCTATCCAGGTGAAATATCATTTAATCTGGGTTTTATTGATGGTGTTTTTATTTTATACAATTCAAAAACCTATTCGGAAACAATTAAAATATGTCACCATTTCAGTAATGGGCGTTATATTTATTATGAACTTATTCTGGATATTACTGACTTTTGCCTGGGGAACATTTTCTTTTAAAAGTGATGGTGTCAGGGAATATTTAATAAAAAATACATTCAATTATATTGCATCGGGACCAATTGTCTTGGAGAGGTGGTTGTCTCATCCTGATATTAAACCTGATTGGACTATGTTAATTGTACTAAAAAACGTTATTAATACTATTATTGGAAATCCTTTTCGTTTTGATCATGGAGAATTTGTGAACTTAAGCTTTAGTGAGGTCGCGAAGGGAGTATCGTCGAATACTGCTACTGCGTTAGGCGTATATTATATTATTAATGGGCTTGGTTTTACGTTGTGTATGACGGTTATATTATCAATTATTGCTTATATTCTTTTTTATACTAATCGGCAAAAAAATACAGTAATATTGACATATTTTAATATTTTTCTAATGATGATATTATTATTGACCTTTTTTAGTCAATATTTTACTCTATTATCTATGTATGAAATGTCTGTTCTATTTTTATTGTTAGTTGGATTATTCCATTTTTTTGATTATCTAAACAGACCCTTGTCTCTGAATGTATCGGATACCACTAAAAATGTCAAATATTGTGATTCAAAATGAGGATTGATTGATTTCTTTTAATGATAGCACTCCAAAAGTTTCTATAATAATCCTGAATTGGAATTCATGGCGAGATACTATAGAATGTCTGGAATCGGTTCTAAAAATCAATTATCCTAATTTTAATATCATTTTAATAGATAATAATTCAACTAATCACTCTGTTAAAAAGATAATAAATTGGTTAGATGGTAAGAGTGCTGAAGATATTAAGACGAGTTTTCCGCATTTGATTGAACCATATGTAGAAAAACCTATTACTTACAGTCTAAATGAAATTATTAGTGGTAAACTTCATATTGGTGGCAACAAAAAACACGTACCAGTTAAAATATCATTTCTATTAAGTGATACCAATCTTGGCTTTGCAGTCGCAAATAATGTAGCAATCAAGTTTGGGCAAGATTATCTTCAGAGTAAGTATTTTTACTTATTGAATAACGATACTGTTGTTGAGCCGGATGTATTAAGTTATCTGGTTAATGCTATGGAAAATAATTCAGATATTGGAGCAGCCCAGTCAACAATTTATAAATATTCAAATCCGCAAATAATAGCGAATGCCGGAGCTAAAATATTCCCATGGGCGCAAACCAAATATTATAAATCTATTGATCAGCACACAATTAGATCAGTAGATTTTATCAACGGCTGTGCGATGTTTATTCGTTCTTCAATTATCAGTGAATATGGCACTTTATCTGAAAAGTATTTTTTTGGTGAAGAGGATTTTGAATATAGCCTGAGATTGAAAAAAAGAAAAGTTAGAAAAGTATGTGTAAGTGACAGTATAGTATATCATAAAATAGGTGTATCTTCATTGCAATATGTAAATAATAAACAAAACAAGAAGTTGTTAATATTTATTATGAACAGAATTATTGATATGAAAGTTTATTATCCGATTGGAACTTGGCGGATATGGCGAATATTTGCATTGATTTATTTCTATCTGATTGCTGTGTTAAAAAATAAAAATACTCCTATTAATTCATTGAAATTTATTTGCAGGATTTATTTCCTGTCAAATTCAATAAATGATGTAAAGATAGATACCATTAAACCGATATTAGATACGTTTAGCCTGTAAGACGAATGAATAAAAACAGTCCAACTTTATCTTTATCTCATTTTATTAAAGGTTCTTATCTTGTGTTTGAATATTATTAAAATAGTGATTTTTGTAATATTTTGATTAAAAGAATTAATGTCAAAATGAGTAGGTGCTACATGATAAATAGTAAGAGTAATAGTCTTGGTATTTTACTAATTGGTGGATATCCACCACCATATGGAGGAATAACCGTACATATTAAACGATTCCATGAATATTGTAATAATATTAATTATAAAATAAAAATAATCACTCAATTTGAAGCACCCAATCATCCGGACGTAATTTCTTTAAAGGGGAGTAAAATATTTAAACTGGTATGTTTGGCTTATTGGATTAGATCGTTTAAAGGAAAAATAATCCATATTCATTCCTCACGTTTAAATAATCTAATATGGGGTGGCTTATTATTGCATTGGGTTGGACGGGGAAAAATTATAGTCATCACGAATCACAGTGGTAATTTTTCAATTAATTCATCAAAATCGATTCGTGATAAATATATTAGACACATATTTAAAAGGTTTAATTATATAATATGTCTAAACAGTTACCAACAAATGATGTTCAGAAAATCATTAAAAATACCATACAACAGGCTTCCAATAATACCTAGTTATATTCCGATGACCAACACAAAATTCATACCATCAGAATACATTCATAAATATTTTCAAAAAATAAAACAACATGTTAAGAATATACTGATTACAACAGGTTATCTAGAGGATTATTATGGCTATGATATATTAATTGAAGCTGTGAAAAAAATAAATATGTCAATTGGAGTTCTCTTTATTTTTTATACGACGACTAATTATAAATATAGAAAATTACTTATTGATATGATTAACAAAACTAGCAATATGTGGTATTTAGAAGATATTTTATCTGATGATATGATGTATTTAATACAGAATGCTTCCATTTTAGTTCGTGCAAATACTGCGGATACTTACGGTATGGTCATTGGAGATGCACTTCAGTTAGGAACGCCAGTAATAGCTAGTGACATCTGTCCCCGTCATCCTGGGACGATATTATTTAAAACAGGTGATTCAGATGATTTATGTACCAAAATAATTGAAACAGTCAAGTGTCTTCCGCATTGTCGTGAGCAAATAAAAAGTATTACGATTGAAAATAATGCTGATAAATTAATAAAATTTTATCAGTCAATATTAAAGGAATAACCATGAAGCAAATTATCCAATCTTATAAAACGGGTGTAATGGAAATCGTTGATGTTCCATTCCCAACTTGTTCAGATAATGAGGCAATCATTCAAACAAGTTGCTCATTAATATCTGCCGGAACAGAAAAGATGCTGATTGATATCGCAAAAAAATCCTTAATTGGGAAAGCTCAGGCCCGACCGGATCTCGTCAAACAGGTATTAAATAAAGTTAAAAAAGAGGGATTTATCCCAACTGTTCAAAAGGTAATGACCAAACTTGAAGTTCCGATACCACTTGGTTATTCTTGTTCCGGCACGGTATTATTATCTGGTAGAAATATAAACGGAATTCAAGCCGGTGACAGAGTCGCCTGTGCCGGCGCCGGTTTTGCCAACCATGCGGAAATAAATGTCGTCCCTAAAAACCTAATTGTAAAAATTCCGGATAATGTCACCAATGAACAAGCCGCATTTACGACTGTTGCATCCATAGCGCTTCAGGGAGTACGGCAATGCAATCCCACAATCGGTGAAAAAATAATCGTTATTGGAGCCGGATTAATAGGATTGATCACAGTTCAAATACTCAAGGCCAATGGCTGTGATGTTCTGGCAATTGACATCAATCAGAACAGATTGGAATTGGCACAAAAATTGGGCGCGGATATTACAGCTATAAGTCAAGATGCTATTGCTGGCGCCGAGGCATTTAGTCAGGGAATTGGAGCCGATGCCGTGATCATTACAGCAGCATCAAAGTCTGAACGAATCATTAACGAAGCTGGTGAAATTTCCAGAATGAAGGGGCGCGTAATTATGGTTGGAATGACCCCGATGAACATTCCGCGCGACATTTATTATAAAAAAGAATTAGATTTTCGAATGTCGATGTCTTATGGCCCCGGCAGATACGACTCAAATTATGAAATAGGCGGCCAGGATTATCCGTTACCTTATGTCCGCTGGACAGAGCAACGCAACATGGAAACGATTCTTAATCTAATCGCTCAAAAGCGGCTGGATGTGGATTCATTGATCAGTCACAGATTCAAGTTTGATGATGTACTCCAAGCTTACGATATCATAAATGGAAAAACCCCCGAACCATACCTTGGGGTTATTTTAAAGTATGATACATCTAAAGAGCATAAAAGCCAGAATCCGGTTACTGAAAATATTCAACGTGCCCATTCAGACGATAAGGTATCGATTGGTTTCATCGGTGCCGGAAATTTTGCCCAGTCGGTGCTTTTTCCCCATTTATCCAAACTGGATTGTGAATTCCACACCTTAGTCGAGTCAAATTCGATCAATTTCAGTGTCATGACTAAAAAGTATAAGATTAATAATACTACATCCAACATTGATGAAATGTTACATAATGAAAGAATCAACACGGTATTTATCACAACCCCTCATAATTTGCACTATAAACAAATAATACAGGCTTTAAGCGCTGGGAAGCATGTGTTTGTAGAGAAACCTCTCGCTTTAAATGAAGCAGAATTATTTGAAATCAGAAATACCTATGAGAAATCTGGCCGACATTTAATGGTCGGATTTAATCGACGTTTTTCATGCCATACTCAACAGATACAGGAGCGTCTGTCAGTAGTAAAAACGCCGCTTATTATGAACTATATTATTAATGCCGGCGCAATTCCGGTTTCACATTGGATTCAGAATCCAAAACTCGGAGGCGGACGAATAATCGGAGAGGTTTGCCATTTTATTGATTTGGTGCAATATGTTTGTGGCAGTATACCAGTCTCCGTATTTGCGTCATCGATACATACTGATAATAGAAACTTATCTAAGAATGATTCGGTACAAATCTCGCTTGAATTTACCGATGGTTCGATTGGAAACATTACTTACCACGCCTTAGGTGATTCGTCCCTGCCTAAAGAATATTTTGAAGTTTCCGGCGGAGGTGTTACAGCCAAACTTTATGATTTTAAAAAAACCGAAATAACCCAAAACGGGAAAACGAAGCGTCTTGCCACCGGTTCGCAGGAAAAAGGTTTTCGAAACGAATACCAGTGCTTTTTTGAGGCGGTCAAGGGTCTAAAGCCAACACCGATTGAATTTAATTCGCTTTATACTACAACCTTGACGACATTCAGAGTTTTAGAATCGATTCAGACTGGTCTGAGACTGGCGATCTAATATGCTGTTGCTGAATACCGTTAAATACTTAAAGCCTATTCAGGTATTTTGGCGGATTCGGCTAAGATTGCTTCGATTCAAACCTATTAAATTAAAACCGGGGAAATTGACATATACAATCCCGAATCTATCGCAAACATCGGCAAGGGAATTCAATAATAATATTACGATTTTTAACCAAAATATATCGGCTGATTCTATATCCTGGAGATATTCCGATAAGAGCAAACTCTGGTATTATCATCTTCATTACTTTGATTATTTGGAGAATTGCGACTCGGATACCGGCCTGAAAATCATTGAGAATTGGATTGCTGAAAATCCATATGGAAACGATTCTGCCTGGGAACCATATCCGCTTTCGCTTCGGGTTGTGAATTGGATAAAATTCTTTCAATCTCAAAGTATCCAACCGAACGAAAAAATAGTTCGCTCTCTTAATTTACAGAAGGATGTTTTATTCAAGTTCCGGGAATTACATCTGCTCGCGAACCATTATTTTAAAAATTGTGTGGCTATTTTATATTTAAGTTCCTTCTTTCACGACACAAAACAATTTAAATCGGTTATCAAGGAAATAAAGAAGCAGATATATGAACAGTCATTGTTGGGACTACATTTTGAATTTTCGCCAACCTATCATGCCTTATTTACAAAGGATTTGATTGATATTTACAATCTATTGATTTCTAATGGTCTGGAATATGAGTTACAAAAGGAATTATCG
>Ga0172375_10004002_pt1 | contig 22091 bp, 13 predicted proteins | sample LakKiv1m_FD_114537 | JGI IMG/M metagenome (GOLD analysis project Ga0172375, IMG submission 114537) | Freshwater microbial communities from Kabuno Bay, South-Kivu, Congo - kab_092012_11.1m | ecosystem: Environmental > Aquatic > Freshwater > Lake | place: Democratic Republic of the Congo... | reverse complement strand
TCCTCCAAATGATGATAAAACAAATTATCTGATTTACATTTTTCAGTTATTTATTAAGCCGTTTTTCAGAGTTATTAATAAAATCATGCCTTTAAAAAACTTATATGCTTTCATTATTAATGATTTTTATTTTAAAAGATATCTTAAATTTATCAAGGCCGAACTTAAAAAAAATAAAATAAAAACTATTTACCATTCCGAAACAAGTTTTTATCCGCTAAAGGGTTTTAAAAATATTATTACCATCTATGATTTAACTCCAATTATTTTACCGTTTTTCCATCGTGAAGAGACAAAAGATTTGACTCAAAGAAAACTTAATTTTACCACCCGTCACTGTCAGGGAATTGCATGTATCAGTGAGACAACAAAAAAAGATCTTTTAACTCATTATCCAGGAAACAGAAATAAAAAGATCGTTATATGTTATCCTGGACTTGACCCGGTTTTTAATAAAAAAATTGATACTCAAAAATTATTTAAAGATCTCCAAATAATTTCAAACAGGCAGGTTTCCGAATTGAGAAAAAAACAATATCTTCTTTATTACGGAACTTTTGAACCAAGAAAAAATTTAAACAGCCTAATAGAAAGTTTTATTGAACTGCAAAAAGAAAAAAAAATTCCGAGTAATTTTAAATTGGTCTTAATGGGTGGTGATGGTTGGGGAAAAATAAAAAAAGGAGTTATAAATTTTATAAAAGAAAACTTTCCAAACATTAAAAAAAATAATATTATCATATTAGATTTTCTTAACGACGATTATCTGATTACTTTAATCAAAAATGCCTATGCATTTGTCTATCCTAGTTTTTATGAGGGTTTTGGTTTACCTGTCCTTGAAAGCATGAGCCTTGGTACTCCTGTAATTTGTTCAAAAGTTGCCTCCCTTCCTGAAGTCGGAGAAAATGCAGTTGTTTACATTAATCCTCATGATTTTTATGATATAAAAGAAAAAATAAAATATTTGATTAATCACCCTAAAATCGCTAATAATCTTTCAATAAAAGGATTAAAACAAAGCAAAAAATTTACCTGGAGTAAATCAGTTTCTAAGATTCACCAATTTCTTACAGATTTGTAATCCCATATGGAAATACGTGAGTATCGCTCAATGTATGAAGTTGAAAACAATCATTTTTGGTATAAGGGAATGAGAAAGATTATTGGTACTTTACTTAATAGATATCTGCCAAAAAATCAACCATTAAAAATTCTTGATGCTGGATGCGGAACAGGAAGGAACATCATTTTTTTAAAAAAATATGGCAAAGTTTCTGGTTTTGATATTTCTCCTCACGCAATAAAATATTGCAAAAAAAGGAAATTAACAAATATAAGACTTGGAAGTATTAATAAAATTGCATCTAAAAATAATTCCTTTGATCTTGTTACTTGTTTTGACGTTTTATATCATATGCAAGCGAATTATAAAAAAGCCATTGATGAATTCTATCGTATCTTAAAACCGGGCGGGACTTTATTAGTGAGAGTAGCGGCTTATCAATGGTTGATGAGTTATCATGACAAAACCATTCATACCAAACATCGTTTTACGAAAACTGAATTAAAAAAACTTTTGTTAAAAAATAAATTTAAGGTTATTAAAGCTACTTATGCCAACTGTTTGTTGCTGCCTTTTATAATTTTGAAAAGATTTTTGTTAAAGACTACTGGTTCTGACGTAAAACCTATAAATTCGCTGATTAATGAAATCTTTTATGTTCCTTTTATAATAGAAAGTTTTTTAATAAAATATTTTGATCTTCCATTTGGTCTTTCAGTAATTATTGTGGCAAAAAAATAAATATTATTTAAAGCCAATATATTTTACATGGAGAGATAGCAGTCTTTTGTCTTGAGAACCAGGAATGATTTTTGAAAGATCATGGGTATATTTAGATTTAAAAGTAATGATATTAAACCCTCGTCTTATATCTTTAACTTCTAGTTCCTGTTTACTGTATCTGCCAATGGGAAAAATCATCCTTCCAGCATATTCATCATTAACGTATACTTTGATTACCTGATCTTTAACGATTGGCTCTCCCTCTAATATTAATTTATTTTTATTGACATCAGGTATACTTAAAAACAGTTGGCTGGTTTTATTTACCATCCAGCGACTTTTGACATTCGGCTCTTTTCCTCCCCATCCTTCCCGTAAAGCTAATTCGTTTTGAGGGGAATCGAAAGTTACTTCTGCCATATTGGTTATTTTAGGTTTTCGAAAATACAAATCATAATCACCGTCACTTATTATTTTTACAAATCCAAGCTCTTTAAATAAAAAGAGAAGAGCAGAAGAGTATTTTTCATTATTTTTATATATAACATGAGATATTTGATAATAATCAAGCACATCCAAAAAGCTTTGACGATTGATTCCTTTTATCAATGAATTATATTCGCTTGGATTAGATTCAATAATTCTCCCCAGTGGACCGATAAAGGGATGTTTCAAATAAGAATTAAACAATATATTGGGTACTCTTCCTGCATATACGCTAAAAATCTGCTGATGATGCAGTAGTTGGGCGTATGGAGACCAAATAATATTTCCATCCCCAAATTTTTTTATCGAATCCCTAATCATAAAGGGAATTTCTAAAACAAGACTAGTTTTTTGCTTAGATAAATATTTATATATTTTATTTGGAATTTTTATTGTAATTGGTTGACCAACTATTGCTGTTTGATCTATTATGAATAAAGAAAAGAGTACCAACAACAATATTAATTTAAGATTTTTTGGTTTTGTTTTTTTTATAAAATATTGGATAACAAAAGCAGTAACGATAGCCGATAAAAATAAAAAAGGAACGATAAATCGTCCAGGCGATCTGGCCATTTGGATATAGGGAATATAAGGGATAACGATATATGGAAGCGGTATTTGTAAATTTTTACCAAAAACCTGCAAATAAGGACCAAAAGTCAATATTAAAAATGTCAGGGCTGTAATAAAAATTGGTTTTAATAACTTTGGTAATTTTTTAGAAATAAAAACAAAAACTACCATTGAAATAATTATTATTAACCCGGGATAAATAAAATTTTCAAAAATTCTGGAAATATATATATATTTCGCTCCTAATTTCTGAAGGGTAGAACTATAAAATGGATTAGATCCCAAAGGTATAAATAAACTGGTTAAATCGGCAGAATAGGCAATTATATCTTTCCAATCGGACGGAACATCTCGACCTATTGAAATAACTTTGACCACTTCAATAATCCAAGGCAATAATATTATAAAAAATAAAACGATCATAACAGTAAAATAACGAAGATTTTCTGTGAATATTTTTAATATTTTTTTAGGAAAATATAAATAATTTATTATTAGTAAAATAATTATCATTATTCCCATCATTACGGCAAAATATAAATTAGTTAAAAGAAGGACAGAAAAACTAATTGCTAATAAGGCTGAAAGTAGATATTTTTTATGGGGTTTTTTTTCTTGAATTAATTTGATAAAAAAAATTGCCGGGAGAGTAAAAACATAAAAAACCGTATAAGAAGGATGGGCTCCGATTCGTTCTGACACAAATGGGCTAAAACAAAACGCTAAAGCTGTCAACAAAGCAGGAATTTTATCTATTTTCAGTAATGAAAGAAGATAATACATCGTCAAGCCGGAAACTACAATTCCTAAAAGCACTATAAGCATAAATGACTGATGGATTGATAAAAACGGCCTTAAGAATAAAAAATAGATACCAAAAATCGGCATCATATCATCCATAGCGAAACGCCAACTAAAGGGAAATAAAACCGATTTTATTTGAGAAAAAGGATTTCTGAAAGAAAGAATGTTGTTTTTAACGGTCTCGGCAACAAATTCATAAACAGGGGATTCTCCTTGGATAATCAATTGACTGCTTTTATCTTGAGTAAAAACCTGATTCCACTGATTTTTATAAAAAAATAAGCTTATTAAGAAAATAACAAAAAATATTAAAAACCAAGAAAATTTCGATATTTTTTTCATTTATTTATTAACAATTTGTATATTTTTTATAAACACAGACACTTCTCTTGAGTCATTTAAGTTATTTGTTAAGTTGCCCAATAAATAACTTTTTAACGACTTAAAAATAATCTGATTAAACCCGAGTTTTAAACTACTTCCAAGCTCGACTTCAAAATTATTAATTTGACCGGGAAGTATTGTTATCGTTTTTAGATATTGATTATTAAGATATATTTCAGTTTTTTCAATATTTTTAATAGTACTTACCTTTAATTTTACCTTCATTGGCCTAATTCTATTTATTTTAAAAAATATTTTACTTATATTACCATGTGTCCATCTCCCTTCGGGCTCAGCATTGTACCATCCCTCGTAAAAATAGTATTCGTCTTTCTTTGATTTTACATTAATTTTTATAAATTCTTTATTTTCTTTTTTATTTCTTTGATAAAGAATATATTCATTATCCGTTATAATTTTTGTAAAACCTAATTTTTGTACTATGTTTATGACTTCTTTTGAATAAAGTTCATCTTTTTTTAAAACAATATTATTGATATTAAAAAAATCTATTGATTTTTCCAGATCATTATAATTAACTTCGTCCAATAAAGTTTTATAATCCTTTGTGTTTCCGTTTATTATCTTATGCAAAAAACCAAATAAGGGATCCCTCTCATAATAAAGAAAAATGTCTTCATCAATTCGTCCGGCATAATTGCCATAGAGCGGTTGCTCATGAATAAATGAACTATATGGATGCCATACAACATTCTTATATCCTAAAAATCTTAAACCATCCCTTATTGTATAAGGAATATTCAGAACCGGACCAGAATTATTTACTGATAAATAAGTATAAATATTTTTTGGTAAGAGAATACTCTTTTGAGGAACAATGAAATATATTTGATCTATAAAAAAAACTGTGAGTAGAAAAATCATCAACAATCTTCTTTTTCCTTCTGCCATATTGTCAGTCAGCCTTTTAAAAACATAGGCAGTGGTCAGGGTGGCAAAAAAAACAAAGGGAACAACAAAACGACCAGGTGCCCTTGCCATCTGAATTAAAGGTAGTTTATATAAGTAATAGTAAGGAAGACGAATAGAGGTAACTTTTCCAAGTATCTTAAAATAAGGACCAAATGTAAATATTAAAAATATCGTACTTACCAAAAAAACTATTTTTATTATTTTTGGTAATTTTTTCCATGAAAATAATGTTATTGTCAATCCTATTAAAATAATTACTCCCGGATAAATAAAATTTTCAAATATATTTTTAATGTAAGGAACATATGCATATAAATTCTTTAATATAATTTTGTATAAAGGATTAGCTTTCGATGGAACAATAATATTTAATAAATCAGCAGAATAAGGAATATAGTTTGCAAGAGAAGTTATAGTATCGTAAGAATTAAACCTTAATAATTCATATACTTTTATTAGCCATGGTAAAAGAAAAATAATAAAAATAATTATTGATAAAAAAAAGTATTTTATTTCTTTAATGAAATACTTTATAAATAATTTTCTTTCAAATATTATTAACATTGAGCCGAAAATTATTAGGGCTAAAAAAATCATGACCGTATAGTAAAGATTTGTAAGCACTAAGGCTGAGGAACTTATCCCTAAAATTATACTAAAAAATATCTTTCTGTTTTTCTCTTTACTTTTACCTATTAAAATTATTAAAGATGCAATTAAAGGAAAAAAATATAATGTTGTGTAGTTTGGATGAGCAATACGAAGAGAAATAAAAGGAGTAAAACCATAAATTAGTCCGCCAAAAAAAGAAATGATTTTATTAAATTTCAAAACTCTTAAAAGCCAGTACATTGATAAGTTCGAGAGTAAGATACTAGCAACTACGATTAGCATCAGTGATTGATGCATATTTAAAAAAAGACGAGTAAATAAGAATATGAAACCATTAAACGGAGCGATATCATCTAAAACAAAATTCCAGCCCTCAGGATAAAAAATATTATTATATGTTGTAAACGGATTTTGACCTGAAATTATATTTTTTCTCACGATTTCCGCCACTATTTCGTAAGTCGTAGATTCACCATACAATGCCAAAACATTATTTTTTTGAGGATAAATAATATCTTTCCAAACAGTAAAGTTAAATAAAAAATTTACAAATAGGTATATTAATGATATAAAAAATAAAGTTTTAATCTGTTTTTTCATATTTATTCCAAAGCTATTCTTTTAAAGTTTACGTATAGAATTCGACTATCAACATTCCCGGGGACTATATCCATAGGTTTATAACCATGAGAATAAACAAATCTAATCTTGTGGATTCCAGGGCTCAAAAAATAATTTATCGGCAGACTATATTTCTTCAACTTAGTCTCAATTGGAATTTTTCCAATTAATCGGTCATCAATATAGGCAGTTATTTCTTGTGGTTTATCAAGGCTTAATACATCTATTGTTAAATTAGTAGGATAAGTACCCTTTGTAACTAATCTTAATGTTGATTCTTTTTCACTGGCCCAGCGCATCTCTCCTTCGTTAACATTCCAGCCATTTACCAATAAGCTGTCTTCATAATCATTTTTTCCAATTTCTATTTGCGATAAATCTTTCGAGGATTTGAGCAAACATTCGTCACTGTTGCATATTCGCCCGAGCCTAAAATAATCATTACTCCAAATAATATTTTTAAAAATAATATTAGGAGCAGGTATCCATGGGTCTTTAGACAATAAAACCAAGCTGCTATCTGGAACTTTGTTGGCATACTGGTCATTTAAAAATAGTGTTGGAGTGGGAGAAATGTTATAATAATAAAGAAAGTATCCGATCCAGGTTTGTTTCCAAAGTGAACTTCCACCATTGATAAATCCTTCTTCATAAATCGGTTCTTTAATATTTTTATTTTTTAAATCAATTAACGATACATAGGATTTATCAACAGCTAACCTTTCACCAATGAATCTCTTATTGAGTTTTATTCCTGAAAACACTTCTAATCCTATAAGAAGTATTATGAAGATTTTAATGAAAATCGATTTTTTAAGGTTGGTAAAAATTACGATAATTCCGACGGTAAATAAAACTAACCAAACTGGAAGGGTATATGTAAGAGCTCGATTATAGGCAAAAAAATTATTTTGATAGATTCCTAACCAGTAAAAAAAAAGTAAAAAAACCAATAAATAACAACTCATCAGTAACTTCTTATCGATTTTCAATAGTCCATAAATAATAATTAAGACTATCAATATGCTTAATATTATCGCTATCGCTAAAGGTAATGGGGCAAATGAATGAATGCTGTAAAAACCGAGCGCTTCGTATGGATTGGCATAAGGGATTTGTGCCCTAAACAACCCCCAGCCGATCGGTTGATTAGGATTTCCTCTAAATGCCTGTCCGAAATCAAGAATCGAGGCATAAACAATCGAAATCGAACTGCAAAAAAGAGCAATCAGGCCAATTTTTTTAAGTTTTTCTATATAAATGGAGATATTTTTTTTCATTAAAAAAGAGATGCCGATAAAAAGCATTAAAGGAAAAAAAATAAAAATAGTTGGTTCATGATAAGTAAAATAGAAAACGGCGATTGAAATCCCTAGAATAAAATCATAATTTGTTAAATTGCTATCTTTATTTTTATGATCATAGAAATAAGAAAAAAAGAAAATCAGTAAAAACATTTCTATGCCCCAAAAAAGGATTTGACCAAAAAAATCATGATAAAGAATATATAAAAGATTGACATTAAATACGGCAATAAACATCAAAATTGTTAAGGCCAAAAGATTTGGTTTAAAGATAAGTTTTAAAAAAATATACAGCAAAGGCAAGGACAATGCGAAATATATTGTTTCTAAAAGATATATAAATTGATAGCCTTCAAGATGAAATAAATTTATAAAAAAAGAGCCGATAATTGGTGGTCCGAAACGATAAGCTGCTTGAAGTAAATTACCGACTGGTTCCCATACATTTGAATTAAAAACCTCAATGATCGTGTGATTTTTTAAATAGTCGGCCGAAGAAACATAAGCAATCATATCATTGTTTCCGAAAGACAGAGTCGTTAAAAACCTATCCCTTCTAATTAAAGGGCTTGTATTTAAGATTATGCTTATACCTATAAATAAACCAATGATTATCTCTTCCTTAAATTGAAAATTGATATTAACTTTTCTTCGAAAAATAACGATAATATCAAGTATTATTGACGCAGCAATGATGTATGAGGAAATTTGATTTACTGATATTCCGGCTAAACTAGCTATAACAAGTAAAAAAATTAAGAAAAACGTTCCCACCCATGGAGTTAACCAAAAAGAGTACTGTTTTAAATATTTGGGAATAATAATTTGAGTTAAACCAAAACCTATCAAGAAAAAGGTTAAGATCGTTGCTATTGAATAAAGAATAATTGTGAAAAAAGTTGATATCATAATTGTTAACGATTATTTGTTTCCGTAAGAAAAATTTTTGTAAATTTTGCTGATAGTCTTCTCGTGTCTAGATTAAGCGGATCAATGTTGTAAGGACTTAAACCTTTATCAAAAATAAAAGATATTGTATTTATCCCTTTTTCAAAAACCTTATTAACTGGCACTTTATAATATTTCATTGTTGGAGAAACAGTAATACGGGCAATTTTTTTCTGATTAAGATAAATTGTAACCGGTTGGTTTCTATAAAAAGCTTCCGCTTGAAAATTTAAGATTAAGTTTCTTGCTTTTTGAATTTTAAACATCGCCGAACTTCTTCTGTCCGCCCATCGGAAGTCATTTTCAGGGAGGTACCAACCCATTCCAAGGAAAGTCGCGCTTTCCGTAGCCGAAACGTTAATATCCAAAAATTCTTTTTTTTCCGGTTGCCTGACGAATAAAGAATAATTTTTTTCATTGGTTATTTTTTTATATCCAACTTCATTTAAAAAAGATGTTATTTTTTGTTTGTAAGGTTTATTTTCATTTAGAATGATATATTTAAGATCAAGGAAATCAACTACATCGCGATCTTGTTTTGTTTGTGGAATCGTCCAGTTTATTAAATCTTGTTGATCTATCATCGGATTCAATATTTGTGACAAATCAATATTTCTCCCTAGATAACCGAAGAATGGATTATTTTGATAGTATTGTTTTATATAATCTGGTATCCGACCGGAGTATCCTCCCAAAAAAGGTTTCTGATATGATATCTGTCCAACTACGGATAAGATGGCATCACAGTCTCCAAAATATGTAAAGCCATCTCTGACGGTAAAAGGAATTTCAAGAACGGTGACTTTATCTTTATCTTTTTTGACAATATTGAACAATTTATTTGGGTAAAATGATGGTCCAGGCGCAGCTAAGCGATCATCATAACGATGATCGACAAAAAAAACAATAAATAATAACAAAAAAAAGATCGTTTTAAAAAATTTTGATTTATCCTTAAGAAAATAAGTAATTAAATACGCGCTGACAATATAAGCAAAAAATATAAATCCGACGATTAATCTCCCTGGAGCCCTTATATTACCTAGGAAGGGAATATAATGAAGCACAACAAAAGGAAGAGGTAAGAATATCTTTATTTCTTCCTCAACTTGAATCCACCAAGTTCCTAAAACATGTAAAAATGGCCCAAAAGATAAAATCAAAAAAACTAAACTTGTCAAAAGATAAGGCATAATTTCTTTTTTTATTTTTTTTGAAATCTTTTTATAAAAAAATGCGAGACAGATATAAACTATTAAAATTACGATTCCGGAATAAATAAAATGTTCAAATTGTCCTCCAAATTTCCAGTTTGTCCCAATTTGCAGAATCAGCCAACCGTAATAACGGTTATAAATGCTGGGGACAAAAATACCAAATAAGTCGGCCGATAGCTCTATGGCTCCACCCCATCCCATAGATCTTGGTGCTCCGGAAAACAAAAGTATTTTATAAAATTCGATTAAACAAGGAGTAAGAAGCAAAATAATGATTATTACTGTAAAAAAAATATATAACAAATTTTTTATTATTAGATTCAATACAAATGTTTTCTCTTTCCAAAAAAAATAAATGATCAAACATCCAATAGATATTAATAAAATTATGAAATAATACATATTTTGCCAAAACATAATTACAAAAAAAATCGCTGCGAATATGGAAGAAATCAGTTTTACTCGCTTAGTTTTTGATTTTAGAAACGTTATTATTGCAAGATAAAATAATGGAAATAAGCCCGTTACAGTATAACTCGGATGAGCTCCCATTCGAGGCGACAAAAACGTCATAAAACCAAAACATAACCCGATCAGGAAAGAGAGAATAATGTCAAAATCCATTTTGCGAAGTAAAGCATACATAGCAATATTGGCAATCAATAAATTCAAGGCTATGGCTATCATCAGAGTTTGATGAGTCGATAAAAAAGGACGTAAGAATATGAAATAAAGACTTAATCCTCCATCAGTCATTGCTGAATCAATTCCAAAAGGATAAAGCATTGATTTAATTGGAGAAAAAGGATTATTAAAATTTATTATTTTCTGATAAATCTGCTCCAAACCCCACTCAGATGCATAAATCTCTCCTTCGACTGCTCCAACTTTTGATCTATCAAAAAACAGTTCACTCCAAAGAAAATGACGATTAAAAATAATATTGATAAGTAAATAGGCAAAAAAGACTATTACCCACGAATATTTTAACCATTTTTTCATATCATTATTCTAATCCTATTTTTTTAAAATTTACTGCTAAATCACGATTGTCATTAGACTGGCTGATTTCGGATGGTTTATAGGTATATGAAAAAGTAAAGGATATAAGATGAACGCCTTGAAAAAGAGGATTTACAAGATCGAGTTGATACTGTTTGAATTCTTTTGATAAAGATATTGTCCCGACCGCCCCACCATCAATAGAAATATTTATCGTTTGCGGTGTATTTAAGGCTAAAGCTTCAATAACGATCTTCGATTTTATATCATCTTTGACGACGAGACGTAAACTGGCTTTTTTTCCTATGGTCCATCTGCTTTCTGGTTCTTTTGTACTCCAACCCGAAAGAAGTAAACTGTCTTCTAAATTATTTTTACCAAAATAAAACATTGATAAGTTCTCTTTGGATTCCAACAAACATGTGTCACTCTTGCATAATCTACCAATTTTGAAATAGTTATTCTCCCAGATAATATCCTTTAAGATGATTCTTAAAGCATTGGTAAAACCCTGAGATTTGTGGACTAGCACTAAACTATTTTCCCGAACTTCCTTCTGGTTTTTCTTTAAGGAGGCCGGGGAAATTGGAAATTTATTTAAATTCAGGAAGTAACTGATCCAAAGGGAATTCCAATAATGGATTGTTGGATCGATATTATTTTCTATATAAAGAGATTCATTGATAATTTTTTTGTTATTTTGGATATATGCCAATGATTGGTAATCTTTACTTACCGCAAGATATTCGTCAACAAAACGGTTACTTAATTTCTTTGCTGAATATATTACTAAAACGATTGAAAATAATAGTATTAAAATACCAATCGTTTTTTTTATGTATTTATTTTCCAAGAATATTTCCAAGAATCCAATGGTGAAAACTATAATAATAAGAGGAAGACTGTAGGTAAGTGCTCGATTATAAGCAAAGAAATTATGCTGATATATACCCATCCAATAATAAAAAAAGAAGTAAATAATTAAAAAGCTTATCAAAACAGGTTTTTCCCTAGACTTTGAAATACCCTTAATAAAAATTAAGACGATTAATAGACTTAAAATGACCGCTATAATTGTTGGTAAAGGATCGAAGGAATGGATACTGTAAAAACTTAGTGCTTCATATGGATTAGCAAAGGGAATCTTTTCCCTAAATAACTGCCAACCGATTGGTTGATTGGGATCGGCCATAAACGCTTGCGCAAAATCAATTTTTATTGCGTTCATAATAGAAATAAAACTTGTTGAAAAGGTAATAAAAAAAATTCTTATAAAACTGCGAAAGTAATAATTAATATCAGCTCTGATAATCAAACGTAATATAAAAAATAAAAAAAGTGGAGCTGCAATAAAAATTGCTGTTTCGTGGTAGGAAAACATCAGAACTGATGATGTCAACCCTATAATAAAATCATATTTCAAAAAATCTTTACTTTTTATTTCTTTTTTTGTTAGGTATGAAAACAAAAGAATTAGCAAAAATATTTCTATACCCCAAAAAAATATTTGACCTAAAAAATCATGATAAAGTATATAAAGTAAATTTACGTTGAAGGCAAACAAAGATAAACAAAGAAGCAAACCTAAAAATGAGTCTTTATAAAGAATCTTAAATAACAAATAGATCAAAGGAATAGTTAAGGCGAATAAAATTGCTTCAAATAGATATACATATTGGTAAGCTCGAAGATGATATAAATTAAGGAAAAATGAAATAATGATAGGACTACCCCAACGATAATTTTCTGTAATCATGGAACTGGCTGTCTTTGAGTTAAGGTTCTTACCGATCGAATGATCAACCAAATAATCCGGGACGACCGCGTAAGCAATCACATCATTGTTTCCTAGGGAAATCGTTGTTAAAGATTTTACCCTTGTTATAAGCGGTCTAGTATTAAAAATAATGCTCAAGATAATAAATGCAGCGATAATAATTTCTCTAACAGGATTTATTTCTAATCGGTATTTTCTTTTGAAAAAAGCAAATATATCCAAAATCAAAAGGCAGACAATAAGAAAGGGTGATGATTGTTTTACGGAGAAACCGAGTAAGCCGGAAATAACCAAAGAAAATATTAAAAACAACATTGAAAACCAGGGAATTAACCAGAAACTAATCGGTTTTAGTTTTTCGGGTATAAATAATTGGACTAAACCATAACCAAGAATAAAAAGCGTGAAAATGGTCAGAATAGAATAGGTAAAAATCGTCAGTGCTGTAATTATCATCTTAGTTTCTTTTTATTAAATTAATTTTAAAAAATTTTGCCGATAATTGGCGTTCATCAGAACTTCCAGGAATTACTTCAAACGGCTGATATGATTTATCAAAAATAAAATTAACAAAATTTATCCCTTTGATTAAATTTCCAGTCACAGGAACGGTGTATTTTTTTTGTTTGACTGATACTGTAATCCTGGAAATTTTTTTTTCGTTAACATAAATATCAACTGGTATATCTTTATAAAAAGCCTGTGCTTCAAATTCAAGGTTATACTTTCCTTTCTCAAGCACTTTAAACATTAAAGAGTTTTTCTTATCCGACCATCTGTAATTGTCTTCACGAATATGCCATCCCATACCGAGAAATAAATTATCGTCAGGATCTCCCAAATCGATTGATAGAAACTCATTGCTTTTTAAAGTTTTTTCCCAAAGAGAATAATTTTTATCGGTCATTTTCTTTAGATATCCCAATTCTTTAAATTTTGCAGATAAAGATGCATAATAGTTCTTTTTTTCGTGAACAATAATATATTTAATACCCAAAAATTCTATTGTTTCTTTGCTTTTTTCAACATCTAAATCTGTCCAATTAATCAAATCATTTTGGTCAATAATAGGATTATGTTTTATGTCTGTATCGATAATTCTTCCTAAATAACCAAAAAATGGGTTATTAATATAATAGTATTTTTTGTAATCCGGCATTCTTCCTATATATCCGCCAAGAACCGGCTTGCCATGCCATGATTCGCCAATGGTCATACCTATCGCACCATTATCACCAAAATAGGTAAAACCATCACGTACGGTAAACGGAATCTCTAAAACCGATATTCTTTGCGGGTCAGATTTTATTATTTTGAAAATTTTGTACGGACTATATTGGTTGGGCGGAAAAATATTATCAACCACCCTTTGGTCAATAATAAAAATTGCAAAAAAAACAAGGAAAAAAAATATTTTAAATTTTTTTGATCTATTTTTAAGAAAATAGTTGATAATATAAGCGCAAACAATATAGGCAAAGAAAATGAATCCGACAACAAGACGACCCGGAACCCGAATATTATTAAGAAACGGCAAATAATGTAAAACCATATACGGTAATGGAATTACAACTCTTATACCGTCAAGCGGTATTCCCCATTTCCCAAAAACATGAAGAAACGGTCCGAGAGTAAGGATAAAAAAAACAAGACTGGTAATAAAATAGGGGAGTAAATTTGATGTTATTTTTTTAGGTATTTTTTTATAAAAAATTACTCCAAAAAAATACGTAATGAGAATTATTATTCCAGGATAAGTAAAATTTTCAAAAATATCCTGAGTAAATACAAAGTAATTAAGAATCTTAACGATATGTCGACCATAATAATAGTTATAAACACTTGGAGCCAAGTAGTGAAAAACATCTGAGGAAAAATCAATTGCTCCACCCCAACCTCTGGTTTTTGGAATTTCATCAAATCTCATTACCTCAGATAATCCTTTTGCCCACGGGAGAAGAAAAACCAATATCAGTAAGAAAATAAAAATGCCATAATGCCATTTCTCTTTTATTTGTCTAAAAAATAATTTGGTTTTAGCAATAACAAAATAACAGATAAGACAAAAAATTGAGATGATAAGAATGATAAAATAATAAAAATTAAGCCATAACGCCAATACGAAAAATAAAGAAATCCCCATTGATGAAATGATTTTTACCCATGTTTTCTTGCTTCCTAATAAATTTACAATACAATAGTAAAACCAGGGGAAAAGATAGATACACCAATAATTTAAATGGCCACCTCGAGGCATAAGAAATGTCATGTATCCATAAGCTAAACCCATAAGAAAAGAAATTATTTTATTGAATTTTAAAGATCGAAGCAGAAGATACATTCCAATGTTGGCAAAAAAAAGGGAAATTGTAACAATGATAGACATTGATTGGTGAACGGAAAAAAATGGTCTTAAAAACAGAAAGAAAAATCCATTAGCAGCATCTGTTAATCCTAAGTGGAAACTAAAAGGATATAAAAATCCTTGGACCATGCCAAAAGGATTATGGCCTGAGAGAATAGTTTTGTAAAATTTATCAGTCAACCACTCATAAGCCTGGACTTCTCCCCAAACCGCTCCGGTCTTTGACATGTCAACAACCAATTGATGCCAATAAACATGATAATTAAATACTAAATTAATTAACGCGTATCCTATAATTACTAAAAAAATCATTTATATTGATCAAAATCTTTGGTTACCTCCAATGAGGTAATTTCTCCTAATTGATAATATTGATTTTGCCAAATGATATTTTTGTAAATTATCTTTTTTTCTTGCCCGAGATACGATTTTTCGGCTAATACTTGTTTTATTCTCTCCAAATTTTTTATTTCTGTCGGATAATTTTGTCTTGTAACGATAAGTTTATCCGTCAAAAAATATTCCCTCCAAAGGCGCTTCCATAGATCATATTCTCCTAAAAATACATCTGATGTATAAAAAGGGGCAGTAATGGTTTTATCATTATTCAATTTAGTCAATGAAATTAAAGATTTATCAACTATTCTCGGATGCCAATATAATTGATAAACCGTCCTATACGAAGATCTTATTGTCATCAATGTTAATGCTATAACAATTGCTATCGTAATAATTTTATTTTTAAACAATTTGAAAATTGAAAGCATACCGCATGAAAATAAAATTGAAATAAAAAATGTTGTATAAGTGATTGTTCGATGATAAGTAAAAAAATTTTTAAAATAAAAAGCAAAAGCAATATATAAGAATATAAAAAAACCCATAAATGAAACAGTAAAAAGTTTTTCTTTATTCTTTATATAACCTAAAATCATTATTCCAATTAAAATTAACGAGGAAACTAATTTAATGAGATTTGGAATTGGCCGTGAGTAATATAAATTATAAAAACCTAAAATTTCAATCGGCACAGAATAACGGATTTTTTCCCAACCAATGATTCCTATCTTTGTCGTACTCATAAAGATCATATAATTAACTCTGAGAGCGTTTCCCAAGGTTATGGGATTAATAATAAACAGAAGCAAAAGAATTTTAATTCCGTATAACAAAAAAATATATTTTTTTTGTAATAACCTTAAAAACATTAGTATAAAAAGAGGAATGACAATAAAAAACAATCCTTCAATGTATAAAGTAGTTAAAGAAGATAAGCCTAAGGCAATTAAGAAATCATAATTATTGAAACCATGTGATTTTATTTTTGGTTCAGAAAAGTAGGAAAAAATTAAAATTATTAACGTAACAAATATTCCAATAAAAATAAATTGGGCAAAAAAAACGTTATAGAGCATATAAAGATTTGTAGAGTTAAAGGCCTGGGTAAGAAAAATCAAAAACATCAATAAAAAAGATTCTTTCTTTTTGGCAATTTGTTTCGCTAAAACATAAGTGATAGTAAAAGAAAAACCAAAAAAAAATGTAATAAGTACAGAATACACTTGATATGATTTTATTCCAAAAATACTGGAAAAAAAACTTAAAACCATTGGTGTTCCCCAGCGATAACCGTTATGGAGCAAATCTCCTGTAGCCCAAAGATATGGTTTATAATGAATAAAGTTTTTTCCCTCAAAAACTGTATGATTAAACAAATAATCAGAAGTGTGAACATATGAAATTGGATCTAAATTGCCTAAAGAAATCGTTGTCGGAAATCCGACTTTAAGTAATGGCCAAAGGTTAAATATTAAACAAACTATCGTTAATATCGACATCAACAATGTTTCCCGTGACCAAGAATCAGTTTTTTTGTTATTTAAAATGGCGTATATATTTAAACAAGTTGATAAAGCTAAAATAATATATTTAGCCTGATTCATTGGAAAACCTGCCATACTTGAAAAAACTCCAATAACACAAATAAATATCAATCCCAACCAAGGAATTAACCAAAAAGCATCACGACGAAGTTTCTCAGGAATAAAAATTAAAGTGAATCCATATCCCACAAAATAAAGAGTTAAAATTGTTTTTAATAGTAAGAAAATAATTTCCATATTTATTTATTTTTCTAAAAATAAATAATTGCTATCTTTTTGTTTCTCAATAAATCCAACTTTTTTCAACAAACTTAATAAATATTCTGAATATTTTTCATCTTTTTTCAAAACAATATATTTTATATTTAAAGATTGTACTTCATTACTTATGGTATTTAAAGAGTAAGGATATGGATAAAAATTTACTTTATTAAAATTTTCTTTCAAAAAAGGATTATTTCCCCTGTCTATTGTTTCTGCTAAATAATTAATAAATTTCAAATTTTTATAATAATCAAATATTTCATTTGGTACTCTAGCCATGTAACCTCCAATTATCGGTTTTTTATGAATAATTTGTCCTACCATAGGTTGAATTGCGTGAACATCACCCATATATTGAAAACCATCTCTAACTGTAAATGGGACCTCCAATACTGTTCCTTGTGGTTTGTTTTTCAAGTTATTGTAAATTTTTTCTGGAATTTCTTGATTTAATTTTGTTGGAATAACATAAAACTGATCAATAAAAAAAATTAAAAATAAACTTATTATAAAAATTGTTTGTTTTTTTTTGTTAATTTTATTTAAAACAAAATCTATAATGTTAGCCACAACAATACTAGCAAAAAAAACAAATATTGGTGTAAAACGTGAAGTGACACGAAGAGACGATAAGCCTGGAATATAATGAAACAATAAAGACGGTAAAGGAAAAATAACTGCTACACCATCTAAGTTAACAAACCAACGATTAAATATTTTTAAAAAAGGACCTAACATTAAAATAGCAAAAAGCACGCTGACAATAAAAAATGGTTTTATTTTATTCCATAACAATGAAGAAAATTTTTTTAATATTTTTAATAAAAATATTAAAAAATATGTTCCCAAAATTATTATCCCTGGATAAGCAAATCTTTCCCAACTATTAAGAAAAAATGTATTATATTTTGCAAAATAGGGGATATGTAAAGAAAAAAAAGAAAATATTTTTTTATAGATTGGATTGTATTCGCTTGGAGTAAAAAAACTAAAGACATCGGCTGATAAAGTAATAGCACTTCCAAAATTAATATCTGAAATTAACTTATGATTTTTATATAGTTGGGAAATTGATATAAACCACGGAATCAAACATAAGTTAAAAAATATACTGGAAACAACTAAGTATTTAAAATTAAAAGATATAAATTTAAATATTTTTTTATTATTAGTGATAAAAAAATATCCTAAAAAAAATAATAATCCTAAAACAATCATTAAAAAATAATAAAAATTACTTAATAATACAAAGGCCAAAAATAATCCAAAAATAATTGAGAATAAAAATTTAATTTTTGTTAATTTTGCTTCAAAAAATTGATTAATAATCAGATAGGTTAAAGGGAAAAAATAAATTGGTATATAAGTGTAATGACTTATTATGCGATGTGATAGAAAAGGAGTAAATCCAAAAACCAAGCTTATTAATATGGCCGTATTTTGTTTAATTTTTAATTTTCTTAATAATAAATACATTACAGTATTGTTTATTAAAAATGTTCCCAAAGTAACTATCATTAATATTCTTTGAGGATTAAATAAGGGTCGTAAAAAAAGGAAAAAAACTATATTAGAAATTGCTGGATCACTAAGAGAAAAATTTGTTGTAAAAGGATAAAAAAATGCTTTTGTAGTAAAGATATTTTTTATATTAAGAATATTTTCATAACTTGTTTCTACTAAAAATTCAGTGATAACATTATCATTCATGTTTAATTTATTAGTAAAAAAACTATTCCATAGATTAAAATTAAAGACTATATTGACAAGAAGAAAAAACATTATCATTAATAATGGAGTTATTTTCTTTCTCATTTAGCCCCTATTATACTACCTTTACTATTTACTCTCATAATGATAAAATTAACCTGTTTTTTAGTATGAAAAGAAAAATAAATATATTTATTTCAAAAATTCTCTGCATATTCAAAAAAAATATAATTTTAGGAAAAGACTCTTACATTGATTTGGGATCAAAAATTTTAGGAACTCAAGTATTGATAGGAGATCATAATGGGATAAAAAAAATATACGTTGTTGGTGGACAACCTTTAATTATTGGAAAATATTGTGCTATAGCTGGAAATTTAACCGTAATAACTTCAAACCACATTTTAAATAAACCCAATATACAGGCTTTTTTTCAAAATAAATTTTTTAATGACTCAATGGATGATCAATCAAAAGGACCTGTAATCATAGGCAACAATGTTTGGATTGGCTTAAATGTAACCATTCTTCCTGGTGTGAAAATAGGGGATGGAGCTGTAATTGGGGCAGGAAGCGTAGTTAGTAAGTCAGTTGATCCTTTTGCTATTGTTGTTGGAAATCCTGCCAAAACTATAAAAAAAAGATTTTCTGAAAAGACAATATTAAAAATTATTAGCAATCCTTGGTGGAATTGGAGTCAAGAAAAAATTATAAAATCTAAAAAATATTTTATTACTAAGCTTAAATAATTTATAATTTATTTAACAAAATGATAAAAAATAATCTAAGAAAATTTCTTAAATATATCATTACAAAAATTGGAAATGCTTTGAATTTACGTGAACATGAAAGAATTTTATATCATATAGCCCATCATGTAAGTTTGATTGAAGCCAAACAAGAAAAAATTGAAGATTATTTAAAAACGATTAATACCGTAGTGGCTGGAATTCAAACTGAAAATAACCCTCTTTATAATGAATTTGATATCGCCGAATATGAAATTAATGAGTTGTATAGAATTTTAAAAAATAATAATACGAGTAAAGTTGGCTTAATTAACATTTTTTCGTTAATAAAAAATGTTAGTTTTAACAAAAAATCTGTAGTTGTTTTGGGTGATGAAGAAAATTTTATGTTAAATAGATTATCTAAAATAGGAGCAACTGATATTAAACAAATTAATTTTATTCCAAAAGAAGGCAAAATTTTATCTAAAAAAGATGTTTTTATATATCCTATGAACTTAAATAAACTTTCGCTAGATAATTATGATGTTATGCTATCTTATGATGAATATGTCAGTTCGGTTTTGCTTAAAAATAAATTGTTTGACTTAGGAAATAAAATAAAAGAGTCAGTGATAGTAAGAGTCAATGTCATTTCAAATAGCGCTTTTAAAAACCATTTGGATCCTAAAATAAAATTGGACGTCAAAAACAAAAAAATTATATTTAATGACAATTTTGTCAGATATCAATTACATTGTAGCGGATTTAATGAAGTAAGCTGTATTTACACTTATGGCAACAATATTGATAATTATTTTGATAAAAAAATTACCTCTTTTAGATATCTGAACGGATACTATGTAAAAGTATCAAATGATAAATTTAAAAATAATAGATATTATAATAATTCGAATTCTGTTTATAAAATTTACCTCGCCACTAAACTCCCATCTATAAAAAACATAAGTAAAACATGAAAAATATAACATTTTTATTTTATGGGTTTGGAAGCGAATATGTATTAAATCCATTACATGAGGAAATGAAAAAAAGAGGTTTTAATTGTATTGAAATAAATGCTTTAAAGATGAAGAATTCAAAAAAAATAATTAACAATTTAATAAAAAAACCTGTTATTTTTATCACTTCTTCTCATTTTTTATTAGATAATCTTAATTTTAGAGATTTTTATCCATCAGAAAATACATTTTATAATGTTTTAGAAATTTTGACTTTGATTAAACCTAAGAAAAGTATCTATATCCCTCATGATTTGACACAACCATTAATAAGTATGGAAAAATGTTTCTTAAATCAATTTGATCTATTTATCTCTCCCTGCGAACCCTTTACTTCAATGTATTCAAACTATTGCAAAACTTATGAGCTTGGTTGGATAAAATATTCAAATAATCCTATTAAGAAAAAATTAAATAAAAATCATGCTATATGGTTTATTTCCGATACTAATCTTCATATTAAAATGGGCAAAAAAAAATCATACAAACTATTATCTTCTGTACTTAAACAGGGAGTAGCAGTAAAATTTCCTGCCCGAATTCCTTATACATATGAATTTGAAGAATATTATAAAAAAATGGGAGTCCATGTATATTCTATGAATGAAAATTCAATTGAATTAATAAAAAATCATAATATCGTCATTACCAATGGATTGTCATCAGTTATCGCTGAAAGTTGTTGGTTAGGTAAAACAACTGTTAATATTATGGAAGGGTCACATTATGGAAATGAAAAAGGTTATTTGGAAGAATTATTTCCAAACTTAATTTTTATAGAAAAAATAAAAAGTTTTAAATTGAATAAAATATCTATAAAAGAAACACCTGAGATACTCAAACCTTTTGATATGGATGTAACAATAAAATTAATAACCAAAAATTAAAATGAAAAATAAAAAAAATAAAAAAATTATCGTTGGTTATACTACTGGAGTTTTTGATCTATTTCATATAGGTCATTTGAATATTTTAAAAAATGCAAAAGCTAAGTGTGATAAATTAATCGTTGGTGTATCAACAGATGAACTAACCTTTGCTTATAAAAATAAAAAGCCAGTTATAAAATATCGCGAAAGATTAGAAATTATCAAATCTGTTAAATACGCTGATATTGTTGTTCCTCAAACCAATTTAGATAAAGTTGCCGCTTGGAAAAAACTAAAGTTTGATGTAGTTTTTGTTGGTAATGATTGGTATAAAAGTTCAAAATGGCAATTAATAGAAAAAGATTTAGCTAAAGTTGGAGTAAAAGTAATATATCTTCCTTATACTAAAACAACTAGTTCTACCATAATAAGAGAAATATTACAAAAAATAATTGGAGATTTAAAATAAAATGTTTAAAAATAAATTTTTTCTTCTTATTTTTTTTATAACAATATTTATTTCTATTCGTTCTCTTCATTTTGTCGAAGCTTTAAATTTTTCTTCTGACCAGGGTTCTGGGTTTATTCATGTTTTTGAAATGTGGAAAAATAAAGATATTACTCTTGTTGGACCGGCTAGTTCAATATCAGTTGATAATAAAGAGTTATTACAAGGCAGTATTATCTATTATTTCACTCTTATCTTTGCCCTTCTTGGCAAATTTGACCCAATCGTATCTTCTTATATTCTTATGTTCTTTTCGTCATTGGGAATCATTCCTTTATACCTTGGAATG
>Ga0172375_10003998_pt1 | contig 22114 bp, 15 predicted proteins | sample LakKiv1m_FD_114537 | JGI IMG/M metagenome (GOLD analysis project Ga0172375, IMG submission 114537) | Freshwater microbial communities from Kabuno Bay, South-Kivu, Congo - kab_092012_11.1m | ecosystem: Environmental > Aquatic > Freshwater > Lake | place: Democratic Republic of the Congo... | reverse complement strand
CGATTATGTGGAAACGCTGGCGAAACAGAAGATTTCCGAAAATCATATTAAGCCAAAGACCAAGACTAAAAACAAGTCACGCAAAAAAGCCGCTTGAATGGGAAAAAGCTATAATGTTACGAAAATTTATGTCTTTATCAATACACTGACCTCCATTCCAGCCGAAGGTTCCGACATTTATCTAATATAACTTCACCCGGTAATTAAAATGCCTAAATCTATCCTGATAACCTGCATACTGGCTTTGTTAATGTCAGCTTTCCTTATACAAGGCTGCAGCAGCGGCAATGCCGATGGCAAGGATAAAAAATCCTCGTCCGATTCCACCGCTGTCGGAGATTCTTCTCTCGCCGCGGACGATTCTTCCGCCGATAAATCCGCCAATGAAAAATCCAAGAAAAACCGTAAAAAAGGCAAAGGCGGAGATGAAGAAAAGGACAACAAGGAGCTGGAATACATCCCGGTGGAAACACAAACCGCCGTCTTAGGCGATATCGCCCATTATCTGCTGCTTTCCGCCAGCTTGAAAACCGAAGAACAGGTGGCGGTTTACCCGGAAACCGGAGGTATCGTCCGGCAAATCCTCGCCGAGGAAGGCGACCGCGTCAATGAAGGCGATACTTTACTGATATTGGATGATGAAGAAAAAAGAATCAACCGTGATGAAGCCTTGGTGACATATAAAGAGCGAGAAGCCGCTTTTGAACGCGCTGCCGAACTGAGAAAACAGAACCTTATTTCCAAAGAAGAGACCGATCAAGCCAAATTCAACCTCGACCGCGCCCGTCTTTCTTACGAGCGCGCCGAATTGGAACTGCGCCGCACCAAGATATTAGCTCCCATCTCCGGTTATATCGCCCAGCGCCAAATCAACCGCGGCGATCTGGTCAATATGCAGACTCAACTTTACAATTTAGTCGATCCCCGCGATATGATCGCGGAAATCCACATCCCCGAAGCGGAATTGCCCCGCATCGATAAGCGTAAAAAAGTCTTGGTCACTACCGATATTTATCCCGGCAAAGAATTTTCCGCCGTCATCAAACGCATTTCTCCGGTAGTCGATCCCGCTTCCGGCACTTTCCGCGTCACCATCGGTGTCCACGACGACCGCGAACTGCTCAAACCCGGTATGTATGTTGGCGTGAAAATTGTCACCGATGTGCATAAAAATGTCGTGCTGGTCCCCAAACAATCGGTCATCTTCGAAAACGATATGCCCTTTATCTTCATCGTGCAGGATTCCCTGGCGATGAAACTGCCCCTGAAACCGGGATATGATGACAATCGCAATATCGAAGCCAAAGATTTAATCAGCGTCGGCGATAAAATCGTCATTGTCGGCCAGACCGGCTTGAAAGACAGCGCCAAAGTGAAAATTATCGATGTCAAAGCCATTCAGAAACAAGCCCGGGAGCTTGCCGAATCCAACGGTAAGAAAAAAATAGCAAGTAACAAGTAACAAGTATCAAGTAAAATCATATATCATATATCATATATCATATATCGTTTTCACTCTTCCCTAATCCCAAATTGTATTGACATTCGAGATCGTATCATAATAAAGCGCCATTGCGAAAGGCTGAAAGCCTTGAAGCAATCCCCTCAATTATAATACAACCTAACTTGTCAATACGACTAATCACTGCTTAAACTAATGCCTAATGCCCAATGCCTAATGCCTGGATTGATAAAGATCGTTTGAGTCTGCCGGTGCGGCGTCCGGTAGCAGTGTTGATGGTTACTTTAGCCGTAGTTGTTTTCGGTTATGTGTCTTATCAAAGATTGTCGCTTAATCTAATGCCGGATATAACCTATCCTTCCCTCACTGTCCGCACGGAATATCCCGGCAACGGCCCCGAAGAAGTGGAATTAGCCATTTCCCGCCCGCTGGAAGAAACTCTGGGAGTGGTGAATAATCTGGTTTCCATCAGTTCTATTTCCCGCAGCGGGATGTCCGATATCATCATCGAATACGAATGGTCCACCGATATGAACGGAGCTATTCAGGACGCTAGGGAAAAACTCGACCAGGTCTTCCTCCCTGAAGAAGCCGACCGCCCCATCATCCTCCGCTACGACCCCACCCTCGATCCCATCCTGCGGATCGGCCTTTACGGCGGCGATGATTTATTTATCCTGCGCCGTATCGCCGAAGATGAATTCAAGCGGCAATTGGAACAGCTTCCCGGCGTCGCCGCCGTTAAAGTCAAAGGCGGCTATGAAGAGGAAATTCTGGTGGAAGTCGATCAAGGCGCTTTGGACCGGCTGAACCTTACCATTGAAGAAATCAATCAGCGCTTATCCGGCGAAAACATCAATATCGCCGGCGGCGATTTGAAAGAAGGCGACACCGAGTATGTCGTCCGCACGCTGAATCAATTCAAGACCGTGGAAGAAATCTCCGGCATCGTAGTAGCTCGCCGGGGCGAGGCCAAAATCTACCTCAAAGATGTGGGAAAAGTCTATAAAGCGCCCAAAGAACTGGAAGTCATCAGTAAAGTGAACAGCCGGCTGGCGGCGGAAATCGAAATCTATAAAGAAGCCGACGCTAATCTGGTCACCGTGGCTGAACAAGTCAAAAGCGCCATCTTCGGTCTTCCCGCTCAGCAAGCCTATGTCTCCGGTTTGAAAAAATCCGCTGCGGAAGACAGTTCTAAAAAAGACACCAAAGGTAAGGACAAAGCTAAAGGCGGAGGCCAAGACCGCGGTCAGCTTATGCGCCATCAGATGATGACCGATTTCCTCGCTTACAGCCTGCCTCAAGGTATTGAAGCCGCCCTCCTTTCCGACCAATCCGTTTTTATTAAAAAATCCATCGATGAAGTCCGCGACACTGCCATCATCGGTGGATTCCTGGCTATCCTCATCCTCTTTTTCTTCCTCCGCAATGTACTGTCCACTGTCATTGTCGGCATTTCCATTCCCATTTCCATCATCGCCACCTTTGCGCCGATGCACATCTTCCAGGTCTCGCTTAATATTATGTCCCTGGGAGGGCTGGCTCTCGGTGTGGGAATGCTGGTGGATAATTCCATTGTCGTGCTGGAATCCATTTTCCGCTGCCGGGAAGAAGGCGACAGCATAATGGAAGCTGCGGTCCGGGGAACCAAAGAAGTCCGCGCTGCGGTCACCGCGTCTACCCTGACTACCATCGCGGTATTCTTCCCCATTGTCTTTGTCAAAGGCGTCGCCGGGCAGATTTTCGGCGATTTAGCGCTTACTGTTGTCTTCTCACTTTTAGCTTCGCTCGCTGTCGCTGTCTATTTGATTCCGATGCTCTATTCTAGAAATTTGACCGCTCAGGTTTTAGACCGCCGTAAAATCGGCTGGAAAGAACTGTTAAAATTCTCCTTCTGGAAGAATTTCACCGCCAGCGTAAAATCCGGCTGGAGATTAGTCCGTTCCGGCAAATTCGTTTGGAAATGGCTGAAAACTATCTTCTTCACTCCCTTTATGATGATTTATTTTATCGTCAGGATGATTATTGAAGCCGCTTTGAATTTGACCGGAAAAATTATCACTCTGGTAGTATTTCTTATAGCTCTTATTCTGAAATACAGCTTCAAAGTTATTGGTTTTATCCTAAAATGGGCGATGAAACCGCTGCTCTGGATGTTCGAAATAGCATTCGGCGGATTGGTAAAAGTGTATCCGGCGATTATCCGTGGCGCACTGGAACGGAAATGGACAGTCATCGGCTGGTCCTTCGGAATATTTGCCTTCTGCTTCTTTATATTAGTCCCTCAAATGGGCAAAGAACTAATTCCTGAAGTGCATCAGGGCGAATTTAATCTGGAATTTACTCTGCCGGTAGGAACTCCCATCGAAAAGACCGCTGACCGCGTAGCCCCGGTGGAACAAATGGCGATGAAATCGCCCGAAACCGCTATGACTTCCGCCTGCTGCGGCTCGGAAAAAACCTCTGTCAAATCCTCCGAAGAAGGTGAAAACTTCGGCCGAGTCACTATACTGCTTACTCCCGGCGGCGATTTAGCCCAGCGGGAAGAACAATTTATTGAGGCTATGCGTGATAAGATCAAAGATATTCCCGAATTGGAACTAAAAGTTACCCGCCCCGCTTTGTTCACCTTTAAAACTCCCATCGAAGTGGAAATCCGAGGCTACAATCTGGAAGATTTAAAACGCGCCGCCGACCAAGCCGTGGTGCGGATGGAAAACCTCCCCGGCGTCAAAGATGTGCAATGCAATATCCGCCGCGGCAATCCCGAAGTCCAATTGAAATATGACCGGGAAAAACTCGCCGCTCTGGGTCTGAACATCTACGAAGTCGCCACCATTGTCCGTAACAAAGTTCAGGGCGAAGTTTCCACGCAATTTCACCATCTCGACCGCAAAATCGACATCCGCGTCCGTTTGAATAAAGACGACCGCGCCTATCTGCGCGATATCGAAAGAATCGTGGTCAATCCGGCAATGGATATTCCCATCTATCTTGCCAGCGTCGCCGATATTGTGTTAGACGAAGGCCCTTCCGAAATCCGCCGCATCAACGGGCAAAGATCCGCCCTTATCACCGCCAATGTGGAAGGGCGGGATTTAGGCTCCGTTTCCGAAGATATTTTATTGAATCTGTCCAAAATCGATCTGCCGGCGGATTTTTCCTACGAAGTTTCCGGACAAAACCGGGAAATGCAGACTTCCCTTAATAGTCTAATGTTCGCCCTCGCTTTAGCGGTCTTTCTCGTCTATATCGTGATGGCTTCACAATTTGAATCATTGATACATCCCTTTGTCATTATGTTCACTATTCCGCTGGCGTTGATTGGAGTGTTCTTAGTATTATTTGTATTAGGAATACCATTTTCCATAATGGTATTTCTGGGTTTGATTATGCTGGCGGGGATTGTGGTCAATAACGCTATCGTGTTAGTGGATTATATCAATCAATTGCGCGACCGGGGTCTGGCTAAAACCGAAGCCATCATCGAAGCCGGTAAAATCCGCCTGCGTCCCATTTTGATGACCACAACGACTACAGTTTTAGGCCTGCTGCCGATGGCGCTGGGACTGGGCGAAGGAGCGGAAATCCGCACTCCTATGGCGGTAACCGTCATCGCCGGACTTACTTCTTCCACTATTCTGACTTTAATCGTCATCCCCACCGTGTATATGATAATCGCGCCGGATAAGACTAAATCCGTGAAGTAATTTGCTGCTTGCTGCTTGCTAACTGTACTGACACTTTAGGTTAGTTAGAGTTTGTCATTGCGAAAGCCTTCATTCTCCCACTCCAGCGGGAGAATGAAGGCTTGTGGCAATCTCCTGTTCTACAATTGGGGAGATTGCTTCAAGGCTTTCAGCCTTTCGCATTGACGCTCTCGATGTGCTATGACCTCGAATGACAGTACATTTACGCTTTAAGCTTTGAACTTGCTTCTACGCATAACAGAGATAATTGTCCTCGAAAAAGTATGAACAATAATGATTCATTACTGCCTCGTTTATCGGTAAAGCGTCCCATTACCGTGCTGATGATTTTCCTGGCGCTTTTGGTGGTGGGAGGCATCTCATATTTTCAGATACCTGTCGAGTTATTCCCCGAAGGCTTCACCCCTCCTTTTCTGGGCGTCTGGGCAAGTTACCGCGGGGCTAATCCCAAGGAAAACGAGGATTTGATCGCCCGCCCCGCCGAAGAATACCTGCGCACAGTCAAAGGCATCAAGGAAATTTCCAGCTGGTCCAACGATTCCGGAGTCTGGTTCTGGCTGGAATTCGAACAGCGCACCGATATGGATGTGGCTTATTCCGAAGTTTCCGACCGTATTGAACGAGCGCGCCTGGAATGGCCTGAGGATTTACGCTATGTCTGGATAAACCGTTTCTCAGATGAAGACGAACCCGTTTACTTTTTCGGCATTAAATTCAACAAGAAAATCGACGACCCCTACTATTTGGTGGACACCAAAATCAAAAAGCGTCTGGAACGGATTTCCGGCGTCGCCAAAGTGGAAACTTGGGGAACTTACGAAAAAATCGTGCAGATTGAAGTGGACGCCGACCGCGCCAAAGCCTACCATATCAATACCTACCAGTTAGTTAATGATTTGATGAGGGATAATTTATCCCTGTCTTCGGGTTATGTGATGGAAGGGGAACACAAGTATTACCTTCGTTCTTTGGGGCAGTTCAAAACCGTGGAAGAGATTGCCGAATTGCCCATCAATCGGGAAAATCTCCGCCTGAAAGATGTCGCCCGCGTATCTTACGAAGTGCCGGAACGGAAATGGATTCAGCGCATCGACCGCAGTCAATCCGCTATGGTGGCGGTCTATAAAGAATCCACCGCCAATACAGTAGATTTGTGCAGAAGAATAAAAAATGAAGTCGATACGATTGAAAAGGAGAAACCGTTCCGCGATATGGAATTCCGCCCCCTTTTCAATCAGGCGAAACATATTTTGGATACGGTATCCGATTTAAAAAGCACCGGTTTATGGGGTGGATTTTTCGCTTTTCTGGTGCTGATGTTCTTCATCCGCCGGTGGTGGATGACGACAATGATCACGCTCGCCATTCCTTTCTCCCTCCTGATTTCCTTAATTGTTGTCTATTTTACCGGCTGGTCATTGAATATAATGGTAATGATGGGATTGATGATCAGTGTGGGGATGGTGGTGGACAATTCCATTGTGGTTGTGGAAAATATCCATCAATGGAAAACAATGGGGGCGCCTCCCCGGCAGGCGGCGATCGAAGGCGCTTCGGAAGTCGCTCTCGCTGTTACTTTGGCGACTATGACTTCCGTTGTAGTATTCCTGCCGATGATTTTTATCAATGACGACATCGGATTTAGCTTTTATATGTCGCGTATCGGATTGCCGGTGATATACGGACTTTTAGCTTCATTGATTGTATCACTGCTGTTTATCCCTCTGGTAGCGAAACATTCCATTTCCAAAAGAAGCATCGCCGAACCTAAAATGGTGGAATGGTGGAACAGCCAAATCCAGAAAATGCTAAAATGGACACTGCGCCGGAGGCTCGACGCCACTATCATCGCCGTCGTTTTGCTCATCAGCGTCAGCATCCCAATGAATAAAGTCAAAAAGACCGACGACGCTTCCGGCAATATCAACGATTTCCGCCTGATGTTCGAAATCCCCAATTCTTACACTTTGGAAAAGACTCAGCAGATGTTTGAAATGGTGGAAGATTTACTCTTTTCCAAAAAAGAGGAGTACGGCATCGCCACCGTCAGCGCCGGCTTCCGTTCCAATTGGGGGCATGTTCGGGTTTTCCTTAAAGAAAGCAAACAAAGCTGGTACAGCGATATTACCCATAAAATCCTCTACGGACTGAAACTGAAAGAAAAGACGATGTTGAGCCGGGAGGAAGTCATCGAAGACATCAAAAAGCGTATGCCGGAAATCCCCGGCGTCACGATGTTCACCAGCTGGCAGCGCGATGTGTCTTCGGAAAACTCCGTGGAAGTGACGCTTTCCGGCGATGACACCGGCAAATTGATGGAACTGGCGGAAGAAGTCAAACGCGTCTTGCGCAATATCCCCTCCATTGTCAGTGTGGACATCGATTTGGAACAGGGCAAAGATGAAATTCAGGTGAAATTAGACCGGGAAGCGGTGGAACGAGCCGGTTTACGGCCGATATGGGTAGGACAGACCATTTCCTATGCCCTTAGAGGCTATGAATTGCCCAAACTGCGCAATGGCGAAAAAGAAATCACGGTCAAGACACAGTATAAAAAAGAAGACCGCGAAACTCTGGAACAACTAAAAAACCTTCGTTTTACGGATAATCAGGGCGGAGATTTACCCTTGTCCGCTTTCGCCGATTTTCAAATTGTCAAAGGTCTGGGCGAAATCAACCGCAAAGACGGCAAAACTTCGCTGGGGGTGAAAGCCAGCACTACTTTGGATAACCTCGACCAATTGTCCAAAGACATCGATAAAGCGATGTCGACGATGACCCTGCCGCGAGGTTATTCCTGGTCCAAAGGCAATCGTTTCCAGCGGATGCAGCAGTCGAATGAAGCTCAGAATTTCGCTATCCTGCTGGCTGTTACCTTTGTTTTCCTGTTAATGGGGGTGCTGTTCGAATCCTTTGTCCTGCCTTTATCCGTCATCATCTGCATACCATTCTCCTTTTTCGGAGGTTATTGGCTGTTATATTTGACCAATACGCCCTTCGACATAATGGCGGGTATCGGACTAATTATTTTAATCGGTATAGTCGTGAATAACGCTATCGTTTTAGTCGATTTGGTGAACAGATTGAGGATTGAAGGAATGGAACGGACGGAGGCTTTATTGGCCGCTTCCCGGCGCCGTTTCCGACCGATAATGATGACAGCTTTAACTACCATTATGGGATTATTTCCTATGGCGGCGGGGAATTCTTCCCTGATAGGGATTCCTTATGCGCCGATGGGACGGGTGATGATCGGCGGGATGCTGACTTCGACCTTGTTCACCCTCATTTTCGTGCCGCTGTTCTATTCCTTTTTCGACGACCTGCGGGAATATTCCAAACGCGCGATAGCGGGTTTTGGGAGAGGGAAGCAGGGAATAGGGATTAGGGATTAGGGAATAGGTGTACTGTTCTTAAAGGTTAGGTACAATGCGTCATTGCGAAAGGCTGAAAGCCTTGAAGCAATCTCTCTAAATAATAAAAAGCTGCTGCACCTAATATAACTTGATTAATTCATAACACAAATATATACAGATTCTTAGTGTAGGGACGAGGCAGCGCCTCGTCCAAAAATCGGACGAGACAGGGTCTCGTCCCTACAAATACAAAATGCCATGAAGGATTCTATAATTTTACAATTTTATGAATAAGGCAGGATAAGAAGATAATACAAATAGTGAACAGCGAATAATATGTATGCGTTCCCACGCTGCAGCGTGGGAACAGGGGAGATAGACCATCGACCATCAACCTTCGACCATCAACCATCGACCATCAACCATCGACCATCGACCATCGACTAAAAAACTTGCTTATCATTGTGATTATTTTTACATTCTATTAGAGAAATAATCAAGGGTATATAATGAAAAAACTATATTTGACATTTCTCATTTTTGTCTTCGCCGCTGCGGTTTTCGCCGCCGCTGACAGTCTTTTTTCCCAAGCCGGTGTAATGTTGACCAAAGGCGAATTCCAAAAAGCGGTGGAATTGTACGAAAAATTCGTTAAGGACAATCCGCAAGACCGCTTGTCTCCTGCGGCGATTTTCAATGCGGCCAGCATCCGGCAATTGGAGCTCTGCGATAACAAATCCGCGCTTAAAGACTTCCGGCGATTGATTAAGCAGTATCCCCATTCACCTTATACCGCTGAAGCTCACCGCCGCTGCGGAGAAATCCATCTGGAAATGGGCAATTTGGAATCCGCCTTTCAAAGCTTTACCGAAGCCATCGCCGCCGCTGTGGACAACGAAAATACTTCCGATTTCTGGCTTAATCAAATCGCGGAACAAGGCCGTTCCTGCCTGGAAAAAATCGACAACGCTTCCTTTAAACTGGAAGGGTATAAGCAGCTGCTGCAAATCCTGCCTTACGGCGACGGACTGGCGCAAAGCTTTTACCGTTATGCCGGACTTTTGAAAGATCAGGGACGGGAAAGCGAAGCGGCTAAGGAATACTACTATCTGACCAGCCAATTTCCCACGAGTAATTGGGCGCAGACTGCGGCTAAGGAAAACGCTGAACTATTGACTAAAACTTTCCTTGATTATTCTGCGGAAATTATGCAGGATTTCGGCCGGTGGGACGCTCTAAGACGGCAGAATAATTTTACCGAAATCGGAATCATTATGGAAAGGATTTTAGCGAATACCTCCAATGAAGGCTGGCGCAGTAATGCGGAATTAGCTTTGATTATCAATACGGTCTATTTGACCGGCGATTTTGAGACCGGGCTGGATAAACTGCAGGATTTCCTCGTTAAACGCCCGGAACGGAAGAAAGACGCTCAATGCCGCCTCTATGAAGAAACCTTAAATGAAATCCTGAAATTACTCGACCAAATCGCTTCTCATCCCGACGATTACGGCGTCCACGAACAGCTGGGCTTTATTTTACTGCGCCATAGATTCTACTCTCTTGCGGAAGAACATTTCCTGCAAGCCGCGGCTCACCCGGAAGCCACCAATTCCTTCCTCGGTCTGGGCTATGTCTATCTTCGCACTAACCAGCCGGATAAAGCGGTGGAAAAACTGGAAATCTATCTGCGCGACAATCCGGAAGACGGCAACACTTTCAATCAAGTGGGTTACGCATATCTGCAGATAGGGCGCAACGAAGACGCCCTGAAATGTTTTAAAAGATACCGCGATTTGGAACCGGATAATCCCAATGCCCACGACAGTTACGCGGAATGTTTGATGAATATGGGACAAACAGATGAAGCCATCGCTGAATACAATGAAGCTTTGAAATTGGACAAAAACTGGTCCAACGGAATTTTTATGCTGGGCGAAATTTACCGGCTGAAAGGCGACACCGGTAAAGCTTTGGAATACTATGAACAATATATTTCGATGGATCCCAACGGCCTACTTTCCGAACAAGCCCGCGCCGCCGCCGAGGAAATCAAAGGAATAGGGAAAAGGGAAAAGTAGTCGTTGGTCATTTCTTGTGCTGTCAGGCGCCCCCGCCTGACAGACTATTCTTGTGCTGTCAGGCGCCCCCGCCTGACAGACTATTATTCTTGTGCTGTCAGGTGCCCCCGCCTGACAGACTATTATTCTTGTGCTGTCAGGTGCCCCCGCCTGACAGATTATTCTTGTGCTGTCAGGCGCCCCCGCCTGACAGATTATTTCTTGTGCTGTCAGGCGCCCCCGCCTGACAGATTATTTCTTGTGCTGTCAGGCGCCCCCGCCTGACAGATTATTTCTTGTGCTGTCAGGCGCCCCCGCCTGACAGATTATTTCCCTCGTTCCCATGCTCCCGCGTGGGAAGGTATAATCTATCGACACCTCAAGAAAGCAATATTCATTCATCCACTATACCAGGAAACTTTATGAAAATCGACCGACGGGAATTCATCCGCCGCAGCGCCGCCGCCGTTGTTGCCGGCGCAGTTTTGACCGGGCTTTCCCAGCCAATATGGGCCGGAAAAACATCCTTTGCCAGCCAAGTTCGTATGGTCACAGGCCCTAATCCGGCGGAAAATACCCGCAAAGCCATCGAAATGCTTGGTGGCATTGAAAAATTCGTCAAACCCGGACAAAAAGTTTTCCTCAAACCCAACTGCATCACCACCAATCAGCCGGAAAGCGCCATCAATACTCATCCGGCGGTGGTGGCGGAAGTGGTCAGATTGTGCCAGCTTGCCGGCGCCGGGGAAATACTATATATGGGGCATGACCAATCCCGCGTTTGGGAAGATAACGGCATTGGCGAGGCGATTTTACACCAGGGCGGAAAAATCGTCGACGCCAACGATATGACGCAATACCAGACCGTAAAACTGCCTCGAGGACTGCTGCTGCGGGAAACTATGGTCATCAAAGAGCTTATGACCGCCGATGTCTTTATCAACTTACCTGTAGCCAAACACCACGCGGGAGCGCAATTCACTTTCGCCCTGAAAAATTATATGGGCTTGAATTGGGATCGGGTGATAATGCACCGCACCGATCTGCATCAATGCATCGCCGATTTAGCCACCGTCCGCCCGGCGGATTTGACCGTGATGGACGCCACCAGAATGCTGCTTACCAACGGCCCCAGCGGCCCTGGAACTGTCAGACAGGAGGATATTATCATCGCTTCACCCGATATGGTAGCGGTGGATGCGATGACCGCAGCCTTATTCAAACAGGAACCCCGCAATGTCAGACAGCTGACCGCCGCTTACGATATGGGCTTGGGTGAAATCGATGAAAGATCGATGCAAGTGGAAAAAGCGACTTTAGGATAGGATTATAGCTGGGGGCTGGGGACTGGGGCTGGAGGCTGGAGGCTGGGGGAAAATTTTCATCGGGCGGTTGGCGAAGAGCTTCTGCATCTGGAAATCATTTCCAGAGCCGGTACAGTATCAAAAAAGCGGTACCAATCATTAAAGATAGGTACCGCTTTTGTGTTTATACTGGTTCTGATTATTATTTTCCGATTGTAGGGACAGAACACTGTTCTGTCCCTACCTAAACATGCGAAAAGACTTTTAGAAAATGGTATGTAGTTGTTATTAAAAAGCTTGTCGTTTATAATCGGGCGGGGCATTGACCCGCCCCTACAAAAAGAGGATTTCTTTTTTCGAAACGACAAACCTTTTAAAAACTACTATAAAAACCGGTACCGCTTTTGCTTTTAACTTGCTCACTTGAACACTTGAACACTTGAACACTGTTACTTAATATAAACCAATTTCTCTACCGACTGTTTTCCCCCGCTTTCCAGCGACACAAAATACACTCCGCTGGACAAATTTTCCGGGGAAAATTTCACCTGATAGTCTCCCGCCTGCCGCCAGCCGCTATCCAATTCCTGAACTTGCCTTCCCGTCACATCATACAACTTCAATTGTGTCATCCCCGCTTCTTTCAGACTATAGGAAATCATTACCGTTGAATTGAAGGGATTGGGATACGCTTCCGCTAAGCTAAATTCCCTTGCCGCAGGATTGTCCGCGAAGACCATTTCCCCCGCGAAATATTCGCCCCAATTTGACCAATTTTCCGTCAATTCAGTCGATCCGTCGACGGCGGATTTGACAAAATCGAAATGGTCTTCGCATAATACCACACCGGGATAATCGCCCATATAAGCGTTATAGACATAATTCCCCGCCGGAGCTCCAGCCGGGACATTTTGATTACGGTCCCGGTCTAAAGTCATCCCCGGATTTAAAGTGAAATTGCTCACATTGATGATAGGCCCGTAAATCGTTCCGGCAGGCATGGTGACATTAGTCCAAATATCCACCGTCTGCGCCGCGGCGCCGGCGTTGCTTACTTCGATATTGAAGGAGAACATCCCTCCCGCCGCAGGAATGGTAATCGGAGGATTATCCGGGGTCAAAACTACCTGCAAAGCCGACACACCTCCGCCATCCAGCTCGATATCGTCGATGTACCAGCCTTCCTTAGAGGTGCTGTTATCCGAACCGAACCGGAACCGGAATTGCGCCTGCCCGCTGAAGCCGGATAAATTGAAAATCGCTTCCCGGCCCTCGATATGCCCGGCGAATACCGGAGTTCCCGGTGCAAATGGCCCTGATCCGGAAGTATTTCTAATGAGGTAAGGGTATCCCCCTACTGGGAATATCTGCGTCCACACCGAATCGCCCGCTTCCTTTATTTCCACCAGTCCGCCGTCATAAGCATAAGGATAATACATACTTGAGGTTTCCGAATGCATATACTGCCAGAAAGACAAGACGGAATTTTCCTGCAGGGTCAACACCGGGGTTACCAAAGCGGCGTGCAATAAATTAGCGTAATTGCCCGTCCCGGCCGCGCCGCATTTCCAACTGTGAATCGGCGTCATCGACCGCTGTTCGGACAAATGCCATTGATCGGTAAAACCGGTCCCCACCGCGCCGTGGGTATAACCTGAGACACTTCCTTCCAAATCGTCGAAAGAATACCCCGGTGCCGCTAATTCCATTTCCACATCCACCCGCGTGGCTTGCCCTTCGACCACAATCACATTTTCCACCGTCACCGGTTCATAACCGTAGCGGTAATAATTCATCGTGTAAGTCCCCGGCAACAGCAGTCTATGATAATCTCCCACATCGGGATCGGTATAATATTCGTGGGAATTTCCGCTAACGGTAACGATGGCGTCTAAAGGCGCGCCGGTCACCGCATCGGTGACTATACCCCGCACGCCCTGATGAGCATATTGCATATAGGCCAGCATCGATTCACGGTTATCTTCCCAATAGCCCGGCAGCAATTGCGCCGGCGGCCAGCCTAATACGGAAACTTCGATGGTGACATCCGAACGCCCTTTCCAGTTGTAACACCAATCCTGCATCCCGCCGTAAATGGCGTACCAAGCCGCCCCGTTAGTTATCCCCTGAGGAAACGGCCCGGTATACATCGGCAGATTGAGCGAGGAATAGGCTAAAGACAGATCGATAAACCAGGCATCGTCGGGAGAAGGAGTGTTGACGCTTTGAAAATTGGGATTGCTGTCATAGGGATAATTCATCACCATAGTGCCGCCGTGATAATTAGCGGATAATACCGGTGAATGATTCATATTAAAATTCATCATCACCTGCACTTCCGTCGGCCGGCCGGCGGTAAGATTATAGGGATCGTCGATGCGGTCGGGAAATTGCCGGTTTAAATCGAATCCGGCCGCATTGTAACGCGAATGCGCCGCCGTCCCGTCCGGATTCATCGAAGGCATAAAATAGATATGCGTCTCGTTCACCAGAAACTGAACTTCCGGGTCTTCCAGATAATTATCTATCATATAATCGATCATATACATACACATTTCCATTCCCACCACTTCATCGCCGTGCATCGAAGACACCCAGAAAAACTCCGGTTCATCCTCTTCGGTTAGCACATTATCCGACATCTCGAAAACCCATAATTCCCGCCCCTGCATCGATTGCCCGGCGGAGAAGAGATGGCAGATACTGGGATTCGCCGCCGCCTGAGCCTGCAATTCCGCCGTCAATTCCTCATAGGTATGATAATCGTCCATCGGATTCTGGCTGTTCCAAGTCTGATCCTTCAGCCAATCGGCGTAAACTTTCGAAGGATTGACTATGTATGTAACATCGAATCCGCGGCTTTGCAGTTCCTGCAATTCCGCCGCATTAAGGTAGATGTAAATCTTCTCGCCCATCACCTTGGCGATGTCGTAATGGCCGCGAAGGAGAAAGCTCATCTGTTCTTGGGTATATCCTTCAATCAGCGCATATTTCCGTTCGTGGAATTTATCCTGCGCGTTCACAACGGAGATGATGATTAAAATGATGAAGAGAAAAAAAATAGCTTTCCGCATAAGATCCTCTGGTAAATCGTTTCAAATTCGATGATTATGCTTAAATTTACCATAATTTTCTGCAAATAATCAAACTTTGGGAAGAGATAATTTGTAAAACTTTGGCGGGATTGGTTATGGGGAAGGCAAATGATGTGATAAAACGGAAGTTATACCATAGTGGTGTCAGGCGGGGGCGCCTGACACCACAATGTGGATGAAATAATGTGCAATTTTATGTCGATGACTTATAACTGTGCACCTAAAATTTCTTTTCCAGCTGTGATAATTGTCCCAAAATATCCTCTTTACCATTCGCTCCTAAAACTTTCAGTTCCGCCTGGTCGAAAAGCGCCTGCAATTCAGCTTTCTTCTCCTCCGGGATATGAGCTTCCGCAATTTCATAGAGGATGTAATCTTCCTTGTCGATATGCGGCGTTAAAAGATTGATGTAATTCCGAGCATTGAGAATATATTGCTGGCGGGAAGTTTCGTCACCGATTTTATAATTCTTTACCGCTTCATTCAAAGCTTGGACATAGCGGCGGCCTTTTTCATGTTCCTGCAGCATTACTCCTACCGGCCCGCCTTGTTTCGGCACGCCATATTGTTCCATCCATTCGAATAAGATGTCCTCTTCCTTCTTGTGATGGTATTTATCAGCAAAAAGCACGATAAAATCGACCAGCCATTGTAAATCGGCGGCTTCGACTACCCGGTTATCTTCCAGATTCACACAAACTACTCCCAGAAGCTTCATCAGCCGTTTAATGGCTTTATGATCATCTTTTAAGCAATCAGTTGGCTGCATTTTTTTCCCCTAAATTATGTTTATTTTTAGACAAATTCTTTCTTTTTAGGGTCTTCGCTATTTTGTGTGGGTAGTTTGAATAATTTGTTTTAAAATCCCCCTTTAATTCCCCCTTTAAAACTTGTCCTGAACTTGTTTCAGGAAAAGGGGGAAAATGGGGCGGAACAGCTGTTTGCTTTTCCCCCCTTTATTTAAAGGGGGGAAGGGGGGATTTTCACCAAAAAAACCTACAATACACTTAATCTGTTTGTCCCTTGTCTACATTAATCCGGGAATTTTTACCCACACGATTCAGCGAAGAGCCTCTTTTTAATCTTAGTACTCGTAATCCTATTTTCAGCGTCCGCCAAATCGCGGAAAGCCGGAAACACGGCATCTTCTGCGTAAATTCAATACACCCTTTATATATACCGGTTTTGTCATAAAGCGGCAAATACTTTATGCGCACCGAATTTCTGTGATAAATGATCCAAAAGGTCACTTCCCGGCGCTTTTTCTGTCGGAAATCGGAGATTATCCGATTTACCTTGGGGATGGTTTTTACAGAGTGGCAATCCTGCACTTTCCTTCCCAAAATTTCCGGCTGGCGGGAAAAGACTCTACTGTCAGGCTGATTGTAATATCTAACCGTATCAAGCTCATCCACCAGTGTTATATCAGCAGGTAATGCATCCAGCATCGCTTCCAGCAGGACCTTGTCCAAAGTTCCCCCGGCGAATTGCCATTCAGAATTATGGTTCATCCGATTTTACCTGTTCAACTGGTCCTTTTTCATTTACTGTAGGGGCGATTCGCGAATCGCCCCTACCAATGTTATTCCGCTTTCGCCGGTTTCAAACTCAATAAATCATAGATAATAATCACGACCCCGACGAAGAAAATCACTCCCGACCAAATGGCAATTTGGAACCACAACTGCATCTGCGCCTGAGCGGTCATAAATCCCAGACCCAGCACTCTCTCCAAATACGATTGGATCACTCCCGCCACTCCGAAAGCCAATCCCAGGAAAAACATCGATATCGAGGTCACCCAAAAGCCCCATTTCCCCAAAGTGTTGTTGAATTTGTCTATCCCTTTTAAGCGCGGGAACGCGTAATAGAAGATGGTAAAATTGAGCAGAGCGTAAGCTCCGAAGAAAGCCAAATGTCCGTGCGATACCGTTACCTGACTGCCGTGCGTGTAATAGTTGATTTGCGGTAAAGTATGAATGAATCCCCAGACTCCTGCTCCCACCATATGATAGATGGAACATCCGACCACCAGTATCCAGACCAGGGGATTGACGATTTTTTCCTGCCGCTCTCGCACATGGCGGAAAGTGTCATAAACCATAAAGATAATCGGCACCGGTTCCAAAGCGCTGAAAATGCCGCCGATCCACAGCCAATACCTGGGCGCGCCGATCCAATAATAATGATGTCCGGTGCCGGCGATGCCCGTGAATAAGAATAGTCCGATTTCCACATAGAGCCATTTTTCCACCGTCGCCCGCGGTACTCCGGTGATTTGCATCAGTATCCAGGCGATAATCGCTCCCGTTACCAATTCCCACGCGCCTTCCACCCAAAGATGTATCACCCACCACCAATAATACCAGTCGACCGATAAGTTTTTGTAGAAAGGGATGCCGAATAGATATAGCAAAGCTAACATCGTCAATCCGCCTAACAGCGTCCCTTGAATCATCGTCCAATTGCGCGCCTTAATTAATGTCATCGCTACATTGAATAAGAATATCAGCGCGCCTGCCACTACCAGCAAATCCAAAGCGAACGGTATTTCCAACAGCGGCCGTCCTTGCGTCCAGCCAAACAAAAATCCGATTAACGCCGCCACCCCGGTGCCCACCAATAAAATTAGCTGGATATAGGCTAATTTCGTGCTGAATAACTCGGATTTGCTCTCTTCCGGCACCATAAAATAAGTCCCTCCCATAAATCCCAGCAGCATCCATAACACCAGCAGATTAGTGTGGAAAGCTCTTGCGGTGGAAAAGGGGAATATATCCACCAGACTTTGCGGCAGTGTGAAAGAATAATTCATCGCCAGCCAAATGCCCATCAGCACCTGTAAAGCAAACAATAACAGGGCAATGACAAAATAGGGGTAAGCTGCCCGCTGTGATTTATAGGTTATCATTGGGCTTCTCCTTGCTGATGTGAAAGAAATTCGCTGATAGCACGAAGATCAGCTTCCGGTAAACTCTTGAAACTGGGCATTTGAGCGTACGGATTCACCACCAATGGATCTGAGATATAAGCTCGAATCTGTTCATCCGTAGATTTATTCCCGATAGTATCCAGCGCCGGTCCTGCCGTCCCCCCTACTCCGCCGATTTGGTGGCAGTCGAAACAATTGTTTTCCTTGAACAACGCCGCTCCCGGAGAGACATTGCTGCCCCCGACTAACCGCCTCAGCGAAGATGAACTGCGCGGCTTTGAATCCTGCGGCGGCCAATTTAAATTGTCGATGTCATCCACCCATTCGAAAAACGCAACCAGTTTTTCCACTTCCTCCGCGCTCAAATTCTGCTGCGGCATTTTGCGGAACGACGCGGCTAATACTACTTCCGGCTGCTGCAAAACCTGCCGAATATATTCCCCGCCTCTTCGCCGGTAAACTTTGGTTAAATCCGGCGCATAATATCCGCCAAAACCCAAGATGGTATGGCAGTCGTTGCAGTTGTACTTTTGGAACACTTTCTTCCCGGAAACTACTTCAGCGGATAATTTGTCCGCATTGGTCAAAGTCTCGATCTGCCGGTGCGTATCCCAAGTGAGGATTAAAAACAAGATGGCAGAGCTCAGCGTCCCCAGATAAAAAATGAGTTTAGCTGTTTTAGAACTCATCTCGACCCCTGTTAATTGTTGGTTTAGTTGATTAGTAACATATTATTTTAAAAAGAGTGTAAGGGTGCAAGTGAAAAGCAGACCATTTTGGAGGGTCTATTTCATCATAATCAGCAGCATCTTAAATTGTGTCACCGCCTTCAACGCATGCGGGACATTCGCCGGCATTAAAGCCAGTTCCCCGGCTTTCACTGCCACAGGTCTCCCCCCAATTCGCAATTCCACTTCGCCTTCCAGCGCCTGCACAAACGCATTGAACGGCGAAATGTGTTCGCTTAGATCCTGCCCTTCATCGAAAGCGAAAAGGGTAAGATTATTATTCTCGTTTTTCAACAAGGTCCGGCTGACTATGGCGCCGGTATTGTAGTGAATCGCATCTGTCAGGGTGAGTTTGATCGGCTGCGTTAAATCCAATTTTTCCATTATAATGACCTTGGTTTATTGTTGAATAAAAGTTCTATATTCGTTTTCTCCCGCTTGGTTATAGGCAACCTTGTAACCTTTAGCCTGCAGGATTTCAATTAATGGCGCCGGCAAAAACGGAGTTACTAATTCAAAAATCTCGCCGGGATTTAACCTTTCCGCCTTTTCCAACACCAAATTCATCGGATGCCCGCCGGTTTCGATCATCGGCCGCGCATCGAAACTTTCCACGATCTTCGCCCGGTCGACCTGCCCTTCCTTCCACGCTTCTCCACCGCTGTCGGAGATCGAAAGCTCCGAAGCCAATCCCGCGGCTGCCCTTAACCGGTTGATCATTCCGCCCAGCTGCACATTCCCGATCACCGCCGCCTGCCGCAGCGACGCTACTTTCGCCACCGTCTTCCGCAGTACCGGATTCTGCAGTTTACCAAAAGTCGGCGATATTTGCATCAACACCGGTTCCAATTGGGGATAGGCTTTTAACAATGCGGCAATCTTGGTTTCCGGAGTGATGTCTAGCGCTATTTTGCCGGTTTTTTCAATTGTTTCCATTATTTTTTCCTTCTATCTTTGATTCGTACTTCAATAACCGTTGTTCGCCGGTCAATTTCCGTTTCTCCGTCAAATCCTGCGACACTTCCAAGGTACCGATATAAATTCCCTGCTCATCCCGCACCGCAAAATACTCGATATGGATGAACCTTCCTCGCAGTTCAATCCAAAACGCCGCCCGGTCTTGGGCCCCGCTCTTGAAATCGCAGAGGATTTTCTCCACGATGTGCACGCTGGACGGCGGATGGCACATCTGCACTTTCCGCCCTAAAACCGCCTTACTGCGGTGGAATATCCGTTCCGCGCTGTTAGAAAAAAACCGCACAGTATCGTCTTTATCCACAAAAGTAATGTCCACCGGCAGAGTATTGAATAAAGCCGCCAATTCCGTCAGGGCAAAACTCCCGCTGGGCAGCATTATCCGGCCGCTTTTTTCCGGCTCGATTTCCTCCGCAGCGAGGCTTTCCGGCTTCCAATCGATCTCCGGGACATACAAACAATAGCCGATTTCCGGCGTCTGCTGATAGATGTGATACCACTCCGCTTCGGAAAGCGTGTCCATACACATCGGCAATAAAATCTTCTCTTCCTTGTAAATCATCTCATCAATGGCTTTGACCGCCGGTTTCAGCACAAATTCCGCCAGCGCTTTCGCTTCACCAGCCGTGATTTTATCCAAGGATAGAAAGACTTCGTAAGCCGACTTCAATAGTTCCCGCGTTTCATCGTGCTTTCCCCACATCACCGTCGGAGGACCGGTAATCCCCTGCTTTTCCAGATAGGGAAACAGCAAATTTTCCTTCCGTAGATAGTGCTTTTCCACATCGCTTAATTGATTGAACAGTCCGTGAATCTGCATCATTTTTTCTTTGGCGTCGGAGTCTTCCTCCATTCCTTCGATTTCATTAAAAATCCCGGTCATAGACTGCACAGCTTGTCCCAGCGCCGCATTTTCCTGTAAAAATGTATGTACCGGATGACCCGCCGGAGCGTCTTTGATACCCGACTGACTGATATTCCCCTTCAACGCTTCGGAATGGATGTCGCACAGTTTCAACACTTCCGAAGACGGCAGCCCTTCGGAAATCAATTCCTGTTCCACGACTACCACATCGCCGTAAGGCACTTCGCCAAGCAGCCTTTTCAGCTGCAGCTTTATTGCTTCCGCTGCCGCGCCGCTGTGCAGCTGTAATATCATATGTTTTAATAAATCGCGCCGTTTGCGGGTGTTATCAATTAATTCGCTCATACAATTACTCCTGAAAAAAATGACTGATATTTTTCTTACGGTAATAATTTAGCAGTGAAGACATGAATAATTCCTTGACTTTTGCTAAGAATTATCGATTTTCCGCAAAATTGTCTCAAATGTATATGCATTCCCACGCCGGAGCGTGAAAACGAGGAAAATTGATAGTACTCAGCTTTTAACTTGTAGACTTGCTAACTTGTAAACTTGCTGACTTATCGACTTACAGACTTCGCATAAGCTAATGACGAAGCGAGATAATGACAGGCAGATTATTGCGGCGGGTTAATCCGGAGAACTAAATAAAAGACTTGAGCTTTTCCATATTCAGAATGATTATCTTCTTCTGCTTTTCTTCAATGATTTTCTTCTCTTTGAAAAATTTCAACGCGCGGGAAAATGATTCCGGGATGGTGCCCAGCAGTAAAGCTAATTCTTTCTTGGTCGACTTATATTTGAAAACACACAGCCCCCCTTCCGTCTGGCAATTCTGCAGTAAGTATTTCGCCAGCCTTGCTTTGATATCCAGCATCGATAAACTTTCAATCATATCCACCAAACTGCGCAGCCGCCTTGAGTACGCATGCATAATTTTTAAAGTCAGCCGCGGTGAATCGACGATTAAGGCGATAAAATCGTTCTTAGGAATTTGGATAAGTTCGCTGTCCTCAATCGCTTGACTGTTCGCCGGATAAGTTTCCCGGTCGAAAATCGCCGCTTCCGCAAATATATCCCCGCTTTTATGGATTTCAAAAGTGTATTCCTGCCCAGCCGGTGAAACTTTATAGATTTTAACCTTGCCGGAAATAATATAATAAAATGAGGTAGCTTTATCCTCGTCCAAAAACAGTATCTCGTTTCTTTTCAGTTTCCTGAATGCGCAGAATCCCGCCAATTTCTGCAATTGTTCTTCCGGCATCATACTGAAAAGGAACACTTCTTTTAATCGTTCCAGCTTATTCATTAAATTACCGTTTTGCAAGTTTACATGTTTACGAGTTTACAAGTTATACCGTTACCAAAAAGTCTTTTCGTATGTTTAGATAGGGAAAGAAAACTGCACTGTCCCAAAATATCGAATTTATGGAAGCAAAATTCATTGGAAATTTTGGATATTATGGATATACAATAATTTACAATTTCCATAATTTCCATAATATGGTGATGTCATTATATAGTTGTTAATAGCTGTTATGGAGTGGCGCAGGGTCCCTGCACCCTTCGCCAAGTACTTGTAATATTGATATATGCTGCAGACTTCAGGGAGTCTGCAGCACCCTTG
>Ga0172375_10003997_pt1 | contig 22115 bp, 38 predicted proteins | sample LakKiv1m_FD_114537 | JGI IMG/M metagenome (GOLD analysis project Ga0172375, IMG submission 114537) | Freshwater microbial communities from Kabuno Bay, South-Kivu, Congo - kab_092012_11.1m | ecosystem: Environmental > Aquatic > Freshwater > Lake | place: Democratic Republic of the Congo... | reverse complement strand
GAATTAAATATTGACGGCGGATTGCCGGTCTCTTCAATATCATATTCGGAAAGAATCTGATCGGCTTTGTCTTTCCCTTCTTTTTCTATAAGATGATTTTTCATGTTTCTGAACATCGTCTTGATGTTCTGGAATGGCCATCTCGAGACTTCCATACTGAATTCAATTTTATCCGCTTCAATCTCTGCAAAATGTGATTGTGTACCTTCAAAATTTATCGGAAGGAGAATAGTATTCTCCCTCTCCCTTTGGGAGAGGGCGGGGGTGAGGGCTGAGAATGCGTAGATTCCCAAACCATCAACTGCCGGTGCTATTTCTTTCGGTAGAAATCCGATTGAAGATAATGCAAATGTGTTTTCATCAAGCGAGACAGATCTTCCCGGAAGTTCTCCGGAATTAACTGCATCCTTAAATTTATCTTCAACTTTTTTAGGAAGTGCAAATAAATAATTTCCAACCCGCTGTAATTTTTCAATTGTTCCGAAACCGAGTTTATCGTATGAAGGATGCTCAACTACAAATTGCGGTTCTTTTGTCAGATCTGTCGCAGCAACAACTTTATCAAGCGCGGCTTCATCGAATGTTACTTTCTTCCCGTTCTTCGCAGTAAACGTTCCCGTCTTTAATATCGGCATCCAATTAAATTTTTTCATTCTGCTTCTCCTCAAACTCATTCAAATATTTTTCAATCTGGTTTAATACATTCGTCCTTTTTACTTTTCCGTTCAGATTACACCATATTGTATGTGTACATATATTTAAAGTTTTTGCTATTGTTGAATTTTTTATTCCGAGTTGCATCCGTTTACTATTTAATAGTTGTGCTTGCGTTGGCGGTGCTAGAATTAATGTTATAAATCCTAGAAATAATCCGATTGTTATTAAGTGTCTTTTCATTTTTTATTTTTCCTTAAAAAAAATATAAAGAATGTTTCTTCTTCCGCTAATTCCACCGTGGAATACACGGTGGAATACACGGTGGAATACACGGTGGAAAGAGAAATTTCTAATTCTCTTCTTAAATTATATACCAGCTTATTACCCATGAAAAAATTTGCGGGAGGCAAAATGCCTTTAACAATAATTCTCGGCTTCATCTATTTTATTATTGCTCAGCTTACCAGTCAGCCCGGACAGTTTGATGACGGCAGTAATTTGATGCTGAAGATCTTTATTCCTACGGGTGCGGTCTCCGGAACGTTCTCGGTTATTTGGTTCTACCTCGTAAAACATTTACTCCGCCAAAATCAAAAACAATTCGAATTTGCTCTCAATCAAAATCAAGGACAGTTCGATCGGGCATTGAAACAGATTAACGATCAGCATCGCGAAAATTTAGACCAGAACCAAAAAACAACTGATAGAATGCTGGCGGTTATAAAACAAGGCAATGAAAATGAAGTAGTGCTCATTGGAATTTTAAAAGAAATAAAAACTACATTGAAATTTCACATGCAAAATCACGAGGATGAATAAATGGACAATTCAAGAGAAAGCTCAATCGGCCGGTATGAAATTTTAAAAAAACAAATTTATGAGCTCGCCATTAAAGCTCAGTCTCATGTTCACGATATTCAAGAAGAGGTAAATTCTTTCTCTCAAAGAGAAGATGATTTTACTTCAATGGATTTTAAGAAGGTCCGCACTCTCGCCGGTGAATTGATCCAGCTTCAGAATGAATACAAAATTAAAAGCCGTGAGATGCTGAGATTGAAAGAAACTTTCAACATTGAAGATTAACTCGGAGTCGAAGAATGGCAGACCCGGCAGTTCGAAAAAAAGCTGAGGAGTTGTTTGTTATAAATGGTTTCAGCATGGAAACAATTCTTACCATGCTGGAAGGTGAAGTATCACGCAAGACTCTTTACAATTGGCGCAAAGAAGATAATTGGGATGAGAAGAGAAAAGCCCGCGCTGCAAAAATTAAAAATAGAAGAGAACGGCTTGAAGCTTTGCTTGATAAATTAATTGAGGAAGCTGAAACAATTACTAATCCAAGATTAATTTTTTCAATTGGTAAACTTGTAACGGCATTAAAATCTTCTTCTACGTTTGAATTCACCGAAGAGAAAAAAGAAAAATCCGAAAATGTTAAGAAAGGTTGGACCAAAGAAAATCTCGAAGAATTTGAAAAACAAGCTGGTCTGCTATAAAGGAATTCCCAAAAATGAGAAAATCTATTAGAGCGTTTTACAGCCATTATTTTTCCCATACCTACCCTAAACCCAAAATTTGTTTGAACACGAAAATTAAACACCGATTAAACGCAATTAAACATATATGTGATTTATGAGAACGAAAAAAAATCTTGAAATTGACAAGATGATGCTTCTTATGGGTTTTGATATTAAAATGTTGAATATCGAGATCGAATTAAAAAAGATGGATGCTTCTCAAATTGCACGGTTAAGTAAAGTTCCCCTAAGTACTGTTAAAGACTTTTTAATTGGAAGAAAATATTCGGAATCGGATCCTAGGAATAAAGATTATCGCAACCTCGTCAATTGGTTTGTCTCCAATAGTTTTGATAATTGCTTGATTAATATTAATAATAGATAACTGTAAAGACGCACTACAGTGCGTCTCAGACTAAAATGGCAAAAATTACTTTTCTTCCATATCAAAAATTGTGGATTAAAAATCCTTCACAATTTGCAATAGGTGAAAAAAGCCGTCGCATTGGTTTGACTTATGCAGAAGCTTACCGCGTTGCTTCAGATCTCTCTACAAAAAATGTTAAGAACAATAAAGTTTGGTTTTCTTCTGCAGATCTATCTGCAGCTGAAGAGTTTATTGATTATGTCGGCTTCTTTGCGCGCTATCTTAATATCGCAGCTAAATATGTCGGCGAGGTAATAATAGATAAAGAAGATGAGATCACTGCTCACCGGGTTCGTTTCAGCAACGGTGCAGAATGCAATGCTATATCATCAAACCCGACACGCTTTCGTTCTAAAGGTGGTGATGTTATTCTTGATGAATTCGCCCATCATAAAGATCAAGAAAAAATGTTCACTGCCGCAAAACCTTCTATGATGTGGGGTAATCGTGTCCGCATTATTTCTACTCACAACGGCGATGATTCTTTCTTCAATTCTTTAATAAATGAAGTGATGAAAAAAAATGACGGCTCGATGAAGAATTGGAGTCACTTCAAAAAAACTATTCAGGATGCTATTAATGACGGTTTAATAGATACGATTCTACAGCATAAAGCTTCTAAACAAGAAGCCGCTACTTTTCTTGAAGATCTCTTTTCCGGAATGACTCAAGAAGCAATCGATGAAGAGTTCTACTGCATCCCGCGTTCAAGTTCTAATTCTCATCTTTTGAAATATGAATTAATCAATGCAATCGAACGTGATGATATTCTGAACGAACTTCTCAAAGATATTATCGGCGATCTTTATGTCGGCATGGATGTCGGTCGCAAAAAGAATCCATCTATTATATGGATCATCGAGAAGCTTGGCGAACTTCTTTATACTAGAAAAGTTATTCCTCTTAAGAATATGCCTTACAGCGATCAAAGAAAAATTTTATATGATGTTTTTTCTCATCCTAATTTTAGACGCGCTTGCATTGATGCAACCGGAATCGGTAATCAAATGGCTGAGGAAGCACAACAGCAATATGGAATGCTTCGTGTTGAACCGGTTGTCTTCACTCCAAAAGTAAAAGAAGAACTCGCTTCTTATACTTATATAATGGTCGAAGGTAGAAAAGTTTTAATCCCGCGAGATAAAACAATTAGAGAAGATTTGTATTCAGTACGCGCAGTTACTACTGCCGCCGGAAATGTGCGTTATGAAGCAGAACAAACTAAAGACGGCGGTCATGCAGATTATTTTTTCGGACTCGCACTTGCATTGATGGCGGCAAAATCTTATTCCGGTCCGTTAATTATTACATCCGGTGTTCATAGACAAGTAAATCAATTATTAAATGGCTATTAATCACTCCCATTCCCTCCCCTTTTTTCAAGGGGAGGGGTAGGGGTGGGGTCAAGAGTGAGGTTACAATGAGCAAAGGTTTATATGTGAATCCAACAACATTCGTTCCGCTGAATCAGATTAGAGATAATCTAACTTCCGAACTTGCTACGCGTGAATTTGCAATGGGAGGATTTGCCGGCTTCTTTAATTTTCTTCCGGATCCCGACCCGATTCTGCGTAAACTTGGAATGGATCAATCTGTTTATAAAGATCTGCGCAGCGATGAACAAGTAGGTCCTTTAATCGCTCGAAGAAAAAATTTAACTAAAAGTTTGGACTGGAATATTGAGCAAGGTAAAGCCGGTGACAAAGAACTTGAGTTATGCAAACGCGCACTAGAATTGCTTGCAGATAAAAAAAATAAAATTAAAGATATTATTTCGCAGTCGCTCAATCCTATTTTCTTCGGTTATTCCATATTCGAAGTTGTTTGGGAATTAATTGACGGCGCCATGCTTCCTGTAAAGATTCAAGAAAAACCGCGTGAGTGGTTTCAGTTCGATGGCGATAATAATCTGCGCTTCAGAACTCTCGGAAATTTTGACGGCATAATTTTATCCGGAGAGAAGGCTCAGTATAATTATAAATTTATTCTTCTGCAGAATGAACCCGAGTTCGAAAATCCTTACGGCGATAAAGCAATATCCCGTTGCTTCTGGCCTGTAACTTTTAAACGCGGCGGTATGAAATTCTTTTCTATGTTCGTCGAAAAATATGGTATGCCGTATTTATTCGGCAAACTTCCAAAAGGCGCTTCGCCTCAAGAACATTATGATCTTCTAAGCAAACTATCTAACATGGTTCAGGATGCTGTCGGTACCGGTCCGGATGATTCTTCTCTGCAGCTTATAGAAGTGAAAGGAACTTCAAGCGCAGATATTTATGAAAGATATTTGAACCGCTGCGATAATGCGATTGCTAAGGCAATTTTAACTAATGCGCTTTCTACTGAAGTTCAGCAAGTAGGTTCACGTGCATCTTCCGAAACCGGTGCAACTACTATCGAAGGAAATTTATCCGAAGAGGACAGAGATTTTCCTACAGAATTATTTAATCAACTATTTAAATGGATTGTTGATATAAATGTCGGCAGCGGTTTATATCCAACTTTCGAACCGTTCGAAATTGAAAACGTTAAAAAAGATTTAGCGGACCGTGATAATATTCTTGCAGATAAAATCGGCGTTAAATTTTCTCCAAAATATATTTCTGATAATTATAACATTCCGGAAGATCAATTTGAGATTAGTGAACCGCAATCAGCTGTCAGCTCTCCGTTTTCTCCCGTCATTCCGAACCCCGACTTAAGTCGGGTGAGGAATCTTGAGACTGCACCCAAAAATTTATTCCAAAGATTTTTACACTGGATTTCCGGCGGGCGCATAGATCTCTCCGAAGCCGCTTCAAATAATAATTTGGCGGATCAGATTTCTAATGCGCTTCCGGATAAATTACTGCAGTTCCAAATGGAAGAAACTCTTAAGCCGGTTATTGAACTTGCGAATAATTCCAACAGCTATGATGAATTCAAAAATAATCTTGCCGGGCTGTATCCTAAAATGAATACTCATCAAGTTGAAGATCTCGCAGCTAAAATATTTTTTATCTCAGATCTCGAAGGAAAATTATCAATACAAAATGAAACAAAATGAAAACATCACATGAAATAGCTCTAGACTTCTCCGAAAAATTCCAGAATAATTATCCTCAGAAGCCATTGTTTCAAATGATGGAAGATCTAAAAATTGAAATAGATAGGCATGGCAAAGTAGAATACAATAATGGAATTGATAATTGCATTAATAAAATTAAAAATGCGGTCGAGCCAAGTCAAAGTGGAATGATATTGTTACTTGGACAACTAAAGAAAAAATAAAATAATCATAGTTGTCATTCTGAGTCCCGCCAACGGCGGGATGAAGAATCTCAATCCAACTACAATAAGGGAAAAATGGAAATTGCAATTTATATTTTGGCAATAATTATTATCGGTCATACTGCACTTTTAATTTTTATTCTAAAATATTTTCTCCCAAGAAGCGGCACGCATCTTAATGTTAGAAAATCTAAAAGAGACGATTTTTCCTTTTACCATCATATTTCTTTCCATCATACTTCCATTAATTCCCAGGAAGCAGCCGAATTAGTAAATAAAATTTCTTCTATTATTTCTCATATAACTTCAAAGTATAATAAATATCAACCGTCTCAACTTGAAAAAGAATTAAACTCTAATAACTAAAATGACACCCGACCAACTAAAATTTTTACTCTCACTCCGACCGGAACAAATTTATCAATGGTTCAGATCGAAAGGATTGGTTACAAGCTGGCGGTGGGATGAAGTCTGGCAGCAAGCTCACCAGAAAAGTTTTACCGTTGCAAAAGTTATGAAGCTCGATATTCTGCAAGATCTCAAAAATGAAGTTGAAAAAATATTCGATAGTGGCATAACATTCGAACAATTCAGAAAAAATCTTGAACCTATACTCAAGAAAAATGGATGGTGGGGAAAAGTCAAAGCTTCCGATGTTCCCGGATATGATCCTTCTTCCGGAATTGATCCTAACAAAATTGTTCAGCTTGGTTCGCCTCACAGATTAAAAACAATTTACAGAGTTAATGCATCGGTTGGATATAATTCCGCGTGTTTCAAATCGCAATGGGCAAACAGAGGAAGCAGACCATATTGGTGGTACATTCAATTGGACAGACCGACTAAAAGAATTTCGCATGAACCGTTTGATGATAAAGTTTTTATGTGCGATGACCCGATTTGGAATATTATCTATCCGCCTTCCGGCTGGTTCTGTATGTGTTCCGTGCGCGCATTAACAAAAGATGAAGTTGAACAGCATGGCTTAAAAATTTATAACGGCGATGAATTCTCTGCTGCAATATCTAAAATTCCTCCGGAGTGGGCATATAATCCCGGCAAGGAAAATTTCAAACCGGACCTATCGAAATATGATAAAGATATTGCTTCTCAATATAAATAATCCATCCCTCTCCTTAACAAGGAGAGGGTTTAAGCTTGCCCGCCATATTTTGGGCGGGGGTGAGGTCGAATGACAAACGACGATAATCTCAAACAAATAAATGATCTCTTTAAAAATCTGAAGGAAAAAGGAGTTCCTACTTTATCGCTAATGCAGAAGATCTCCGGACACCTGGAAGAAAATATTCACGAGAATTTAAGAACGGAAGGAAGAGAATCTCCAATTCCCTGGGCGCCGTTAAGCGCAAAATATGCTAAACAAAAAAGCAGGAATAAACGTCTCGTTCAAAAAATATTAACTGCAACCGGTTCACTCGATCAATCAATCTTTCAGCGGACTTCAGAACTTGAAGCAGCTGCCGGGACAAATAAAATTTATGCGGCAATTCATCAGTTCGGCGCAGAGATTCGGCATTATGGAAGAAGCGAATTATTTAGAAGAAATAGAAGCAGATCCGGAAAGTTTAAGAAAGGGTCAACACCCGGCAAAGGTTCAACAGTTAAACAATATATAACAAAAATTCCGCCACGACCGTTTTTATATCTTACCCAGCATTATAAAGATTTAATAGTCAGAGACATTCAAAATTATTTTTCTCATCTCTAACCCCACCCATTCCCTCCCCTTTGTTAAAGGGGAGGATTAAGAAGGGGTTCGAAAAAATGATCAAACTCAATCAAATTTACAACTGTCCCTTTTGTAAAAAACAATTTACCGTTGTCACCGGGTACGGCTTCAATTCCTATCTGCCCGTTGAAATAATAAACGGCAGTGAACATTTAGACTATACTTATGATAAAGATAAGCACCATTCACATTTATTGGATTGTCCTCCGCTTCAAAAGAAGTGGGAAGAAACTAAGAAAAGAATTGCTAAGCAAGAGAAGAAAAAAAATAAAATTTAAAATCTATAGCTTAATTTTATTTGTTCTCCATCACTTGAGATCCGGATAGAATCGAAAGCATATATCAAAGTCAAGAATGACGCTATCCCGCAACTCACTCCAATTATAATTTTTCTCGTCTTCGAGTTTTTCAAATCACCGGTATTTAATTTAGTTTTTGTAGATGCACTAAGTGCATCAAAGTAATCAATTGTTGTTTGCAAATCTTTTGCTTGCATGAAATAATCCCAGGAAACAACTCCGGATGCTATGCTCAACGAAACCAGTCCTACAAATTCCCATCCTATTGTTTTATACTGCGTATTTTCTTCAATAACTAATTTATTCTGCTGCAAATTATTGCCGGGTTTTACCCAGCTAATTTTACTATTGCTCTGTGCTCCAATGAACTGAGCAGTTAACAAAACTAAAAGCAATGCAAATAATAGTTTTTTCATTATAATATTAATTCTCTTTATTAATAAGATAAATATTCTGTTCCATAACTCTAGCCAATCCAAGACATAACAATAAGACAATGGCGCACGAAATAATCCCTACAACCCCAAATGCAAGATTAAAATAATTAGTGGTAGTTACCGTCTCACCGATTGAATACAAAGAACCTCTTTCGTAATGTGTCTCTTTTGAATTAAAAATAAGAATTAACCCTCCCAATAAACCTAATAAAAAGTAAATCCATCCGACTGCATATAAACCGTTTCTTGTCCCCTTACCGCATAAATAATCCTTTTGTGTCCATCCCTTTTGTATTGGAGGTATATAAATTCCTGTGTTCTTTTGTTCTTCTAAATTTGATTTTATTCCTTCCATTTTATCCTCCGAAGTTATTTTCCCTTCTCTTTATTAATATATGAAATTGCTTTCTCATAAACAGCAAGCTTCTTCTGAAGATTTTGATTCTCTTTTTCTAATAGTTCTAATCTTTTTTGATAAGGCCCTTCTTCTTCTTTACCATAGATTAACCATTCTATATTTTTCCCGCCTAATTCGGCCACTTTTTTTAATAATTTTAATTCGGGCTCTCTATCATTGCTTTCCCATTTACTTATTGCAGCAGCACTTTTCAGTCCTAGTGCTTTTGCAAAGTCGGTTTGGTTATAATTCAGCTTTGCTCTTATTTGGGCAATTCTATCGCCTAAAGTTATGTTTGGCATTTTGTAAAATTTTCCCTTGACATTTATTTGGCAATATGCCAAATTACAATTAGGAATAAATTTAATACTATTAGAAAATAAGAAAATGGCACCTCAAAAAGTAAAATTGCTCGATATTGAATTTGATCTCAATCTTATTAACATCTCCGCTGTTCAAAAAGCTTCCGGTTTCAGTTATGCATATACTCACAAGCTTTTATCCGGCTCTAAGAAAAATCCTAAAGCTCTCTGGAAGCTGCGCAACACAATTGTAAAGCTCTACGGCTCATTAATCAAATTTATTCCTTACAATCTTAAACTTAACAAACAAAAGGCGGCGTAATGTTTAAGACAACAACAATAAAAACCACTGTTACTTCATTCTTCAATCTCAACCAAATACCATACGGGCAACGCCAAATAATATTACAATCACCGCAAATGATTGATGACTCGGATAGTATCACTTTTAAAATTAAAGTGATTCCATACAGCCATGACGGCGAAATTATATTGCTGCTTAAAAATGGATACAAAATTATTGCTGCAGCGTTTTCAATAAACGGCAAAGATATTTCTTTTGATGTTGATATTGCCGATGACCTAAAACGATATGAAGAATAATTATTCATGCATTATGTCAACGGCAAAATTAAATAGATCTGTTTTAATAAAAAGTTCTTCTTCGTCCGCATCTGCCATCTGGTACGCAAGCCGTTCAAACATCAAACAAATTCTTTCTGCATTGTTCATAATCTCTAAAACACTGTTCAATAAAATTGCCTTCTTCTTTTCATCCGTCTTTTTTAGTTTATCCGCACGCTCCGGTATGCCCGCAGTTATATATTCGTCCGCTTCATCAATATTATTTTTAATAAAATTTCTTATCTCGCTTCTGCTTGCTTTAATTTTTATTTCATCTTTTATCGTTAATTCTATTTCACTCTTCTCTTCTTTCACAGCGTTTACTAATTGTATCATGTTCATTGTTGTACCTGTTCTTTTTTATTTTCAATATAAACCGCACACAGGCCAATTACTATTAAAGATTTCAACAAAGATTTTAAAGTCTTTTCCTAGATATGAAAAGAACGTTTATACAATTTTAATGACCGTTTAACTATGGAAAATAACTCTATAAAAAGCTATTTATACGAAACCATTCACCGCAATAAAAAATCGGTGATGCAGCTGGCAGATGAGACGAGCATAAGTTCAAGCTATCTTTACCGCTCGGCTCTTCCAACCGATGAATCCGGTGTCCGCTTCCCGCTCGATTATTTAATCCCCTTAATGAAAGCAACCAATAATTTTTCCGTCCTCAAACATATTGCCAATATCTGCGGATTCGTTCTTATTACTCTTCCCCATCTTAAAAAAAATAAAAAAGAAAAAAACGAATTCGTCTCGGAATACCAGGAAGCTACCGTTAACGCCGCAAAGAAATTAATCAACTTCTTTAATGGTCCTTCTAAAGAAAGTTTTAACGAATCCCAAAATGCTCTGAACATCGTCCTTGAAAAATCTTGCACCGCAAAACATTTAATTGACCGTGAATTCTCAGGTCAAATGGAGTTCTTTCTATGATAGCTCTTGCAATTAAATTATTTAATCCGCTTTCTCATTCTATTAAAAATATCTTTATAAATGCTTTAAAACCCATGACTGGCCTTATGAAGAGAGGGGCAATTAAAAAAACCTCTCTCCGCCAGCCGCGAAAAAGAAAATTTTATTTTACTTCTTCGGATTTTGACATCGCCCACTCTTATGCCAAAGGTCTTTCCGCTAGTCAAATTGCAATCGTAAAGAATATTAATGTCTGGACTATATATAGAAGAATAAATAAAATTAAAAATATCTCTCTATGTAATACACCAGATGAATTGAAAAATTATTTGAAAAATTGGTTGTCTTTATAATTTATATGAAAAATTATTTTATACAATTGGCAAAAGCTTTTTTGGTCTCCAACGGTTATAAGATTGTTCGTTCTTATGATAAACATCCTTCATTCAAATCACATCGTTCTAAAGAACTTTTGATAGAAATTGGGAAAAGAATAAAACTTTATCGTGAAATAAAAAAATATTCGCAGACAAAACTTGCTAAAGAAATAAATATAAGAGTTTATGCTTTAATTCTCTGGGAAAAGGGTTTAGGAGGCATAACACTTTTACACTTAAGAAAATTATCATCTGTATTGGGTATTCCTATTATAAAACTTGTTTGTATAGGCGGTATAAATGATAATAATAAAAGAAATATAAATTCTGTTTTTACTCAATCGGAATTGTCAACTGCCAAATTAATTATGCTAGGCTATGGCGATACAGAGATAGCATTTTTATTAAAGGAGAAAACAAGAACAATCCGCCACTATTCCAATAAAATAAGAAATAAACTCGGCTTACTTCATTATACACAGCTTGAACTTATTTCCAAATTAAATACTGATTTTATTTTTTAACTATGGCCGCCTTATGAAAAACTTATTATCTGTAAATTTAATTAGTCTCAAAGATTTAGCGCGTCTTATTGATAATGAAAATTTCCAACGTACCTACAACAATATTCGCCAGAGAGCACGTCGTGGTAAATACAAATCTTATCAATTAATTAAAGGAGAAGGTTATATCGATAAAAACGATTCTGCAATTCCTGTTACTATTCAAACCGTTATTCAAAACGAATCAAAGAATGTCACTCTGAGCGAAGCGAAGAGTCTGAATCAATCAACGACCGCCGATAACCGACAACCGATAACTGACAACCAAAATGAACTTTCAGATACTCAGCAACAAATAGCTCTCGCACGCGTGGATCTTCTCAATGCCTATTTGGAATATTCTTTTAAAATGAAAGACTATCACGGAAGCACCGTAACAGCTAAACACCGATTTGTTATTCTATATAATAATAAAGCTTTCCCTATTCTATTTGATAAACTGGGAAGAAAAACTTTCAAAACTATCGAACGCTGGAAAAAGATTTATGATGAATCCGGAAAGGATTACAGATCTCTTGCACCGCAATATAAAACCGGAAAAGCAACTTCAGTTACGCCGCAAGAATCCGATGTCCTTACAAAATTATTTTTAAATCCAAACCAGCCGTTGATCAGTGAAGTCGTCCGTCAATCTATTGATATTTTTATCGCTCGAAGATTTGATAATATAAAAAGTCCGCATACCTACCGCAGATATTTGGAAGATTGGAAAGCCGAACATTATGCCGATTATGTTTTCTTCCGCGAAGGTGAAAAAGCGCTCGATGATAAAATTCTTCCTTACCTCGAACGTGATTATAATAAGATTCAAGTCGGAGATATAATTGTTGCCGATGGTCATACTCTCAACTTCGAAATTATTAATCCTTACACCGGCAAACCCAAACGAATGACTATGGTGCTTTTCCTTGATATGAAAAGCAGTATGCCGCTTGGTTGGGATATTTCTCCAACAGAAAATGTTATGACTATAGCTATAGCTCTGCGAAGATCTATTTTGCGTCTCGGCAAATTCCCTAAAATTATTTATCTAGATAATGGCAGAGCTTTCGGTGCTAAATTTTTCAACGGTGTTGATTTTAGAACTGCCGGTATCACCGGTCTGTTCGAACGCATCGGTGCAAAAGTAATTACTGCAATTCCTTATCACGCTCAGTCTAAGACTGTTGAGCGTTTTTTCAAATCATTCGCTGAGATTGAAAGATTAATGCCTTCTTATTCCGGCACTTCAATCGAACTTAAACCGCCAAGAATGAATCGCGGTGAAAAACTTCACATGAAACTTTATGAAAAATTTATGCACGGCACTAGTATAGATGTATTCACAGCGCACAATGCTGTTGCGTGGTGGTTCGATCAATATGCTGCACGCAAACAGCAAGACGGTCATTTAAAAGGTTCTGCTCCTTCCGAAGTTTTTGCACTCGGTAAAGGACCCGGAGTTAATCGTATTGAACTTATTCACTTGATGATGTCCGAAGAAATAAAAACAATTTACCGCAATGGTATCCGTTTATTCAATACTTCTTATTGGAATGAAGCTCTATTTGGTAAAGATTGGTCGGAAGTTCTTATTCGATATGATCTTTTAGAGAACGATTCGATCTTCGTTTATGACCGCAATGGTGATTTTATCTGTGAAGCTAAACGTGTTGATAAAGTTCATCCGGCCGCCGGCATTCTTGGTACGGAAGAGGATGTTAAATTATTGAATCAGCAGTTGCAGCAGAAACAATCGTTAAAAAAATTAATTGTCGGAGATGCTAAACAATTCCTTGCAGATGAGATCTATCCAGCTGCTAAAAAGCAGTTCAAAGAAATAAACATTGTTAATATCAATCAAGAAGAACAAAAAACTATCGAGCAGCCGAAGAAAAAGAAAAAAACAATTGATGAAAGATGGGCTGATCCGGAACAAAAGAAATCAAAAACAATAGATTCTATCTCTAAAGCTGCGGAGGCTTAATGAAAAAAACTCTCTCTAATATTATTGATCGAGTTCAAAAAAGGAATGCAGTAGGAATTATTTACAATATCCCAAAGAATGAAACTGCTATCCTTATTAATAATCTTCTTGATCAACATAGATCTATTGTTGTACAGGGTTCCTTTGCGGATTGTTACAAAACGCTTGCATTCCGACTTGGCGTTCAGTTTAAACGAAAAGGGTTCCATTACTACATGCTTCCTTCGATCGCAGAAAATAAAATTGTGGTAGTTCTTGGTGCAGATTTAATAAAACCTTCTTACTCAAAAGTATTCGAGGAATTCAAAAATATAAAAATCCCGCTTCTGCTTCTTTTACACAAGGATGCTGCGCTGGATAAAATTAGAAGCTTTCCGGCTTTTTCACATGTTTTAACTATGGAACAAAATTTTAAGGAGATATAAAAATATATCCGGGACTGTCAAGCTTGCAGGCACAGTCAGTCCCGGTGTTCTCCTAACTAAAATAACAACGGAGGTATAAAAAATATGTCTAATCTAATCAATGAGCAAATTCTCGAAATCCGCGAACATCTCAAAAAATTTATTAACGACAATCCTCAGATCTCCAACAGGCAGATTGCAAATAACATCGGCAAGAGTACTACTCTTGTCAATCAATTTATTAATGATAAATATCCCACTCCTAGCACTCTTTCAGATTTTGCTTTTCTAATAAAAAATTATCTTGATAACGAACAGCTTGTCTTAAACGAATCTGTCAGCAAGGGCCATCTAAAATTCGCCGAGACTTCTGCCGCAAAAGATATTTTTAGAATTGCTAATTATGCTCTCACTGCCGGTAAGATCGGTGTTATTACAGGAGTGGCCGGTTGCGGAAAAAGTATTGCTGCCGATGAATACAAAAGAAAAAATCCCATTACAATTTTAATCCGCGTTACTCCTCTCGTTACTCCAAGAATTCTTCTCGATGATATTTGTGCAGAGCTAAAAATTCCCAAAGCATTCTACCGTGATACAATGTTCAAGTCCATCGTCAACCGCCTGAAAGGTACTAACCTTATCCTTATTATTGATGAAGGCGAGAACCTAAATACTCAATGCCTTGAGGTCATTCGCCGTGTCCAGGATTTTACCGGTATTGGTATGCTGCTTCTCGGCACTGGCAGATTATTAGACCGCCTGCGCGGACCTAAACGTGAACTACAGCAATTATTCTCACGCGTCGGCATTCAAAAAGAGATTAAGCTTCTTGTTCTTAATGATGTAAAATTAATTCTTGGACTCAATTTTCCGCCCGCTGTAAAATTTGCAAATACTTTTCTGCAGCTTTCAAAACAGAATGGGCGCTTGCTCGAACATCTTATCGCTCTCGTTAAAACAACAATTCAAAATACAGATGAAGAACTCTCGGATGATCTGATAGACGAGGCCGCTTCATCGCTTTTAACTTAGAATAGAATATATGTCAATCGAAATCACCACACATATCGCAGAGCGGTACATCCAGCGGTTCAATCCTCAGCTTGCTTCTATTGTGGATTATAATCAACGTTTAATCGAAGCTAAAAAGGCAATTAATCACATCTTAGAAGATGCTGTTTATATCAACAACGACGAGCGTGGCGTGCTTCTTAGAAGCAATACTTATAAAGCATACTTAGTTGTAAATCAAAGAACATTAATTACAATCTATCCGCTAGATGAGAAAACTAAAATCCGTGAACTAAAATTAAAAGGTCGTCATGGATAATAATTCAAAAAAATATTTACGCATTGTCTTCTCTAAGGGTTCGGTATATGATGTACCAATCAGTGTCGTTATCCATCATTATGCAAAAAGAGTTGTTCAACAAATAATGAATAAACCAATAAACGACGCCATTACTACTGCCGAAGTTTATTTCTCAACGGATCCCGAGCGCTTAATAGAACATGCAAATAACGGTATGAACTGGTATGATGTTCTACTCCGGGTTAATTGCATTAATAGAAGAAACGGTGAAGACAAAACTTCTGAATGGATTTCCGCAAAAAAAACTTTGGTAGAATATTAATGGATAAATGCGACTCTGAAATAATCTATAACGATATGCAGATACTTTCTAATAAATATAATCCTGCTGTTGTTTTTACTATTGCTGCAATTGCAGTCAGCGATCTTATGGGCCTTGAAAACTGGAAGAACTATTTAAACCTTTCTCTGCGGGACACGCAATTCCAAAAATTAATCATGGAGTTCGAACATGCAAAACAATAATACAATACCTAAAAATTATCTCGCTACTATCAAAACTTTTATCGGTGCGGATACTGCGGCAATTGAGATCTGGAATAAAATAAAAAATTTTACCGATCGGGAATCTCCGGAATGCATTGAACTCATCCGTCAATATCACGAAGTCCGCAAGCTGCGGAAGGAATTGTTCAACATGGAACTAGAAAAAGATTCTTTATTAAGTGTTGTAACTGTTAATTAAAAAGTCCCTCTCCTTTTTCAAGGAGAGGGATTTAGGGTGAGGTTGTGAGTTACAAACAAAACATATTGATGGAAGAAATGATCGGCGTACACGGAGCCGGTTACGGCACTCCTTTATTCCTTCAGAAAGATGAAGCTCCGGTTATCCATCATTCACTTCCTTCCTGGATTTGGAACGGTCATGAAGTCTCTCAAGAAGCATTACTCAAATTTGAAAATCACCTTGCTGCAAAAGAAATTGATTATCTCAACGCCGTTCTCAATCTCGGCGGTAACGCTACCGATAATGAAGTTGCAGAATATAAAAATTGGGAATCCGGATTCGTATCAGCACGCCGTAATGCCTTAATGAAAGTAGGAATTATCGTTTCGTACCCGGATAAATTCAAAATAGGTCCATCCGGTATAAAAAACACTTTATGGTTCGTAGAATTTAAAAAACTATTTATGCTCACTTTAGATTAACTATAGAGACGATGCGCTGCATCGTCTCACTAACAACGGAGGTAAAATGACTCAACAACTTGATGCTGCAATTTCTTTTCTTAACAATTATGCAGAAAATTTTGGCAGAAGAAAAGAACTAATTAGTTCACTTATAGCCAAAATTGAAAAACTTAAACCTGCGGTAGAAGATTACCGCAAGATCAAAGAACAATTGGATTCTCTTCAATCTCAAAATAAATCCGAAGAGAAATTTTTAATCAACATGAAAAATATGATCGAACATAACGAAATCGGAATCGGCGAAGGTCCGTTATTCGATCAAACTAAACCTGAATAAATTAATTATGCCACTCTCCCTCCCTTTATCAAAGGGAGGGCCGGGGTGGGTTCAAGGAGAATGATAATGAAAAAAAATAAACACACAACCGGTGTACTCTCTTCCTTCAAAGAAGTGAACGATACGCTCGGGCTTATTGCTGTTCTGCAGTTGGAAGCAGAGAAGAGAGAAAATGAAATGAATAAAAAACTTCTCGACATAAAACAAAAAGCTGAACCGGAAATAAAAGTACTACAGGATAAAATAGCGGAATATGAGTCTAAGCTGGAAGCATTCTGTAAATCAAACAAAAAAGAATTTGCCGTTTTCCGCAGCAAAGATCTCACTTATGGCCGAATCGGATTCCGCACCGGCAAATGGGCACTCAAATTTATTAGTAAGAAGTTTAACCTTGAATCCGCAAAACAGAAATTAATGGATTTGTTCGGTACCAAATACGTTGATATAGAAACCAAGTTGAACAAAAATAAAATTCTTAATTCTATTGAAAAGGGTTTGCTGACGGATGAAAAATTAGCCCTTGCCGGTATGAAACGAGTTAAAGGTGAAACCTCTTTCTATGAGATCGATTGGGATCAAATAAAACTGATCACCGACAACCGATAACAGAATACTGATGACCGATAACAAAAACATATTGCCCTTGCAGATTAAAAAAATTCACATTGCTAAATCTCAGCTCGGTCTGTCCGATCAGCAGTACCGGGATATGCTTTCCGGATTCAAAAATATATCCGGACTTCCATCCTCTTCTTGCAAAGAATTGAATTACGATCAAGCTGAAGTTTTGTTAAACATATTTATAAAACTCGGTTTTAAAGTAAAGCATAGCGGCAAGCAGTTAAAATATGAAGAGTTCGCTGGACGTGATGCAAAGTTTGCATCACCAAAACAAATGCGCTCCATTGATGCACTCTGGCATACTTCAATTAATGTCCGCGATAAATCCGATGAAGCTATGAACAATTTTATTTTTCATATAACCGGCATCAGTCATATAACAATGATATATGCAGTTCATGTCCACAAGATCCGCAAGGCAATTCAAAGTTTAAAGCCGTCAACTCATCACCCTTCTCCTAATTTAGGAGAGGAGTCGGGGGTGAGGTCATGAATCTAATATTATGGCTCGTAATCTTGCTCTTGCTCATAATCCTGCTCGGGTTCTTTTTACTCGGTGCAACCATGCTTTTAATTGCAGCTAAAAAACTATTTCAATGGCTGTTAAATGAACTATCAAACGTCATTCACACCTTCCTTAGCGGAGTAAAAGTAGAATGAAGTGTACTTGGATTATAGAGATACCAAACTATTTGGATTACTTCACTCCTGAAGAAAGAGAGATTATCGAACTGATCGGTTTGGAGAATACATTAAAACTTATCGAACACTTCGGCGGTACTGCAGTTTATTTTTCACGCTCATCACTTACTCAACTGAAGAAAGCTTATGTAATAAAGAACAAACACATCCACTACAACGATGCCGCCAGGTTATTGGATGTTGCAAAAACTACAATCTACAACTGGCGCAATGAAACTGAATAAATAATTTAAGGAGTTCTAGAAATGAAATCGTCAAAATCTTTTTTCATTATCATATTTCTTTTCTCATTAACGGCTTGTAGTCAGCCATACACTTGGAAAAATTCTAATATTAAAGATTTTGGGAAAAAATATCCTCATAAAGAAAGAGATTATGATACTCTGAAGAAGGGCGATATAGTCTGGATTTTCGATCAACACGATTCCAATTTTGGAAGACTTGCCATTATAACAAGCGATGAGTTTGGCAAAGATTATTTTGGGAATAATTCTTGGGCTTGGATACGTATTTATGAAAACAAAAATGATTCCGGCAGTTGCGGTGTAATGTTGTCCGGGATTTATAAGATTCATAACCAAGAGGAATTTGAACATTACTTTGAAATTGATTTAAGAATGAGAGGAAAAATAAAATGAAAAAATTTATGATTTACATCGAACAAGAAATGCATTGTAATAACAGACTACAGAAAGAAGTTCAAAATCTTTTAAAAGATTTTGACCGAAAAATAATCGTTCAATCTCAGCTTGCTTTAATGAAAAATAGAATTAAATGTTTTGTAAACGCATGCAATATAAAATATCCTCAATGCACTCCGGTTAAAATTGAATTTAATGAATCACATCTTCGGACAGATATTTTCTTGGAAGGTTTTTTTCCAACCAGAATGAGACTCTTATCTGGAGAAGATTGGGAATAAAGAATTTTAATAAAGGATTAATCTATGAACAAAATAAAACTTGGCTATGTAATTCCATCCGGTGATCCGGTAGAAATAAATCCTTCTCATCTAATCGTCACCGGCATCACCCAGCTTTCCGGCAAAACTACAACACTGGAAGCGCTCATCTCACGCAGCGGTTCAAAAGCAATTGTCTTCAAAACCAAACCCGGTGAAAAAAGCTTCACGCTCGGGACAGAAGTTCCCCCATTTTTCCGGGATAGAAGTGATTATGAATTCGTCCGCAGCCTCATCGAAGCTTACGCAAAAGAAAAACTCTCGATAGAAAAAGGTTCGCTCATGCAGCTTTCCAAAGGCAGCAAGGATTTGGAAGAAATAAAAATTCGTGTTGATGAAGCTCTCGCCGGCGGTAAACTTCGCGGTATTAAGGAAGAAATTTACACCCGTCTTCAGCATTACCTTTCTAATCTAATTCCGCAGATTAAATATGCGAACTTCTCAAGCACATTAAATCTTGTTGCCGGCATTAACATTATGAACCTTGAACGCTACACCGAAGAAGCGCAGTCGCTTATCATTCATTCCGTTGCCGATGAAGTTCTAAAGAATCAGAACAATATTATTCTCGTCATCCCGGAAGCTTGGAAATTCATTCCCCAGAAATATAATAACCCGTGCAAGCGCGCAGTGGAAAGTTTCATCCGTCAAGGCGCCGCTAATCAAAATTATATTTGGATTGATTCTCAAGATATGGCCGGTGTTGATAAAATTCCGCTTAAACAAATTAGTACCTGGATTCTCGGTTACCAGTCGGAACGCAATGAAGTTAAACACACTCTCGATCAGATCTCCCTGCCGGCTAAACTTAAACCTGGTCCGGAAGAAATTATGCAGCTTAAGATCGGGCAATTCTATCTATCCTCAAATGATCAAATGAACAAAGTGTACGTCCAGCCTGCCTGGCTCGATGATGAAACCGCTGCCGGTATCGCTAAAGGAGAAAAAGAAATTCCGCAAGGTAAAAAAATGGAGTTCGATCTCAAGAAAATGAATCTTGAATTAATCGCTCAATCTAATCCTGCTGCTGTTCTGGAAAAACAAATGCATTCCCCGGATAATATAAAACTTGCAGATGAAATTAATGAACTCCGGAAAGACATCTTCGCAAAACTTCAAGAGTTTTATGAGTTCTGCATTCAGCTTAATAACAATTTTACTAATCTTAAACCGGAAATTAATGAAGAATTAATCATCGCTAAACTCCTTCAAAAAATAAAACTTCCACAAATTCAAGCTGCTGCGCCTTCACCTAAAATAGATGTTGATGCAATCATTAAAGAAATACTTCCCAAACTTCCTGCCGGCGGATCTTCTGCCATCTATCAAGTCGCTCCTCTCGAAAAAATCAAGAGGGATTTCGTCGAAGAAATCCGCCTTAAGATTGTCGAAGATATTAAATCTCTCAGTGCGGATGAAAAGAAAGCGCTGCGTTATTCGGAAACTAAAGATTCCGATATAGCACCAAATGAATTTGTTACAAAATGTTTTCTCCTCAGCGTCGGGGGATCTGCTTCTACAAAGATTTCTAACATTCTTAAAACTCTTCTCAACCGGGAGTTTATAGAAAAGACTGCCGGCAGCCGGTACAGAAAATCTATGCGCAAAAGAATAGATACTTTAATCGCCGGTCACGATGCAACTCCGGAAGAAATAGATCTGCTTTATAATCACTTATTATCAGAATTAATTTAATATATATGAAAGATAACGAACTGAAGCTGAATAAGATTTATTGGGTTGAAATTATCGATCAATCGCTCAAAGAACTTTTCAGCAGGCAAATGAAATGTAAATTTACCGGCATACTTTTCCGCTCCGTTGAAAATGAAAAACAAACTTTCTTCCTATCACAATTAAAAATATTTCGAGAAGCTACATGAATACTAAAAACCCTTTTATTGCTCGTTTATTAAGAAGCATCGAACCGCTTCCGCATAACGTTTATGATTATTCAAAACTCGATCTCATTGATGTTGATATATTCAGCTTAAAAGCAGCACTCTTAATTTTTAATCTTGATGATAAAAAGAGATCTCGCTGGATTCCCCTCAGCCAAATCAAAAAAGATAAACACAACAACATCTGGCTTCCCAATTGGCTCTTAGATAAAATAAAAACTGATGATAAAAATGATTAATAAATCTGAACCGAAGATTTGCGACTATTGTAAAGAAAATCCGGGTCCTCATCCATCTAATCCGCTTCTATGGTTCGGCTTTCTAGATAAAGAAACTGAGCAACTCGTTTGTTGGCATTGCCGCAACAAGCATTATAAAATTAAAAGTGCTTCCGGTACAAAAGATTTTTCAATTGTAGAATATCCTGTTCCTCTGTAATTGCAACTATATAAATAGTTAGATAAATTTCATTCGCTTAAAACCCATGTCAGTCGGCCAATACAAATTTCGTCGGCCGACTTTCTTTATGCTGTGAGGTATAGAGGTCCGCATGGGTGGACAAGCAAAAGTCGGTCGGCTTATTTAACATGCCAAAAAGTCAGTTCAAATCTTGCTTAAAACTCATTTAATCTTGTCACTTTTGTCACTTTAAAACTTTTCTTCAAAAAATTATTCATCACCATATCTATTTATATTCATATTACTTACAAAGAAGTGACAAAATTCTGTTTGTCACTTTAAATTGGATTTTAAAGTGACATTTAAAGTGACAAATCTTAGAGAATTTATTCATCCGGAGTGTTTGGCGAGCAGCAATATATAATTCAATTAAACGCTATTAAATGCGTTTTAATGGTTAATAGAACAGTGTTCTAAACTTATTAAACACGCGCTTTTTATTTCTCAAACTACTTGTAAATAAGTGCATTTTCGTAATAAAAAATGTAATAATTCTCAAACCTTCTTTTTCTGCTTCAATCCCGTAAATGATTAATATATATATGTTTGTGGCGTTTTCTCAAGCCTTCTGCTTTTCTCATTTTACACATAAACTTATAAGAAAATCCTCTAAAAATTTTCCTTGACTAGTGTACATTTGTACACTATATTTATAGTGAACAAATGAGCACTACTATGAAAACAGTTTTAACAGAAAAACAACAAGATATTCTGAACTTT
>Ga0172375_10003994_pt1 | contig 22121 bp, 21 predicted proteins | sample LakKiv1m_FD_114537 | JGI IMG/M metagenome (GOLD analysis project Ga0172375, IMG submission 114537) | Freshwater microbial communities from Kabuno Bay, South-Kivu, Congo - kab_092012_11.1m | ecosystem: Environmental > Aquatic > Freshwater > Lake | place: Democratic Republic of the Congo... | reverse complement strand
TGTAGCCCCAGGCGATCTTGTCGTTGTGACCGGCGACGATACCCGGTACGCTGGGGAAGGAGAAACCGGTCACTTCGAACGGGCAGGCCTCTGTTTTGGGTAGGCAGTGCAGGGCATTCTGGTACCAGATGGAAGGCATCTGGATGCCCAGGTGCATGTCATTAGCCAGCAGGGGCATGCCGGTGGAGGTCAATTCACCGGAGACCGCCCAACTGTTTGAGCCGATGCCGGAGCCGGAGGGACCCAGGACGGTATCCAGTAGGGTGAGTTTCTCGGCAAGGGGTTTGAAGTCCAGGCTTTGAATAAGGAATGCGGAACTTGAAACCTGGGATGTGAAACCTGAAACATTGCCCGCATTTTCCCCGATAGCGGGCACAATCACTGGATGATCTTGCGGGTAGGGCGGAAATAGTTCATTTAATTGTTCTGGAGTGAGCGTTTTGAGCAGGATGGCGCGCTCGATCTCGGCGTCCATGTTGCCGCCCAAATCCCATGCCATTGCCTTGCCCCAGGTCAGTGAATGGATGGGCGTCCAAGCTTCGATGCTGTAATTCGGGTTGAGCAAGCCGGTCAGGATCAGGTATTCCAGGCTGAGTTCGACTGGTTCGCGCTCCTGGATGTAGGCGTTCACGCCTTCGGTGAAAGCGTCCAGGATAGCTTTGGATTCGTCTCCCAGCGCGGCGTATTCGGCTTCAGCGGTCTGCCGCCAGCCGAGCGTACGCAGGAACATGTCGGTTTCGACCTGCCCTTCGCCGAACATCTCGGATAACCGCCCGGAACCAAGGTGTCGCCAGAAATCCATTTGCCAGAAGCGATCTTGCGCGTGGACGTAACCCTGCGCAAAGAACAGGTCGTGGGTGGTGCTGGCGTAGATATGCGGGATGCCCATGCTGTCACGGTAGATGTCAACCGCGCCGTCCAACTCGGACACCTGGATTTCCCCGTCAATTTTAGGGAATGATTTTGGCGCTACGGTTTTGGGAATATAATTTTTAATGTAGAAGGCTCCCGCCGACCCAGCCAGCAAAGCTAGTAAGACCAAGGCGATCAGGATGATAGTAAGTACGCGACCATATTTTTTCATTTTCTCCTCCAGTTGGCGATTTTTCTCCGTGACAGTCGCTTTGCAAAGCGACTGTCACATACTTTATTAATTACTCACATCTAATAATCTTGGATACCAATATCACAAGATGTTTACCCCCGGTTTGCCATGCGCGGAGGCTGATTTGTTTAGCAGGATGATGACTTCAGCGTTTTGTTTTTCAGCCGTGTGGATGCCGCGCGAGAGATATTCCGCGATGGCCGGCGTAAGGGGACCATCGATCGTGATCACCAAAGCGGTTGGGCTGCTGTCTTGGGCATTGGCGGGGATAACAAGAATTGATAGAAAAAATAGAACCAAAAGCGAATGTATTAAACGCTTGTTCATGATCATTCTCCTGATCTATTATAGCATTCAGTTTTGAAAAATTATCAGGAATTTGGAATTATGATATCCAACTAAGCAAAAGCAAATTTGGGATTACCGATTATTGATTGACTTAGGAAAGCTTTGATTTATGATCGCCACCTCTGTAAACAAGGAACGAAGCATCACGAGGTAGATACTTTACTCCTAAAGCTATATCTTGGGTGAAAGTATAAATTATTTTTAAACTACGCAAAAATCATTGGAAAACAATTTCTTGTGATAAAATATCCTTGGTAGTTGACAGCAAGTTGGTGAAAATATTTTTAAACCTAAGTTGCATGATCATGGAGAAACGTTATTAAATTACCTTTTATTCATTTAACTGGTTGTAATAAAAGAACTAATCAGGATGCGGAAAAGCACCCATTTTTTTTATTAAAGAAAGAATAAGATTGGATCAAGATCAATATCAGAAATCACTGCATTGACGGAGATTATTGCTGTGAAAAATAAGATAAGAAACCAAAAATTTGATATTGCAATACTGGTATTTTCGCTGTCTTTGCTGGCATTCTCGGCAGCTAATACTGCCAATATCGACGAAAATGATAAATATGCCTGGGGCACAAACGTCGGATGGCTCAACTTCAACGATGCCAATGGCGGCGTTACGGTCTACGACGATCATCTCGAAGGCTATGTCTGGGGTGAAAACATCGGTTGGATTCGTTTAGGAACTCACACTGGAGGCGGCGAACATACCTATGCCAACGATGCTGCCGATACTTACGGAGTCAATAACGATGGAGAGGGGAACCTCTCCGGCTATGCCTGGGGCACCAATGTTGGCTGGATTAACTTCAATCCCGAACATAGTCAGGTGACGATAGATGCAGAGACCGGCGACTTTGACGGTTACGCCTGGGGAGAGAATATCGGCTGGATCCACTTCCAAAACAGCAGCCCGGCATACAAAGTCAAAACAATTTGGAGACCCATATCAAATCACTATCGAATATGGTTGATTTATATCATAAAGAATTAAGAATATTTAACCTCGATTAGACCTGATAGTTCTGGATAGGACATGATGAAAAAACCAATGAAAATCAACTACAAAATTACAACCTTTGTACTCCTGGCTATTGCGCTTTCGCTACTGATGACCGTTGTAGCGCTGGCTGGGAACCTTGATTCCCCATCTAATCCAAGTTCATCGTTCTCATTTACCCTCGAGGACATTTATAACCGTTTGAATGAAGGTACGGCGGGAGCGAAGAGCGCTTTCACCGAACCAAGCAGCGCTCCGGGCAGCACGATGCACACGCTGAACGATATCATGGGGAAGGCGCCTGCAGTGGACAATACAAACGGCGCGACTGCAGACGAAGTATTGACAGATAAAACAGTATGGGGCTTGACGAGCGGAGAGTGGGGTGTGATCACTGGGACTCTGCCGCTCTCTGCGCTGCCTAAGACCGGTCAGACCACCAGCTACGCCACCGGCGATGATGGCGACTTACAGAAAGGCGTTCCTTGGCCGAATCCACGCTTTACGGTGAACGTTGACAATAATGGAGATGGGGATTGTGATGATGCTGGTGAAACCTGCGACGGCACAGTGACTGATAACCTGACTGGGCTGGTCTGGTTGAAGAACGCCCATTGCTCTGATATGGAAGATTCTTGGCTTGAAGGACTGCCGTATTCTAACGCACTGTATGACGGATGTACCAATTGCTTTGGTGGTACAACGGATTGTGGGTTGTCGGATGGTTCCGAAGCCGGAGACTGGCGGCTACCGAATGTGAATGAGCTATTTAGTCTGATCAATTTCGGCGAGCCAAACAGTGCTGCATGGTTGACTGCCAATGGCTTTGTAAATGTTAAGTCTGTCGATTGGGAATGCTATTGTTCTAGTACTAACGTTCCGGATTCGGTGCTTGATGCCTTTAGCGTACATCTGAAAAACGGTTTATTAATCCCTAACGGTATAAACGAACGCTGCTACGCCTTGCCAGTTCGCGACGCGCAATAAGCGCTTAGATAAGATGACTCTCTGGATGCCTTGAGATGAGCAAGTGGGGACATCCTCCCTTGTACCGCACGGCAAAAAAAGGATGCTGATGTCTCTTTACCAATTCATTGGAGTTTTAGCTGCGCGATGAATAACTTGACCGAAAAACAAGCAGAGGGTAAAATATGAGTCCAATGCGGGCGTCGCCAAGTGGTAAGGCATCAGCCTTCCAAGCTGACATTCGCCGGTTCGAATCCGGTCGCCCGCTCTAGAAACCTCAGGCAGTTCGCCTGAGGTTTTTTCTTTCCTTTATCCCGCTAAGATCTCTCTTGCCTTGGTTAGCTGTTGTCTGACTGCCTCTGGCGCGGTGCCGCCGATGGCGTTTTTGCGCGCGATGCTGGCGCGGATATCAAAGACCTGGTTGACATCCGATTCAAATACAGCGCTGATGGCTTGGAAATCACCTATTGATAATTGATTGAAGTCAATGCCTTGTTGAATGGCGCGACGTACCGCCTGTCCGGTCAGTTCATGCGCCTCGCGGAAGGGTACGCCTTTTCGGACGAGATATTCCGCCAGGTCGGTCGCTAACATGGCTGGATCGATGGCAGCACCCATGCGATCTGTGTTAACCGTCAGGGTACGCAGCGCTTCGGAAAGCACCGGCAGCGCCGCCATGAGGGTATCGAAAGCCTGGAAGACGGGTTGCTTATCTTCCTGCAGGTCTTTATCATAGGTGGAGGGTAACCCCTTGAGCACTGCCAGGAAACCGGTCAGCAAGCCCAACAACGTGCCGGCTTTGGCGCGTGTTAATTCAAAGACGTCCGGGTTGCTTTTTTGCGGCATCAGGCTTGAACCGGTGGAAAAGGTATCGTCAAGGCGAATGAAAGCGAATTCGCTGGAGGAATACAGGACGACCGATTCTGCCAGCTTGCTGAGATGCGCGCCGAACAGCGCGCTGTCAAACAGGAACTCAGCCGCAAAATCGCGATCTGAGACCGCATCTAGGCTGTTTTGGGAAATCGATGTGAACCCGAGCGCTTCAGCCATTGCTTCACGGTCGATGTCGAAAGCGCAACCCGCTAAGGCGCCGGATCCGAGCGGCAGCACAGCGGTTTGTTGGCGGGTAAATTGGAGGCGTTCCCGGTCGCGCTGCAGCGACCAGAAGAAAGACAGCCACCAATGGCTGAGCAGGATCGGTTGGGCGCGCTGCAGGTGGGTGTAGCCGGGTAATATGATATCCATATCCATTTCGGCGCGTTCGATCAGGGTGGATTGCAACATTCGAACGGCTTTTTCTAATTCGTCCAATGCCTGTAGGACCCACAACCTGAAATCGGTCGCCACCTGATCGTTGCGGCTGCGTCCGGTATGCAGTTTACCGCCGACCGCTCCGATGATCTCTTTCAAGCGCCGTTCGACCGCGCTGTGAATGTCCTCGTCGCTTTCCTGGAATGTAAAGCGCTTCTCTTCAAATTCAGCCTGTATCTGCTCGAGACCGCTTTTAATGTTTTGATATTCCTCATCGCTCAGGATGCCCGCAGCATTGATAGCCTGCGCCCAAGCCAGGCTGCCGCGCACATCCTGCACTGCCAGGCGTTTGTCGAAGGGCAGTGATGCGTTCAAATCCCAGGCTTTGGGGTTCATTTTTGAGCTAAAGCGACCCGACCATAATGTCATAGATGCCTCCGTTTGGATCGTTTTGACTGGATCAACAAGCAGATCGGTATGATCTTCTTTTCATGATCTCAAGCTAATTGTAACCGGTTTCAGAAGTGTGTAAGTGGGATCAGCGCCGATTGTTTCTTTGAAGATAAATTTTCTTTTCCTTGCAGCATTGGGCATTTTGGTATAGAATAAGGGTTGCCTAAGGGCCCGTAGCTCAGCGGTCAGAGCGGACGGCTCATAACCGTTTGGTCGCAGGTTCGAATCCTGCCGGGCCCACTTTTTATTAGCTTGTCCAGATAAGTTAAAAATAGATGGGAGTTTAAGTAATAACTGGATCCCCAATGCGCTCAATCTTTCAAAACCCAAAATATCAAAATCTCATCATAATAAGTTTTGCTTTATTTATATGGGTGTTATATGCAGTGATTGGTTCCGGCGATGAATTTTTCGATGGATACCGAAAATTGGTTTTAAATCCCACCGATCTGATTCCAACATTTGGAAATCCAATCATGTATAACCCTCCTTGGTTAGCGCCTATTTTAGCTCCTTTTATCACAATGCCCGGAAGATCAGGGTATGTAATTTTTATTGGGGTAACTATTTGCATGTTTCTATATTCCATAAATATTTTTAAAGGCAATCCGATTTATACTTTGGTTTCAGCTCAACTTTTCTGGATTTTATGGTGGGGACAAATCGAAGGTATCGTAATACTAGGTATCGCTTTGGGCTGGGTTGCTTATAAAAAACAATCATGGGAATTATTAACCCTCGCTTTACTATTAGGAGCACTTAAACCACAGATTGGAGCAGTACCTCTTCTCGCTATATGGTGGTGGTTTGGGAGTGACCGTTGGAAATCACTAGCTATTTTTATTAGTGTGGTAATCGTGACAATTATTATTTACGGTCCTTGGCCATTATGGATTTTTGAAGGCATATTATGGATCACAAATAATACTCAATATGGCCCATGGAATTCATCGATTGGTTTATTAGGTTTGCCTCTGTTTATCCCAGCATTACTTATAAAATTAAATCACGAACAACGTCTAATTGCTTTAATCGCTACATCCGTTCTAGTATCACCCTATATGCCTTTTTACAGCACAATTATTTTGTTTTTATTTGATATACCACTGTGGATGATTGTTTTTGCATTAATTGGTTATTTTCCGAATGTTTTGGGAACAGCAATAGCTTGGAATGGTATTGTTCTTTTACCTATTAGTATTCTCGCTTGGTTGTACTTCCCATTTTTAAAACCCTTTATTATTAGGATTTTAAAAATGAAGTCAAATCCATATCGTTGAAGTATAACCATAGCAAATCATAATAAATATTGCCTAAATATTGGTAATTGAATCGATTCTTGTGTTGTTTACTTTTTAGGATTAATATCATATTAAAGAAAAGATTAACAGGTTATTATTGAGAAATCAGTATTTACCTGACTAGTAATGACTTTGATACATCAGGAAGAATTATTTAAGGATTTGACCGCAAGTGTGCAAGAAGGGTTGCCATACCAGGAAATTAAGTTCCGGCTCATCGTCGCTTTGTTTTTGAACCTTTACAAGTAAAGCGCATTCGTGATTCATATGGTCTTACACAAGAAAAATTCGCTACATTATTGGGTATCAGCGTGGGTACACTGCGTAATTGGGAACAAGGGCGTCGCAAGCCTGAAGGTACTGCGCTGATCTTTTTGAAAGTCGCTGAAAAACATCCGGAAGCAATCCTAGATGTCGTCCAGCTAATCGAATAGCAGAAATCATATTTATATTTTCAGTGATCAAGCACAAGATGAGTACTCCTTTCTTTTTGTTTTATGCTGGCAAATTCGTGTACGAATTCTTGAAACAGTCAACAAATTCAATCTCCGGTATTTTCCAAATTCTCTAAGGCCTCAATAGCGCTGTCTGCATCCTTATAGCGAGATACTCGACCGGCTTTGATATCCGCTTGTGCTTCACGCTCCATTTTCTGCTAGCGTTCAGTCCAAAACCAGGCTTGATCTGCGGGAATAGTCACCACTCGGTTCTCTCCTTTCCTGTTCTCAATCTTGTACTGTACGAACGCTTACTCCCATTAAGCCAGCAAACGCGGATTGACGCACCCCATCTAAGATTTCTAAACCAATATTTCTATCAGACATTTTTGATTTCCTAAGGTTTCCAATATTCATAACCAACTCCGCGATATCGCTTTGCAATTGTTTCAGCTCCTTCTCCTATTCCTCCTAGTCACCTAAGTACTTGTTAACCCTGTTTTGCGCATTTTCACGAATATTGTAGTAGTAAAAGGAGTAATCGAAGCTATGATAAACGCCCCTCGGAAATCCATGTTGCGTCAATTCATACAGAAGGTCTACGTCAGCCGTAGTGCAGAGCAGCACGCCATGGGCGATATCGATCTGGGCGTCGGCGTATTGCGGCGCTGCTTCAAATATCAAGGTCGAAGGATTCGGCATGATTGATCCCCACCCCTCGTTCGTGGCGGCGAGCGTCTCGGTTCTCGTTCAGGTGATGGGGTTGATCACAAGCCCCGTAAGCCCTGATAAGACCGGATTGACGCCCAACTCAACATCAGGCGCCTGCGTGTTGTAGGAGATGATAACCCCCGTGTCGTCCATACCTTCAGTGAATTTCAAATGTGGATTGTCCGCTAGGATTTGAGCCGTTACGGGATAGCCGATCACATAGGCGGCAATCATTCTTTAATAGACCTCCGGGTGATCTTTCAGATACCCGGTCATAAGGTTAATCAATACGTTTGATCCCTGCGAATGACCGGCTAAAATAAACGGCCGGCCGGCATTGAAGTTCTTGATATAGTAGTTGAAGGTTGCAAGAGATAGGATTATCCCAACCGCAATCACGAATTGATGGGTTATATTTAATTTCATTTTCTATTTATCCTTACTTTTTAGCTAGATGCATTGGGCATTGTCCTGATTCCCTTAACCTAACGGAGTGATAACCCAAACAATTCTTGTATAAAACACAACCAAACAACATTATACCTAAAAAGCACACTATAATTCACGATGAAAATATTAGTAATGGAATATTATCATTCAATAATCACGGATAAAAATTGTTGAATACGTTTTTCTAGTAAAGATACTGGACAAGTATCGATTTACAGAAAATTCGCGACTCAATCCTATGTTACCCTGAGTATACCTAACTATTTCGCAATAGTAGCTCTGGTTATCGATCCGCTTCACTACTTTGTATACGGAATGGGGGCATTGATGGCTGCGTTTGTTGATGTACAATTATTTCATGGGTATTTGATTTCTTGTCTATGGAGAAAGCGGATGAAAGATTTGATCAAACGAATTGAACAGACGGCTGCGGAGACGGAATTCTGGGGTGTCGTTTCGCTGTTTAAAGAAAATGAAGCAATATACAATAATGCTTTTGGCTATCGCGATGTCAAGAATAAATTGCCTAATACGATCACTACGCGCTTTGGAATCGCCTCCGGAACCAAAGTCTTTACTGCTCTGGGAATTGGTGTGCTGATCGACCAGGGATTGATGACTCTGGATACGACAATGGCAGAGCTAAGCTCTGAATATGCGGGTTTTATCGATGAACGAGCCACGATCCTACAACTGCTGACGCATACTTCGGGTATCTATGATTATTACGACGAGGAAATCGAAGAGGATTTTGAGAACTTTTCGGTGGAGATACCCTGGTATGAACTAGAAACGCCATCAGACTATATTCCCTTGTTTAAGGGCAAAGCGATGAAGTTTCGTCCGGGAGAGCGATACTCTTATTCCAATGGCGGCTATGTATTTCTGGGGATATTGATCGAAAAGCTGACCGGCGTGCCCTATCGAGAGTTCATTCATGAGCATGTTCTGAAAGCAGCCAAAATGCACAGCTCAGGTTTCTACGCTTTCAATGACCTACCTGAAAATACAGCCAATGGGTATTATGAGGATAGAAGAAAGACAAATATCTATCAACTCCCGATCAGGGGCGGCGGGGATGGCGGCATGTACACCACAACGGATGATCTGATGTCTTTTTGGGACAACCTTCTCTCGAACCGCATCCTTTCCGAAGCGCTTACGAGAACATACTTGAGCACACACGCTAAGATCAATGATCGCATGGGATATGGCTGCGGTATCTATAAACGCCTTGATGGCAGCATGTTTTCAATTGTGGGCGGCGATGCCGGGGTGGGGTTTGATTCCAGGTATATTTTGCGGGATAAACTGACCATCAACATTCTCTCCAATATCACAGACGGAGAGAGTGATTTGAGAAAGTTCATCCTTGATAACTTGGATGATTAATTATTGGATACTGTTGATTGTTAGTGGTGTAAACGATCAAGGTAGATTTATATTGATAAGTCCAATTCTTGCTGGAAAAATTTTGGAGTTTCTCGATGATGAGTCCGTTCTTTTATTGACAGTAAGCTACACAATCTTCGGATTACTCGTTGGATCAGTTCAATGGATACTCTTGCGAAGGCGCTTTTCCAAGTCGTTGATTTGGCTGTTGAGCAGTGCGGGCGGACTCGGTTTAAGAACCGGTTTGGTTTTGGTTACTAACCTGATCGATCAATATGGGATAATTTCTATCATTGTAGTAGTTCTTGTGTACAGTGGAGTGACTGGATATGTCATATCATAGTTGGCAGCCGTACATAGAAAAACTGATAGAAATTTGGTCAATACCGCGTAGACGCAGCCCAGCAATCAAATTGATTCAAAACGACTGCCGTTTTTTATGCGGCAGTCGTTTGATTTCGGATTAGGATGAAAAGATTATTCTTTCCTACGCGGTATTATTTTATCTTTTCGATCTTAACCGCGCAGGCTTTGTATTCAGCCGTCCTGGTTTCTGGGTCGTAGACGTTATTGGTCAGCCAGTTGGCGTTGGCTTCTCGGAAGTGGAAAGCCATCCACACCATTCCGTCTGGGATCTCATCGGTAATACGTGCTCGCACCTTCACTGAACCGCGTCGCGAACTGACCTGGATATATTCCTGATCAGCGATACTGAGGCGCTCTGCGTCAGCGGGTGAAATATCAGCCGTTTCTTCGGAGAGCATTTGGTCAAGACCGGCGCGACTGGTCTGCGTACGGGTGTGATAATGATACAACCGTCGACCGCTGCTGAGCACAAATGGGTAATCCTCATCTGCAATTTCTGCGGGAGGTGTCCAATCAATGACCTGGAATTGTCCTTTACCCCGCGCGAATTTGCCGTCCTTGTGCAGGTATTTTGTTCCAGGATGGTCGAGGGTTGGGCAGGGCCACTGCAGTCCATCACCTTCGATACGGAAATACTTGATCCCTGCATAGGCTGGGACGAGCTCGGAAACCTCGTTGTCCCAAATTTCCTGGGGGCTATTAGATTCCCATTTTTGACCCATATGTCGGGCAATCTCGCGGGCGATCCACCAACCCGGTTTTGCCTGTCCCGGCGCTTCTTTGATCTTGCGCACACGGTTGACGCGGCGCTCGCTGTTTGTGAAAGTACCTTCTTGCTCGCTCCAGGCTGCTGCGGGTAGGATCACATGAGCAAAACGGGTGGTCTCGGTTGGGAAGATGTCTGCGCAAACCAAGAATTCAGCTGATGACAGCTCATGCTCAATCTGATTAATATTCGGTTCTGAATTGGCTAGATTCTCGCCGACGATCAGGAAGCCGCGCACCTTTCTTGATGGTAAGCTAGAGAGCGCGTCCGGGGACATCATGCCGTTCTCTGCGGGTAAATTATCCACTCCCCAGGCTTTGGCGAACTTGGCGCGGGCAGCCGGGTCAGTGACTTTCTGGTAACCTGGATAGGTCTCTGGCAAAGCGCCCATATCGCAGGCTCCTTGGACATTGTTTTGACCGCGTAGAGGATTGACGCCTCCGCTTTCCACCCCCATATTACCAAGCAGCATTTGCAGGTTAGCCACAGACATGACATTATTTTTCCCACAGGTATGCTCGGTAAGTCCTAGGGTGTAACAGAGCATACCGGGTTTAATGGAAGCCATCAACCGAGCGATCTCTTGGATCATCTCGACCGAGATACCTGAGATTTGTGAGGCTCTTTCGGTTGGGTATTCCAAGACCTTTGCTTTGAAAGCCTCGAAGTTTTCGCAGTTAGCATCTACATAGTCTTTATCATACAGATCTTCTGTGATCAGCACATACATGATGCCGCTGAGGAAAGCTACATCTGAGCCGACCTTGATCTGAGCGAATATATCCGCCTTCTTCGCCAGGGCGTGTTTTCTTGGATCAGCTACAATCAGTTTAGCGCCCTTCTTCAAAGCGCGCTTGATTAAATACGAAGCGACAGGATGTGCTTCGGTTGTGTTAGTGCCTGTCAAAAAGAATAGTTTTGCGTTTTCAAATTCACTGAACGAATTTGTCATTGCTCCAGAGCCAAAAGTTGTTGCCAGACCGGCAACGGTGGGAGCGTGTCAAGTACGGGCACAATGGTCGATGCTGTTTGTGCCAATCACCCCCCTGAATAGTTTTTGAATATTATACGATTCCTCGTTGGTGCTTCTCGCACAGCTTACGCCAGCGATCGCATCTGGTCCTGATTCATTAATGATTTGCTGGAATTTCATGGCTATAAGATCTAAAGCTTCATCCCAGCTTGCTTCACGGAAATCATCTCCTTCTCGGATGAGTGGGGTTGTGAGTCTGTCTTCAGAGTAGATGAAATCATAGCCGAAGCGACCTTTGACGCATAATTGTCCATGGTTTGGTTCAGCATCCTCTACACCGGTTACTCGGACTATCTGATCACCCTTGACATGCAGGTCGAGCTGGCAGCCAACACCGCAATAGGGACAGGTGGTACGTACTGTGCGTGTTTCCCAACGCCGTGCCATACCGATGGATTTCTTTTCGATCAAAGCGCCAACTGGGCAAAGCTGGACGCATTCACCGCACTGAACACAGGTTGATTCTCCCATTGGAAGGTCTGTATCGAAGATGATTTTGGTATCTGATCCCCGGTAACCGAAATTAATCACTTCGTTCACTACCAATTCATTACATCCGGCGACACATCTACCACACTGGATGCACTTATTGGGGTCATGGATGATGAACGCTGATGAAATATCCTTTTCTTCGTGTTCTCTGACAAGAAAAGCAGGAGTCTCGATCCCTAAATGATAAGCAGCGTCCTGGAGCTCACAGGCGCCGTTCGCCTCACAGGACAGACAATCATGATTTCCATTTGCCAGCATCAGGCTGACGACTGCCTTGCGCGCATCCAGTACACGCTGGGTAGCAGTTTGAACCTTCATCCCATCGGTTGCGTTGAGAGAACAGGATGTCTGAAGATCACGCATTCCTTCAACTTCCACCACGCAGGCTCGGCAATTGCTGGCTGCCCCTGTTCGTTCATGGTAGCATAGGGTTGGGATGTAGAAGCCGTTATCACGCGCTATCTGAAGCACGGTCTTGCCTTCTTCAAACGAATATTGTTTTCCATCTATGTGAATTGTATTGCTCATTTTGAAATTCCTTTATTGAATCAACGCTTCGAATTCCGATCTAAACTTGGTCACCATCGCCAAGATTGGCGCTGAAAATGCTTCGCCGGTTGGACACTTGGTCAATCCAGCAATTGTGTGACATAAGTGAATTACTAGGTCAATATCTTCCATTTTTCCGTACCCCTCAACGATGGAGCGCAGTTTGCTCTCGATCACCAAGGAACCTTCGCGACACGGAACACACTGCCCGCATGACTCGTGGTGATAGAACTCGATCGTCCGTAGGGCAAGCTCCGGAATGGAAACGCTATCGTTGACTACGATAATGCCTCCCGAACCCAGCGATGTGCCAGCTTTCTGGCAGGAGTCAAAATCGAGCGGCAGTCCTTCGGCTTCCTCAGCGGTCAGGATTGGAACCGAAAGCCCTCCCACGATCACCCCTTTCAGGTTGCCTTTGACTCCCCCGGCTGCCTGGAGGACTTTGCTTAGAGGTGTACCAAGCGGATACTCGAAAATGCCAGGTTTGTTCACGTGTCCGGAAACGCCAAATAATTTTGGTCCGTAATTATTCGGCACGCCAATTTGCTTGAAAGCTTGCGCGCCAACCTGGATGATATATGGAATACTGGCTAATGTTTCGACGTTATTGACGACAGTTGGGCATCCGTATAACCCAGAGTTAGCTGGGAAGGGTGGTTTAGATCTCGGATTGCCGCGCTTCCCTTCCAGTGATTCGATCAAGGCTGTTTCTTCGCCACAGATGTAAGAACCAGCGCCGCGGTGAACGATGATGTCCACGTGATCGAGTAACCCATCGGCTTTTGCCTCCTCAACTGCCGTTTCGAGGATTTCCGCGATCCAGGCAAACTCGCCTCGGATATAAATGAACGCTTTGACAGAGCCAATCGCATATGCGCTGATCGCTATACCCTCGATCAGCAGGTGAGGGTTGAACTCCATGATCTGTCGGTCTTTGAAAGTGCCTGGTTCGCCTTCATCGGCATTACAGATCAGGTAAACTGGTCGCGGGTCGTCTTTTGGTAAGAAAGACCATTTTGTGCCAGCTGGGAAACCCGCACCGCCACGTCCTCGGATCTTTGCCTCCTTGACTTCATTGATCACATCCTCAGGTTGCATAGATTTTGCTTTTGCCAATGACTGGTATCCGCCATTTTTTTTGTAGAATGTAAGTGTATGGCAGTCTGCTTGTGTTCGGTCATTCAACAATATCCCAGTCTCGGAGTAGACGGTCATTGATGGATTGTTTTCTGGCATTCGACCTTGTCTCAACGCCTCGATGAGCTGGTCAGTTTTTTCAATGCTCATATTTTCAAAATAGCGCTCATTGACCTGAATGACCGGTCCGGTTGCGGCGGAGCCGAGGTCCTGCACCGTGGATAAGGTAAAAATCCCGTCCGAGGTAGTTTCCCCAATCGGAATGCCAAGTTTCTGGCTGAGATGTGAGACGATCTTATCTGCATTGTACAGGAAGCCTGGAACGCAAGTGTCCACTTGTAAGTGATATTTGCCAACAGGTTTGGTGTTGAACATCGTGTAATAAGTGGCGATGCCATAGATATGACTTTGGCTCAAGCCGATTTCTTTTGATACCCTCTCTATCGCCGCCTTATTCAAATATCCTCCGTTTTCTGCTTGAATCGCCTGCATAACAGGCAGGAGCGCCGATTCCTTTTTTGGGTATTTCTTGACAATGCTTTCAATTACTTTAAGATTCTGCACTTGATTTTCTTTAATGCTCATTTCCATATTCCATCCTATCGCTTTGTTTTTATATTACTTTCTTTTGGAGGTACATATGAGTTAAAAAAGGATTCATAGCTAATACCAAATATTCTTTTTTCATTCCCGAATTTTACCAGGTTATTGTACGAAGTATTATAAATATTTTAGTTTTTCTTTAATCAATCTTTGATGTCACCCGATAGGCATTATGTCATCTAAAAGAAGTGAGGTTTTTACTTTGTTCATATTGGTGTTTTATAAGCAGACATATATATCAATATCCAAAAATCCCGTAAAATTTCTACCTAAACGAAAGAATATTAATGATAAAATTCATTTATGGCTTTATCCCAATTATAGGTTAATCATAAAAGTCAAAAGGAGAAGAATTATGAAATCAAGAAGGTATGTAAGATTGTTCCTGTTTCTATCCATTTTACTCGTCTTTGTATTGAGCGCTTGTGCGCCAAAAGCAGTGGAGCAAGAAGGAGCCTCTGCTGGAGGACTCGGTGGTAAAACCTTGATAGTGGCTCACGATGTGAATTTCCCGCCTTTTGAATTCCTGCAGGATGATAAATATACAGGATTTGATTTGGAATTGCTCGCAGCTATTGCGGAAAAAGCGAATTTCAAAACAGATTTACGTCCGATGGATTTCAATGGAATTATCCCGGCTTTACAGGCTGAACAAGTTGATTTAGCGATTGCCGCTATGACGATCAAACCGGAGCGTGAAGAAGTGATCGATTTCTCTATCCCATACTTCAAAACCGGTATTGTCATCGCTGTCAAACCTGAAACCGAGGATATTGTCACTACAGAAGACCTGAAGGGTAAGAAAGTGGCGGTGAAAATTGCTGCATCCGGTGAATCATTGATCCGTGAACTTCCTTTTGCAGATGAGATTGAAATCGTCACATTTGATAGCAATAATGACACCTACTTAGCTGTTCAAACTGGCGCTGCAGACGCAACGGTTAATGACCTTTCTACCTTACAGTACTATATTTCAACAGAAGGTCAGGGCAAATTGAAGACTGTTGGTGATCTGCTGACCGGTGATGATTACGGTCTTTCGGCGCCATCTGGACATACCGAGACCATAGAGGCAGTCAACAATGCCTTACTGGAATTGGCAAAAGATGGTACTTATACAGAGATTTATAAAAAGTGGTTTGGAGAAGACCCAGTTACCATACCTGGTGAATTCTAAAAATTTGAGAATTTGTAGTTGATGATGGTATAAAGCAGCTTAAATCCCATTAAGGAAATGAGCTGCTTTATTTTTAAAAATGTTTGAAAAGAAGTAATTTATATATTTTGCCCTCTTCTTAATGGGTTTAATAAATTGTCGGAGCAAATCATGTTTGATAATCTATTGCAAATAGCGATTCAATATTTACCCAGATTGCTTGGCGGCGCGCTTGAGACTCTAAAAATAACCTCCATTGGAGTAAGTTTGGGTTTTTTCTTGGGTTTGCTAGTTGGCTTTGCCAGAGCGTTTAAAATTCCTGTGTTTACGCAAATAGGTCAGGGGTATGTATTTATTATCCGTGGGACGCCGCTCTTGGTGCAAATTTTCTTTATCTTTTTCGGTTTACCGAGCTTGACAGGGAACGCTATTTCTCCACTGGTCGCGGGCATTTCTGCGATCACAATTAATTCTGGCGCTTATTTTTCAGAAATTATTCGCGGTGCAGTTCAATCGATTCATAAAAGCCAGGTTGAAGCAGGGCGTTCGTTAGGTTTGGGGTGGTTTAAGACGATGCGTTTTGTGATCTGGCCACAAGCATTTATGACCGCGTTGCCATCATTGGGTAATCAGTTTATCATCAGTTTGAAAGATACCTCCTTGATGGCTGTAATCAGCGTTGAGGAATTGACCAGAAATGGGCAGATTATCATCGCGGCGACTTTCCGCGCCTTCCAAATCTGGTTATTGGTGGCATTGATATACTTGGCAATGACAGGAATCCTGTCTACTTTCTTAGATGCCATTGAAAAGAAGCTCAGTCGTTATCGGTATGCTTGATAAAACTTTGGAGTTCTAGAATGGAAAATGAACCAATTATTCAATTAAGAAATATTCACAAGCATTTTGGTGATTTGCACGTGTTAAAAGGGATAAACTTGGACGTCTACCCAGGGGAGGTATTGGTCATTATTGGACCTTCAGGTTGCGGTAAATCGACGATGTTACGCTGTATCAATCTGTTAGAGAAACCGGATGAGGGAGAACTCATCTTTGAGGGGAAAAATATCTTAGAACGCGGTACGGATATTAATCAGGTTAGAAGACATTTAGGGATCGTCTTTCAAAGTTATAATCTCTTTCCTCATATGACCGTGATTAAGAATGTCATGTTAGGTCCTAAGGAATCATTGGGATTGTCAGAGGAAAAATCACGAGAGATCGCAGAAAAACAACTCGACCATGTCGGATTATTAGAAAAAGCGGATGTATTTCCGGTCCAACTCTCGGGCGGGCAACAGCAACGCGTTGCGATTGCGAGAGCTCTGGCGATGGAACCGCGCGCTTTATTGCTCGACGAGGTCACTTCAGCCTTAGACCCTGAAACGATTGGCGAGGTTCTAACTGTCATGAAGAATCTTGCTGCAGAAGGAAAAACGATGGTGGTTGTGTCGCATGAGATGGGATTTGCTCGAGAGGTCGCTGATCGAGTTGTCTTCGTGGATGGTGGGCAAATTCTCGAAGAAGGACCACCAACCCAAATCTTTGATAATCCAAAAAGCGAAAGAACTCGCCGATTCATCTCGATGATCCTGTAAATGGATTATTGTCTAAAAGTCTCTACCATTCTCGCTGCTTGAAAAAAGGTCTGAACATCATTGATACATAGATTAAAATAGTGTTGCGTAGAAAAATAAGGGATTTCATCAATCCATAACTTTTTGTATCAAAACAAAAATATCATAGAATATCCCAGTTTGGATAAATTGAGGTTCAGCTAGAACGACCTGAGGAGGTATTATGTCCAAGGAGAAGCAAGCTATGAAAGTACAGCGTGCAGGATATTGGTTAAAGTGCCCGATATGTGATCAGGATACATTTTGGCATCGTGAGGCGCAGCTCAACACACGTGTCATGACGTTGTTTGATATGGACTGGGCGAATCCGAAAGGTGATTGTTATATTTGCGAACACTGCCGCCATATCTTGTGGTTTTATGGCGAAGATGAGAAGCCATAATTTTGATATACTCATCGCATTTACTTGAGTTTCAAGTATAAGGCGGCTATACTGATATACAGATGAACGGAATTTCAGGAGAGACAAAAATGAAATCTTCTTATCAACTTCAGATTGGACGCTGAGGAGTGATTACATTCCCTAAAGAGTTGCGTGATCAAAAGAATATCACTGACGGTGAAGTATTTACTCTAATTGAACTGTCCGATGATATTTTTATTCTCAGCCGCCAACGCTCGCGATTTGATGCAATTGCTGATCAATTAGCAAAGGAATGGGAAGATTCTGGTGAATCGTTAGAGTCCATGTTGTCTTCCTTAAAGGAAGTCCGAGCTGAATATCATGAAAAAAAAGTATCGGATCTTTCTTGATACAAGTGTAATTTTTGCTGCGGTAATTTCGAAAAAGTGGGGGGCTCGAAAGATATTTAGATTAGGGGAAGCGGGAGTGATTGATCTTGTTATCAGTCCATGCGTGCTTCGAGAAAGTGAACAGGTTGTTCGGAGAAAAGTTCCAACCTCATTGCCAATATTGGCTCAGCTATTAGATGTATGCAATCTGGAGATTGTGATGGTTTCCAATGATGAATTGATTGAGCAGGCGAAGAAGATAATGGACTATCAACCGGATATTTATGTTTTAGCTGAAGCAATGAATACTAGTGTGGATTGGTTCATTACACATGATAAAAAGCATTTCTTAAATAACCCCTTAAATTAGTATCTTCCCTTTCTAATTGGTTCAGCGGGGGATTTTCTGCATGCGTTGGAAGAAGAGTATACTCAATATAAAGATTGAGATCATAGTTATCAATGTGACCCTATTATTCATCTTTTCGATGGATGACCATTAAGGCGATATCATCTTGTTGCGGAAGACCATGGGTGACTTTTTGTATGTCTGATAGCAAGCCGGTTTGTACATCGCGTTACGTAAAACCGCGTCGACTATTGTAATTCGTATTCTAGCTTTGCCTGACAAGTCTATTTCTTGGTTTTGCTTGAGATCGCGAGCATAATTTTACAGGATAATGATTTATTTTTGGGAAAATCGATTTTATCTAGGGTTGGAAATAAGGTCTTTTATTTATTTATAATTGGAATAGTGATAGTAAATTCACTTCCTTTACTGACTTCGCTTTTTACCTGAATAACTCCTCCGTGTGCCTTGACGATCGACTGTGCAATCGCTAACCCAAGCCCGGTCTCTCCATTCTTGTTTGAGCGGGCGTTATCGCCTCGATAAAAGCGGTTAAAAATATTCTGGATAGATTCTGGAGGAATCCCCTCTCCCGTGTCTATGACATGCACGGAGATTTTTTTTTCATCACATGAAGATGCCAAGGTGATTGAGCCCCCTTCAGGGGTATATTCGATTGCGTTGGTAACAAGATTACCAATTGCTTGGATCATTCGTTCGACGTCGATAAAGATCGTAGGGCAATTTTCTTGTAACTGAAGTATTAGATCGATGCCTTTCGAAGATGTAGTGTGCTGATAGCTTGCTTCGATACGTTGAAGGAGATCATTGGGATGAATCATTTGTTGTTGTAATTTTAGTTCGTCGGCATCTGCGAGTGATAAGGTGCGCAAATCACTTACGAGACGTTGCAGGATTTGCACTTCGTTGTGTAAAGTCTCGAAGCGTTCTGGGCTGGGTTTAAGGACTCCATCTCGTAATGCTTCGATATATCCAGCAATTACTGTTAAAGGAGTTCGTAGATCATGGGCGATATCGGCTGTCATTTGTTGACGCGCTTGAATTGCGCGCCCTAGATCATGGCTCATCTGGTTGAATGATTCTGCCAACAATCCTAGTTCATCCTTTGATCGTACAGGGACGCGTTGTTGTAAGTTTCCTTTAGCCATTTCTTGGATTGCGTGAGTTAATTCACTGATTGGGCGAGTCAGAGTCCGTCCGAAAAATATTGCCATAAGAACAGCAAGAAGCATGGCAACGAACGCTGCCCGAATTGAGGTCTGATCAATCCTACGTAAATATTGTTCATCGCGTTTGTCTATAACGGGCATATCACCGGTTATGATCACTATACCGATTAGATCATTATTGTATTCAATGGTAGTTCCCTTGGAGATCTCATTATTTTGTAACTGTTCACCGAGCTGATGATTCCCAGATGGGAAGACGACGATACCGTTATGGTCGGTTAGAGTGAAAATATTCGGAAATGGTATTCGTGAGTTGATTGGCAAATTATTACCATTTGATGGGGGAGGATTCTCTAGCCAGCGAGGAATCTTTGTATTCCAATTTGATGTCTTAGAAAAACCTTGGACTGTCCCGTATGAATCATAGAAAACGATTACGTGTTGGACAAACTCATCCAGGGTTCTGTTGACAACAAGTTGTTCGAATTCTCTCACTGTGGAAAGGCGCGCAAAGACAGCCCCAAATACTGCAACGGATAGACTCACCAGCAGGAATGCTAGGGTGAATTTGAGCGTTAGAGATCGCACGATGATTTACCTTGTCTCTGCTCTAAATCGGTAGCCAATTCCAAAAACGGTTTCAATAAATAATGGATTACTTGGATCGGGTTCAATCTTTGCTCGTAGATTTCGAATATGAACATCGATTGTACGTTTCGCTCCTTCAAAGCTCGTTCCTTGTAATTCTTCTAACAAGTCGGATCTTGAAAAGACTCTACCTGGATTGGTCATTAATATGGCTAATAAGTCGAACTCTGAAGGGGTTAGTTCAACTGGTCTTTCTTGAACAGTAACGGTGTGGCTAGTTTTATCTAAAGTAATATCAAATACGCGTAGAATTTCTGATGACTTGATATCGCGATTTGTCCGGCGCAAAACGGCTCGGATACGTGCAACGAGTTCTCGCATTCCAAATGGTTTCGTCACATAATCATCTGCGCCTAGTTCTAGCCCTAGTACTTTATCCGATTCCTCTAATTTCGCTGTGACTAAAATGATCGGGGTTTCGCTTTCCTTGCGAAAGGCGCGTGTAAATTCATATCCGCTCATTTCTGGCATCATAATATCTAATAAAATTAGGTCGGGTTTTTCGTAGCGTGCGACAAATAAGGCTTCGCGACCATCTGCAGCGGTAACAACTCGAAAACCTTCTTCAGATAAATATTCCCGTAATAAAGTCCTGACATTCGCTTTATCATCTACGACCAGAATCGTCTTTGCCATAAACTGCGCCTCGATTGGGTGATGAAATTCGTAATCGCTTGCTTTTTTAGAATTATACTGGATTTCTTTGTTCATATAAACTTCCCATATTGTATTTTCAGGAAAAACAAAATTGATGATTATTAGTGTAATTTAATAATTGCCTGGTTATTAATAACTGGTCATATTCTTGCAACTAATATTATCGTCAACATCTTGTTGACGATGGCAATTCCAGGAGTTTGTGTAGATATTCATATTCGTAAAGTAGCATATCAAGTAATTGTTTAGGAATTATTTAGAAATGTTAGTGATCTTGTAAAGTAGCTGAAATAAGTATTTGAGGAGAAAATCAATCCAATTTTTCCAATATGGTAGAATCTCTTTGGGATTTGTCCTATGAACACGAGCTCTCGGAAACTTAAAATACGTTTAGGATTGTTTTGCGCAGGATTGTTGATTGCGATGAATCTGGCATGTTCCCGTACGACATCTTCTGAGGGGGTTTCTTATTGGAGCGTCTCGGGATTGAGTTCGCCGACCGATAATTTGATTAGTGTTCAATCAACTGCTCCTGTGTGGGGAATACCGGTTAAGAGAGAAACAGGAGAACCAATTATTACTCCTACCCCTGACGCCCCTCATTCGCTTCCGAAAATCCGAACAGATGAGGATGAATATATTGTGCAGTTTGGAGATAATCTAGGTGATATTGCCAATCGATTTGGTGTTAGCGTAGACCAAATTCTAGCTCAAAATGAGTTAGTCAATCCGAACGTATTGGAAATTGGACAATTATTACGTATACCCGCGCCGCAGCTTGGTGAAGAAGGACTTGGATTCAAAATACTTCCTAATTCGGAATTAGTCAACGGTCCTATCAACATCCTCTTTAATATTGAAGATTTCTTAAAGACACAACCAGGATTTCTTAACAGCTATAAGGAGGAACTTGATGAAGAATCCCTCAGTGGGGCTCAGATCATAGATCGTGTTGCTAATGAGTATTCAGTCAATCCACGCTTATTATTGGCTGTATTAGAATATCAAAGTAGCTGGTTATCCAGCGTCTCGCCTAAAAAGGAAACCTTGGAATATCCAATTGGATTCAAAGCCCCTTTGTATAAAGGCTTATATCGTCAGTTGTCGTGGGCTGCGAACAACTTGAATAGAGGTTATTATCTCTGGCGTGTCAACGGGGTTTCCACATGGATCTTAGCAGACAATAGTATTGTGCCTGTTGATGCTACAATTAACGCTGGTACAGCTGGTATCCAGCAGATGTTTGCTTTTCTCTATAATCGCTTGGATTGGGAAAAAGCGATTGGCGAGGATGGGTTATTTGCAGTTTATAATGATTTGTTCGGTTATCCATTTGATTTTGCTGTAGATCCCTTGACACCTGTTGACTTGAAACAGCCA
>Ga0172375_10003993_pt1 | contig 22122 bp, 30 predicted proteins | sample LakKiv1m_FD_114537 | JGI IMG/M metagenome (GOLD analysis project Ga0172375, IMG submission 114537) | Freshwater microbial communities from Kabuno Bay, South-Kivu, Congo - kab_092012_11.1m | ecosystem: Environmental > Aquatic > Freshwater > Lake | place: Democratic Republic of the Congo... | reverse complement strand
GCGGCGACGCCGACCGGTTCGCCGCGCGGACGGAGGCGCTCGCCTTCTTCGCCGGGGTCGGCGCCCTCCTCGCGCTGGTCTTCTGGCTGGCGGACCGGGCGACCTCGCGCGGGTCGCTGACGTGGCTCAACATCCCCCACCAGGAGTGGTGGACGGCCACGCCCGAGCGTCGCGAGCGCGTCCGCGCCCTCCTGCGTCACGACGGGCTCGTCCTGGCCGCGGCCACCGGCGTCCTCATGGTCGTGGTGCTGGCCTCCACCGTCGCCGCGGCCGCCGCCGACGAGCCGCGCCTGGGGTGGGTGTTCTTCGCCGCATTCGGGGCGTACGTCGTGGGAATCGCGCTCTGGGTCGTCAGGATGTACCGGGGGAGCTACCACCCGGACCATCAGGAGGACCTGTGACCGCAGCAGAGGACGGCCGCGCGCCGGACGCCGCGCGGTCCGTCGTGGCGGCGCTGCGCGCCCACGGTGTCGCCGACGTCGACGACTCCGCACTGGCCCGCGCGCTCTACGCGGGGGACGCCTCGCTCTACCGGGTCCCCCCGCAGGTGGTGGTCCGCCCGCGCGACGTCGACGAGGTCGCCGCGGTCCTCGCCGCGGCGCGGGAGACCGGCACGCCGATCACCCCGCGCGGCGCCGGGACGTCGATCGCCGGCAACGCGGTCGGACCGGGCATCGTCATCGACTTCGTCAAGCACCTCAACCGCGTCCACGCCGTCGACGCCGAGCGCCGGACGGCCCGCGTCGACCCCGGCACGGTCCACGCGAGCCTCCAGCAGGCGGCACGGCCCCACGGACTGCGGTTCGGGCCCGACCCGTCGACCCACACCCGCTGCACGATCGGCGGGATGATCGGCAACAACGCCTGCGGGTCGCGGGCGCTGGGCTACGGCCGCACCGTCGACAATGTCGAGTCGCTCGACGTCCTCCTCGCCGACGGGCGTCGCCTCTCCCTCGGCCTCGGTACGCCCGAGCCCGTGGCCGGGCTCGACGCCCTGGTCGATCGTCACCTGGCCGAGATCCGCACCCGCTTCGGCCGCTTCTCGCGCCAGGTCTCGGGCTACTCGCTCGAGCACCTGCTGCCCGAGCACGGTCGTCGGGCCGACCGCTTCCTCGTCGGCTCCGAGGGGACGTTGGCCGTCGTCGTCGGCGCCGAGGTGCGGCTGGTCGCCGACGCGCCCTTCCGCGCCGTCGCGGTCCTCGGCTACCCCTCGATGCCGGAGGCCGCGGACGCCGTCCCCGGCCTGCTGTCCCACCCGCTGACCGCGTGCGAGGGCCTCGACGACCGGCTGGTCGGTGTGCTCCGCGCGCGTCCCGGCGCGGGCCCGCTGCCCGAGCTCCCCTCCGGTGCCGGCTGGCTGTTCGCCGAGGTCACCGGGGACACCGCCGAGGAGGCCCGCGCGCTCGCCGAGGCGGTCTGCCGCGACGCCGGCACGCCCCACCACCGGGTGGTCACCGACACCGTCGAGCAGCTCGCCCTCTGGCGGATCCGCGAGGACGGCGCCGGACTCGCAGCACGCAGCCTGAGCCGCCCGGCGCACGCCGGCTGGGAGGACGCCGCCGTCCCTCCCGACCGGCTGGGTGCCTACCTGCGCGACTTCGACGCGCTGCTGCGCGGGCACGGCCTGGACGGGGTGCCGTACGGCCACTTCGGCGACGGCTGCATCCACGTCCGCATCGACTTCGAGCTCGAGGACGAGGCCGGTCGGGGCCGGTTCCGCACCTTCCTGCACGAGGCCGCCGACCTCGCGGCGTCGTACGGCGGCTCGTTCTCCGGCGAGCACGGGGACGGTCGGGCGCGGTCCGAGCTGCTGCCGCGGATGTACGACGAGGTCGCGATGGGCCTCTTCGGCCAGGTCAAGCGGCTCTTCGACCCCGCCGGCCTGCTCAACCCCGGCAACCTCGTCGACCCCGCGCCCTTCGACGCCGACCTGCGGCTGGCGGCTCCCCGTCGCGACCCGGGGCGCACGTTCCTGCGCCTCGTCGACGACGGCGGCTCGTTCACCGAGGCGGTGCACCGCTGCACGGGCGTCGGCAAGTGCGTGGCGGACAACACCGGCGCCGGCGGCGTGATGTGCCCGTCCTACCAGGCGACCCGGGACGAGAAGGACTCCACCCGCGGTCGCGCCCGGGTCCTCCAGGAGATGCTCACCGCGGGACCGGGCGCGGTGCTGCGCGACGGCTGGGCCGATGATGCGGTCCACGAGGCGCTCGACCTGTGCCTGTCGTGCAAGGGCTGTGCGCGCGACTGCCCCACCGGCATCGACATGGCGACCTACAAGTCCGAGGCCCTCCACCAGCGCTACCGCCGGCGGCTCCGCCCGCGCAGCCACTACGCCCTCGGTCAGCTGCCGCGGTGGGCGGCGATGTCGTCGGGGCCGCTCGCGCCGTTGGTCAACCGGATCGCCGCCAGCCGGGCGGGGGGAGCGGTCGCCAAGGCGGCGGCCGGCGTCGACCAGCGCCGCTCGCTGCCGACCTTCGCCCGCCGCTCCTTCCGGCGCACCGTCCGCTCGGACCGGGGCGGGCTGCTCGCCCCGGTCGCGACGCGGCCCGAGGAGGGCGCGGACGTCTGGGTCTGGGCCGACAGCTTCACCGACCACTTCACGCCGGGGCCGGGCCTGGCGACCGTGCGGGTGCTCCAGCGCGCCGGGTTGCGCGTCGGGGTCGTGACCGAGCCGGCGTGCTGCGGCCTGACCTGGATCTCGACCGGGCAGCTGACCGGCGCCCGCCGGGTGCTCGGGCGGACCATGGCCACGCTCGCGCCGTACGCCGAGACCGGCGCGCCGATCGTCGGCGTCGAGCCGTCCTGCCTCGCGGTGCTGCGTCACGACGCGGCGCACCTGCTCGACGACCCGCGGGTCGCCACGGTCTCCGGCGCGGTCCGGACCCTGGCCGAGCACCTCGCCACCCTGCCCGGCTGGGAGCCCCCGGACCTGGGCGGCACCGTCGTGGTCGCCCAGCCGCACTGCCATCACGCCTCCGTCCTCGGCTGGCACGCCGACGAGACGCTGCTGCGACGCACCGGCGCCGAGCTTCGCCGGGTCGGCGGCTGCTGCGGGCTCGCGGGCAACTTCGGTGTCGAGCAGGGCCACTACGAGACCTCCGTCGCGGTCGCCGAGCACGACCTGCTGCCGGCGGTGGCGGAGGCGGGGGAGGGCGCGGTCGTGCTCGCGGACGGCTTCTCGTGTCGCACCCAGCTCGCCGACCTCGCCGCGGTAGGGTCGCTCCACCTCGCCGAGCTGCTGGACCGGTCCGTCGACGCGCGCGCCGACGGGGGCTCGGCTCGTTTTGACCCCTCTCCGGCGAGCCGGTAATCTCTCACCTCGTGCCTGCACGTCGGGCACGTCTGGCGTGCCCTCCGGGCCCCGAGGACGACGGCGACACGCCCGACCTCGGGGGGAGCCCGGCCACGCCGACGCCCGAGGGCGTCCCCCAGCACGAGTACGACCCAGGGCCGTCCGCGGGCGGTCACCCAAGCCAGAGAACGACGAACGAAGGGGAACCACGCGGTGCCCACCATCCAGCAGTTGGTCCGCAAGGGCCGCCAGGACAAGGTGTCGAAGAACAAGACGCCCGCGCTGAAGGGCTCGCCCCAGCGGCGCGGCGTGTGCACGCGTGTCTACACCACCACCCCGAAGAAGCCGAACTCCGCGCTCCGCAAGGTCGCCCGTGTGCGCCTGTCCAGCGGCGTCGAGGTCACGGCCTACATCCCGGGCGTGGGTCACAACCTGCAGGAGCACTCGATCGTGCTCGTGCGCGGCGGCCGGGTGAAGGACCTCCCCGGCGTCCGCTACAAGATCATCCGCGGCTCGCTCGACACCCAGGGCGTGAAGAACCGCAAGCAGGCCCGCAGCCGTTACGGCGCGAAGAAGGAGAAGAGCTGATGCCGCGCAAGGGTCCCGCCCCCAAGCGTCCGATCGACGTCGACCCGGTCTACGGGTCGCAGGTCGTCACCCAGCTGGTCAGCAAGGTCCTCAAGGACGGCAAGAAGCAGGTCGCGCAGCGCATCGTCTACAGCGCGCTCGAGGGCTGCCGCGAGAAGACCGGCACCGACCCGGTCGTCACGCTCAAGCGCGCGCTCGACAACGTCAAGCCCGCCATCGAGGTCAAGAGCCGCCGCGTCGGCGGTGCGACCTACCAGGTCCCGATCGAGGTCAAGGCCAACCGCAGCACCACGCTGGCGCTGCGCTGGCTCGTCGGCTACGCCGCGGACCGTCGTGAGAAGACGATGTCCGAGCGCCTGATGAACGAGATCCTCGACGCCTCCAACGGCCTCGGCGCCGCGGTGAAGAAGCGCGAGGACACGCACAAGATGGCCGAGTCCAACAAGGCGTTCGCCCACTACCGCTGGTGACCCACCGGCGGGTCCGGCCCGCCCGGCCGGCCGCCTGAAGCGGCCGACCACCGGCGCCCAGCAGCGCCTTCCAGCACCCGTACGAAGCTCACCCGCAGCACCGAACCCGAGGGGATCACCCAGCAGTGGCCGTCGACATCACCACGGACCTCACGAAGGTCCGCAACATCGGCATCATGGCGCACATCGACGCCGGGAAGACCACCACCACCGAGCGGATCCTGTTCTACACCGGCATCTCGTACAAGATCGGTGAGGTCCACGACGGCGCCGCCACGATGGACTGGATGGAGCAGGAGCAGGAGCGCGGCATCACGATCACGTCGGCCGCGACGACCTGCTGGTGGAAGGACCACCAGATCAACATCATCGACACCCCCGGGCACGTCGACTTCACCGTCGAGGTCGAGCGCTCGCTGCGCGTCCTCGACGGCGCCGTCGCGGTGTTCGACGGCGTCGCGGGTGTCGAGCCGCAGTCGATGACGGTGTGGCGTCAGGCCAACAAGTACGCCGTGCCGCGGATGTGCTTCGTCAACAAGCTCGACCGCACCGGTGCGGACTTCTACCGCTGCGTCGACATGATCGTCGAGCGCCTCAACTCCACCCCGCTGGTCCTCCAGATCCCGATCGGCGCGGAGTCCGACTTCCTCGGCGTCGTCGACCTGGTCGGCATGCGCGCGCTCACCTGGCGTGGCGAGACCACCATGGGTGAGGACTACGAGGTCGAGGAGATCCCCGCCGAGATGGCCGAGCAGGCCGCCGAGTGGCGCGAGAAGCTCCTCGAGACCCTCTCCGAGGCCGACGACGACATCATGGAGAAGTACCTCGAGGGCGAGGACCTCTCCGTGGAGGAGATCGAGGCCGCGATCCGTCGCGCGACCCTGGCCGACAAGGTCAACCCGGTCCTGACCGGCACCGCGTTCAAGAACAAGGGCGTCCAGCCGCTGCTCGACGCGGTCGTCAAGTACCTCCCCTCGCCGCTCGACATCGAGGCCGTCGAGGGCCACGCGGTCAACGACGAGGACTCCGTCATCGCCCGCAAGCCCTCGGACGACGAGCCGTTCGCCGGCCTGGCGTTCAAGATCGCCGCGGACCCCCACCTGGGCAAGCTGACCTTCGTCCGCGTCTACTCCGGCAAGCTCGAGGCCGGCGCCAACGTGCTGAACTCGGTGAAGGGCCGCAAGGAGCGGGTCGGCAAGGTCTACCAGATGCACGCGAACAAGCGTGAGGAGATCGCGTCGGTCGGCGCCGGTCAGATCGTCGCGGTGATGGGCCTCAAGGACACCACCACGGGTGAGACGCTGTGCGACCCGGCCAACCCGGTCGTGCTCGAGTCGATGACGTTCCCGGCCCCGGTGATCGAGGTCGCCATCGAGCCGAAGACGAAGGGTGACCAGGAGAAGCTCTCCACCGCCATCCAGCGGCTCTCTGACGAGGACCCGACCTTCACGGTCAAGACCGACGAGGAGACCGGCCAGACCATCATCGCCGGCATGGGCGAGCTCCACCTCGAGGTGCTGGTCGACCGCATGAAGCGCGAGTTCCGCGTCGAGGCGACCGTCGGCAAGCCGCAGGTCGCCTACCGCGAGACCATCCGCCGCAAGGTGGAGAAGCACTCCTACACCCACAAGAAGCAGACCGGTGGCTCCGGCCAGTTCGCGAAGGTCCTCATCTCGATCGAGCCCAGCCTCGACGAGGAGACCGGCGCCGGCGCGGGCTACGAGTTCGTGAACGCCGTCAGCGGCGGTCGCGTGCCGAAGGAGTACATCCCCTCGGTCGACCAGGGCGCGCAGGAGGCCATGGAGTTCGGCGTGCTCGCCGGCTACCCGATGGTCGACGTCAAGGTCACGCTCGAGGACGGCGCCTACCACGACGTCGACTCCTCCGAGCTCGCCTTCAAGATCGCCGGCAACCAGGCGTTCAAGGAGGCCGCGCGGATGGCCAAGCCGGTGCTGCTCGAGCCGATGTTCTCGGTCGAGGTCACCACGCCCGAGAGCTTCCTCGGCACCGTCATCGGCGACCTCAACTCGCGCCGTGGCCAGATCCAGGCCCAGGAGGAGCGCCACGGCGACATGGTCGTCAATGCCCTGGTGCCCCTCTCCGAGATGTTCGGGTACGTTGGCGACCTGAGGTCCAAGACCTCCGGGCAGGCGTCGTACTCGATGGAGTTCGACTCGTACGCCGAGGTTCCCCAGAACGTCGCCGACGAGATCATCAAGAAGGTCCGCGGCGAGTAGTTCGCCCGCGCGGCCCTCGGCACCGCACCACCGACACGAGTCAAGAAACAACCACCACCAGGAGGAGCCCCCGTGGCTAAGGCGAAGTTCGAGCGGACCAAGCCGCACGTCAACATCGGCACGATCGGTCACATCGACCACGGCAAGACCACGCTGACCGCGGCGATCACCAAGGTCCTGCACGACAAGCACCCGGACCTCAACGCCGCGTCGGCCTTCGAGGACATCGACAAGGCTCCCGAGGAGCGTCAGCGCGGCATCACGATCTCGATCGCGCACGTCGAGTACCAGACCGAGTCGCGCCACTACGCGCACGTCGACTGCCCGGGTCACGCCGACTACATCAAGAACATGATCACCGGTGCGGCGCAGATGGACGGCGCGATCCTGGTGGTCGCCGCCACCGACGGCCCCATGCCGCAGACCCGCGAGCACGTCCTGCTCGCGCGCCAGGTCGGCGTGCCGGCGCTGGTCGTCGCGCTCAACAAGTGCGACATGGTCGACGACGAGGAGCTCATCGAGCTCGTCGAGATGGAGGTGCGCGAGCTCCTCTCCGAGTACGAGTTCCCCGGCGACGACATCCCCGTCGTCCGCGTGGCCGCGTTCCCCGCGCTCCAGGGCGACGCCAAGTGGGGCGACTCGATCGCCGAGCTCATGCAGGCCGTCGACGACTACATCCCGACCCCCGAGCGTGACACGGACAAGCCGTTCCTCATGCCCGTCGAGGACGTCTTCACCATCACCGGTCGCGGCACGGTCATCACCGGCCGTATCGAGCGCGGCATCGTGAAGGTCAACGAGGAGGTCGAGATCATCGGCATCCGCGACACCTCGCAGAAGACGACCGTCACCGGCGTCGAGATGTTCCGCAAGCTCCTCGACGAGGGCCAGGCGGGCGAGAACGTCGGTCTGCTCCTCCGCGGCACCAAGCGCGAGGACGTCGAGCGCGGCATGGTCGTCATCAAGCCGGGCACCACGACCCCGCACACCAACTTCGAGGCGAGCGTCTACATCCTCTCGAAGGAGGAGGGCGGCCGCCACACGCCGTTCTTCAACAACTACCGTCCGCAGTTCTACTTCCGGACGACCGACGTGACCGGCGTCGTGACCCTCCCCGAGGGCACCGAGATGGTCATGCCGGGCGACAACACCGAGATGTCGGTCGAGCTCATCCAGCCGATCGCGATGGAGGACGGCCTCCGCTTCGCGATCCGCGAGGGTGGCCGCACCGTCGGCGCCGGTCGCGTCACCAAGATCACCAAGTGACCTCGTCACCACACTGATCTGACGCGATCGCGACCCTCGGTCGCACCGCAGCACGCCGAGAGGCCCCGACCCGCCCGGGTCGGGGCCTCTCGCATGAGCAGACCCGCCACGACAGGAGGCCGCATGTCCCACGGCGTCGACCCGTCCCGACCCCAACCGCGCCTGACCCCCGACGGTCGTCGGATGCGGGAGGTGCTGACGTACGCCCGCCGGGGCTCGCGTCTGACCGACGGGCAGCAGCAGGCCTGGGACCGGCGCCACGCGGAGTGGTGGGTGCCGTCGGCCGTGGCCGACGAGCCGAGCTACGACCTGCGCTCGGCCTTCGGTCGCGACGCTCCGCTCGTCGTCGAGATCGGCTCCGGGGTGGGGGAGACCACCGCGGCGCTCGCCGCGGCCTACCCGGAGTGGAACGTCCTGGCCTTCGAGGTGTGGCTGCCCGGCGTCGCCCAGACGATGCTGCGTCTGGAGCAGGTGGGGGCGGACAACGCCCGGCTGTGCTCGCTGGACGCGGTCTGGGCCTTCGAGCACCTGCTCGCCGACGAGTCGCTCGCCGAGCTGTGGACCTTCTTCCCCGACCCGTGGCCCAAGGCGCGGCACCACAAGCGCCGTCTCGTCCAGCCCGCCTTCGCCGCCGTGGCCGCCCGCCGGCTCGAGGTCGGTGCCGCCTGGCGGCTCGCGACCGACTGGCCGGAGTACGCGGACGCGATGCGCGCGGTCCTCGACGACGAGCCGCGGCTCACCGGTGGCGAGGTCGAGCGCTGGTCCGAGCGTCCGCTCACCCGCTTCGAGCGCCGCGGCCTCGAGGCGGGTCGACCGATCACGGACCTCTGCTACCGGCGGGAGGCCTGACCGCCGGTCGCGTGGGACGGGAGCACGCAGGCGGTGTCCAGACCGAGCACGCGGTTGAGCCGGCCGAAGGACAGCCACGACCCCAGGCACATGCTCAGCTCCACGACCTCGCGGTCGGTGTAGGCCGCCCGCATGCGCTCCCAGAAGTCGTCGTCGAGCCCGTGGTGGTCAAGGGCGTAGCGCTCGGCGTACTCGGCGGCGAGCCGAGCGCGCTCGTCGAGCGCCTCCGTCGTACGCCAGTGCGTCACCGCGTCCTCGAACCCCGCCTCGACGGTCACGCCGTCGCGCTCGGTGCGCCAGTCCTGGCAGAAGACGCAGCCGTTGACCTGGGCGATCCGCAGGCGGGCGGCCTCGAACTCGCGCAGCCCGAGCGTGGAGTGCTCGTAGACGGCCATGGCGAGGGTGGCCGCGGCGGGGCCGATGCCCGGCACGAGCTGCCCCCAGACGTAGGTGATGGGGTCGGCACCTTCGGGGACCTCGACGCGCATCAGCTGCTCCTTCCGATCCGGCCGCGTGCGGGAGACAGCGGCACCTGCAGGGCGTCGTAGACGCCGGGGGGCTGGGCGCAGAGCCAGGGCACGGCGTTGACCAGCCGCACGGCGGCGGTGGCGTTGCCGCCCGCCGCCCGGTTGCCGCCCTCGTCGGTCGCCTCCACCGTCACCTCGAGGCGGGGGCGTCCCTCGATGACGACCCGGTGCGCCCCGTCGCCGCCGTCGGCGGGTCGGGGCCAGTCGGGGGCGACCTCGGGGCTGATCCGGGTGACGTGCTCGACCACGATGACCGGCCGGTCGTCGACGACACCCTGGACCTCGAAGCGCAGCGCGCCCTGGGAGCCGGCGGGGAAGAGCCCCATCGCGTTCGTGACGTCGGCCTCGAGCGGTCGACGCTCCAGCGTCTCCCGGATCTCGTCGAGCGCGACGCCGAGCGCGCGGGCGATCAACCGGACCTGACCGCCCCAGACCATGGTGGGCACCGTGGGGGCGACCATCGGCGGCTCGTAGTCCATCGGCTCGCCCATCCCGACGAGCATCCGCACCGCCTCGGGCTGGTCATAGGTGCTGTAGTCGAAGATCTCCTGGCAGCGCACCTGCTCGACCGTGCCGGCGAGCCCGCTGACCAGCACCGGGAGGAGGTCGTTGCCCCAGCCGGGGTCGATGCCGCTGACGAACAGCGACGCGCCGCCGTCCCGGCAGGCCTGCTCGAGGGGCTCGCGGAGTTCGGCCGGGGCGGAGGCGGGGTCGTACATCGCGTAGAGCGACGGCGTGACCACGCTCGCCCCGCCGGCGAGGAGGCGGCCGACGTCGGCCGCGGCCTCGTCGGGGCGGACGTCGCCCGACGCCGCGTAGACCACCGCCCCGCCGGCCACCGCCCGGAGTGCGGCGTCGACGTCGCTGCCGGCGGCCACGCCGAGCGTGTCCTCGAGGCCCGCCAGCCCGCCGGCGTCCCGGCCCACCTTGGCCGGGTCGTGCACGACCACGGCCGCCAGCCGGAGCCCGGGATGGGCGGCGACGGCGCGGATGGCCGCCCGTCCCACGTTGCCCGTCCCCCACACGGCGACGGGGATCGGAGCGCGGTCCGAGCCGCCGGAGTCGGGGTCGGAGTAGAACGTGTTCTCGTCCACCATGACCGGAGACTAGTGGTCGCGACGGGGGCGGGCCAGGCTCTCCGGGCCCCGATTTGGCGCTGTGGGGGATCTCTGCCAAGATAGTCCGGTTGCTCCGGCGGGGTCGCCGGGGTGCGCGCCACTTTGACTCGTGAACAGGTTCTCCGGATGCGTCGGCTCTGCCGCGCGCGCCGCCCGCCTGCGAGAGCGTGGTGTGCACCGAACCAGGAGACCCTGTCCGATCCCGACCTCCCGGTCGGGGGCCACCAACAACACGAAGAACGGCCGATTCGCTGCGCGATGCGCGTGCGACACGCCCGACCGCGTGGGTGGGAGCGGGGCGGCCTCCCCACCGGGGAAGCGCCGGAAGAAGCGGCACCGACGAGACAAAGGACGACGAGGAGCTATGGCGGGACAGAAGATCCGCATCAGGCTCAAGGCCTACGACCACGAGGTGATCGACACCTCGGCCCGCAAGATCGTGGACACGGTCACGCGCACGGGCGCCAAGGTCGCAGGTCCTGTGCCCCTGCCGACGGAGAAGAACGTCTACTGCGTGATTCGCTCGCCCCACAAGTACAAGGACAGCCGCGAGCACTTCGAGATGCGCACCCACAAGCGTCTCATCGACATCATCGACCCGACGCCGAAGACCGTCGACTCGCTCATGCGGCTCGACCTGCCTGCCGGCGTCGACATCGAGATCAAGCTCTGAGGACCTCACGATGAGTGGCACTTTCGAACGCAATGTGAAGGGACTGCTGGGCACCAAGCTCGGCATGACCCAGACCTGGGACGAGAACAACCGCATCGTCCCCGTCACCGTGATCGCCGCGACCACCAACGTGGTGACGCAGGTCCGCACCCCCGAGGTCGACGGCTACAACGCCGTCCAGATCGGGTACGGCGAGATCGACGGCCGCAAGGTGACCAAGCCGCAGGCCGGTCACTTCGCCAAGGCCGGCGTCACCCCGCGTCGTCACGTGGTGGAGATCCGCACCGCGGCCGCCGGGTCGTACGAGGTGGGCCAGGAGCTCGCCGCGGACGTGTTCGCCGCCGGTGACGTCGTCGACGTCTCGGGCACGAGCAAGGGCAAGGGCTTCGCCGGCACGATGAAGCGACACGGCTTCTCCGGCGTCGGCGCCTCGCACGGAGCGCACCGCAACCACCGCAAGCCGGGCTCCATCGGCGCCTGCGCGACCCCCGGTCGCGTCTTCAAGGGCATGCGGATGGCCGGCCGGATGGGCGGCGACACCGTCACCACCCAGAACATCTCCGTCCACGCGGTCGACGCCGAGAAGGGCCTGATCCTGCTCAAGGGCGCCGTCCCCGGCCCCAAGGGCGGTCTCGTCATGATCCGCTCCGCCGCCAAGAAGGAGGCCTGAGCATGGCTGCCAAGACGGTGAAGGTCGACTTCCCCGCCGAGATCTTCGACGCCGAGGTCAGCATCCCGCTGATCCACCAGGTCGTCGTCGCGCAGCAGGCCGCTGCGCGTCAGGGCACGCACGCCACCAAGACCCGCGGCGAGGTCCGCGGCGGTGGCCGCAAGCCCTACAAGCAGAAGGGCACCGGTCGCGCCCGCCAGGGCTCGACCCGCGCGCCGCAGTTCGCCGGCGGTGGCACGGTCCACGGGCCGCAGCCCCGCAGCTACGAGCAGCGCACGCCCAAGAAGATGAAGGCCGCCGCCCTGCGCGGCGCCCTCTCGGACCGCGCTCGCGCCGGCCGCATCCACGTGGTGGAGGCGCTGGTCGAGGGTGACAAGCCCAGCACCAAGGCCGCGCTCGGCGCGATCGCCGGTCTCACCGACCGTCGTCGCGTGCTCGTGGTCCTCGAGCGGGCCGACTCCCTGACCTGGCTGTCGCTGCGCAACGCCCCCCAGGTGCACCTGATCGCGGTCGACCAGCTCAACACGCTCGACGTGCTGGTCTCCGACGACGTGGTGTTCACCAAGGGCGCGTACGACGCCTTCGTCGCCGCCCGCACCACCGCCAAGGAGGCCGCGAAGTGAGCACCCTGCAGAAGGACCCCCGCGACGTGCTGATCGCGCCGGTCGTCAGCGAGAAGAGCTACGGCCTGCTCGACCAGAACAAGTACACCTTCATCGTGCACCCCAGCGCGAACAAGACCGAGATCAAGATCGCGGTCGAGAAGGTGTTCAACGTCAAGGTCACCAGCGTCAACACGATCAACCGCCAGGGCAAGACGCGCCGCACCCGCTTCGGCATGGGCAAGCGCGCCAACACCAAGCGGGCGATCGTCAGCCTGGCCGAGGGTCAGAGCATCGACATCTTCGGAGGACCGGTCTCCTGACCGGGCTCACGAGCGAGGACTGAGAACTCATGGCAATCCGCAAGTACAAGCCCACGACCCCCGGTCGCCGTGGCTCGTCGGTCGCCGACTTCGCCGAGGTCACCCGATCGACGCCGGAGAAGTCGCTGGTCAAGCCGCTGCCCAAGAAGGGCGGCCGCAACAACCAGGGCCGGATCACGACCCGGCACCAGGGCGGCGGTCACAAGCGCGCCTACCGGATCATCGACTTCCGTCGCTACGACAAGGACGGCATCCCGGCGAAGGTCGCGCACATCGAGTACGACCCGAACCGCACCGCGCGCATCGCGCTGCTGCACTACGCCGACGGCGAGAAGCGCTACATCATCGCGCCGCACGGCGTCACGCAGGGCACGCCGATCGAGGCGGGCGTCGGGGCGGACATCAAGCCCGGCAACAACCTGCCGCTGCGCAACATCCCGGTCGGCACCACCGTCCACTGCATCGAGCTCCGCCCCGGCGGCGGCGCGAAGATCGCCCGCTCCGCCGGCGCGTCGGTGCAGCTGGTCGCCAAGGAGGGCAGCCGCGCCCAGCTGCGCATGCCCTCGGGCGAGATGCGCTACGTCGACGTGCGCTGCCGCGCCACCGTCGGCGAGGTCGGCAACGCCGAGCAGTCGAACATCAACTGGGGCAAGGCCGGCCGCATGCGGTGGAAGGGCAAGCGCCCGACCGTCCGCGGTGTCGTCATGAACCCGGTCGACCACCCGCACGGTGGTGGAGAGGGCAAGACCTCCGGTGGTCGCCACCCGGTCTCGCCGTGGGGCAAGCCCGAGGGCCGTACGCGCAAGCGCAAGGCCTCCGACGCCCTGATCGTCCGTCGTCGCCGCACCGGCAAGAAGCGCTGAGTAGGGAAGACAAGAGATGCCTCGCAGCCTGAAGAAGGGCCCCTTCATCGACGACCACCTCATGAAGAAGGTGGACGTACAGAACGAGAAGGGCACCCACAACGTGATCAAGACCTGGTCGCGGCGCTCGATGATCGTGCCGGCCATGATCGGCCACACGATCGCCGTGCACGACGGTCGCAAGCACGTCCCCGTCTTCGTGACCGACTCGATGGTCGGCCACAAGCTGGGGGAGTTCGCCCCGACCCGCACCTTCAAGGGTCACATCAAGGACGACCGCAAGAGCCGCCGCCGCTGACGCGGGGCCGACGAGCAATCCGACGAGAGAAGACAGAGCAATGAGCGTTACCGAGCGTCGGCGCACGAGCGCCCGCCGCGAGTCCCTGCTGGGCGACCAGCCGGGTGCCTTCGCCAGCGCACGCTTCGTCCGCATCACGCCGATGAAGGCTCGCCGTGTCGTCGACATGGTGCGAGGCCTCGGCGTGGACGAAGCCCTGGCGCTGCTGCAGTTCGCGCCCCAGGCCGCCAGCGAGACCGTCTACAAGATCCTCGAGAGCGCGGTCGCCAACGCGGAGACCACCGAGGGCCTGGACCGCACCACGCTGGTCGTGTCCAAGGCGATGGTCGACGAGGGCCCGACGATGAAGCGCTGGCGCCCCCGCGCCCAGGGCCGCGCGTCGCGGATCAACAAGCGCACGAGCCACATCACGCTGGTCGTGCAGCCGGCTGACGAGAAGGGACGGAACGCCTGATGGGGCAGAAGATCAACCCGAACGGCTTCCGCCTGGGTGTGTCGATCGACCACCGGAGCCGTTGGTACGCCGACAAGCTGTACAAGTCCTACGTCGGTGAGGACGTCGCGATCCGCAAGCTGCTCTCGAAGGGCATGGAGCGCGCCGGCATCTCCCGCGTGGAGATCGAGCGCACCCGCGACCGGGTCCGCGTCGACATCCACACCGCGCGTCCGGGCATCGTCATCGGTCGCCGCGGCGCCGAGGCGGACCGCATCCGCGGCGAGCTGGAGAAGCTCACCGGCAAGCAGGTGCAGCTGAACATCCTCGAGGTCAAGAACCCCGAGATCGACGCGCAGCTGGTCGCCCAGGGCGTCGCCGAGCAGCTCGCCGGTCGTGTGGCCTTCCGCCGCGCGATGCGCAAGGCGATGCAGACCTCGATGCGCTCCGGCGCCAAGGGCGTCCGCATCCAGTGCTCGGGTCGTCTGGGTGGCGCGGAGATGTCGCGCTCGGAGTTCTACCGCGAGGGTCGCGTCCCGCTGCACACGCTGCGGGCCGACATCGACTACGGCTTCTACGAGGCCAAGACCACCTTCGGCCGCATCGGCGTGAAGGTCTGGATCTACAAGGGCGAGGTCGCGGGCACCCGCGCCGAGCGCGAGGCGCAGGCCGCCGCGCGCGCCGGCGCGCCGGGTCGCGGTCGTGGCCGTGCGGGTGACCGCCCGGGCCGCGGCGACCGCCCGGGCCGTGGCGACCGCCCGTCCCGCAACGACCGTCCGCGCACCGAGGCCTCGGCCGAGGCCCCCGCGGCGACCGAGGCGGCGGCCCCCGAGGCCGCTGCGACCGGACAGGAGGGCTGAGCACCATGTTGATGCCCCGCAGGGTCAAGCACCGCAAGCAGCACCACCCCAAGCGGTCCGGTGCCGCCAAGGGCGGCACGCGGCTGGCCTTCGGCGACTACGGGATCCAGGCGATCGAGGGTCACTACGTGACCAACCGCCAGATCGAGTCCGCGCGTATCGCCATGACCCGTCACATCAAGCGTGGCGGAAAGGTCTGGATCAACATCTACCCGGACCGCCCGCTCACCAAGAAGCCGGCCGAGACCCGGATGGGTTCCGGCAAGGGCTCGCCCGAGTGGTGGGTCGCCAACGTCAAGCCCGGCCGCGTCATGTTCGAGCTCTCCGGTGTCCCCGAGGACATCGCCCGCGAGGCGATGCGTCGGGCGATGCACAAGCTCCCCATGAAGTGCCGCTTCGTCAGCCGCGAGGCAGGTGAGTTCTGATGACCACGACCGCACACGAGCTGGACGCGCTGTCCGCCGAGGACCTCGAGGGCAAGCTCCGCGAGGCCAAGGAGGAGCTGTTCAACCTCCGCTTCCAGGCTGCCACCGGGCAGCTCGAGAGCAACGGCCGGCTGCGCACGGTCAAGAAGGACATCGCCCGGATCTACACGGTGGTGCGCGAGCGCGAGCTCGGCATCCGCGTGGCGCCGGGCTCCGAGTCTGCCGAGAAGGACGGTGACGCATGAGCCAGGACGCCACTGAGCTCGCGAAGGAGCTGAGCGAGGACCGCTCGCGCCGCAAGGTGCGGGAGGGTCTCGTCGTCAGCGACAAGATGGACAAGACGGTCGTGGTGTCGGTCGAGGACCGCGTCAAGCACGCCCTGTACGGCAAGGTCCTCCGCCGTACGAGCAAGCTGAAGGCCCACGACGAGACCAACGAGTGCGGCATCGGCGACCGGGTCCTCATCATGGAGACCCGTCCGCTGTCGGCCACCAAGCGGTGGCGCGTCGTGCAGGTCGTCGAGAAGGCGAAGTGACCTCGCGCCGTCCGGTCCCCGACCGTGACGGCCCGCCCAGCAGTCCGGCCCGGCCGGTCCACGCAGACCCGTTCCTCCAGGCTTCCCGCGAGGGGAGAACCGGGGCGACAAGGAGAAGGAAATGATTCAGCAGGAGTCGCGACTGAAGGTCGCCGACAACACGGGTGCCAAGGAGATCCTCTGCATCCGCGTGCTCGGTGGCTCGGGTCGTCGCTACGCCGGCATCGGTGACGTCATCGTCGCCACGGTGAAGGACGCGATCCCCGGCGGCAACGTGAAGAAGGGCGACGTCGTCAAGGCGGTCGTCGTCCGCACGGTGAAGGAGCGGCGTCGTCCGGACGGGTCCTACATCCGGTTCGACGAGAACGCCGCAGTCATCCTCAAGGCCGACGGCGAGCCGCGAGGGACCCGCATCTTCGGCCCCGTGGGCCGCGAGCTCCGCGACAAGCGGTTCATGCGGATCATCTCGCTCGCCCCGGAGGTGCTCTGACATGGCGAAGAAGGCGAGCAAGCTGAACATCAAGAAGGGCGACACCGTCAAGGTCATCGCCGGCAAGGACAAGGGCGCCGAGGGCAAGGTCATCGCGGTCCTGCCCGAGGAGTCGCGGGTGATCGTCGAGGGCGTGAACCGCGTCAAGAAGCACACCAAGGTCGTGAACCAGGGTGGCCGCGACGGCAACACCGGCGGCATCGTCACCACCGAGGCCCCCATCCACGTCTCGAACGTCATGCTCAAGGACGGCGACGGCGTGACCCGCGTGGGCTTCCGCCGCGACGAGGTCACCAAGCGCCGCGGCGACGGCTCGACGTACGCCGCCCAGCGCAGCGTCCGCGTGTCGCGCCGCACCGGTGAGGAGATCTGATGAGCACCACCACCAACGAGATCCCGCGTCTCAAGGCGCGCTACCGCGAGGAGATCCTCCCGGCGCTGCGCAGCGAGTTCGAGATCGCCAACGTCATGCAGGTCCCCGGTCTGGTCAAGATCGTGGTCAACATGGGCGTCGGCGAGGCGGCCCGCGACTCGAAGCTGATCGAGGGCGCGATCCGCGACCTCACCCAGATCACCGGCCAGAAGCCGCAGGTCACCAAGGCCCGCAAGTCGATCGCGCAGTTCAAGCTGCGCGAGGGCATGCCGATCGGCGCGCACGTCACGTTGCGCGGCGACCGGATGTGGGAGTTCCTGGACCGCCTGCTGAGCCTCGCGCTCCCGCGGATCCGCGACTTCCGCGGCCTCTCGCCCAAGCAGTTCGACGGCCGCGGCAACTACACCTTCGGCCTGACCGAGCAGGTCATGTTCCACGAGATCGACCAGGACAAGGTCGACCGTCCGCGGGGCATGGACATCACGGTGGTCACCACGGCCATCAACGACGACCAGGGTCGGGCGCTGCTCAAGCAGCTCGGCTTCCCGTTCAAGGAGCAGTGACTCGATGGCGAAGACTTCACTCAAGGTCAAGGCGGCCCGCAAGCCGAAGTTCGCGGTGCGCGGCTACACCCGCTGCCAGCGCTGCGGCCGGCCCAAGGCGGTCTACCGCAAGTTCGGCCTGTGCCGCATCTGCCTGCGCGAGATGGCGCACCGGGGCGAGCTCCCGGGCGTGACCAAGTCGAGCTGGTGACCACCTCCGGGCTCACCACCCGGACATCCGTACCCCCGGCGCGCGTCGCCGGACACCCCACAGACGTTGAAGGTCCGTCGGGAGCATCCCGACGGAAACCACGGCGAGAAAGGGCCTGACGGCCATGACGATGACTGACCCGATCGCAGACATGCTCACGCGTCTGCGCAACGCCAACCAGGCGTACCACGACACCGTGTCGATGCCCTACAGCAAGCTCAAGGCGGGCGTCGCCGAGATCCTGCAGCAGGAGGGCTACATCACCTCCTGGAAGGTCGAGGACGCGGCCGACGCCGAGTCGGCCCAGACCGTCGGCAAGGTGCTGACGCTGACGCTGAAGTACGGCCAGCACCGCGAGCGCTCGATCGCCGGCCTCCGGCGCATCAGCAAGCCCGGTCTGCGCGTGTACGCCAAGGCCACCGGCCTGCCGAAGGTCCTCGGCGGCCTCGGCATCGCGATCATCTCGACGAGCCAGGGTCTGCTGACCGACCGCCAGGCCAACAAGAAGGGCGTGGGTGGGGAAGTCCTCGCCTACGTCTGGTGACGAAGGACCGAGGAGGAGACAGAACATGTCGCGCATTGGCAAGCTCCCCATCGCGGTCCCGTCGGGTGTCGACGTGACGGTGGACGAGCAGCACGTCACCGTGAAGGGTCCCAAGGGCACCCTGACCCACACCGTGGTCTCGCCGATCACGGTCGGCCGGGGCGAGGACGGGGCGATCGAGGTCTCGCGACCCGACGACCACCGGGACTCCAAGGCCCGCCACGGGCTGACCCGCACCCTGATCGCCAACATGGTCACCGGGGTGACCGAGGGCTACGAGAAGAAGCTCGAGATCGTCGGCGTCGGCTACCGCGTGCTGTCCAAGGGCCCCACGCAGCTGGAGTTCCAGCTCGGCTACTCGCACCCGATCGTCTTCGACGCGCCCGACGGCATCACCTTCGCCGTCGAGGGCCCGACGAAGCTCGGCGTGCAGGGCATCGACAAGCAGCTCGTCGGCGAGGTCGCCGCGAACATCCGCAAGCTCCGCAAGCCCGAGCCGTACAAGGGCAAGGGCGTCCGCTACGCGGGCGAGCAGATCCGTCGCAAGGTCGGAAAGGCTGGTAAGTGATGGCCATCGCACTCAAGCAGGGCAAGCACACGAGTGCCCGCACCGCGTCGCGCCTGCGCCGCCAGGTGCGCGGTCGCAAGCGCATCCACGGCACGGCCGAGCGGCCGCGGCTGGTCGTCACCCGGTCGGCCAAGCACATCACCGTGCAGGTCGTCGACGACGTGGTCGGCAAGACGCTGGCGTACGCCTCCACCATGGAGGCGGACCTGCGCTCGGCCGACGGCGACAAGACCGCCAAGGCCCGCAAGGTCGGCGAGCGTGTCGCCGAGCGGGCGAAGGCCGCGGGTGTCGAGGGCGTCGTCTTCGACCGCGCCGGCAACAAGTACCACGGCCGGATCGCGGCGCTCGCCGAGGGCGCTCGCGAGGGTGGCCTGGCGTTCTGATCGCTGACGAGACGTACGAAGGAAGAGGGAAAGACACATGAGCGGATCCCAGCGCCGCGGTGGCCGTGACGATCGTCGCGGCCGCGACTCTGCGGACAAGACCGCCTACATCGAGCGTGTCGTCGCGATCAACCGAGTCGCCAAGGTCGTCAAGGGTGGTCGTCGCTTCAGCTTCACCGCCCTGGTGATCGTCGGCGACGGCGACGGCATGGTCGGTGTCGGCTACGGCAAGGCGAAGGAGGTGCCGGCCGCGATCGCCAAGGGCGTCGAGGAGGCCAAGAAGCACTTCTTCCGCGTGCCGCGCATCCAGGGCACCATCCCGCACCCGGTCCAGGGTGAGAAGGCCGCCGGCGTGGTGCTGCTGCGTCCGGCCGCGCCCGGTACCGGTGTCATCGCCGGTGGTCCGGTGCGCGCCGTGCTGGAGTGCGCCGGCATCCACGACGTCCTGAGCAAGTCGCTCGGGTCGTCGAACCAGATCAACATCGTGCACGCGACCGTCGAGGCGCTGCGCTCGCTCGAGGAGCCCGAGGCGGTCGCCGCCCGTCGTGGCCTCCCCGTCGAGGACGTCGCCCCGGCCGCTCTGCTGAAGGCGCGGGCGGAGGTGACCTCCTGATGGCACGCCTCAAGGTCGAGCAGAAGAAGTCCACGATCGGCTGCAAGCAGAACCAGCGCGACACCCTGCGCACGCTGGGCCTCAAGCGCATCGGCGACGTCGTGGTCAAGGAGGACCGCCCGGAGATCCGGGGCATGGTCCACACGGTCCGCCACCTGGTGACCGTCGAGGAGGTCGACTGACATGACGCTCAAGCTGCACCACCTGCGCCCCGCCCCCGGCGCCAAGACCGCCAAGACCCGCGTGGGTCGCGGTGAGGCCTCGAAGGGCAAGACCGCCGGCCGCGGTACCAAGGGCACCAAGGCCCGCTACCAGGTGCCGGCCGCCTTCGAGGGTGGCCAGATGCCGATCCACATGCGGCTCCCGAAGCTCAAGGGCTTCAAGAACCCGTTCAAGGTGGAGTTCCAGGTCGTCAACCTGGACCGGATCAACGCCCTCTTCCCCGAGGGTGGCGACATCACCGTCGCGGACCTGGTCGCCAAGGGCGCCGTCCGGGACGGGCACCCGGTCAAGGTCCTCGGCCAGGGCGACCTCTCGGTGAAGGTCCAGGTGAGCGCGCACGCGTTCTCCGCCTCCGCCAAGGAGAAGATCGCCGCCGCGGGCGGCACCGCCACCGAGCTGTGAGCAGCTCCGGACGCTGAGTGAGGGGCGCCGTCGGCTTCGGCCGGCGGCGTCCCTCACGCGTCTGACCGGCCCTCACCTGCGACCCCTGGTCGCGGCGTGGAGGGTGTCACCGCCCTGTTAGGCTTCCCGGGTCCCGGCGGGTTCGGGAGCGACCAGGACATGCAAGAAAGGCCGATCACGTGCTAGGCGCCTTCGCCAACGCTTTCCGGACACCGGACCTGCGACGCAAGTTGCTGTTCGTGCTGATGATCATCGTGATCTTCCGCGCGGGCTCGCAGCTGCCGACGCCGGGGGTGCACTACGAGAACGTCCAGGCCTGCTTCGCCCAGATCGAGAACGAGGGCCTCTACGGCCTGGTCAACCTGTTCTCCGGCGGCGCGCTCCTCCAGCTGACCGTCTTCGCGCTGGGGATCATGCCGTACATCACCGCCAGCATCATCCTCCAGCTCCTCGTCGTGGTCATCCCGCGACTCGAGGCGCTGAAGAAGGAGGGGCAGGCCGGTCAGGCGAAGATCACCCAGTACACCCGCTACCTCACGCTCGGCCTCGCCGTCCTCCAGGCGACCGGCATCATCGCGCTGGCGCGCAACCGCAGCCTCTTCGACGGCTGCAACCTCCCGCTGCTGCGCAACGAGGACAGCACGCTCGACTTCCTGATCATGGTCACCGTCATGACCGCCGGCACCGCGGTGATCATGTGGTTCGGCGAGCAGATCACCGAGCGCGGCGTCGGCAACGGCATGTCGATCCTGATCTTCACCCAGGTCGTGGCGACCTTCCCCGGCTCCCTGTGGGACGTCCAGGTCCGCCAGGGCTGGGCGACCTTCGCGATCGTCGCGGCCATCGGTCTGGTCATCATCGCGGCCGTCATCTTCATCGAGCAGGCCCAGCGGCGCATCCCGGTGCAGTACGCCCGCCGGATGGTCGGTCGGAAGATGTTCGGCGGCTCCTCCACCTACATCCCGCTCAAGGTCAACCAGGCCGGCATCATCCCGGTCATCTTCGCCTCGAGCCTGATGTACCTGCCGATGATGGCCGCCCAGTTCAACCAGACCTCGCAGTCGTGGTGGGTCGACTTCATCACCACGTACTTCCAGGACGGCGGACACCCCCTCTACATGGCGGTGTACTTCGGCCTCATCATCTTCTTCACCTACTTCTACGTCGCGATCACGTTCAACCCCGTCGAGGTCGCGGACAACATGAAGAAGTACGGCGGCTTCATCCCCGGGATCCGGGCGGGCAAGCCGACCGAGGACTACCTCAGCTACGTGTTGTCCCGCATCACGCTGCCCGGTGCGCTGTACCTCGGCCTGATCTCGCTGATCCCGCTGATCGCCTTCGTGCTGATCGGCGCCAACCAGAACTTCCCCTTCGGCGGCACCTCGATCCTCATCATGGTCGGCGTCGCCCTCGACACGGTGAAGCAGATCGAGAGCCAGCTCCAGCAGCGGAACTACGAAGGGTTCTTGCGCTGATATGCGAATCATCCTGATGGGGCCGCCCGGGGCCGGCAAGGGCACCCAGGCCAAGGTCGTCGCCGAGAAGCTCGGCATCCCGGCGATCTCTACTGGCGACATCTTCCGCGCCAACGTCTCCGAGGGCACCCCGCTCGGTGTCGAGGCGAAGCGCTACATGGACGCCGGCGAGTACGTCCCCGACGAGGTCACCAACGCCATGGTGCGCGACCGGATCGGCGAGGACGACGCGGCCGCGGGCTTCCTGCTCGACGGCTACCCCCG
>Ga0172375_10003991_pt1 | contig 22124 bp, 14 predicted proteins | sample LakKiv1m_FD_114537 | JGI IMG/M metagenome (GOLD analysis project Ga0172375, IMG submission 114537) | Freshwater microbial communities from Kabuno Bay, South-Kivu, Congo - kab_092012_11.1m | ecosystem: Environmental > Aquatic > Freshwater > Lake | place: Democratic Republic of the Congo... | reverse complement strand
GGCATGGCTGTCCATGGCGCGGCTGTTGCGCGGGAGCAGGTTGACCCGGATGTCGGCCACGTGCGGGCCCTGCCGAAGATAGTAGTGACGCACCAACCCGTTGAAGTCCATGGGTGAGCTGCTGCCGACCGTGGCGGTGAAGTCCGTGACCTCGGGCAGCGTGCGCAGGTAGGCTTCCAGGTTCCGCACCACGCGGTCCGTGGTCTCGAGCGTTGCCGTTTCGGGCATATCCACGACGATCTGGAACTCGTTCTTGTTGTCGAACGGCAGCATCTTCAGCGGCACTCCGCCCGTCGGCACCAGCAGCAGCGAGAGCGCGAAGAGCGCGCCCGTCACCACCAGCAGCATCGCCCCCTTCCGGCGCGAATCCGCAAAGGGGCGCATCACGGCGCTGTAGACGCGGTAAGTGCGGGTCTGGGTGACGTCCACGGGCTCATGGCTGACGTCGTGACGCAGAAGCTTGCTGGAAATCCAGGGCGTAATGGCGAAGGACACCAGCATCGAAGCCAGCATCGCCAGCGGCACGTTCAAGGCCATGGGCCGCATGTAGGGGCCCATCATGCCGGTGATGAAGAACATCGGAATGAAGGCCACCACGACTGCCAGCGTGGCCAGGACGACCGGCGGCAGGACTTCCTTCATGGCCATCGCGATGGCCCGCAGGCGCGGATACCGCCGCATCGAGAGGTGCCGGTAGATGTTCTCCACCGCCACTATGGGGTCGTCCACCAGGAGCCCGAGCGCGAGGATCAGCGCGAACAAGGTCACGCGGTTGATCGTATAGCCAGCGAGGTAGTTCACCAGGAGGGTCAGCGCATAGGTGATCGGAATCGCCAGCGCCACGATCAGGCTCACCCGCCAGGTCATCGTGACCGCAATCAGGACGATCACCGTGATGATGGCCAGTACCAGGCCCTCGACCAGGCCGTTGACTTTTTCATTGGCCGTTTCGCCGTAGTTCCGGGTGATCCGGAACCGCACGTCGTCGGGGATGACGTTGCCCCGCATGGCTTCGAGCGCCTGCTCCACATCGCGGGAAACCCACACCGCGTTGCTGCCCTTCTTCTTGGCCACGGCGACGGTCACCGCCGGGAACGTTGCTCCATTGGTTGCGGCACCGACCTCCGGGCCGGCGGCCGGGGTGAAACCGATCCGGCTGTACGACTGCAGTTCCTCGGGCCCATCTTCGACGCGTGCCACATCCCGAAGGTAGACCGGCCGGTTGGCATGCGTGCCCACCATCAGGTTGCGGATCTCACCGGCGTCCCGGAGAAACGGTCCGGCCTGGACGCGAATCGAGGCGTTCGCCTGCTCAAAGCCCCCGCTCTCCAACTGCGCATTGGAGACCTTGAGCGCGCCCGCGATCTCCATGGGCGAAAGCCCGTAGGCCGCGATGCGCTCCATGTCCAGGTACACGTGCAGGACGCGCCGCTGCCCGCCATGCAGGGTAATGTTCCCGGCATTGGGAATGTGCTGGAGCCGGGCGACAACCTCCTCACCCACGCGATAGAGCGCGTGCTCGTCGTAGCGGTCGCTGTAAAGCGCCACGTTGACGATCGGCACATCGTCAATCTCGATCGGCTTGACCACCCAGCCGGCGATGCCGGGCGTGGTCTTGTCGATGTTCTGGAAAATCTTGTTGTAGAGCTTGATCAGGCTCTTCTCGCGGTCCTCGCCGACCTTGAAGCGCACGGTGACCACGGCCATCCCCGGCCGCGACATGGAGTAGACGTATTCGACCCCGTCAATCTGGTAGAGCATCCGCTCCAGGCGCGAGGAAACCAGCCGTTCCACCTCGGGAGCCGAACCGCCGGGGTACATGACCATCACGTCCGCCAGCGGCACCACGATCTGGGGCTCCTCCTCCCGCGGCGTCAGCAGCAACGCCGCGGCGCCGGCCGCGAGCGAGATGATCACCAGCAGGATGGCAAGATTGCCCTTGAGAAAGGCGTCAATGATCCCGCTCACCATCGAATGCTTCTGCTCGGTCTCCATGGATCAGTTCTCCTTGACCGGATTGACAAGCACCGGGTCGCCGGCATCCAGCCCGGACAGGATCTCCACGATGGCGCCGGTCCGCCGCCCCGTCCGCACCGCATGCCGGATGGCGCGCCGATCCTGGACGCGTTGGACCAGTTCGATCTGGCCGACGGAATAGACGGCCGAGGCGGGAATCAGGATGGCGGCGCGGGCGTCGTCGGCGACCCACAACCGGCCGAACGTCCCGGGCAGGACTTCCGATGACGACCCCTCGATGTGGACCTTGACGAGTTGCGTGCGGCTCAGCGGATCGATCTCGCTCACGATCTGCCGCACGCGCCCCTGGAAGTTGGTCGCCGGACGGTCCAGCGTCACCTCCACGGCCTGTCCGACCGGCAGCTTCGCCACCAGGCGGACGGGAACGGGAACCTCCAACTGCATGTTGCCCGGATCGTAGATGGCCAGCAGCGGCTGCCCCGGGTTTGCCAGATCGCCGGGTTCCACATGGCGATCGGTGACGATGCCATCCATCGGAGCGGTGATCTGCGCGTACGTGAGCATGACCTTGCTCCGCTCCAACTGGGCGCGGGCCGCGGCGTGCATGGACTGCGCCGCCGTGAGGGCCTGCTCGGTCGTGGCCTTGTTGTCAAAGAGCTGCCGTGCCCGGTTGAGTTCCGCTTCCGCCTGCTTGAACTGGGCCTCGGCCGCCGCGACCTGCTCCTTGATTTCCCGGTCATCGAGGGTGACCAGCTCCTGCCCCTTCTTGACCGCGCTGCCGGCCGTGACGAAGACGTCCTTCACATAGGCGGGAATCCGGGCGCTGAGATTCACCTTTGCGCTCGAAGCCACCGTACCGACCACGTCCACGCGCGGGGCGACCGGCTCGGACTTCACGGTGAACACCTCCGCGCCCGGCGGCACCGGCAGTCCCGGCTCATACTTGAGGTGCTCCCCTGCTATGCGGTTTCTGAAGACGCCGACGCTCCAGAGAATCACCACCAGGAGCACCACCCCGCCCGCCAGGGGTTTCAGAATCCGGCTGCCGCCGCGCTTCGCTTGCTGCGCAGGCTCAGGACTGGGTTGAACCGCTGTTGCCTCTTCACTCATCTTAGCCTCCTGTTATCACTTGCTCCCGGCATAGCGCTGCACGAGTTCGCCCTTCGCCCGCTGCAGGTTCGACAGCGCAATCAAGTAGTCGTAAAGGGCGGCCGCCTTCCGCGTACGAATCCCCGTGAGCCCAACCTGGGCCGTGAGCAACTCCGGCAGGTCAGCCGCGCCCTGCTGGTAGCGCTGTTGCGTGATCCGCAGCGATTCCTCGGCATTCTCGATACTCTTCCGGGCAACCTCAAGCCGTTCCCAGGCTTCCCCGGCCTGGATCGCCGAAACGGTCAGATCGAGTCGCAGGTTGTCCTCGGCCTTGACCGCCTCCGCCTCGGCGGCCCGGTGCTGCGCATCGGCGGCGGCCTTGGCCGCGCTCCGTCGGAAGCCGTCAAAGACATCCACTTCGGCCGCCACGCCAACCCGATAGCTGCGCTCGAAGGCGGCCGACACATCGCTGTTCCAATCGAGCGATCCGAAGGCATTCACGGTGGGCAGATATTGACGCCGGGCTTTCTCCAGGGCGATCGACTCGATCTCCGCACCCTTGCGCGCGGCCACGAACTCCGGCCGGCTCCGCACAACGCTCACGTCCACGTTCTCCGGCGACTTCGGCACGGCGGGATCGGCCCTGACCGCAACGTCCGACATGGCCACGAGATTCGTGCCGATCGCCGTGTTCAGGGCGACAAGCGCCAGCTTGACTCCATTCCGCGCCCGGATCAGATCCTCCCTGGCCTGGGCGAGTTGAACTTCGAGGTTCAGTACGTCGGTCTTGACCGTCCCACCAGCCTTCAGTCGCTCGTTGGCGACGCGCAGGCTCTCTTCAAGCGTCTTGACCGACTCCTCGCGCACGTCAACGAATGCCGCGGCCTGCAGGGCCGAGTAGTACCCGCGGGTGACCTGGTGAATCAGATCGTTCTGGAGCCCCTGCAGCACGAGGCGGGAAATCTCGGCACCGCCCCGGGCCATCGCCTGGTCGAGCCCGCGACGCCCGAAGTCGAAGACGCGGTACCTGACGCCAAGGCTCAACGCAAGATTGTCGGTGTCCGGCGGATTATTGAAGTCCGACTGCATCGTGACGCTCCGCTGATTCAACAGCATCATGAACGCCTGCGGCGGATTATCCGTTCGGGCATAGGTGGCGGAAGCGCCGAGCATCGGATAGTAGGCCGACTGCGCCTCGCGCATGGCCGCCCGGGCGGCCTGGACGCGTTCCGCCGCGGCGCGCACGTCCGGGTTGCTGCGAAGCGAAGCGCCGATGCACTCATCAAGGGTGGCGCCCCCTGCTCCCGGTGCGAAGAGGAGCCCGGCACCCAGAACGACCGATACGAAGCGACAGACGGTACGTCTCTGTTTCATCACGCGTTTCCCTCCACAAAACCGCAGGCTGAATTCAGCCCAGCCGAATGCCTGCGGTTAATACCAGACACACCCTGTCCCGTAAAGCGGTCAGGTCGTTTGCGGTTACTTGCGGTCCCGAACGCAGGCCGCGCCGCCAGACGGCACACCGCACCGCCGGAGTATCATCTCCGGCGGACAGAAACCGGTGAACGCCGATTGCACCAGATTCACTCCCACGAAAGCCGTAAAGAGGAACCACCCCGGATGCACCCAGTATCCAAGCGCCACACTCACAAGCACGAACATCCCCGCCAGCACCCGAACATACCGTTCCGTTGTCATTCTCATGTTGTTTCTCCTGTCAGAACCCACGCAAAAACACCGCACCGAGCACCATGCCGTAGATCGTGCTGATCCACGGGTTGGACGTCAGCGGACAGGCGCCCGTAGAACATCCGATGAACCGGTACGCCGCGTACCCGAGAACCCCACCCACGATCACGCCGATCACCACTCTAGCGATCATGGCTCACCTCCTTCTTATGCACTGCACCCGACCACGCCGATCGGCCGGGGCGCCGCAAGGGCATCGAGTTTCGCGCGGAACACGTTGGCCGGCGGCAAACCGACCACGGTGTCCACCACGTCGCCATCCCTGAAGAACAGCAGGGTCGGCACACCGCGAATGCGATGGTCGGCAGCCAGTTGCTGCGCGTCGTCCACATTCACCTTAACCACCTTCACGCGGCCGTCGTACGCCTTGGCCACCCCTTCCAGCACGGGCGCCAGCGCCCGGCACGGACCGCACCAGGGGGCGAAGAAATCCACCAGCACCGGCACGTCCGAATCCAACACCTCTGACCGAAACTCCGCTTCCGTTATCTCTTTGACTCCGTTCATGGCCTCATGCTCCTTTCTGATTTCGTCCTTCACATGGATTAGAACCGCGAGTCGTCAAAAGGTTACAGGCCGTGGGGGTTGACGATTTCGGCACGGACGCCCTGGAGGGATGCAAGAACAGAGTTCCACGCTGTGCTGAAACCTGTGCGCTTCTTCGTCTTTCCCAACCTTCCAGTCATCCACCCTTCCAATCTTCCGCAGTTCCGGTGCCCTGCTTTCCCCTTGCGACAGACGCCGGCACCTGCTTAACTTCCGCCCAGATTCAGATGGAGGCAGCGACATGTTGACAGCACTCAAACGCGTCGAAAAGTTCCTCATCCTGTCCTTGATGGTCATGAAGAAATCCGCCGCCATAGCCCCCACCCCTGACGGCACACAGCCGCCCGCGCAAAAGTAGGCGCCGGTGACGGAAACGCCCTGGACCCTTTACTCCTGCGGGGATGCGTACTTCGGCGCCGTCCTTGCCGCAATCGCCACCGCAAGGCAATCCGTCCGCCTCGAAACCTACATCTTCGAAGCCGAAGGGATCGGCGAGCGCATTCGGGACGCGCTGGCAGACGCGGCGCGGCGCGGCGTTGAGGTTCGGGTGCTGGTGGACGCGCTCGGCAGCCTCGGCCTGTCCACGGCCTTCTGGCAGCCGCTGCGCGAGGCCGGCGGCGCCGTTCGCGAGTTCAACGGCGCGCGGCTAAACCGGCTCGCCATACGCAACCATCGCAAGCTGGTGGTGTGCGACGACAACATCGCTTTCGTCGGCGGATTCAATATCGCTCCCGAATACGAAGGCGACGGCGTGCGCCGCGGCTGGAGGGATGTGGCCCTGCGCATCGCCGGCCCGCTTGCGCAGGCCCTCGGCGCGACCTTCGAGCGCATGTACGAGGGCGCCGCTTTCCGCCGCAAGGCCCTCGTTCGTCTCCGGAAAGCGGATGAAAAGCGAGTCGTGGAAGCCTGCGGCTGCGAAATCATCCTCAGCGGGCCCGGACGTGGCGGCAGCCCCCTCGCGCGTGAGTTGCACCGCGACCTGCTGCGCGCGCGAGCCGTCTCCATCATGACGGCGTACTTTCTTCCGTCGCACCGTCTGCGGCGGAGCCTGTCGCGGGCCTCGCGCCGGGGCGCGGCGGTGGAGTTGATGCTGCCTGGCCGTTCGGATGTTCCGTTATCCAAGCTGGCCACGGAGAGCCTGTACCGTCGACTCCTGAAGGCGGGCGTCCGGCTGTTCGAGTATCAACCGCAGATGCTTCACGGCAAGCTATTCATTCTCGACGATGTGGTCTACATCGGCTCCTCCAACCTCGACCCACGAAGTCTCCGGCTGAACTACGAGCTCATGGTTCGGCTGGCGAACCCGGAATTGGCCGCACAAGCGCGGTCCCTCTTTGCCGAGTGCCGCAACCACTGCATCGAAGTGCATCGCGCGCCGTGGCGTCGGAAACGCTCGCCGTGGTTACGAATCAAGCAGCGCTTCGCCCATTTGGTCATGGCGCGCCTCGATCCCTGGATCACCCGGACCCAGTGGCGCATGCTGCCGGATTGATCGGACGCATCCGCGTTTCAGTACGCCCGCGCGTCAGGTGGGCCGGAACTCCGGTTCCGGCCGCGGAATGGACCGCAATCGAAGTTGCGGCCTACGGTGCCTCACCGCAAAGTCAATGAAACGCGGATGCGCCCCGATTGATCAGCCTCGCCCGCTTTCGCTTGCCCCCCCCGGTCGGAAAGTGGTAATCGCTTCGGTATCCAGCCAAGGCTGGCTGCAAAGGAGGTCAACATGCTGTGCTCGAAGTTCGTCTTTCTCACTGTGCTTGTTCTCACACTCTCGACAGTCGCAACGCACGCCGCAGGCAAGGGGCTGCCAGGCGATGCCGAGGCCGCCACACACGGGGATGAAGCCGCCACGCTCCAACTGGTGAAGGAGACGGCGCGTAAACAGCCGGACTTCATCTTCCGCCAGTATAACCTCGGGGTGCTCTCCCACTACTCCTACCTCATTGCCAGCGAGGGCCAGGCCATGATCGTGGACCCGGCGCGCGACATCAGTCGCTACCTCAAGGATGCGGACGAACTGGGCGTCCGGATCACCACGGTCTATCTCACGCACTCCCATGCCGACTTCGTGGCCGGCCACATGGAACTGGCCCGCGCGACCAACGCAACCATCGTCGTGAACGCCGCCACCAAGGCGGGATACCCCCACCGGGCTGTCAAGGAAGGCGACAGCATCGTCATCGGCAAGGTCCGCGGTGTTGTGATCGAGACTCCGGGCCACACGCCCGACGGCACTTGCCTCTATGTCCACCATCCGGCGGACAGCAAGACGCCCAAACTCGTCCTCACCGGCGATACCCTTTTCATCGGCAGCGTCGGCCGACCCGACCTGCTCGGGAAAGGCATGTCGGCCGCAACGCTCGCTGAAATGGGCTACTACTCATGGAAGAACGCCTCAGCAAACTCCCGGACGAAGTGGAAATCTACCCGGCTCACGGCGCCGGCTCCCTCTGCGGCGCGCACTTGAGCGACAAGCCCGTCTCCACGTTCGGCGAACAACGCCAGGTCAATCCCTACCTGAAATACAAGGACCTTTACGGCTACGTCATGGCCGTGGTCGACGGTCTGCCGGAGGCGCCCCAGTACTTCGCTCACAACGCCAAGATCAATCACGACGGGCCGCCGGTCGTGGATTGGGATCAGAAGATCCCCAAGGCACTCGGACCGGCCGATGCCTCCGCGGCAACCGACAAGGGCGCCTGGCTGGTTGACGTCCGTGACGCCAAACCGTTCGCCGTGTCCCATCCCAAGGGTGCCATCAACATTGGCATCCGCGGCCGATTCGAGACGTGGACCGGCATCATGGTGCCCTGGGGCGAGCCGTTCATCCTCATCGGCTCGGAGGACGAGGTGCAGGAAGCCCGATTCCGGCTCTTCCGTATCGGTTACGACAATCCCGCGGGATACCTGGCCGGCGGCGTCTCCGCCTGGCAGCAGGCCGGACTGCCGGTTCAGTCCGTGCCGCTCGTGAAGCCCGCGGAGTTGTACAAGCAGATGCATGCGGGCACCTCCCCCATCGTGCTGGACGTACGGCTGCCGAACGAGTGGATGGGTATCCGCATCGGGCAGGCATTGAACATTCCCATCAGCAAGCTCGCCGAGGAGCACGTGCGCCTCGATCCGCGCATGCCGGTTCTGGCAGTCTGCAACTCGGCCTACCGTTCCAGCATGGCCGCCGGCGTCCTCCAGAAGGCCGGCTTCGCCGACGTGCGCAACCTCGATGGCGGCGGCGATGCCTGGATCGAGGCGGGGCTTCCCACCCTGGGTTCCGACAGCGCCCACGGGGCCGCGCCGGCGGCAGCGGCCAGCGTGAAGCTGAATCTGCCCGAGATCATCAGTCCCGAGGACCTGGCGCGCCGCGTCTCTGACCTGCCCGGTTCGTTCGACATCGTTGACGTTCGCCCGGCGTGGCAGTTCGCTGAGTATCACATCCCGGGATCGGTCAATATGCCGCCTGAGCAAGCCATGAACAACGCGGGACTCGTCACGGACTCCCGCCCGCTGGTCATGGTATGCCGCGACGGCCTCGTCTCCGCGGCGATCGCCGGCCAGTTGGTTCAAAAAGGCCAGCGCCCGATCCGCGTACTCGCCGGCGGCGTAGCGCGCTACTACGACGAAATCGCGCGGCCGACCGGCATCGCGTCGACACCGACACCCATGAAGACGGCACCTGCCGCCGCACCCGTTGCCGCTCCAGCGAAGACGCCTGCTCCTGGGCCCACAGCACCCGCACCAGCCCCCGCCGCGCCAAAGAAGAAGAGCGCGGGTTGCTGAGGAGACTCCCATGAACGCTTCTGACAAAGCATCCAACGGCACCCCCTATGCCTCGCCCTATCTGGCGGGGTTTGGCCTGGGACTCACGCTCTTGGCTTCGTTCTGGTTCCTCGGCGCCGGCTTGGGCGCATCCGGGGGACTGGCCAGGGTAACCGCCTGGGTCCAGCACAAGGTGGCACCGGAACACGTGGAGAAATCAGCCTACTTCGGTCCGTGGTTTGCGGACGGCGCCCCGCATGTGCTTGCGTATTATCTCGTCTTCATGATGCTAGGCGTGCTGATCGGAGGCCTCTTCTCCGCACTTATCGCCCGCCGCGTACGCCCCATGGTGGAGCGCGGTCCGCGTATCTCGGCGCGCGGACGACTGGTGCTCGCGCTACTCGGCGGACTCCTTGTCGGATTCGCAAGCCGGCTGGCGAGAGGCTGCACCTCCGGGCAGGCACTTTCCGGCACCGCGCTGCTGTTTACGGGCAGCGTCGTGTTCCTGGTCTGCGTATTTGCCGGCGCCTACGCAACCGGCCTACTGGTGAGGAGGCAATGGCGATGAACGGCACCCTCTTTGCCCTCGACCTCCTGGACACGCCCTTCGGGTTCGCCATGGCCGGCTTGATCGGCCTCCTGTTCGGTTTCTTCCTCGAACAGGCCGGGTTTGGCAGCAGCAAGCGCCTGACCGGCATCTTCTATTTCCAGGACATGGCCGTGCTTAAGGTCATGTTCACCGCCGTCGTGACCGCGATGATCGGCTATACGTTTCTGACCGCCTTCGGGTGGCTGAAGCCGGCGGATGTGTTTCCGCTGGAGACATTCTGGGGCGCCCAGATCGTCGGCGGACTCCTCTTTGGCGCGGGCTTTGTTATCGGCGGCTGGTGCCCCGGCACCGCGCTGGTCGGCGTGGCTAGCGCCAAGCTTGACGCCATCGTCTTTCTCGCCGGCGCCACTATCGGGAGCGTGATCTTCAGCGAGTTCTTCGATGCGCTCACGCCCCTCTACGCGGGGGCGTGCGCCGGCGCCGTGACACTCGGCCAGTCGCTACACATCCCGAACAAGCTACTGGTCATCGCCTTTGCGGGCATGGCTGCCCTTGCGTTTGCCGGAAGCACCTGGCTCGAAAGGAAGTTTGGCGGCGCGCCGATCCAGCCGGCTGAAACAACGCGTCGCAACCGCTGGGCGGCTGGCATCATGATCGCCGCGGCCGTTATTGCGACAGTCATGCCGGGTCGGCAGACCACCCCGGCCCCGACGGTTGCACCCGATGCCCCGGGGCAGAGCCAAGGCCTGCTCGCTGCCGTGGCGGAAGCGGAGGATCACATCGAGCCGATGGATCTTGCCGAACGGCTGATGCGTGATGATCCGGACCTCACCCTCATCGACATCCGTCCGGAGTCTGACTTCAGGCAGTTCAGCATCCGCGGCGCCACCAACATTCCGCTCGAACAACTCGAATCGCGTGCCGCATCGCTGCCGTGCAAGGGAACACTGGTTCTTTACTCCAACGGCACGACCCACGCGGGCCAGGCATGGATGGCCTTACGAACGATGGGTTTCGACAACGTGCTCGTTCTCACCGACGGCATCCTCGCCTTTTGGCGCGAGTGCCTAACGCCGCCCTCGCTGTCGGGCTGGACTGATGAATCCGCGGCTTCGGCCGGCCGCGCCGCTCTCGATGCTCGTCGCGCCTACTTCATTGAGGGCAAGACACTTTCCAAGCCGTCGGCAGTGGATGTCTCCATGGCCGAACCGGGCCTGGACCGGCACGTCGTCTCCACCGCATGGCTCGGAGACCAGCTTGGAAAACCCGACTTCCGCATACTCGACGTCCGGGCCAAGAGCACGTCCTACACCGCCGGGCATATCCCGGGCGCCCTGTACCTGAGCCACGAGAGCGTGCGCGGCACGGTGGATGGCGTCCCGTCTATGTTGCTGCCGGGTGCCGAACTGGCCGTGATCTTCGGACGCCTGGGCCTCTCCCCCCAGGACACGGTCGTCGTGTACAGCGATGCGCTGCGCGATGCCACGCTTGTGGCGGTAGCGCTTGAACGCCTCGGCCACCGGTCCTTTGCAGTTCTGAACGGCGGCTACGACAAGTGGATCACGGAGAAACGGCCTGTGGCCAAGGATCTTCCGGTCGTCAAGGCTGTCGTCTACCCGCCGCCCGTCGGGTCCGACTCCTTCACCGTGAGCACTGACGACGTTGCAGGCGCACTCAAGCGCGGCGGCGTGAAGATCCTGGACGTCAGGCCTCCGGACTTCTTCACCGGGAAGAAGAGCGACGAAGCCAGGCCCGGCCGCATCCCGGGCGCCATCAATCGCGAGTTTGTGAACGATCTCGTCAAGGGTAAGGAGGCGTGGAAGGACATCCCTTCTCTCTCCAGCGCCTATGACAAGGCGGGGTTCATCCCCGATCAACCCACAATCGTGCACTGCCGCACGGGGCACCAGGCCAGCCAGACCTACTTCCTGCTCAAACACATCCTCGGCCACAAGGACGTTCGATGGTACGACGGCTCCTGGTCCGCCTGGGCCGCCCGCCCCGATCTCCCCGCCGAGATGGGAGAAGCGGAAACCAAGTAACGCCGGACGACCGAAAAGGAAGCGCAGTCGTCAGTCACTTCCGCTCTGATCTTCCACGGACCGTTCGACGATCGGGTCTGACGTGCCACGGCCTTGTCGTGCTCTATTGCCCTCCTCGGGTGATCCAAGAGGCGGTTTCCGCGATGTTGGCTTCGGGCTGCTCTTGGCGACAACACCGTACGTCGCGATTTCTTCGGCTGTGGCCCACTTGACGCGGTCGTCGTGGGCTCGCACAAGTTGGAGCAAGGCGGTCCGTTGCTCGTCCGATGGCGCCAGATCGAAGATTTCCGCGATTCTGCACTCGTATCTGGCACCATCATTGGCGTGGCGAGCGCGCTCGATACCGGTGTTGTGGCGACGGATGTGCTGGAACTGGGCAAACGGAAACGCGGCAGATGGCAGAATGCCGGGACGAATCAACCTAGATGGAGCAGTTCAACTGCTGAGCAGTCGAACTGCTCCATTTAGGTTCACCACAGGCGCCTCAGTTTCATTCTCGCCGGAAACCTGTGAACAATGGGGCCGCCTGCGCCTGGCGCGCGTGTCAAGGCGCCGGGGGCGCGTCCGCTGCGATCCACACATCCACCCACTTTCCGGCAGCGCCAAAAGGGTTGTCGAAGATGGGGCTGAGCGTGAAACTGGGCCAGGGATGGACGCCTTGCGGATCCACAGGCGCATCGAACGACTCCCACCATGTTTCCGCGCCAAACGCCAGTTTCAACGGTGGTTGAGCCGGAACCATCTTCCCAGCCACCTCCGCCACAACGGTCACTGGACCGTCGCCAATCCCGGGACAGCGGAACCTGCCGTCCTTGTCTGCCTGCACCGTGACAAGCAATCCGTGATCCTTGTCGGCCACCGGCGTCTCGGACGCCTCGAACGTTCTTGCGAAGACATGCACCGGCACGGAAAGCGGTTTGCCGGTCTTGCGGTCAAACACCCGCCCGGCGACGCCCTGCGGCAACGCCATGACGCCGGCCCCATACAGCAGGCGCATGCCGCGCGAAGGAACGTAGACAGGACCATAGGCTTGCCATCCATTCTTTACAAACGCATCACCGGCGAACTTGGCCTTGCCTCCGAGTTCCTTTTCGGCCAGTCGCACGAAGCCGCCGGTTTCCAGATCCATGAGCTCGCTCATGTGCGCTCTCTTGTTGGCCCGCATCGCACCGCTATACGTGCCACGCCCTGTCCCTCGAACGAAGAGTTCCGGCTTGAATCTTTCAAGCCGGCTGCGGTTCCAGTCACCATCCGCCGCGAGGTAGGAAAAATCGAGTTGCGAATAGATCTGCTCGACCTGCAACCGGTTGGGGCCGCCAAAAACGTATAGGGGATTCTGTATCAAAAGAAACTCGCGCACGGCATGGGTTCCTTCGTTGACCAGAACAAAGAGCGCCTTGCGGGAGCCGCCGGCCGGCCGGATGAGTGCGGACACTTTTGTGCGTGCGGTCCGCGACTCCGTGGTGACGGCAAACCCCCGGGCGGCCTCATCCTCAAAATCGCTGTCGCCGAACTGGGCAATGCCATCCATGCGCCAGTAGGGCAGAAACTCGGTCTGGCCGTCATTCGCGAAATAGCCGAATTCCTCCAGCACGCGCACGACATCCGCCGCTCCCACGCGGTCGGCAAGTCCCCCCAGATCAACGCCGATGTCGTGCAGGAGAGCCCGGCCCATGGCCATGCGGTCAGGCGCGGGGGATGCGCCGGGCGAGGTGAGTGCGGCGACATTGGGTCGCAACTGCGCCGCCAGCCCCGTATGCGGTGCGGCGAGATAGCGGAACACCCCCAGCGGAAAGCGATCGGCCAGCGTGGCCCTGGCATCCAACGCCTCGCCGCCGGCCGTGCCTTCCAACACGGCGCGCGTGGCCCCAACCTCGCAAACGGAGGCCGCCTCCGCGCGCACCAACACGTTCGAACCCGCGAGCGTGCCGCGTGCCACGGCATCGAGCGACGGCGTTGCGGCTTTCTCCGGCCAGGGCTGCCATTGTGTCAATCGTCGATCGGCCGCCTTCGCCCGGACGGGATGAATCAGGAGGGTGAAGTTCGCCGTCTTCTCGCCGCCCCTGACGGTCTTATTAACCAAGGCCATCCTCCATTGAGTGACCTTGGTGCGCTCAAGCGCTACGCTTATGGACGGCTCCGACGGATCGATCTCCAATCCCCCCCCGGCCAGCCAGGTGAAGCCGCGGTCGCCGCTGCCCAGAAAGAAGTGCGATACCGTTCCCTTGTGGAATTGGCCCGCCCCTTCCGGTTTCTTGCCGTTTGCCCACAGCACACCGGGCTTGCTTCCCAGGGTCCCATACTCCACCGGCAGTTGGTTCTTGGCGGCCAGTTCCGCCGGATTCCCGGCGATGGCCGTATCCACCAACCCATCGAGTTCCATCACCAGATCGAGTCCTTCGAGTTTGACCCCCTTGGCATCGTACGTCAACCGCCCCGTCATGGACCCGTCTTCCGCGTAAACCACGCTCAAGCGACCCTTCAGTTTGCCCGCCTGCCATGTCCCCGCGGCTTCAATGCCGTTGTCGGTCCTGGCCAGTTCGGCCGGCGCGTCGGCTTTGGCCGTCACCGTCTCCTCGTCAATCACGACATCGAGACGCAGGGGACTCGCGAGTTGCGGACCGCGGCCCATTCGCTTGATGAGCGCGCCGGGGTATTTCTTTTCCGCCCGCCAGGCGAGCGGAATCTCATCGGTCAGCGCGCGAATCTCGATTTGCGCGGGCAACCCGGTGTCGTCCACCGTGATCACATGCCGAAGGGTGGTGACCACCCGGTTCGACACCGTGACGCCGGCGTGCGCCGTGGTGACGGCCGCCAGCAGGCTTACGGCGGCAAGGGCCGCAATGCGCAGGTATCCGCGGTTCTCGGTTGTCGGTAGTCGGTTGTCGGCGGAAAGGCCCGCTCCCGCCGTCATGCCGCGCGTCAATCGGAAGTGCGAATGTCTGGAGAACCCCGACAAACGAACACCGAACACCGATAACCAGCGCCCCTGGAGTGTGGTCTGGTTCCTTCTCATTTTCCTTCCCCTTTCTGATCGCACTCCCCATACAACACCCGATAGTCATGATACGGCACAAACACCGGCCCGTAACGCTCGCCGGCTTTATCGCCGGCTTTGGCGATTAGTTTGCCGGTCTCCAAATCCATGAGCGCCGGCTCGTCCGCCGCCCTGCCGTCCGCGGCCCGCCACGCCTGCTGCAGCGCGGCGGGAACGGCCGCGCTGCCCAGGACGTCGCCGCGCCGCAGGGTGCTCGCGCCTCCCAGGATGCGCTTCGGATCGCGGAGATCGAGCGGCAGCTCCACGTCGCCATCGGACTCGTTCAGGATCACGAAGATCGCCTTGTACCCCTTGCCGTTGTCCAGGGGCCGGCGATAGACGGTGACACGCACCTTGGATTCGTCCCCGGGCTTGTCGCCCATGCGCACCTGGGCATCATTGCGCCAGAACGGCAGCTTTTCGGTGGCGGCATCGTCGAAGAATCCGAATTTGCCCAACCGTCCGAGCAGCCGCACGGCCTGTTCCTCGTGTTCCATCGGCACCCAACTGATGCCGGCGCCCTGGTTCACCCCGCCGCCGCGCGTGACCCCGAAGTCGTGCAGCAACGCCACCCCAAGCATCTGCCGGTCCAGACACGGATTATCGCCGGAGCCCACGGGGTTGATGTCCGGCACCAGCGTGGTGGACAGACCGGTGTAGTTCATCGCCGCGAAGCGATAGTACGAGTTGGGGAAAGACGTAAGCAGGTCGATTTCGTACGCGCGCATACTGGCGCCGTCTTCACCCCAGATGAGGCTGTTCCACATGAACGATTCAAGCAGGCTCGCGGCCTTGCCGCTCTGGGTCTGGTGCCGCGGCGGAACGTTGTTCTCGGCATGCACACGGGCCAGGCGCTTGTACATGTTGCGCTGGTTCAGGCTCAGGAAGCCGGGATGCCAGGGCAGTTCGTTCGTGCGGACGGTGGCCAGCGGACGCAACCAGGCGTCCTCCATGGCCGCGTTCTGCGACGCCGACGACGGCGTAAGTGTCAGATACCAGCCGACCATGCGGCCCATACGAACCAGGCGTTCGAAATAGAAGAGCGCCTTGTCTTCAAACAGCCGGTTCTGCTCGGGAAGATCCAGATCGCCATGAAAGAAGTAGCGAAAGTAAGGTGGCTTGTCCTTGCGCCACTCGGCGCATTTCTCATAGGGGATATTCGCCGGCGCACCGGCCGCGCTACGCCACGCAGCCTGCAGTTCCTTGTCGCTGGGAGCGTATGGACAATCGCCCCCAGCATTACCCGACGTTTTCACGTCGGCCGCGGCCGACCACCCGCGATAGTGCAGCACGTTGTTCGCCTGGTATTCCTCCCCGCAGTTGTATTGCCAGGCCATGAGACGGGCATTCTCCGGCTTGGGCTTCGCCGGATGGGTCAGGATCGAGAACTCGATCGTGCGCGGTCCCCTGACTTCGGCCGGATGGTTGACGAACGCCACCCGCCAGGTCACGTCGCCGACCTTGTCGCGTTCGATTTCCATCGCCGAGCCGTCCCGGTCCAGGATCCACCCCTTGTCGTTGTTCGCAACGTACGACCAGCCGCGATCGTCGTTGCCGAACCAGAACCAGGGAACGAACTTGGTGAAGAACAGTTCCATGTGCATCGCCGTGCTGTCCCAAACCACGCCGGTCTTCTTCGGCAGCGTGTACTCCAGGCGATTATCGAATACCGCCAGATCCACGGTGCCGGCGATGTCCGCCACCATTTGGAGCCGGTCGATCTTCACGGGTGTGCCGCTGCCATAGACCAGCGTGGCGTGCAGCGAACCGTCGCAGTCGTAGCGCGTCCGGAGATCGGCCTCGACCGGACCGATCCGCAGTTTGGAGGCATACTCGATCTCGCTCTTCCCGGTCCGCACGGCCTTGGCCGGAGTCAGCACCTGGGCGGGCACGCGCGCGCCGCCGACCACGGCCTCCAGGCGGAACGGCGCGCGCAACTGCGGGCCGCGACCGATGGCCAGCAGCGTTTGCGGCGAAACCACGGCATTCGCGCCGCGTTGCTCCAGCGGCAACTCGCGCGGATCGGGTCGGATGTCGATCTGCGCGGGCAGTCCCGACGCGTCGAGCGTGAAGCGGTGTTTGAGCGTGTCGAACCCCTTGTCGTTCGGCTGGATCGGCGTGAACGGCTCCCATACCCGGTCCTCCCGCCCCAGTGCGTTCCCCATCCATGGCGCTGTCTGGAACGATTCGCGACGGTCAACGCGCTCGTCGTCCATAAAGGCCGTGCTCGGCCGCTCATCAGACGTCTTCGCCTTCTCCCAGGGATGCAGTTCGACTTGCTCGCCGCTGATGGCCTTGGCCTCGGTCTTTCCGGCTGTGAGGTTGATGAAAGGCTTCGTTTCGGTCTGCTCCGCGACGATCTTCATGTTCTCGTCAAACAGCAGGACCGTCACCTGGTAGCTCTCGCCGGCCTCCAAATCGGGCGCATCGCACAGGAAGGTGGCGAAGTCGCCGACCATGTTCGTCTTGAATTCGTGGATCTCCGGCTGCTCCCCGCCGAGCGTTTTCTTGACGATCAGTTGCGCCTCGACGGCCGTCTTGACTTCCGGCCTGACGCCCAGGATGCCCCGATCCACCACGGCCGACAGCCGCTTGGTGTAGGGGGATATGTCCACCCGCAAGTCGAAGTCGGGATTGCGCGGCGGCCGCAGTTTCTCGATGGCGTCGACACGCAACTCGCGGAACGTTCCGCTTTTGCCGGCGACTTTCACACTGGAATCCATGAGATGGAAATTGATCAGGCGTGTCAGGAAAAGCGTCTTGGCCGGCTGTCCCGCGGAGCGCACGTCGAACCAGAGCACGTTGCCGGCGGTCAGGCCGGGCAATGGCCGCCGCAACTTCAGGACTCGGGTTTCGCCCGGCCGCAGTTCCAACAGCCCGTTCGGGGTTTCCTTGGATTGATAGGTGGAATACGTCGTTTCGCCATCGGTCTCGATATGAAACCCGAGACGCACCGTCTCGGACCGGGTGTTATGGTTCTTGACGGTCATCTGCATGTTCAGGACGCTGTCCATGAGCGGGCCGATTTCATTGATCTGGAAAACCGGGGATTTCGAATCGAACACCAGTTTCATCTTGGTCGTATTCCAACCGTGCGCGTCGAAGGCGTTGAAGAACGTGCTATGGCCGCCGATGCCGCGCGCAAACCAGACGCGGAAGGCCGAGCCGTCCGGGGACGGAATCGCCACCCGCGGTCGCCCGTTCTCATCCTTGGCGTCGTAGCCGGCATGGCGCAACGATTTCAGCGGGATCTTGTATTCGATCACCCAGCGCCGGCCATCGGCCACCGTTCGGATCTCCGCGCGTGGATTGTACCTCATGTCATCGCCGGTTTGCGGGCTCCAGTGCCAATCGGTGATCGTGCCGATGGGATTGACGTCCCAGCGCAGCAAGCCGCGACTGAACCCTTCGGCCAGATCCTCAAGGGGTCGTATTTCGAGTTCCGTGTGGTCGTCGAACAGCATGCCGTACAAGGGATGCATCAGCGTGTCGGGAAAGCGACCGCGGGCTCTAAGCCAGGAGTCCACCGGATAGATCGGCGAGGACCAGCAGAAATAGAGGAATTCCTTGTCGTAGCCCGAGTAGACCTGCAATTGCGTTTGCGGCGGCGCCATATGTCGGAAAGTGCCGAAACCAAAGTCGTACCAGAAGCCGGACAGCGCCGCGGCGTCGTCCCATTCGCCCGGCGACATGATGCCGTCGATCGTCGGCGGCTTGGCCAGGAGCGGCACCCGCAGAATCGGCGTATCCACCTTGCTCGCTTCACCGTATGACTTGGGCACCTCTTCGGGCTCCTGCGCCGGCAAGGACACAGCCATTCCGAACAGGACCGTCAGGGCCCAGAGCCCCATCATCTCCTTGCGATTCATCGTGTTCGCTCCTCTGTTACTGATCGGTCTCACGGCTACTCCTCCTCCGAGAATTTCGCCGCGTCGCCCGGCGCGGTGCGCGCGCCGCGAAAACTGAAGTTGGCGTCGGGATCCGGATCAAACCACGTCATCTTTCCGCGAGCCGACGTGCGCTCGATCTCCGGTGTGCGGTTCCACCCGCCCCGAGACCCGACGCCAACCGCATTCTTCTGCGGCCAATCCGCCGGCAAATCGGCTGTGCCAAGTCCGTGTGAGCCCTTGAAGGTTGCCGGATCCCACGCCTCCGTCTTGGCCGCCGTCACCGGTCGCTCACGCGGGAAACCACGGCGCATCAGACGCGTTTGAAGGCCCCAGAAACTGTGATGAGACTCGTCCGGCACCGGCTGGCGCGGGCCGCGCAGGTACTTCTCGAACTCCAGTTCCGTAAACGGCCGCAAACCCGCCCAGGCCGCGTAGCTCGCGCCACGCTCCCAGCTCAGCCAACGCATCCCGAACGGCGGCCCCCCCCACACTTGGCCTTGCGGGGACATCTGCGTATAGGTGTAGTCCGGACCGGTCCCTTCGCGATAGATGGCCCTGCCGTTAGCGTCGCCGTACCCGGTCTCTTTATCATAGAGATCATCCGCCACCTTGGACGGCACCGTGTTCAGGAAGATGACATAGTCGCTCGCATGGATCGCCATCGCCATGACATAGAAGGCAGCATAGCCATTGGGGAAGGTGGCCGGGATTTCGCCTTCCGCCGGTTCCTCGCCCCGTGCCCAGAGCAGGCCGGGCTTCTTGCCGGTCGGAATCGGCCCCGCGTTCTTCACCCGGTACGCCGGATACTCCACGGCATCGTCCACGCCTTCATGCGCAACAATCGTCGCATTGCCGTTGGTGATCGCGAACGTTGCGGCGCGCGCCTTCCAGGGCTCGGGGTACTCGTACCACCCGGCCGTCTCCGTGCCGCCTGAGCCCAGGTAGAACGGTCCTTCGGCGATGTAGACCATCTTGATACACACCGCGACAAGATGAACCTTCGTGTCTCTGCCAATGCCCTTGCTTTTGGAAAGATTCCAGATGGCCGTGACATTGGTCAGCGAAATAGAACAAGGGGAACTCTGGCCGGCCTGCCGGACGAACATGCCGGTGTATCCGTCCTCGCCCACCGGCACCAGAAAGTCCATCTTCCGGTTGCCTTCGCAGGCATAGCCCTTTGGATTCAGAACCCCGCTTGCCCCGGCGGAAGACGGGCGTGCCGCGCCGGAGTCCCGACTCTCTTGAGGTCGGGACGGAGGCGGGTCCGCCGCCAGTCGGATGTGCTGCCATTCTTTCGCGCCCTCCGGCCGCACCTTGAAGAAGATCCAGGCCGCGTCGTGGTTGAGATCGTTCCGCCAGGAACCGGTCCACTTGACGTCGAATTGGATCGTGGCGTTTTCATCGCCGGGCACGATCCGGACGTTCGTGATGGCCGGGGGGCTTTTCACCCAATGCGTGGTGTCGGTAGCGCTCACCAAAATCTGCGCCTGCGCCGGGCCCGCGGCCAGCCACAGAGCCCAGACGGCCACCATGCGCGCCAGCCTGCCGTCTTTTCTCGCCTCATGCCTTGTTGTCTTCTTCATCGTGTGCATCCTTTCCGTCTGTCGGACAGGTCTGACCTGTCTGACGGCTTTTTCCCGAAACCTGTTTGTCCGCCATAGCCTTGGCGACGGCGGGAAACCTGAGACCTCAGCTACTCCTCCATCACGAACTTCGAATACAGCCTGGCATTGAAGGGTTTCGTTACGACGGGAGCCCACTGGAACCGATAGCGCAGCCCCTTGCCGTCGTTATCCATGAACATGAAGTAGTAGCAGCACTTTCCCCCGGGCGCCAGGCCGAGTTCGGTCAGCGGCAGGCTCAGTTCATAACGGGTAACCTTGGCGGCTTCCTCCCGCACCACGGCGTACTTGGCGACCTTCGACAGATTTTTGCTTCTTCCCATCTTCGGGTTGAAGACCACGCCGTTGGTCGTCAGCGCCAGCCAGAGGCTCGTCTGCGCCCCATTCGTATCGATCAATCCGAAATTCATGGCGTCGCCATCCCAGAGGCTTGCGGCGGAGTTCGTGTTGCACGACACGTCGTCCCTCACCTCGGCCGCGACGCACAGGGCCTCGCCGTCCCGCCCCAGGTACGCCTTGACGCTCATGTCCTCGGGACCACGCCATGGGTCGGAACAAGCAACCGAGTAGCTGCGGAACTGAACCGGATAGATCGCGGAAGGCTCGTTCAGGGTCAGGATGGGTTTGTCCCACTCGTCCAGCACGCCATCCGCCTGCAGGGGCCGCTTCAGGCGGGCGAGCGGCACGGCCTCGTCCGCCGACCGCTTGATGAACGGCGCCATGGTGGTGTCGCCGGGAGTCTTGCCATCCAGCGTGGTTCCCGCCGGCGCAGGGGCGGAACGTGCGCCACGCCAGCCGGCGTATGGGCTTACATTCGACCGGTCAAAACGCGCGTAGAGCGGAGCCACGCGTCCGGCAATGAGCAGGTGGGCAGGATCCCATGTATAGCCCGCCGCGGCTGCCCACGTCTTGATGATCGGGTCGCCGCGGATGATCACGCCTTCCAAGAAGGAGGACGGCCAGTCCGCGGGCAAGTCGGGCGTGCCGCGTCCGTGCGTCCCGGCGAAGGCGCGCCCCACGGCGTCGCCAATGGATATTGGACGCTCAATGATGTCACCCATTTGCACCCAGTCCACGCCCCAATAGGAGGCGGTCGCCTGGTTCGGGGCCGCCAACTCCGGCCCGCGAATGGCTTTTTCGAATTCCAACTCCGTCATGGGCCGCAAGCCCGCCCAGGCCGCATAGGCCGCACCGTCCGCCCAGGACACCCAGGGACACATCCCATCCGGGTCGGTGGCCGAATAGGTGTACTTCGGCGACTTCCCAACGCGGATGACCGCGTCGCCATGCCCATGGGGCCAATAGCGGGGCTTGGCCTGCGCGGCCGTCAGTGTGTTCAGAAAATCGGCGTATTGCCCCTGCGTGATCCACGGAACCTTCATGCAATAGAAGGCCGAATAGCCGTTGGGGAACGCGGCCGGAATCGTCCCCTTGTCAGCGGGCTTGACGCCCACCGCCCAGAGACTCCCCTCCTGCTTCCCGGTTGGAATCGGGCCGGCGCCGGTCACGAGATACGCAGGAATCCGCTCCGGCGGAGAAGTCGTTGGATAGGTGTCTGAGATGATGTTACCGGTATAATTGAACCGCGCTACGAAATCCTTGCCGTCCTTGCGGCTGTATCGGTACAACCAGTTCTGCTCCCTGCCGCCCCCATTTTTCATCTCAAACGGGAAAGGCTCCTCCGATCCCCTGCCGACGTAGAACGGCCCTTCGGGGATGTAGACCATCTCGACGCCAAACGCCCGGATCTCAGGCTTCAGGGGCTCCGGCGTTGCCTGCTGGGTATTGGATGCCGAACGTTGAACGTTCGTTCCCCACTCCACCACGGCCGTCACCTCGCGCGTTTCCACCGCGCCGATGCCATCCTGC
>Ga0172375_10003990_pt1 | contig 22125 bp, 19 predicted proteins | sample LakKiv1m_FD_114537 | JGI IMG/M metagenome (GOLD analysis project Ga0172375, IMG submission 114537) | Freshwater microbial communities from Kabuno Bay, South-Kivu, Congo - kab_092012_11.1m | ecosystem: Environmental > Aquatic > Freshwater > Lake | place: Democratic Republic of the Congo... | reverse complement strand
TGTCAAAACGTTTAGCAAACAGGATAACTAATAGAAGGATTAAACCCCAAAGAAAAAAGAAACTTCCTATTAATGCGATAGCCGTATAACTATCATTAACCCAGTAGTAGATTTCAAATAAACCCGAAAGTATCATGAATATGCTTGACTCAATGAAATCTTTTTTTATTTCGTTAGAAGCTCTTGCAATCTGAAAAGAAACTAGCCCGAATCCAGCAAGAGTTATAGACAAACCAATCATAAACTCTATATAATCTTTTGAAATTTTTAGAGCAACTTCTTTTAAAAGAAAACTTAAGATAATTGAGAGTACTAGTGAGACTAATAAAAGAAGAATTATTTTTTTCTCGCCCCTTTTTGCCATTATTTTAGGAGTATTCCTAAATTTATAAATGTTTTTTAGATTAATCCTATTTGATCTTTTATGTTTTTTATAGCTTCTATTGCCATAGTAAAAAATTCTTCCAAACTTAAACCTATTTTTTCTATTTCTTTAATTATTTCCCTACTACAATTTTCAGCAAATCTTTTATCTTTAAACTTCTTTTTTAATCCTGCACTATCCATATCACTTATTTTTTTGCCTCTCATTAGAGCATAAGCGTATATCAAGCCAGTCAAGGTTTCTGAAGCGGCTAGTGCAAATTCTACTTTCTTTGTTCTTTTTTTATCTTTTAGTTCAGGTATAGCTTCAAAACCATAACCATGCGATTGAAGTATTTTTATGAATTCTTCACTAAATCCTTTTTCTTTTAGAAGTTCTGCTGATTTTATACAATGTTCTTTTAAATTATTTTTTGTTAGTGGCCAATCAATATCATGCAGTAAACCCAACATAGCCCAATATTCTGCATCTTCTCCAAATTTTTGAGCTAGTGCTCGCATTATAGCTTCAGACTCTAGGTAGTGATTTATATCAGATTGCTCTTGAGGCATTGACTTTATCCATTCAAGGGCTTGCGTTCTTGTTAGAGGTAATTTATCAGTCATTTTAGAACTTCATTTTTTTGCCAAACTTTTTAGCAAGTTTCATCATTTGTTTTTGTGAAAATCCTCCAGAGGTCATTTCAGACTCAGATACTCCGCCTTTTGTGAATTCTTTCAAAAGTTTATATTGCTTTATAAGTTGTCTTATTTCACTGGTAGTTGTTCCAGAACCCTTCGCTATTCTTCCTAATCTTGTGGTTTGCTTTTCTATTATTTCTGGATTTTTTATTTCTTCTTCAGTCATAGAGTTTATTGCATGCTGCCAGTGTTTCATTTTTTCCTCTTGAACTCCTAGCATGTTTTCAGGCATCTTTCCTTTTAGTCCTGAAAAACCAGGAATCATATCCATAATTTTATCCATACTGCCCATTGATGACATTGATTTTATTTGTTCTTGAAAGTCTCGTAAATCAAACTCGCCTTTTTCTAATTTATGCTTAAGCTTTTTCTGTGAGTTTTGGTCCATTGCTGACTGAACTTTTTCAAGTAAGCCTTCTAAATCACCCATGCCTAAGATTCTTGATATAAAAGCTTGAGGATTAAATGTTTCTAAGTCACTTGATTTTTCACCGGTTCCAATAAAGAAAACAGGAGCTTTAGTCTCGTAACATGCTGTTAGAGCTCCTCCTGCTTTTGCAGTAGAATCCATTCTTGTTATTATAACCCCATTAATTTCTAGTGCTTTTTGGAATTCACTAGCTTGAGTTTTAGCTGTTTGTCCTATGTCTGCTTGTATAACCAGAATTTTATAATCAGGCTTAATATTTTTATTTATTTTTTTTATTTCTTCAACCAACTCCTCATCAAGTGAATGACGTCCAGCAGTATCTACAATCAAGAGGTCATAATCATCTAATTCTGGTTTAAATTTTTTGTAGATTTTTATAGGATCTTTTTCAGTTTTATCAATAAAAACCGCTAGTTTGTTTTGTTTAGCTATTTGTTCAAGCTGGTCTGTAGCAGCAGGACGATGAACATCTAATCCTAGAAGTGCTACTTTTTTCCCCCGCTTACTATAGTATAATCCTAGCTTTCCTGCAGTTGTTGTTTTTCCTGCTCCATATAATCCTAGAAGAAGAATTACTGTTTGGCTTTTTTCTTTGTTCTCGTTTTTATTTGTCTTAGATTCTTTGATTATTATTTCTTTTTTTTCCTTGCCAATAATTTCTAGTATTGTATCATAAAGAAGTTTGATTATTTGTTCTTTTTTCTCTATGCCTTTAATTTTTTCATCACTTGCTTTGTCTTTAAGCTTTTGAGTTATTTCTTTTACTAAAAATACATTTACATCTGCAGAAATCAAGCCTCTTTGAAGTTCTTTTGTAACTTTTTCAATCACAGCTTTGTCTACAAATACAGCTTTTGATATTTTGTCTGTTGCTTTTTTTAGCGCTTCACTTAACTTCTCTAACATAGCCAAAACCTCTTGCCGGTTTTGGCGAATCCCGCAGACCAAGAACCTTCTCCCAAGTTCATTTTTATTTTAGATTTAAGTTTACTAAAATGAACTTGCTCGCCTGCAGTGTTCTTCTTATCTCCTGCATCCATTAATTTATTTTTCATAGTTTTTTCAAGTTTCTTATTTATATAAAGTTAATCAAATATACAGAATCCTTTCATTAATTCGGGGTTTTTTGAGGTTTTAAGGGTTTCGGTTGATGTTTTCCTGCAGATAAAACTCTTTGCCTTAAATCTTCTGGAGCCCAAAATCTTGTTTTTAGATGGCTAAGATTTATCGATGGACTTGCTTCTACTTTAAATGGAGATAAAAACAATCTTTTGAATTCTGGAAGAGATAAGTCTCCTGTTACAAATGCATAGTACATTCTTTCACCCAAACCTCTTGCCTGCTGATACAAATAAAAATCATCGGCTAAGTCCATTCTATAAACTCCATTTATTGTAGCTGCTTTTCTTAAGAATTCTTTTCTTTGTTCTGGACTCATAAAAAATAAATCAGGACTATCAGGGTAAGTATTCTTCCTGTCTGGCATAATTAGCTTTGAACAAAAAAAGCCTATAGTTTCTACAAGAACACTTAGGGCAAAAGCATCTCTTACACTTCTATTTGAATATCTTATCCCAGAGTGAGTGAAATGAAGAAAGTGAGCGGCTTCTTCTGAAATATCTTCTGGAGCATCATGAGATATGAAAACCATGTGAAGTTTATTATCATACCAACTACCTCTCAGTCCCTTATAATCTTCAAACTGTTCTCTTTCTCGTTCAGGTAACCAAAGATCATCAAAACTTACTCTCCTATGAATATAATGAACTTCTGGATAAAAAGGAACACTCAATTGAAGTTCTTCTGCGATATCCTCAATAGCCTCAAAAACCTTTTCCTCTACAATCCCCCTTTTACTAGCCATAGGGTATCTAATTTTAAACCCTTAAAAGCAATTATTATCCTCTAAAATATATTATAAGATAATACAATTATGCCCCACATAAATCTTTATAAATCTTAAAGTAATATTTTTATCATGGAAACTCCAACAGCTCCATTTCCAAAAGAAGCTCAAAATTTTTTAGATGCTCTTTATGCAGCGCATCCTAGCAAGCCCAAAACCGATAGAGATAAAATTGCGCTTTTAGAAGAACTATCTGGAGCGCAGATTGATGATCATTTTGAGGAAGAAGCCGGATTAAGAAAAGCTTATGAATTTGTTTATTTAACTAATCAAGGTATTCTTAAGGAATAAAATTTATTTTAATGATTTCGATAGAGATTTAATATCTATTTTTGAAGACAACTTTATTTTTAAACTAAGAATCTTCTCTATTAAAATGCCAAATTATGCAATAATCATTTCACCAATTGAAGATAGACTTCTAAAAAAACTAAGGGCACAAGGTCTTGTAGTTAGGACATTTGAATTTAACCCAGTATTGACACTTGCAGATGTTCCTTTTGATAAAAGAAATAATGGCTCTAGTTGTTGGGAATATTGTAATAACTTTATAGAGGGAGTAGAATGGGAAGATTATAGGATTAAACCAAAAAATAAAAGAGAAGCGCAAGAAGGCAACTTATCGCCCCACATGAGCTGTAATAGGGGTTGGACAAGGTACAGCTGTAAAACTTTTGTTGCACCAGATAATCCCCGAGGAGTAAGGGAATGGACTTCTTGGATTTCATGTAATCAGTGTGAATTTTATGATCCCAAAACTTTAGAAGGAAGGCAAAGTGTATTTGAAGCAATAAAAGGAGAATATGAAAGAAGATTAGCAGGACTTACTTCCGAAATTATTAGAATCAAGAATGAGCTAGTTAAAAATCGGAAAAGTTAACTAATTTTACAACCCTAACCTTTCTATAAATTTCTTTTTATTAAAAAGTTCGAGATCATCGTAATTTTGACCTACTCCAAGATAAAGAATTGGTTTTTGAGTTATGTAACCAATAGAAATAATTGTACCGCCTTTTTCATCAACATCTGTCTTGCTGAGTATGCTGCCGTCAATGCCAATCATATCATTAAAGGCTCGGGCTTGTTCAGTAGCATCATTGCCCGAAACTGCTTCTGCAACAAAAACTTTTAAGTCTGGCTTCGTAACTCGGCATATTTTCTCCATTTCCTTAAGAAGATTATCTTTAGTATGCATGCGCCCAGCAGTATCAATTAAAACTACATCAATATGATTTTGTTCTGCATATTTTATAGCATCAAAAGCTACTGCGCTCGGATCAGAACCATAATCCTGTTTTATTATTTTTACTCCTAATTTATTTGCGTGAATCTCTAGTTGTTCTATAGAAGCTGCTCTAAAGGTATCTGCAGCAGCTAGGATGCAGGATAGTTTATTTTTTTGAAGAATATGGCAGAGTTTTGCTATGCTAGTTGTTTTTCCTGCTCCATTAATTCCAAAGAATAAAATTTTAAACGGTTTCTTGGCTATTTTTTTATATTCTTTTATCTGTTCAATTAGATTTTCAGGCTCAATTAATATTTCTTCTATTGCTCTTTTCAGGCTTTCTTGTATTTCCAGAGCTATCTTATCCTTCTTTAATTCTCTTCCAACTAATTCTTTTTCTAGTTTAGCTTTTAAGGTTTCAACAACTTCTAAAGCAACATTACTTTCAAGAAGAAGCATCTCAAGCTCAGAAAATATATCATCAAAATTACTTTTTGTTAAAGTATAAGAGAAGACTTTTTTCAATCTTTCAAAAAATCCTAGTTTTTTCGTTTCTACTTTTTCTTCTTCTGTTGTTACAGTTCCGGTTTTTTCTTCTAATTTATCTATCTCTGTTTCAAGTTTTTCTTCCGGACTTTTTATCTCTACTCCTTCTTCTTTTAAATCAGTCATAACCTTTTCTGTTGTAACTCGCTCTTGTTCTAATTCTTGTTTGCTTCTTTTTCTTTTTTCTATCTTTATTGGCTTTTCTTTCTTCTTTTCTTCTTTTTTGCTCTCTTTTTTTGAGGGTTTTGCTTTTTTTTCTTCCAGCTCTCGCTTTTCGGCTTTGCTTTCTACTTCTTTCTTGCTCGTTCCGAGCCAACTTTTCAGTTTATCCTTTAAAAATCCAAACATATACTTCTTAATAACTCAATGTTTATAAATTTAAACAACTTGGTTATATCATGAAAAAGATAGTTATTATAATCGATGGTTTAGGTGATTTGCCCGAAGAAAAACTTGGTAATAAGACTCCTCTAGAAGCTGCAGAAACTCCAAATCTCGATGATATTTCCAGGAAAAGTCAGTTGGGTTATATGTATACTGTAAAGGAAGATTATGCTCCTGAATCAGACTCGGCCGTGGTTGCTATACTAGGCAATGATCCTAATATTTCTTCAAGAGCAGAATTTGAAGCTCTTGGCGCTGGAATTAAAACCAAGCGAGGAGATTTAGTTTTGAGAGCTAATTTTGGTACTGTTGAAAATCTAAATACAAGAAAATTAATTGATCGTAGAGCTGGAAGAACACTTACAACTAATGAGGCTAAGCAACTAGCCTTAGCCATAAATAAGCATGTTAAACTTCCTGTGAAGTTTCACTTTTTTCCAACAGTTCAGCATAGAGGAGTTTTAGTTTTTTATGGTGGATTTTCAGATAATATTACTAATACTGATACTTATGTTCATGAAAATGGAAAGATTTCTGTAAAAGAGAAATTTGATTGGTCTACATCTTTAGATGAAGAGGAGGATACAGAATTTTCAGTAAATCTTGTTAATAGCTTTGTTGACCAGTCTTTTAAGATACTTAATAATCATTCGGTAAATAAAATAAGGATGCAAAGAGGATTGATGCCAGCGAATATTATTCTAACAAGAGGCGCAGGCATAGAAAAACCCGAGCTGACTAAGATAAGAAACTCAATGGCTATAGTTAATATGCCTCTTGAAAAAGGAATATGCAATCTAGCGGGTATGGATATATTCTCGAAAGATTATCCTATAATGAAAAATTATGATGTTTATGAAAATCTTACAAAAGGATTGTTAGATATGTCTGATTTTACTATAAAAACTTTAAAAAAGCAAGGTAAAAAATATCAATTTTGTTATATTCACTTCAAGGAAACTGATGTTCCTGGGCACGATAATAAACCCCTTGAAAAAAAGAAATTTATAGAACTACTTGACAAGCATTTTTTTAACTTTTTAAAAATTTATGCTGAAAAGGAAAAAATAAAAATAATAATAACCGGAGATCATTCTACGCCCTGCAAGTTTAAAACACATACGTCTGATCCTGTTCCTTTATTATTTTTTAATCCTGATAAAAAAGGAGAAGGCAAGGTGTTTACAGAGGCTGAATGTAAAAAGGGAAGTCTTGGCAAAATTTACGGAAAAAATCTTCTAAAAAAATTAGATTTTATTTAATACCTTCTTTTAGAGCTTCTATAATATAACAATACTTTTAAACTGAACTTAGTTCAATTTTGTATGATAACTTATAATGATCTTTACGAGGCGCTTAGAAAAGAAAGATATAGCGAACAATTACAACCGCTTATGAAAGATTTTGTTAAAGAAGTTGCAGGATATATTAAAGAAAGGGAAGGTTTTGCAGCGAATTCTAAAGGCATATTTTCAGATGAGAATCAGAAAAATAAAAAACAATTAGAGAATGCTGTATCTATATTCAAAGAACTTATTTTGCGCAGAAAGAAAAAACTTTTAGACTTAGCATTTATTTCTGCTGAGACAGGAATAAGCAAAAGAGATTTTGATAATATGTTGCCTTTTGAGCGGGAAACCTTTGAAAAAATTATGAAAGCTGTAAATGAAGGTGATAAAATAGTAGAAAAACTTCTTAGTGGTGGAGAAGAAGGAGAAAATAACTCACAGAAGAATAAACTTATAATGTTTAACCAGGATACAGAAGAATTTTTAGATTTAGAAGGCAATAAACTTGGGCCTTTCAAAAAAGGAGATATAGTTAATATTCCTCAAGAGATTGCAAATATTCTTTTGGTTGATAATCGGGCAGATACTATTGATGAATAAATAAGCTAAAGATGGATGAAAAAAGAGATTACCGAGTTAGATTAAGTGAAGAACAAACAAGAAGTACTAGGGTATTATTTAGAGGTAGAAATATTACTGGGTGTTCTTTCGATGGTTTATGTATGTACAAGGCTAGGCATCTTAATCCCAGTGGTTTAAATTTATGCATCTGCGATGATTTAATTATAAAAAATTTTGGCTGTAATTATCGGGGGTTAGTTTCTTTCTCCAAATAAAATTGTTCCTAATCTTACTAGTGTTGAACCATTTGCTATCGCTTCTTTGTAGTCTGAAGACATACCCATTGAAAGTTCATTAAGATTAAATTTATTTTTTAACTCCTTCATCATTTTATAACTTTCTTGTTCTTTTCCTACTTGTGGAATAGTCATTAATCCAAGAAGCTTTAGATTGCTACAACTTGTGATGTAATCTACTAAATATTCAACATCCTTAATGCTTATCCCTGATTTTTGTTCTTCGCCAAGATTTACTTCTATGAAAACATTAAGATTTTTATTTAGTTGTCTTGAGGTTTCATTAACTTTTTTAGCAAGTTCAATGGAATCTAGGGTTTCAATGCAATCAAAAATTTCTACTGCCTTTTTTGCTTTATTTGATTGTAAATGACCAATTAAATGAAAAGAAATATTATTTTCTTTTAAGAATTCTTTTAATTCTCTATACTTTTCTTCTGCTTCTTGTACATAATTTTCTCCAATTATTTTTATTCCAGCTTCAATAGCCTGTTTTATGTCATTAGGGGGCTTAGACTTTGTTGCAGCTAGAATTTTAACCTGGGCAGGAATTTCCGCCTTAACTTTCTCATAATTAGGTTTATTAAACATAATAAGAATAATTTATAAACATATTTAAGTATATCCTATAATGAATAAAGAGATTAGAAAACATTCAGCAAAAACAAGATTCTATATCTTCGTTTGTATTTTCCTTTTGTTATTTATTTTTTCAATATACCTTCATTCTATAGGGGTTGGGCTTGATGATATAAAAAAAATACCCCAAAATAGATTTTTTCCAATAATCTTTATATTTGTCTATGCGACTATTTCATTCTTGCCAATACCCTTTACTCCAACATCCTTCTTGGGAGGTATATTTTTTCCATTTTATCAGGCTTTAATATATACTCTTTTAGGCAGTTTGCTTTTTGCAACACTTTTATTTTACATAACAAGATTTCTGGGTAAAGATTATGTTCAGTATTGGATTCATAAAAATGAAAGATTTCATAATCTCGAGTCAAAATTAGAAAAAAGAGCCTTTTTCCAGGTGTTTATGCTTCGTCTTTTTTTTGTAATACCTTCTGAATTTATTAATGTAGTATCTGGGCTTTCTAATATAAAATACCGAGACTTTATCTTAGCAACATTTGTTGCCAATACCATAACTCTTATTTTTTCAGTTGGACTAGTAAGAGGTCAGATAAAACATGATTATGTTTCTTTAGTTGCTTCTGTTCTTGGATTAATTATCTGTTTGATAATCCCTATTCTTTTTGTTTCAAAATTCAAAAAAGTTCTCAGGAATGAAGTTGGCATGAAATAAGAAAATAACAAACCCTGCAAGCATTAGAATCTCTAAGAATTAACCTATTTCATTTCATTCAATAGGTAAAAGCCTTCAGAGGGATTCGAACCCCCGACCCCCGGTTTACAAAACCGATGCTCTACCACTGAGCTATGAAGGCGTGATAATAAAATATAGATTTGGGGTTTAAAAGATTAATTATTCCAAACAATTGTCTCTTTTGTTTGCTTTACCTTTTTTGTTGGATAGATAACTTCTGTTAGCTCTTCAGGAGAAAACCAAAGTTGTATTTCTCTTTTAGCACTAGCTTCACTATCAGAAGCATGAATAACATTTTCAAATACTCCAGTTTTACTGTTTATTCGTCCATATTTTCCTCTTATGGAAACAGGATCTGCATCTTCAGGATTTGTTGATCCCGCAATATCCCTAACTTTCTTTATAGAATCTTCTCCAGAATAAACTAGTGCCAGAACTCTTGGAGTATGAAACTCTCCTAAAATGTACTTTATTGTTCCTTCAAAAATAGCAGTGCCTTTTTCAACACCATGTTTTTTTATCTGATTTTGTTTTAAATCTCCATAGTGTTTTTCTGCAAATTCTCGCTTTAATGAAACCACTTTTGCTCCGACAATTTTCAGTTTGGTTTCAGAAAGTGCAGAAATTATATTACCGGTTAGAGATTTAACAAGGCCGTCGGGTTTAATGAGAACAAGACATTGTTGGACTGCCATTTTATTATATTATTTTGCTTTTTCTTCTTTTTGCTCAAGCGGTTTTTTTATTTCGAAAATTCTTATCTCGCAGATGGCAAGAGGATATATTTTTTTCAATCTTATGCTAAGAGGTTTTTGAAATTGGTTTGAAAGTATTTCTTGGAAGACTTCTTCATCTTTTTTTGTTTTAAGATAATCAACTATCCAATTCTTTGCTGAATTTCTCAAAGTTTTTCTAACTGCTCTTGAAACCTTTTTTCTTGTTATTAAGAAAGGTTTTATCAGAACCTTACTTTCTAGAGTTTCAGCATTAAAAGAATCTTCAACATAGTCTATGCCTGTGTGAAGCATATGTTTTATAAAATAGGGCAAGAGAATTAATTTTTTCGGATAAGCTACTGCTTTGTTATCTTTAACTTTTATTTGAAAGATCAAATCAACATTCTTTCCTCTTAGCTTTCGAGTAGCATCAATTTTTACAATTCGATTATTTAAGTTTTCTAGAAGAGTGTTATGCGCTTCATATTTTTCTTCTATTAGAGGAATATCAACTTCAAAGAACTTTTTTTTAAGGATTTTTGCCATTTTATTCAAATACTATTTTACTTACCCTCCTTGAGTGTGAATGTCTGCTTTTCTTGCATTTTTGACAAGTGTAGATTAATACCTTTCTTGTTGTTGTTTTAGTCTTCATTTTACGAGATTTTACTGCACGACGACTTGAACGTCCTTTATTTCCTGTTCCTGGAAAAGCTCCTCTAAGCTTTGCTCTTGTAAGAGAACCCCATTTGAGAGTTCCTCTCTTGTGTCCTGTTGAAACTAGGTCTATTTTGTGCTCTGTATGTTCATTGCAACTTGGGCAATATCTTTTTGTTTTTCTTGGTAATTTCATTCTATGAACCTTATGTTACTTGGTATTTATAAAATAGTTCAATAAGATAGGTATTTAAAGATTATTGTTTGTGTTTTTTTAGTGAGGGCCCATAGGCTAGTGGTAAACTGTGTCCTTGACATGGACAAGTCCCAAGTTCAATTCTTGGTGGGCCCATTAATAACCTATAGCCGATTCTTATAAATTCCAGCAAACCAAGAACCTTGCCTATTCTTCTTATCTTAGCTAAATCCTCAGTCTCGGGAGTCCAGCAACTATAATCTTAAGAAAGTTTATATATAGTATTTCCATTTGATTTAATATGAAAAAAGGGAGAAGGAGTCAGGTTTCAATATTCATAATTTTGGCTATAGTTATTGTAGTAATTGTGGCAGGATTTTTTATCTTTAAAGATAGAATTTTTCCTGGTTCTGTTCCAAACGAAATTTCTCCTGTTTATGATTATTATACCTCTTGCATTCAATCCCTTGTAAAAGATGGCGCAAGTATTGCTGGAGCTCATGCGGGATACTTAAAAAATCCTGATTTTAGTCCGGGTACTGCTTACTCGCCTTTTGGTTCTGAGTTAGATTTTTTAGGAGATTCAGTACCCTATTGGTATTATGTTTCTGGAAATAATATGCCCACAGAGAATATTCCAACAAAAAGACAGATTGAACAGCAATTTAATGATTATTTAAAACAAGAATCAACTAAATGCGGACTTGCTTCTTTTTCAAGTAAGGGTTATGAAATTTCGCTTGGTGAACCTAGCTTTAAAACTACAATTAGTACTAATAAAATCTCTTCTACAGTTAGTCAAAATATAGTTATAAAAAATGGGGATAAAACTTTCTCAGTCAATAGTTTTAATGTTGAAACTAGTAGTTCACTTGGTCAATTTTATGATACTGCAAAAAGAATTTATGACTATGAAAAACAAACTATGTTTTTAGAAAATTATAGCCAAGATGTTTTATACACCTATGCTCCTGTCTCAGGAACAGAATTCAACTGCTCTCCTGTAATTTGGGATCCTCATCAAGTATTTGCAAAACTTAGAAGTGCTCTTGAGATAAATATTCCCCTTGTAAAGGTTTCTGGAAATTATTATCAGAATACAAATCCTTATTTTATTACTGGAAAAAATTCTAATATTGGACTTAAGAACGAGCAGGTAAGATTCTTATATTCTGGAAGCTGGAGTTCAAGATTTGAAGTATGGCCTACAAAAAATAATTTAATGATAGCAAATCCTATTGGTACTCAACCAGGACTAAGTGCTATGGGTTTCTGCTATACTCCCTATAAATTTGCATATGATATGTATTTTCCCGTACTTGTTCAGATTTACAACTCAGATGCTTCTGAATTATTCCAATTTCCAGTGGCTATAGTTATAAGTAAAAATATGCCTAGAGAAAGCATAACTTCTGAATATACTGATTCTATTCCAAGTATTTGCGACAATGCGAATACAGAAATAAAAGTTTCAACTTATGATATTAATTTGAATCCTGTTGAAGCTGAACTTGAGTTTAAGTGTTTGACTGATGTTTGTAATATTGGTAAGACAAAAATAGGCAGTAATAATGGAAGCGCTTCAGTAAGTGCTTTAGTTCCTCAATGTTTAAACGGCGTGATTATTGCTAATGCTAAGGGCTATAAGGAAAAGAAATATATTATTTCTACTAATGAAGAAACTTCTGCAGATATTGTTTTAGAGAAAGAGTATAAATTACCTCTTGAGATTTATGTAGATAATACTCTCAGCTTAGAAAATTCTGTTTTATTAATTAATGAAAATATAGATAATCAGACGAGTACTATTGCCAGTATTAGCTACCCCTTTACAAAAGAAATAACTCTTGCAGAAGGAGACTACACTTTTGACTTAAAGGTTTTCAAAAGTGGTTCTGTCAATATTCCTTCAATCACAAAAACTGAATGTGTAACTGTGCCCCAAGAGGGTGTATTAGGGCTCTTTGGATTAACAGAAGAGAGATGTACAGATATAACTATTCCAAGCCAGACTTTAACTAATGTTTTATATGCTGGAGGAAAGCAAAATCAATATTTAGTTCCTAGTGAAATGGAAAATAAAAATGTATTTAGGATTTATGCTTCAAGCATAAAAGTTCCATCTTCAGTTGAAGAAGTTCAGTCAAGTTACGACGATGTTGAAGCAAAAAGTTTGGACATCCAAATATTATAACAAACATAAAAATATAGATAAATATGAAAAATAAAAAAAATAGAAAGAGTTTAGTTTTAGTACTAGCTTTAGCTTTGTCTATATTACTTTTTAACCCATTTGTTTTAGGTGTGGGTTTTTTCGGCTCAACAACTTCAGGTAGTTTTAGTGAAGTTAATACAAATTATTTTTCAAATAGTGTTGCAAGTTATAGCAGTTTTGGATTTGGTTCACTAATGTCCGGAATTCAAAATCGTCCGCAGGATACAGAAGGATTTTTTGATATGGAAGTTTTTATTCCTCCTTTGGGTTGTCAACCGACTATTGTTACAAGTGATTTACTTGAGGAACAAGATGTACCTGTTTTTTGCACAGTCGTTCCTTTGAGAATAAATCCTTCTATAGATATAACTAGAATTGAAAGTTTATCCATAGGACAAGCAAAAAGTAGCCCATATATCTCAGGGGTTGGCTGGCATCCAGCAAGAGCAGCAATTAGTTCTGGTTCAAGGTATATTAATAATCCAACTACAGGTAATTTAGGTTACGCCGTAGTTGTTCTAAAGCGCCAGGCAAATGAAAACACCATGCCCGATAATGTTTCAACTACTCTTACAGCAACAATCCAGTACGGTGCAAATTACGCTTTTGGTATAGGCGAAAATGAATTTTATCTTCCAGTTATTAGCGATTCAGATTTTGCAAGTACATATCATGATTATTCTTTCTTTAATGGTGTTGGTTATTTAAGAGCAGAAGATATTGATAGTACGGGGGCAACTATTTCTATCTATACTTCAAATAATCAAAAAGTTTATTCAACTAGAATACAAACAGGTAAAACTTCAAGTGATATCTATCTACCTACTGGAACTGGAGGTCAGGGCATGCGTATAACTCTTAAAGACTTAGCAACTCCTCAGACAAAAGCTAAAATTAAAGTTAATGGAAAATCTTATGAGGTTTATCAGGGAGGGCAATTTGCAGATAATAATTGTAGAGTTTCCAGTCTTGTAGCATATGGCGCGGGAACAGGTTTTGTTACTTTTACCTGTGGCAGTGAAAAATTTACATTAACAAAAAGTTTTGAAAAAGTTAAACTTGAAGTTCCTTCTGATCCTTCTAATAGTAATGGAGAATATTCTATTGGAGATCAAATTCCTAATCAAATTGGAAAAAGCATTTATCCTGTTTATGTCGGTTCTTCAACAGTAAATGCAGCTTCGGGTTTGCAGCAGACCTATTTGATTATTGCTGCAACTGATGAGTCCTTAACAAGAGACCAAGTAAATAATTTAATGATAGAAGTTTCTAATAGGGTTCAGTCTAATTCAAAAATTGATAAGACCAGTTCAATTTATGGAACTACACTTTATCTTCTCGGCCAGAATGATAAAGATCCAACAACTATTAAAGCAAAAGATACAAAAGCAACAGGTTTTAATGTTAGATATAAGGGGCAGGTAAATGAAAATAGCCCTATCACTTCTACTAACTCGGGTAGTTCAACAAATTCTACTGCAGCTTCTAATACTTACTCAAGCGATTATTATAGTAAGGCAAAAACCGCTTACGAATATGTTAAATCAACTTATCCTTCAGAATTAAATAATGTTATTGGTGAGCCTTGGAATCCAACAGGCCAGGCTTTTGGAGCAGATGCTTTATGGGCTGAATATAATTTAGCTACACTGTTAAAACAAAAGCAGGATGCAGTTGGATTTTTATCAAGAATAATGAATGATTATCCTACTTCTACTAATAAACTTGCAAATGGAGAAACTGCAGAAAGTCTTCTTAAATCTGCGACAGGAACGCTTAGTAATAGTGGTTCAGAAGCCTACTCTCAGAAACAAGATTTAAGTTTTGAGCTAGTTGGAATTAATGCTCCAACAGAAGATGAAGCAAGTGTAAAAATAGACTATTTTAATGGTAATACTGCACTTACAAAAGTTTTCAAGAAAGGTGATGTCATGACTTTCGATGAAGCAACGAATACAAAAGTGACTCTTGTGGATTTTACAGATACTCAGGCTACAATTACTTATTCTTGTAATAATAAGGCTAAGGGAGCAAGAACAACTTCTATTACTTCCTCTCCAAAAACAGTTAATGAAAATCAGGTTCAGGCATTGGATAATTGTGATGGCAGAATTCAAATAACTAAAATTAACAGAAAACAGGTTGCTCATGTTACTTTAACCCCCATGGTTAATGGAAGAAGTCGTACTGTTAATTTTACTTTTTCAATTGGAATTGAGAAAAGACCAGATTTTCTAAAACCAACTCCTGAAGAAGCTGCAGACAAAATTAAAGATTTAAACGAAAAGATTGACGATTTAAATAATATTACAGATACTCTTGGAAAAGTAGTTGAAGGAGGTAAAATAGCTTGCTTAGCTACTTCTACTTTTATAAATCTTAAAAATCTTTATCAAGATAGAAATGGTGGAGCAACAGCAAGAAAACAGGTTATGGACAATTGGAAAACAACCTGCGCAACCTATATTTCTACACAGGGTAATCCTTATTTTGAAAAAACTATTGATGATTGTATTGCCGGCGAGTATTCTAAAATAGAAAAAGAAATAGCCTCAACCCAAAAAATTGATGGTGATTGGAATACCGCAGATAGTGAAGCAAGGAAAACAGCTAAGGATAGCAAGGGTTTTGTTAATGAAACAAAAGCAAAAGAAATATTGATAACTAAATTGCAAAGTGAATTAGTAAGTTCTGTTAGTGTTATTGATACATCAGGGAATGTTAAGGATGCAAATTTTGTAAAAGATTCCTTAAATAAAAATAATGCTCAATACTTAAGTTATGACGAGCTAGCTAAGCTTAATTATGATTTAAGAATGGCTAGTGATAATACTCTTGATTCTAAATCTCAAACAGCCTTTCAAAAGGCAGCATACTCTGATATTAAACTTGTTCAGGATAGGGCTAACTTAGATAAAGATAGCCAAAAAATAGCTTCACAGTTTGGAGGATTTTTAGCACAATCAGTTAGACCTAATCAGAATCAGCAGGTTTATACCTATAGTGGTAAAAAATGGGATTCTACTTCAGCAGAGGTAATAAATAATTTTCAATTAGACGAAGTAAAAATTCCCGATGGATCTAAAGTCGCAATTGTAAGTAAATATTTATTTGTTTTACAAGGTGATAAAAATACCCTGGGTATAACTAATGCCTACAAACTTGTTGAGAATGGTAATAAATGGAAAGTTGTTAACTTTGCTGAGAAGGATAATCCTTCAGAGGCCAATATTGAATCTCGTTATTCTTTCCAACAATATGATGCTACTAGTTACAAAAATGTTTGTAAGAACTGTAATTATATGAAAGTCTTTACAACTGAACCCTATAAAGGCTTGCCAGCACTATTACCTTTTGATGATCAAAATGGTTGGTATATTCAAGTTAAACAGACAATAACTTTACCTTCTGTATCTGGAGTTCTTTCTGGCAACACACAAAAGTCTTATCAATCTTCAGGACAGTTGAATAGTTTTTATATCTGTAATGTTGGCCAAGATGGACTAATGGAAGGGACAGGAATTGATAATGATTGTAGAGGTTTTAATATGAATACAGGAGAAATGCTTGATAGTTTTGCAGGATTAACTTCAGCTCAAACTCGAACATTAGTTCAGCAGGCTATAAGTGCTATACGTTCAGCTCAAACCCAATTAACTAAAAATCCCCAGAAGATTAACATAAAAGGAGTTTCAAAACCACTAACAGTTATTGGTTATCAGGGCAGTGATTCTGAAGGAAAGTGTACTGATTTTATGTCACCTAGTGATTGTCAGTGGATATTTAATGTTTGTGACCCTGTTGTCTGTCCTAGCTCAAGATGTGATTTAGGAGGACAGTATAAAGTTGATAATGTTATCCAGTCAGGAATTGTTGGTAGCACTCTTTTATGCTTCCCTAATTTTATAGGATTTCATCCAGACACAGGAGTTGTTGTACCTTTTTGTGTAACTGGAATAAATGCAGGATTACAAGCATGGACTTCAATACTTAAAGATTATAGAAAATGTTTGAATGATAGTCTTACTGATAATCGTACAACAGGAATATGCGACATGATGTGGAGTGTTTATGGTTGTGAATTTTTTTGGAGACAAATAGGACCTTTCACAGAAGCACTTATGAAAAATGCGTTCTTGAGTATTTTTGGTAAAGGAGAAAAAGGCGGTGGAGAATACATGTTTACTCAAGATGCCTGGAATAATGCTGTTAAGTCCGCTCAATATATGCAGACTACTTATGGCGCTAATTCAAATCTTCAGTGGGGTATAAGTTCATTAGCAGATGCTGCTGTTAGTGATGTATGTAAACTATCAGCTTCTGCAACTTATCCTAGTGGTTTTGACGCAATGCTTACTCCTGAATCTCCTGTTCAATTCAGTGCATTTTTTGAAGAAGTTCCTTATACTGATGCAACTGTTCCTCCAACTTCTCACTATAAAGTATTTTATCAAATTTTTGCAGGAAATGACCAAGGACATTATTATACGGTTTATCTTAAATCTAATAAAAATGGATTTACTTATTCTGGTAATAGTCAAGGCTATGTTGCTTCAGGCTATGTTCCTGCCGGAGGTTCTAAGAGCGATACACCTGATTATCTAGATGTTTCTGGATTCCAAGAATTATGTGTAAGAATTGATGGACAGGAGAAATGTGGATTTAAATCAGTTTCAACAAGTTTCGCATTAAATTATGCAAAAGATAAAGCAGTTCAAGCTCAAGCAACCAGCGGAGCAACGAGTGCTAGTGAATGTGTTTCAGGAACAAACTCCTTAGGAGCTTTCTTGACTCCTAATCTTCAACAAGGGGCTCAAGAATTTGTAAATCCAGAACTTTATAATCAAGGAGTTATAAGAATATGTTCTAATAGAAATCCTGGAGAAAATGTTGAACCTACAAGATGGCAGAAAGTTGGATATTGTGATACTCAAGAAATGGGATGCTGGGTTGATACAAATAGTATAAAAAATGCTATCCAAGGTAAGGGGATATTAAATCAAACACTCTCTCAAATAAATAGCATGAGTGCTCAAGATTTGGTAGATAATTTTGGATATTATGGTTCTGATATTGGCGGACAAGAGATAAAAAAATTAATTAATGTTTATTATCAATTCCTTGTGGAAAATATGAAAACCGGAACAATTTCAGATACAGAAACTTATTCAGGTAATATTGTTGATGCAGATAATGTTGCGTATAGTGGAAAAACCCTAAAAAATATGGAAGAAGATTTCAAGAAACTTGAGAATAGATTAATTATGACAAATCAGAAGGCAGAAGTTTCTTTCTTAAAAGCATTTACCTATGGACAAGTTGCTGAATTCTCAAATGTATATGCTTCTCCTTCTTCAAACCAAGATCAAACAAAAACTACTACAACAACTACTCCTGCTAAATCTGGCACCACTAAATATAAGTTTGAGACTTCTTCAAGTTGGGCGGGTAGAATATATATTTTTAATGGAGCTAGTAGAACTAACTTCTTTAAATTTTCTGAAACTACTGAAAAGCGTTATCAGAATAAAATATATTTTTGTACCACCAATACTATTGCTGGCTGCACTTCTGAAAAACTTGTATTCAATATAGTTAATAATAAATTAGTAGAACTAAATCCGCCATATGATACTTCCAAACTTTCTGAGAGCGATAAGAAAGTATATAATGACTTGATTGGAGCAGATATGAGCGGCTCTACTTCTAATGGGAATATCGATACTTCTACATCAGCTAAACTAGCAACAGCGGCTACTACAGCCACATATTATCCAGAAAATTCAGAAATCATAATTGATTTTGGTGATGGAAATAATGCTTTAGTTTTAACTAAAAAAGGAAGTCTTTTAGTTTATTCAAATAATGATAAAGTATATGTTGTTGGTAGCGTTAATAATCAGGGCGATATAACCATAACTTCTTCCGGAATTAATCAACTAAACGGTATTTTAACTACTACAGAAAAAGAAAAGATAATGGAATTGTTCAAGGATAGTAATCTAGATGATTTTACAATTGAATAACTAATTCTTAGACAGTTTAATAAAAATAAAATATGCGAGTAAAATTTATCGCACAATATTCTTTATGCGGGGATTAGTCCTAAAAATTTCTAAGAAATTTTGGGCCAGTAAAGTGCATAGCTACTTTCCTGGATTCGAACCTACGGTTCTCATCACATTTTATTTCGCTTCGCTCAATAAAAAAATGCTACGCATTCTTTCACTTATAGAATATATTTCTAGTAACTCAAGTGAAAGAATGCGGGGATTAGGATTCGAACCTAAGAAGGCATGAAGCCACTTGGTCCTAAGCCAAGTCCGTTTGACCGCTCCGGCATCCCCGCATGATAATTCTAAAAAAGATTAGTATAAAAAGATAGTGGTTATGTTAAATAAAATTTTAGTAATTATCAATTTGATTCTTTTGGGCTAAGAGTAGGTTCTCAGGTGGTATTGTAAATAGAGGAGTTTTGCAATTAAAAATAAATCTAAAGATTAATCAAACATCAAATCAGGATTATAATTATTAATAAAAATTAGCCTTAGTAATGTTTATTTATTCCGAGTTTATGTTTAGAGCAATTATTTATAGTAGGAGGTTTAAACATTTGCAATTAAAAAGCAGCTAAGCAATTAAACTGACGCTTGAAGATTAAAACAACATAGAATTGAGATAACAATTAATAAAATAGTCTTGGTAATGCAACGCAATTCTGATTTTTATTTTGAGTAAGTAGTTTGTTTAGAAGTAGGAGTTTGAACTTGCAATTAAATTAAGTTAAGGAACTAAACCAAAGTTTTTTTAAAAATTAAAATAACGCTTGAAGATTAAAATAACATTGAATTGAGTAAGACTTAACAAAACATCTTAGTTATGCGAGCGAACGAAGGTGAGCGAGCCTCTATCTTTCTGGTTTTGTATACCTTTCCATTAAATCATCTGCACCAAAAACACCAAGGCAATACATTTTTTTAAGAAATTCTTGTCCATTAGTTCTTATCTTTGGCATTTTATCGCCTTTGTAAGTCAAGTCTAAATCACCATACTCCTTTTTAACTGCCTGTTCAACTCTATCTTGATTTGGCCTTCCCTGTCTTAGTAATCTATCAAGAACATATTTTTCATACCAGGGTCTTGGAGTTCTTCCGTTTGTAGTTGTTGAGGCTCGATGATAGAAGTCAACTATTGCTAAGGCTTTTGAAAGTAATTGTGCTTCTTGTGAGGGTTCAAAATTTATTGGGTTAGGATAAGGGCCATAAAATGTTCCTGGTTTTGGTTTTTGCCATTCATGATGTAAGCCTGCTAGATCTGCAGCTAGTATATCTTTAGGCAAAAGAAGGGCTCTAGCTCTTTCTGGATGTCTTTTTAGAATTTCCCAATCTTGAGGCTTCATTTTTTTAGCATCAACAATGTAGGGATATTCTATTCTTTCAACATCATGACAGGCAGCTCCTGCAACACCTGACTTTAGAATCTCAGGATTATTTATCCCTAGAACCATCATAGCATCTTTAAAGGCAAGAGAAACCCATAGCATATGCAAATATTGGTCATATTTGCCTGCTTCTTTTGTTCTTCCTAAAGCTTCCCATAAGAACTCACGGCTTAAACCTTTCTCATCCACTTGAGGTAGTTTTAGGTTAATAAAAACCTCATCAAGTTCAACCTCTAGTTTTTTGATATTTTCAGAATATCTTGTTGGAACTTCCATCTTAAAGACTACTTATCTTGGTTTTATAAGCTTTGAGTACTGGCTAAAAGTGGTAGAAATTTGAGAATTATTTTTTCTTCTTGTTATTCTTTTCTTTTTCTAACTTGGTTTCTGCTTCTTTAATCTTGATTTTTTCTTCTAAATCTAGTCTATCTAAGAGTTCTTTGTAACGATTTCTAATGGTTACCTCAGTTATTCCTGCAACATCTGCGACTTCTCGTTGAGTTTTCTTTTCATCATTCAATAGAGCTGCTACATAAAGTGCTGCAGCAGCTATACCTGCTGGCCCTCTTCCGCTTGTTAATTCAGAACTTTCGGCTTTTCCTAGAATCTTAATAGCTTCATTCTGAGTCTTAGGTGAGAGATGTAGAACATTTGCAAATCTTGAGATATAGTCTTTTGGACTTGAAGGAGTAGATTTGATTCCCATTTTTCTTACTATAAATCTGTAGGTTCTTCCAATTTCTTTTCTTTCTACATCACTAGCATTGCTAATCTCATCGAGAGTTCTTGGGATATTATAAGAACGACAGGCAGAATAAATACAAGCAGCTATGACTGATTCCATGCTTCTTCCCCTAACTAAACCACGTTGAAGAACATAGTTATAGATTCTTGAAGCTTCATCTCTTACTACTGGAGGTAGATTCAAGAAGCTAGCAACTCTACGTAATTCACTCATAGCAAGTCTTAGGTTTCTTTCAATAGATGTTGAAACTCGCTCCTGCCATTTTTTTAGTCTTAGGAATTTTCGAGTTTCATCAGTTTTTAGTTTGTAAATATCTGATATTTCTCCAACATTGGTTGTTAAACCCTTATCAAACTTTTGATCACTTAAAGGAGCTCCACCACGACCCTTTTTCTCTTCACCATCAAAGCTTCCTTGCATTTCTTGAGAAGTATCAACTATCTTTTCTTCAACTACTAGACCACAGTCATTACAGATAACTTCGCCTTTTTGGTCATCATAATAAAGATGTGTGCTGCCACAATCCGGGCATTTTTTTATGAAGCTCATTAGTGTTTTTGAAAAGTAGGGTTAAATTTATAAAGAGATAATAGGGGGTTGGTTTATAAAGCTTTCGGTTCTCGAAAGTTTTGCTCGACGATAAATTTTTAGAACGCCTTTGAAGTAGCTAAACTGGACTATAGCTAAAACCAGGAGCCTCTCTTTGTCTTAAATCCCAAATGGTTTGAAAAATATCGTTATTTGGCTTTGCAAAGGCATATCTACCTATCCCAAACATAAAGTTTTTGTCAAATTCAACTAATCGATAGTTTGGCTCTTTAGCTAAATCCCCTAAAGAGTTTTCACTAATTTTATGATGGCAAGTTAAAAGATATTCTTTGACAAAATCATCATCACTAACAGCAACCCTGACATACTTGCATTTTTCAAGTACTGCTTTAGAGATATGCATTGGATTCATGGAGTAATCTGCCATACCTGATTCTAAAAACCGAGTTCTTCTAAAAACCTGCCACATTATATCCCTTAGTTTCGGAAATCTTTCACCAAAATGAGTAAAGGAGTCATTATAATCTAGAGTTACTTCTTTTAGTGCTTGAACAACTCTTTGTCTTTCAGA
>Ga0172375_10003985_pt1 | contig 22144 bp, 26 predicted proteins | sample LakKiv1m_FD_114537 | JGI IMG/M metagenome (GOLD analysis project Ga0172375, IMG submission 114537) | Freshwater microbial communities from Kabuno Bay, South-Kivu, Congo - kab_092012_11.1m | ecosystem: Environmental > Aquatic > Freshwater > Lake | place: Democratic Republic of the Congo... | reverse complement strand
TGCTGTCAGCGTAGATCATAGCGGCGATGAGGTCTGGTCCGTATTTGGACTCAATACCCGCTTCGGTGATGTAGGTCTTCCACGACTGACAGATTTGGCCTTCCCATTGCTTGATCGTGTCTGGCCAGTTACCAGTCAGGCAGCCGGTGAGAGCCTGAGGGGTCGGTTCAGCAGTGGGAACGCTGGCCACCGGTTCTACGATGGGGGTGGGCTGTTCGTTAACCGGGGCTGCGGTTGGTTCGGGCTGAATGACCTGACCTTTTCCGGTTTCGAACGGGTTGGCCTGGGGAGCACAAGCTGCCAGGAGCAATACCAGGATTGTCACCAACAGATACTTTCTCATTTTGTTCGTTCCTCCTATGTTCAGGGACTAAGATACGGATATTTTAACCTATAACACAAGACTATGTCAAGACAATAAAAAACCCTCCATAAAGGGAGGGTTGTTCAATGTTAGCGACCGCTGGCGGGGTTACAGCCGGCGACGATTTGGATATGAGTGGCTTCGTCGACCATCGTAACGTTGTCAGGAATCTGGTCTGTAGTGGCGTCTAGAGGCACGTTATTGAGGAAACTTTCGTAAACAGGGATCTCCTCCAGAACGATGTATGCCTTTGTGGCCAGGATGGCATTGACGTGGAGATTCTGGCTGTACTTGCCTGTTTGTTGGTAATTTTTGCAGGTTTCAATAAAGGCCGCGACTGTCCGATCTGAGGCGTTGGGATTATTTTCCACCTCATCGGAAGGCGATAGTTGGTTTGCTTGGTCTTCTTGGTCTTGTTGAATCTCTGCTGCCGTCGGCTGAATCACAATGGCGATTTCCTGGGTGGCAACAACCTCCGGGTTCTTGATGTCAAGAATTGCCTCTGCGGCGTCGGCCACTTTGGGAGAGATAGTGACGCTTGTACGGCTTGGTAAGGAACAAGCAGAAAGGGAAAGCAGGGCTACTAAAGCAATCAATAGGAAACGGACAAATCTAACGCTATTCAACATTTACTTCGAACCTCCATTTTCAGGAACTAAGATGTGGGTATTTTAACCTATAGCAGAAGACTACGTCAAGACAACAAAAAACCCTCCATGTGGAGGGTTTTTTGGCTAATTAAAGTTTTAATTAGATTATCGAACTGATTGCGAGCTTAACACTAGGTGTTTGAGTACAGGTTAAGTAAGCATTTTTGATCTTACTGACATTGATACCTCTTAAGGCTTCAGTAACATTATCGACGAGATCCGATTCGCTCTGGGTGATCTTGCCAAGGGCAAGGTGGATTATGGGAGACTTGGCTTCAGTTTTGTAAGGAAGGGTTCCGCCTGCGGCTAACTCTGCAGCACGTTTCTCAGGATTGTCGGTAACTGTTCCACTCTTGGGATTAGGCATTAAACCTTTAGGTCCAAGAATTTTGGCAAATTTGGCCAATTTAGGCATGTCTGCGGGTGTGGCAAGGAGGATACTAAAATCGGTGTTGCCGGAGTTGATCTTGGCGGCTACTTCATCATTGAAGATGGCGATTTTCACTTCTTTACCTGTAGAGTGGGGAAGTTTTAGTTCGCCACGGAGACCTGTTTCGCGGGTATTGATATGAAGCTCGACTGTTTTTAGCTTAGAAAATTTTGCTAGTTTAGCGAGCATCTCAACAGCTTCTTTGACGGAATAAAGACGTTCTTTGTTTATTGAGGAAACCATCTTTTTGTATTTAGAAGATCTCTTGCGGGGAACAATAACCTTTTTAGCTTTAACCTCATCTGCTACTTCTTCGGCTTCAGCTGCGGCTTCTTCGGTTACTTTAGGGGCTACAGCAACACTTTCGGCGTTGTAGATAGCTCTTATTGAGTTGACGTCTTCTTCTGTAATTCCTTGAATGGCCATGAGTTCACCGTCTTCTTTAGCAATGATTTGTTCGGGTTTTAGACGAGCGGCTCGGAGGGCTTCAGCTACGTGAGTAGGTAGGTCTAGATATAGTTCTTTCCAGTTTGTTCTTGTAGTAGCCATAGTTATTCTTTGATAGTAATTCCCATTGATTTACAGGTACCTTCGATCATTTTTACTGCTGAAGCGATGTCGTTGGTGTTCATGTCAGCCAGTTTCTTCTCGGCAATAGCCTTGATTTGGTCTTTAGTGATGGCACCAACCTTTTTCTTATTTGGTTCGCCTGAGCCTAATTTAAGGTTTAGAGCTTGTTTTATAAGAGCAGAAACGGGAGGGGTCTTGAGCTCGAACTTGAAGGATCTATCTTCAAAGATAGTAACCAAAGCAGGAACGATTTGACCACGCATTTCGGCGGTCTTAGCGTTGTATTGAGTAATAAATTCCATGATGTTGACACCATGTTGTCCAAGCGCAGGTCCAATAGGAGGAGCTGGGTTGGCGGAGCCGGCCGGAAGGTTAAGCTTCAGGATGGCTTTGATTTTTTTTGCCATAAAACTTTTTGTTTTATTTTTTTAATAGCTCACGCGAAAAGGGGGTTAGTGACTAGGTGTGATGCATTAGTTAGTAGATATACCTAGTTCGCAATACCTTTTGGTAAGCTCCCTCAACAATGTCGAGGTAGCAATATTTTAGCATATTAAGTAATAAAAACCCGCCCAGAAGAGGACGGGTCAATAAACGGATATATTATTCGAAGGCGCCTATGCCGTAGCAGATTTCGATGCTTCCGGTTGGATTGCGACCATCAAACGTTCCGCGGAACGTAACCTCAAATTCTTTTCCGTCAATGGTGACGGTGGTGTCTTCGAGGTAAAAGTCGGCGTGGAAGGCTACGAAGATCCCGTGGGCATGATCAGGCACTTTGACCATGAGTTCGCGAACGGCGTTGGCGAAGCTTTCAGATTTGAGAGTGTTTTCGATGATCGAAACGTTTGGCGTTGAAGAATCGGACAAAGGGACGACAATACTTTTCGTGCAGTGCAACATATTTACCTCCGGAAAGTTGAAAGGTACAGAAACAATCCTATATTATAAGAACTTACCTCCAAGAGTCAAGTTTTTATGAGGCTAATTTGATTGGGGAAGAGTTAGCGGAATGCACTCACCTTCGGTGTAGTCTATATAGCCGGCAAGATTGGCTTCACAGTCGTTTGAAAAAGTCCTGCCTTGAGCACAAACGGGTGCGTAAAGAGTGCTGCAAACTATTTCTGGTTGTGGAGAAGTGATTGTTGGGGTGACCACAGCTGGGGCAGGCTCTGAGGCTCTACCACGGATGTCAGTGTTTTGAATCTGAGGTAAAAAAACAATTCCTGCGACAAGAATTAAAACCACAATAAGGATCGGAAGTGCCATCCATAATGTTTCCTCACTATTAAAACCTTTCATACTCGATAATATAAATATGGCAGAAAGAAATCTGGCAGTCAAGTAAGAACAAAAAACCCGCCAATCGGCGGGCTTTTATTGGTATTCTTTTACGAATTAAATTTTTGCAACCTGGAGGAAGTCAAGCTCAACTGGTGTCTCACGTCCGAAGATAGAGACTAATACATTGATCTTGCCTTTGGCTTCATCAATTGCTGAGACAGTACCTAGAAGGTCGGTAAAAGGACCTTCGATGATACGGACAGCTTCACCGATAGAGAAAGCAGATTGGAATTTTGGAGCAGCCTGTTCACCGAAAGCGGTAATAGCCTTAACTTCATTTTCAGGAAGAGGGGTAGGTTGGTCAGAGGTGCCGACAAAACCAGTAACACCCTGGGTGGTGCGGACAGCAAGCCAGGAGTCATCGGTGACAATCATGCGGACAAGCATATAGCCGGGGAAAAGTTTTTCTTTGATGGTGATCTTCTTACCCTTGGTAATCTTGATTTTCTCTTGAGTAGGGATGAGGATTTCGAATACATAAGGAGTCAAACCCATAGCTTCAACTCTGGTTTTTAGAGTGATAGCGACGCGGTTTTCGTGACCCGATTGGGTATGAACAACATACCATCTAGCCGATGCAGGAGCTTCGGGGGTGATGATAATGTGATTAACATCCGGGGTTTTAAGCTCGGTTGTTGGTTTTTGTACTTGATCGGTTTTAAGCTTCATTTTAGTGATTTAATACGTTTTGTATTAATGTAGTGAATGCATAGTCCAGGCCACCGGAATAGAAAGCGACAGTCAAGCTGGCGATGATGACCAGAACTGTAAGTTTCAATGCCTCCTGATGAGAAGGCCATTTAACCTGTTTTAATTCTAGTCTGACTGAACGTATAAATTCAAGTGGACGAGGCATACAGGCTATTTTATCATGTAAATACACAAAGTGGGGAAGGCAAAGAGGCAGTTGTGCGGATGGGGATATTAGACCTATAGCTATTGACAAATGCAGTTATTGGTGGTAATATATCAATCACTGTAGTTTGCCTAACACAGGCAGTACGTTACAAACCTTTCTTCTATTTTGTTCACGGGAGGAACCCATGCCTAAATTCAATGCCCGCCGCGAAGCCATCTTGGTCGCTCTGATGGGCCTGGACTCTGATGTCCGCCTGACGGCCGAAGCCAAAATCGGTGCCATCGCGATCGCCCTCAAGGCGAATGAGGTGACCGAAGAGGTTGCCTGCGAAAAGGCGGCTGTGGTTATCAATGAGGCCTTCGAGGCCGATCGCAACATGCGCGAAGCCACCGCAAAGGCGCTGTCAGACGCTCGTCTCGCCGTGAAGAACGCGTGGACGAAGGCGCTGTCCGCTGCCGCTGAAATGGCCAAGATCTACGGCCAGGGCGAGTTCGACGCGAGCTTCCGCGAGCGCTATTCCGCCGCCTCGGTCGATATCGGTCGCATCAAGGTCTTTGAGACTGATGAGCTGGTGGATGTCGCCTGTGGGTTGGAAGGGTTGACCTTCGAAGTCAATAACTTTTACCCTCGGGGCATGCAGCCGGCTGTCAATGTCGTCGATAAGGCTGCTTCCGACAAGGCCCGCGCCATTCGGGAGTCCCGCCGCCAGGCCAATCGCGCCGCCCGCCTCGCCGAGCAGCCCGTCAAGGGCTCCAGTGGCGCCGTCAATCCCGGGAAGAAGTCCCCGGGGAAGAAGAAATAGAGTTTTGTACGCAAAGACCTTGCCATTTATGGCAGGGTCTTTTTTTTGGTTAAGTCGACTTGACTTGATTATTGTGACCGTGTTTAAATAAATATGGCTCTTTGGAAAGATATGGGTTGGGAGGTTTTTCCTCTACAACTTTTCTATTTGGGGGATGCAGCCGTGCGTAAAAGGTTAAGACGCCAGTCCACCCACCGTTAGATTTTTCGGGGAAAGATCCTAATCCTACTTTCTGAGCCATACCATTCTTTGTCTTGAGTGACGGGAAGGGAAAACAGGCCAAAGAATGGGGCAGTGTCTGCTCATCGTGACCACCATACCCAAAGCAGACTTCATGCCTAACAAGGGACAGGGAATTGAGTAGGCTTTGATCCGGGCACCTAGTGCTTTTTGGAGTTTATAAACGTTTTGTGAACAGCAAAATTGTTTAAGGTTAAACAAATCTTTGTGGAAAGATTTATAAAGAACCGATTTTAGAAGGCATAATGTGAATCAGATCTTTAAATTTTTTGTTGGTAGCTATTAAGCTGTTGTTATTTTTTAACAACTAACGAAGTAGATAGTATTTTTTTATCTACTTTAATAATGGTTATGTTTTTGTGTAAAAATTTCTGGATTATTGGGAATAACAAATTTACTGTATGTGTGTAATTAACTTATGAAATGATTTTCTTGAAGATTTTAGAAAGTTTTATTGGGTCGTGACGGAGACGGTTTAGGTGAGGGGTGATAGATAAAATATCACTAGTTATTACATTGATATGTTTTATGGCGGGATTTTTTATTTGTTCTTTTGTCCAGCCGAGATAGTGAGAGTGTTCCAATGAATATGAAAATGCGGTGTTGGGGAATTTTTTTTCGAAAGCAACTTGGGAAAGTTTGGAGCTAATAAGGTAGTCAATCGGATGCTTTAATCCTGTGTATTTATGAAACACGCGTAGATATTTTTGTGGAGTAAACCTGTGAGTTTGATTTCTGTTGGTTACTAGATTGGCGATGAGTATTTTTTGAGCCTTTGAAACCTTTAAAGCCTCTTTTATGCCTTTGGTGAGGAGGTTCGCCAGTACTGAACCGTATAAAGATCCAGGACAGAAAATAATGTGGGTGGCGTCTTTAATGGCATCAATTGCTTCCGGAGTCGCATTTACTTCCGGGTCAAGCCAAAAAGAAGAAATCATGTCTTTGGACATTGACTGTTTGTCCAGCTCGTGTTCACCTCTGAAAGTGGATCCGTTCATGGTAGTAAAACAAATATTACTCGAGCCGGTCGTCACGGGGATGGCAGTACCGTCGAAGTTTACCCCAAGTAAATCCTCGAGATGTTTTTGGGCTTTAATAAAGTTGTTTTGATATTTTTCAAGCAGAGCATAGTAGATGATGTAACCCAGGTTTCTTTGACGGCCGTCTGTAAATGAGACAAGATCGGTAAAGGCAGAGATATTCTTGTTGTGATTTTTGCTGGAAATGAGAGAGAGAAGATTGCGGAAAAGATCTGATATGGCGATGACTTGATCTCTTTCATCTGAGCGGATAATACCTGTTTTGCCTCCCGAGTCCATACTGGCACAGATGCAGGAAAGGTCGGTAAAACCAGCCTGTAAAAGAGCGTTGATAATTATTGGTGCTCCTGTGCCACCACCGATGGTGACTATCTTTGTCATGTGTCTAGATATTATCAAATTTGTAAATTAAAATTGTGAGCAAGATGATTGAAGCTGAATTTGAGTTAATTTATCCTGATGACGATGGGAGAAAGCAAAGAGCGTGGATAGTTGATGGTCAAGAAAGGGGAATTAGTGCGTGTGAAAGAGTTATGGATGTGTTGAGTAAACGATCCTGGATACCGGGAGGGGCCGAACAAACACAATTAAATAGTGAAGAAGATGAACACGGCATTGATATTTATGTTCCAATGAACAGAAGGTTGGTATCCTTTTTAGGAATAGAACAGGATGAGAATGGTGTGTGTTTTCAGGTTAAGTCGAGTAATCATGCTGTGACAAGGTTCGTAAATTTACATAGAAGATCAATTTTTAATGCCAGAAAAAGAGTCCATTTGTTCGTACTTGATGGTCAAGATGCAAAAGATGTTATCAAGGCTGATATTGTCGGACAAATGATAATAATTGCAGGATTGGCAAAAAACCTCTCTGAGGAAAAAGTGCTGAAGTTTTTGGCTGAACAAATGGGGGACAAGGAAATTGTGGATAGATACTTGGAGAATAAGGAGATTATTATCGATTCCAAGTGGTATGGAGGGATGTTCGAAGAATAAAAAAGCGGCTTTGCAGCCGCTTATGTTATTTTTTGCCGGTGAAAAGGAACTTGATCGAACTCCAAGTGGAGTCGGTGCCCAGGGCTTTGTAGCCGGGGAAGAAGAAATCAAAGAGTTTGGCAAATCCCCAAACCACCAGTCCGCCAAGCACAAGAGCCAGTAATAGTCCTAACCAGTCAGGCATATGACCTCCATGTAAAAGTATGTCGGTATTATATCTTTTTTTGTGTCTATCAGCCGGGCGGTGGTAGAATCTGGGTATGATTGAGGTAATTTTAATTAAGTTTGGCGGTAGCTTGATTACCGATAAAAAAAGACCTTACACTGCCAGAAAGGCGACAATTAGAAGGCTGGCAAGAGAGATTTCTGATGTATTGAAAAATAATAAAGAAGTCAAGTTGGTTTTGGGAAATGGTTCCGGCTCCTTTGCACATACTTCTGCAGCAAAATACAAAACTGCCGATGGATATTCAAACGATGAAGGTCAGTTTGGTTTTTGTGTAGTACAGAATGACGCCATAAGAATAAATAGAATCTGTGTGGAGCAATTTTTAAAAGAAGAGATTAATGTGATTGGTGTATCGCCAAATAACATTATGCAAACTGAACAAAAGAAGTTGACAAAAGTATATATTTCAAATATTGAAGAGATGTTGAAAAGAGGTATTATTCCGTTTGTTTATGGTGACACGGTTCTTGATAAAAAGACTGGTAGTTGTATATATTCTTGTGATCAGGTGATTGAAGTATTGGCCGATAAACTGAATAAAAAAAAGTTTCTGGTAAAGAAAATAATTTCTGTGGGTGATTTTCCTGGTGTAATTGATGAAAATGAAAAAATAATACCTAAAATTGATAAGAAGATTTTTGAAAAACTAATTGAAAATGGTGCAATAAAACAAAGTGATAAAACAGATGTTACGGGGGGGATGAAAGCAAAAATAGAGACATTACTAAGTGAAACGGAAAAGGGTAGACAGAGCCTAATTGTTGATGGTCGGAAGCGGGGGAATTTAACAAAAGCGATTTTAGGGAAAATGTTTTTGGGAACGACAATCTCAAATTAAAAAACCCTCCGTTGGGGAGGGTTTTGGTTTAGAAGTCCTCCTCGTCTAAAGCCAGACGATTGAGGATTAATACGTCCCATCTAGACAAGGCGTTTGGATTTTCCTTGGAGAGTCTGTGGATACGGTCAAATTCTTCTTTGATTTCTTGAGGTGGAACCTCGCCCCAGATACGGACGTAGGCAAAGGTAATAGCGGAAATCTTAGGTATTTCAGGATTTTCTTTCAAGAAAGCCGCTAAATCAGGATCACTGCTCAATAATTCGGAAAGTGAAGGTGTGGGCTTTTGAGTTTCCATGAGGGTATTTTACAGTAAGAGAATGAATAGGAAGGTAAAATATGGTTATGGAAGTAATCAACATTAGTGATCTTAACGAAGAAAAACAGCTGAAAAAAGTGGTTACCGTGCTTGAAAAAGGCGGTTTAATTGTTTATCCAACAGAGACGGTCTATGGTTTGGGAGTAGACGCTACTAATGAAAATGGACTTAATAAGCTTTGGGAATTTAAAGGTGAACGGGGAAACAAACCGGTACTGGTAGCGGTCTCCGGCAATAAAATGGCAGGAGAATTGGTGGACTTAAATGATTTGGGTAAAAAAGTAATTCAAAAATATTGGCCAGGGTCTGTGGCTATTGTAAGCAAAAGTTTGGGTAAGGTATCAAAAAAGGCGCAAGGTGAAACGGAAACTCTTGGATTGCGGATGATAGGCAATGAGAGGATTCAGAATATCGTTGAGATACTTGGAAAACCGTTGACGTCCACCTCGGCAAACATATCAGGGGGTAAAACAATTAACTCGTTTGCTGAATTTGAAGAATCAATTCCTGAAGATAGACAAAAACTGATTGATATATTTATCGATGGAGGTGAACTAGCTAATAGCTTGCCTTCAACTATTGTGGATGTAACCGGTGAGGAAGTATTGGTTCTGAGACAGGGAAAAATTGATGTAGAAGTAAGCTAATTTTGTTATAGTTTAGATGTGGAATTACAACAATTTTTAGGGATTGAGTCTATTGAACAAGAAAAGAAAAAAACCTTTGAAGGGAGCGAGTGTATTTTTCATATCACGGATAGGGTAATCAAGACGGAAGACGGTAAAGAACATAAAGCGAGGGTTTCTGTTGTGGATTTTAGGAAAGAAAGGGCGGAAGGAGAAAGAGAAGAAGTCGTAATTCACACCCATGGCTTAGGTGGAAGCAGTAGAAAGTTTAATGATGCTTTTGAGGCAGGTGATTTTGATTCTGTTTCGGACACTTTAGAATACCAGGCGATAAAAGAAGCAAAAGAAAAAGGAGGAGTTTTTGTTCAAGTTCAATTTCGTGAATTCCCAAAATTAAAAGCAGATGAGTCATTTCGAGAAGATGCTCATTTGGTGTTGGCTTTTGCAAGGCAAGAAGGGGTTGATATTAGAACAGCAAACGTAACTTTAAATGGATATTCGGAAGGAGCCGGAGTTGCGCGCCAAGCGGCACAGATCGTACAAGAAGAACAAGGTCCAAATACCGATTTTGAAAATACTTTGAGACTGTTTTCGCTTACTGAAACCGTTCCGGTTGAGGGAGTGGATAAACATTTTTCGAAACATATTTGGGATGTGGTCGTAAAAGAAGCCGCTAGAAGGGTGAATGACGTCTATCCTGATAGAAGAGTACTGGATAAAGAAATATCGACTACGAGAGAACAATTTAAACTGATTGGAATGATTGTTTTTGAATTAACAATGGGCGAGGAGAAAGAAAAAGCTTTTGAGCAATTAAAACAGGCGTTAAATGGAAATATTCCATTACTTGCCGATGTTTTAACAAGAATGTCATATGATTTTTGGAACTCTTCAAGACAGATGAAAAAATTTGCCAAGGAAGAGCCAATTGATTTAGACGAAAGGTGGAAGATTGAGATGAGGCTTCCGGTGGCTGATGATGTTTATCCCTTAAGACATTGGCTGTCATCCATGAAAGTTGAGGCAAGTGATGAGGTTGATGCTTGGGATAAAATTCTTTCGACGAAGTTGTTTACCAGGAGATTTGGACACCCCAGACAAATGGATATTAGGGTTTTTGGTAGTAATAGATGGTTTGATCCGGAGAGGACTCATGTTGGTCCAACTACGAATGCCAGTGAATATTATTCCGGGGGAGGTGCCGATAGTATTGAAGCATTGTTTGGAAGGAAGCTGGAAGTAATGCCAGTTGATGTTGAAGAGGAGCTGATTGGAATGGAAGAAGCAGAGCTAGCTGTTTAATCATAAAAAAAGCCCACCTTTTGGGTGGGCTGCTAACTAGAAGTTTTTACGGAAAAGCCATGGTCGTTTGATGTAGCAATGAAGAACGGCAAACGTAATGGTGGCCACCCAACAAACAACAACAAGAATCGTTTGAATTACGGGGGCGGCCGGAAAAAAAATGAGGCAGATCGCTGCAGTTAGTAAGGCAACAATAAAGGAAATTGCGCGGGCACGGTAGTAGATCATTAGTCCTCCTTTTAAGGGTACGCCGATATTATACCAAAATATTCTAGGTCTATTTCTTTGCGTAACTAGCATAGAGCTGGCCGCAAGCTGCGTCGATGTTGACACCAAAGTCCTGTCTGAGGGTGTTTTTTACCCTGAGTAGGTCAAGGTTATTTTGGAATTTCTTAACACTTTCAGTGTTTGCTCTTTCATAAATCACCTCGCTTGGGCAGGGATTGTAGCGAATGAGATTAACGTGATAAAGGTAGGAGGTGTCTTTATTCCTGTTTATGAGCTTAGCTAGTGCTAGGGCATGATCCTCCGAGTCGTTGGTATCTTTCAATAATGTGTAAGCTATGAAGACTTTGTTTTTTGTAGTGTAAATATACTCATCAAGAGCCGAAAAGACTTGATTTATCGGGTATGACTGGTTCACAGGCATGATTTGGGTGCGTTGGTCGTCAAATGGGGTGTGAAGTGAAAAGGCGAGGTTTATTTGAGGAAATTCTTTGCCCAATCTTATGATTCCGGGTACAAGACCGACGGTGGAGATAGATATGTGTCTATCGGAAAGACCAAAATAGTCAGGAGATGTCAGTATTGTGAGTGCCTCGAAGAGGTTATCTGAGTTGGCAAAAGGTTCGCCCATACCCATAAAAATAACGGAGTCGATTTTGTCACCTCTTTGTCTGAAGTACTGGAACTGGCCGACAATCTCGTCAGAAGAGAGATTTTGTTTGAAGCCAATAGCTCCTGTGGCACAAAATTTACAGCCCATGGCACAACCAGATTGGGATGATAGGCAGAGGGCGTTATGAGTTTCTTTACGCTCATCATTGGGTAAATAGGTGAGCTTGACGGCTTCAATAAGGTTACCTGAGGGAGTCTCAAAAAGAACTTTATCGGCCTGATCACCTGATACTGTATGTACCACTTTGAGTGGGTTAATGTATTTAAATTTCTCGGTGAGATTCGTGCGGAGGTTGAGAGAAATATTAGTGATGTCTGAGAAATCTTTTACGTTTTGATGATATATGGCTTCACGTATCTGTTTGAATCTGAAGCTAGGTTCTTTTATTTCGGAAAGATAATTTTGGAGATCGGTAGCAAACATAGGAATATTATACTTTCAAGCCAAAAAAATGCCCCACCATGATGGTGGGGCTTGGATGATGGGGTTATTCCAGTGGGGTGGCGCGCTTGACGATAATGGGGCAGTATGGAGCGCTTGCCGGGAACTTGGGGTCAAACGGCTGCACTTCCTGGTGGGCCGGGTCGTCATCACGCTTGTGGGCAGGAGTCATCACGATGTTCACCGCGAATTTTTCCGCCAGGGCGACGGCAATTTCCTTGTACTTATCGAGGTTCTCGTAATCTCTTACCTGGATCACCCAGGTTTCTCCCTCCATTTCTTCGGGCAGCTTAGCCAGAGATTGGTCGAGGATAACCAGGGCCTCGGTCGTGTACGTGTGATCGTCGACTTCATCGACATCGGCTTTGTTGGTCTTTCCGGGGAGAGGGAAGCCGAGTTGGCTTTTTTCTTCTGGCTGGGCAAACGACAGGCCGATTACCGGGATGTTCAGGTATTCATTGATGATTCGAAGCCCGGTATCGGGATCGATCATGATGAAGCGTTTTTCAGGCTCCTGGGCGTGAGCGAGGGCTGAGAGGAAGTCCTGGACGTCGAAGGAAAACGGTTTTTCAACCACAATGGTTACTTTTTTAGGTGACATACTGACTCCTTAAGGTGCCAACGGAATGGATTTTGGAGTATTATAGCATATACTCTAGGTTTATATAGGGAAAGAAAAAACCCTCCGGATGGAGGGTTTGGTAATTTATTGGTCGTCTTCGCCCTCTTCCTCATCGTAGTATTCCTCTTCGCCGGTGAAGGCGTAATCACTGGAAACAGCGTCAGCTAAATTTCCGGAGTTGCCTAGTGCGTGGCCGAGGACAGCTTGTCGAAGACTATCGAGATCGTCCGAGCCCGGTATAAAGAGGCTTGTTAGAGTGAAGGTGATTAGAGGGTGAAGTTTACCCTCATCGTCTTGCTCGACAAACTTGGAGCCTACCTTTAGGGCAATATCTCCCCATTTGTCGACGTCGGAGTCGTTTAATACCTGTAGAAGCAAAGAAAGAGTACCGTCTTTTTCGTTGAAACCGGCGCTGTATTCGCCATCGTTGTAGACAAAGTGGAGAATTGCTTCGACAACCGGTTCGGTTTTCGAAGCTGGTTTTTCGGAATGTGGTTCCAAGAGAAAACCGAAGGCCGGCTTTTTGGGTGAATCTCCATTTGTACCGTTTGTGGTAAGGCAAATAGAGGGGAGATTTAAGACACCCTTGATGATTTGGCCGGTTTCCGGATTGATAGGAAACGCGCCTTCTGAGATGAAAGCGTGTTGAACCGCGTAACGATGTTCGGGGCGATCCAAAGTAACGAGGATCAAGGTCTCTTCATCGGACATTTTTTCCACCTCCTAATAAATTATTTTTTCAGGGTGCAATTGCAGTAATAATAACACAGGCTAAAATATAACCCTATATACTTGTAATTACGTAATTATGATGCTAACATATGCGTAATAGGTGTTTGCCTATTGTTCATTCATATTTTTCCTTTGAGGAGGATTCTGATGGAAGTAAAAGACGTAAAGGCGATCGTATCCAGGGCGCTCGAAGACACAGATGCGCCAATGCCAGCCGATTTTGTTGAGCTGGTCAAACGGGAAATGGAAGATCTGCCCGAGGTTGGAAGCATGCGCTACCAGCTACTCACGGCGGTCAATCTGATGAAGCTAGTCGTAATGACTGACCTTCTAGATATGGAGGCTGCTGCTGCCCGGAAGTTGATGGGTGAAGAATACGCCCCCCGGTTTGGAGATCGGGTTGGCGAAGCCGAACAGTTTTTGGTGAAGCTTTGGGAGATTACAGGCTCACCGGAGGTTCAGCCGAGCTGGGTTGACATTCTGGCGACAGGATCATATATTCCTACGCTCAAGGACTTCGTCTTCAAAATGCGCGGCCTGCTGAAAGAGATCTCGGCTCCTTATGGTCGTTGCCGTTTTTGCAACAAGCCGAAAGCAAAGCCTTTCCATAGCTTGTGCCCCGATTGTAAAAAGAAAGAAATCGAGGCCGGGAAACGGGAAGTGCTTTCGTCTACGGCGTTGCAGACTCCGCTTTTTGTCAGCGTGTCTGAGGGTACAGATGAGGTGCCCACAGCCATGGCGGCAGCCTTTAACGAGACAAATATCGCAGCACAAATTGCCGAGTATGAACTGGCGAGCATGCGGACCGGCGATAAAAAGCAAAGGAAAGAAAGAAAACCGAAGCGTTCCAGAGGAAAAGACCGCTTCAGCGAAGAAGAATAGACAACAAAAAGCCCCGCTTTATAAGCGGGGCGTTTTTTATGCCAAAAAAATTGCCCCACCAGAGGGTGGGGCAATGTCGTACAGAGAGAGCCTAGGCGAAGAAGTTCGCCGACTTGATGAGCGCGGCAGCCATCTTTTCGAGTTCGGCAGCGTTGTCCAGATTGGGTTGGGCAGCGGCGACGGCCTTGTTGAAGGCTTCGAGGGCGGCGGCCTGTGCGGAGGAGTGGGCTTTGTCGGCCTGTTCCTGGGCGAGGCTGGCGGCGGCTTCGAGTTTCTCGGCTTCGGCGTACTTGGCATTCGCTGCGTCAGTCATCTGAGCGAAGACCGAGTTGTCTTTGCCGAGGAAGGTCAGGAGCACGTTCATGTGCTTGTTGACCGGGCTGAAGCGGTGATGGCGCCCGAAGTAGCGGGCAGCGTCCAGGGCATCCTTCGCGTAAACGCGGAGATCGGCAGCGGACAGCGCCTGGACACCGACGGCATCCAGAGCCTTGCTCAGAACGGCAGCGGCAGCGGACAGCGCCTGATCGCGGGTCTGCTCAGACTGTTTCATCAGTTTGCTGTGCTCGGCACGCTTGTCGGCGGCTTCGGCCAGTTTTGCCTGATGGGCTTCGCGGGTCTTGGCGATGATGGCTTCGAAATCGATGCCGTTCGCCGAAAGCATGAACTTCAGGTTGGTGGTCAGCTCTTTGCGGTTTACGAGGTTGAAGAGGCTCATAGGGATTAAATCTCCTTTTCAAAACGGTTGTTTAAGGTTCCGATAGAGTGTGCCTGGATTGCTTGGCTTCTCTTAATGTACGATTACAGGCGTTAATATAACACAGATATCTTATAATGTCAAGAGGTAGTGCTATTTGGACTATAATTTGAGGCTATTTTACCACATATAGGCTTTTTGTCTATATCCAATATTTACAATCAATATAGACAAAAGAGGTTGGTCCGGAAATCGTCTGCCACTATGTTATTCTTAAGAAATGAGATACGAATGTGATGATAAGCCAGTTATAGACGAAGACTTGGATGAGCTTAGTTTAGGTGAGCTTACAGGTCTTTTAAGCTTGGTGGAGGGGTGCAAAGATTGTAACGGCTGCGATGCAATGGCTTGTGAGCTACGTGGAGCCATTTCAAGAAGGAATACGTTTATTGATGAAGATGAGATTGGCTAATTTGTGGATTTTCAGCTAGCGGTGTAGAGTATTTCTTATGATGTTTACCGACCGTAGGGAGGCCGGAGTAAAGCTTGGAGAGAGGCTTTTGAAATACAAAGGAAAAGATTGTGTGGTTTATGCCATACCTCGAGGTGGCGTAATCTTGGGTGACGAGGTTGCAAGAGTAGTAAGGGCTCCTCTCGACCTCATAATTACTAGAAAAGTTGGGCATCCTTATAATCCCGAGTTTGCAGTGTGTGTCGTGACGGAGTCCGGAGAAAGGATTTGCGACGAGCCTGAGCTTGAGGGGATTGATAAAAAATGGCTTGAGATTGAAGTATCTAAAGAGAGACAGGAGGCCAAGCGGAGACGAGAACTTTACCTTGAGGGGAGAGATCCTCTGGTGGCTGAGACGGCAATTTTGGTGGATGACGGTGTGGCTACCGGACTGACTTATCTGATGGCAATAAAAGAACTAAGGCAGAGAAAAGTGAAGAGAATAGTAGCAGCTGTACCAGTAATGCCGAGAGAGTTTTTACCTCGTCTAAAAGAAGTCGTTGATGAAGTGGTCTGTTTGAATATCGACGAGGCTTTTAGAGGTGCTGTGGGGTCTTATTATGAGTATTTTCCTCAGGTCTCGGATGATGAGGTAAAACAGGTGATGAGTCGTTATTGAAGAGATGCAATGATTGCTTTAGACAGTAGAGAGGAAATATCGAATACTGATATGTTAGTTGGTAGTTTGATGTCATTTGATAATGAGTTGGTAGTGTAAATTCTTTCAAACAATGATGCAGATGTTATCCTTTCGATACCTTTGGGCTGGGGAACGTTGTGGGTTACCAAAGCGTAAAGTTTTCGAGCACCGGCTTTACGGAGAGCCTTGGCGGCTTCCAACAAAGTGTTACCGGTTTGAATCATGTCATCAACCAGTAGGATGTTTTTACCCCAAACATCGTCGGAAATCTTGAGAATGTTGGCGGTGGTATCGCTTGGACGCCATTTTTCAATGACTGTGACGTGTCTTAGCTTCAGATATTTGGAAATCGTCGAGGCTCTTTTAATCCCGCCAAGATCCGGAGTGGCAATGAGGTAGTTTTGAAGATGAACTTTTTTAAATTGATCGGCAAGTAATTCCAAGGCGGAGAGATGTAAAAGGGGAAAGTTGAAGTACTTTACGTCTATTTCGCTGTGGAGATCAAGACAAATGGCTTGATCTGCGCCAGCCAGTTTTAGGAACTTGATGAAAAGACGGGCGTTTATGGGTTGTCCAGATTTGTCTTTATCTGAGCGGCTGTATCCAAAATAGGGTATTACGACAACAATTTTTCGGGCACCGTTTAGCTTGAGTGTGTTTACGATGGTAAACATTTCCAAAAGATTCTCGGCAGGTGCGCTGGTTGAACCCAAAACTACACAATCGGAGTTATTTACTGGGGTATCAAGATAAAACATAACCTCACCATCTACAAATCGGCCAAGACGATACTGGGCGGCTGTCAAATGGGTTTTTTCCAGAATTGTTTTTTCAAGATGAGTGGATGCCTGTGTGGTAAACAGCAGAGAGTTCTCCATGATTTCATTGTAACAAATAATACAAAAAACCACCCTGTTGGGGTGGTTTGGGTATTACTTACTATGACGATTGCCCACGATCTTGACAAGGGCAACTTCAAGCTCAGAAAGAAGTCGCTCGTAGTTGATCTCGCCGGTTTCGTTGTCGTAAGCCATGGCCATTGCGTAAAGTATGAATTCCTTTTCGGTGGCGTTTCCTGCCGGTTTTTTGGGCAGAGGGAATTCATACTTGGCAGCGACGGCATTGTTTTCCCGGCGTTTTACTTCATCCATTTGGAGAGCAAACATGGCCAGTTGTATCCGGTAGGACAGCATTTCGAGTTGGGCGCGGCCGGTTTTCTCATCGCAAATCTCTTCAGCGATGGTTGTCAGGCGGGAAAACGGAGGCGTGCAGCAAGTCATGAGGATCGCTTGCTCTTCGTCTACGCCTGTGGCGAGTACTTTTTCGCGACCATCTTCGTGGTGCATCCGTTTGAATTCCGCTTCATCTTTGTAGCACGTCCAGGTGCGGGTGCCTGCGTATCCACCGGCTTTAAGAGTGTATTCAAAGACAACGTTTAGCATATTGATTACTCCTTCGAACGAGAAATTGCTTCAAAAGCTGAGATAAGCTCCTCACTTGCATCAATTAGCTTGAGGGCTTCGATATTGGGGATGTCGTCAATGATAATTTCTCCCCAGGATTCGTCATAATCTTTTATGAATTCATCCTTGCTGGGGTAACCTAAAAGTATTGGGAAAGTGGCGTCCGGCCTTTTTAGGATGACTAAGTACATGGCTAGCCTCCTTTGAGAAATAAAAGTACGATTGGGTAGATTATATTACAAAATGAAATAACTATTGATTGTATATCCTATAAAGATTAGAATATGCGCAGTCAAGTACGTTAAAAAGAAGGAGGTCAACATGAGAGTCCTGAACGATTATTCCGATGGTAGTCAAAAAGTTCAACTTGATGACGGCCGTATTGTTATGCTTTCCAGCTCTTATTCGAATGGAGAAAGAAAAATTTATTCTGAAGGTGGAAGTGATTTGGGTTGGCTGTCAGATCAATACTCCGGTGACGTTAAGGTTGCCCGATTTGATGATGGCAGTCAGTACTGGGTTTCGGATAAGAGTTCGATGTTTGGAGGTTCTTACGAGGCTTGGGAAAAGTTCAAGCAAGGTAGAACCGATGAGCTATCTAGTCAAGAGTTAAGCGATATTCAGAGTGCCCTAGCGGCTGAAGGTCGCAGCAGCAGCATAGAGGCGGATAGGCTGCAGTCAGAACAAGATAATTATGAATACAATAGGCGTGCCGAAGAGAACAGACAACAAGAGGAACAAGAGTACTGGTACTGGGAGAACGTGAGGCAGGCCGAAGAACTTAGAAGACAACAAGAAGAAGAGGAAGAGTCTTGGTTTGACGATGATGAAGAAGATGAAGAAGAAAGCGCCGATGACGATTATTCCTTGGAGGATTGGTTGGATGATTTCTTTGAGGCAGCCAAAACTGATGCGCAGAAACTATTTCGTGTATACCTTGACGGAATCGAGTACGACCTTCGTGAGAAATACTTTAGCCTTTTGAACAAAATAAGGTTTGAGGGCAATAGTGCCTTTGGTCCTTCAACTGAAAAGATTAACGAGGCTCTAGAAATCTTGCGTGGTTTCGCCAAAATGATGAAGTTACAGCCGGATAATTACGATTATGACTACAATCATTTGGCTGAGGCTTTGAGGGTCTTTATTCTTGTCTACGATGACATCTTGGCAGATGAATACTGTGAGGACTGGGATGAGGAGGAAATCGATACCGATACAACAAGGGATAGTGGATCGGAAGGTAGAACAACTCCAGTCGAAATCCCAGATGATAGTTGGGAAATGGATGAAGAGGATCAATTTTGGTTGGAAATTAGTTTGAAAGAAAATTTCTTATCTGACGAAAAGATTGGTAGAGAGATGAAGCGGTTGCTCGATGAGGCAGAATATAAGTGGGGTTGGTTGGATTTGGTAGCCGAAATAGAGAAAATGGAACCTAAGGATAGAAAAAGTTACGAAGAAAACATCATTGTAACTGTCCAGCTGATGGATGACCGGAGAAAAGTAATGCAATCTCCGATAGCCAGAAAGTTTTGGACAGTGTTTGTGGTTCCGTTGCTCGAAAAGCTACAAATCACTAAGTACAACACATATTTATCCTTCTAGATTAATTACCTCTCCTTGACAGGAGAGGTTTTTTTATGGAGAAAATACAAAAATTATCTACGGTGGGGTTTCTTGAGAAGTTTTGGATATTTGAGCACAACGTAGCAGAAACTAACAATAATTATTACTGATAGCCAAAGCAGAAGTTCGTTGGCGTCAATATCGCCAAAGATCTTTGTACTATGCAGAAAACAGTCGAATTTGTATTGAATGTTGGTGGAACTCTCACACCTTGTAACGTAATCTGTCTTATCCAGGAGAACATTAAACCCATTAAAATCATCCATAATTTAGTTTAGCAGAGGGGGTAGAAAAAATGAAAAGGAACCTATTTATTGAAGTCGAATTTGTTTAGATCAAGAAGCATTTGTTGAAATGGAGATGGTTTTGAGATGTCTATACATAATTCCGCGCAAGGTTTCCACATTATTTCCCCTTGAATATATCGGATTTTATATTTGCCGCAACAAGTACTGGCCGGTTGGAAATAACCTGGGGTTAGGTTTATATAGGAAAAAAATATGATGGGGACGGCTATTGCAAGGAAGAGGATAAATTTTATGGACATTAATTTTAGTTTAGCAGAGGGAATCGAAGTCACCAGTTTTCGTCTAAAGGTGAATCGCCCTCGGTAAATCTCTGCTGAGATTTCCTCGGGACCGGGCTCGGCAAGATCGTTACGAGCTTGCCTACGCCAAGTTCGATTCTCCTCCACACCGTAAAACCAAAAAAAATTCCCGTTAAGGGGATTCTTTTTTGTTTTGCAGGGGTGGAGGGAATCGAACCCCCATTAAAGGTTTTGGAGACCTCCGTTCTACCATTGAACTACACCCCTATTTGGTACAAAGCTAATTTTATCAAAGTTATCGTAACAATGGGGAAAAAGGATGCGCTATGAGGAGTAGTTTGTTATATCATTTGTACATGGCTACCGAAAGTAATTTCTTTATTAAAGAAGGTGTGAGATATGAGGTTAGATTTTTTGTGCCTGAAGATAGAAAAGATCTTAAAGATCTTAGAGAGATTATCGATAGTCCGGGTGTGAAGAAATGGATGGCCTCAGTTCGAGGAATGAAACATGAACACTATAAGGAGTGGATGGCCGAACATGGGAAGAAAAGTAAATTTCTTTTTGCATTGGCAGGACCTGATTTGGAAGATCTAGGCAATACTCGTATTCATGGTTTTATCTATTTTTACCCGTCTGATTTGATGATTGGTTCACTTGAAGTCAGTTATGCAAGACGACCCGGCGCACCAGGTGGGCTCATAACACCTGCGATTGTCAACGGCGCCTTAATTGTAAAAGAGATGATGCATGAAAGGAGACCCGATAAACCAAGGCCACCAAGAATATTGGCAGAAATTGAGGAAGGAAATATACCCTCAATAAAAGTGATTGAGGCGGCGGGATTTGAAATGATAAGGACTTTCGACTCACATGATAATGGTGTTTGGTCTCTCAACTGGGAAAAAATCTCAAAATAAGTGTTGTCTTGTGGGGGTTATTAATGTTAATCTTAATTATTATGGGAATAAGAGAAATTTTAGGTATTCACAAGAAACAGGAAAAAGAAGTTGTTAAAAATCCATCAGAGGAGACAGTTGCGGTTCAAACAGATGCAACCGCGACGGAAGCCCCACATGTTCCAAAGGCAAAGAAAAAACCAAAATTAAGAGTAGATAAAGCCGAGCTAAAGAAACTCGGTCTGGTCGTAATCGCCTATTCTCATGTAGAACGCGAATGGTTCCCAACAGAAGATTCTTATTATGCTGAAGTAGAGGTCGAAGATAGAGCCAAAGAAGTGGCCGAAAGATTAAAAGGTCTTGGGGTTAATGTTAAGTGTCTTCCAGGAGATCCATATTTTCTGACTAATCTTTTAGTTGATAAACCAGACTTAGTAATTAACTTGGTTGATACCTTAAAAGGAATGGACCGCTTACAGACCTCGGTTCCTGCAGCCTTGGAATTATCCAATATCCCTTATACAGGAGCGGGAATGGAAGGAATGGTAATCGGAAACAATAGAAATCTGACTAAGAGGCTGTTGATGGCATATGGAATTCCAACACCTGCTTTCCAATTCATCCGCAGGGCGGGAACATTAGTCCACACAGATATGGGATTACCTTTGATTGTAAAACTTAATGAAAGTGGTGGAAGTGTTGGTATCGACAATAAGGCTGTAAAAGAAACCATCAAAGACGCTCAGAAAAAAGTAAACAAAATGATTACGACTTACAAAATACCGGTGATTGTTGAGCAATTTATTGATGGACCGGAAATTACAGTGGTGGTTTTTGATGACGGAACCAAGAAAAAAGTCTTCATGGGACAGAAAGTGTTCCGAAAGAAAACTGATGGAAAGCACTATTTCACTAGTTTTGAGTCTTACGATGACTTAAAGGCTTATACCTACAAACATGTAGAGGAACCCTTAGCAAGTAAAATAGAACAGCTTGCAGTCAGAGCATTTAGTGGTCTTCATCATAAAGACTACGCTAAGTTTGACGTCCGCGTTCAGGAAGAAACAAACATTCCATATTTTACCGATGCTAATCCAAACACCGCATTTGGACCTGATATGGGGCTTCCTATGACAGAGGTCTTGGCCTTACATGGAGTTAGCTTCGATGATGTCCTGGGAAGTTTGGTGTCAAAATATGCCAGACAAATCAATCAATAATATTAGGGTAAGAATTAGTAGGCAGGAGACTCCGTCTCACTGTGCACCGGCAGTGTTGCAGATGCTGTTGGCACATTTTGGGATATATGTGTCACAGGGAGATATTGTTAACTCGGCATCTGTAAAAGATACAATCGCAAAAAGGGGGATGTCCGTAGCACAAATCGCAAAAGCGGTTAAGAACTTAGCTCCAGATAAAGAAATGTGGGTGAAAAGAGAGTCGAATTTATCCGATTTGGTAAAGATGGTGCGTGAATTTAATTACCCTGTTGGTATTGATTGGCAAGGTATTTTTGAGATTGAGGGAGAGTACGGAGACTCACCGGAGGTGATCGAAGAACAAGACGAGACTAGAGGTGATGAT